>MKWU01002575.1_pt1 | contig 26634 bp, 16 predicted proteins | sample 809101 | NCBI WGS metagenome assembly MKWU01 (sample SAMN05860141, study PRJNA318959) | sponge metagenome | host: Aplysina aerophoba | place: Slovenia: Piran, Adriatic Sea, Gulf of Piran | collected 2013-05-07 | reverse complement strand
AGCAGCCTCGCCGATGGTTTCCTCCGCTGCCTCAGACCCGTCCTGAGCCCACACCGGGGCAACGCCCAATAACCCGGCGAGGGCCACCACCACACCCAAGGAAACCAGCCTGGCCCAAAATTCCGACACCCTTATCGTGTTCATCGTGAAATTCCCCCCTCCTCAACCTGTCGGACTCACAAGTGGCCATAGTATACTCCGAATAGCTGTCACCAGCGGCTTTTGCCATAGAGTCTCTGAAAGTCTTTCGACAAACCGCTCAAACAGTGGCGACAGACAATCAGGGAAACGGAGATCATACCAACTCTCAAATTGTGCGATCGGGTCGACATTGGTCGAGCCCCATTCGACAAAGATCTTCATACCCACGGTCGGAGCGGGGTCGATTGGCAGACTACGTTGGGTGACTACTCACGTGGCTAGCCAGTGGACTGGTACGTGGGCGGCTCACCGCAGGCGGCTCTGCCTGACGACCCGGGATAGTGACGGGTTTCGGTGATCCCCGCCGTGAGGGTGCGTCCGGGTCGTGCCTTGTCTTAGGTACCGCTACCGCCACGGTGGCCTGGACAGCTGCGCCGCGCGTCGGGGATTGGATTGGCTCGCACTGTATATTACTCGTATGCGTGCGGCATCGGTTCTTGACTCCTTGCCGCGCACCTTCGCCACGGCGCAGTATCGGGCGGCGACAGGGAGTGCCCCTTCTTCGGCCTCGCGCGCCTTGCGTGGCCTCGCCGAACGCGGGCAATTGCGTGCCGTTGGACGTGGTTGGTGGTATCGCCCGCTGGCAGAAGGCGAGATGCCCACCCCGCCTATCGACACGCCGCCGGGGGTGTGGTCACCGGACCTTGAATGTCTACTGGACGCATTATTCGGCCCATCACGACGGCGCATCGGCTATCTCAGCGCGCTAGATGCGGCAGGGATTCCACTGACGTTCCCGCTCACGGTGGCGAGCACCAGCCGAGCCAGCACTCGCGTTGTCTCTGCGGGCCTTGTTCATGTGCGCGAATCCGAGACAGTCCTCGATGTCGCCGCTCGCCGGTTCTCCGAACGGACCGCAGTCTCCGAGCCGGATCGAGCGTTGCTGGAATGCGCACAGTTCCCCCGCCACACGGCCCGCTGCGAAGAGTACATCGGCTACGCCATTTGCTGGGGTGGGGACACGTTCGCCCCGGACCGGGTCCGCGATCTTGGGGATCGTCTGGGCTGGCGCGCCGGGCTGCGCCGCATCGCCTCCATCGCGGAGGGTCTCGCTGGTAGCACGCCGGTCGGAGACCTTGTTGCCCGCCCGTCAGGCGCGTGGGCAACCTTGGCTCCGAAGCCCCACAGAGGCGACCGGTGGATCAGTCTCAACAGCCGACCAGTGCCACGATCCCCAGGCAGCGGATGGACCGACGCCAAGAGGCAAGTGCGATGGTGGACCACCCCGGATGCGCTCGCCCGCCAGATTGCCGGATGACACCGCCGACAACTCCCGCGCTGGCGGCCGTTGCGGTCCGTGACCGTGTCCAGCATTTCATCGTCGAGGCGCTCGCGGGCGCCAAGGAACGAGGCGACGCTTGGTGTTCAAGGGCGGCACACTTCTGCGCACCTGCTGGCAGCAGGACTACCGCTATTCCGAGGACCTTGACTTTGATTGGGTAACACACGCCGTCGAGACCCGCGAAGAACTCGGGCTCTTAATCAGCGCTGCGCTGAAGGACGCCTCGCGCAGCGCGCGGGCGAACCTCGACTTGCGGGATCGGGCCGGTCGCATGGCGGTCACATGGGCCATCCCCGGAGGCCATTCCGGTGTGATCGGGGTTGATGTCAATCGCCGCACCCACCCCAGCTACATTCCCGAGACACGCGACTGGTACGTTCGCCAGCGCTATCCAGGAATCATGGCGACTATCCCCATCACGGGCTACACACTTGAGGCCGTCCTTGCGGGCAAACTCGACTGCTTGGCCGAACCGACCCGGCTGGCACCCCGCGACTATTTCGACGTCAACGAATTGCTCCGCTCGGGCGAGGTGGACGCTCCCGCCGCAATTCAGGCATTTCTCGATCTGCGGTATCCCGATCCAGATACGCGACCGACTGCCGACCGACTACACGAAGTTCTCCTCGGCCCGGGATATCAACACCACGCCGATCTCGTGTCCGAATGGTCCAAGAGCGCCGCCAAAGCGCTCGTACCGCCTGACAGTCCAGACTTCGCTGCTATCTTCGACGCGGTTGACGCCCTTCTCAAGGATGCGACAGCGCCTGAGCCAGAACCGCTTGACCCCTCAGACGATTTCGGCCGGTTGTGAGAGTGTCAACACGCACGCATCACACTCCAGCACCAACGCACCGCCGACTGAGAGGCACCGTCCGGCTAACTGTCGGAGAACCGTGCTAGTCCGGCTCGTTCTCGTCACGGACGGTAATGCGGATATCGCCAATGCGAATGTCCACACGCCGCGCTGGGCGCGGTGGCGGAAGTGCGTTGCACGCGTCAACAAAAGCGTAGTAGTCGCGCATCCCGACCAGGAACTCGTACACGCCTCTCGCTGGCGCAGCGATTCGGGCGGCAGCGTCCGGGGACAATTGCCGACGCGCACGGATGTTCGTCTATTTCATACCGTTCTTCTGGCTTCCTCACCTGGCGAATCTGACGACGACCGGCGATGCTCGCCGGTCGACCCAAGGTCGACGCGGCAACGCGATCCGGCGACGGACTACCGAGGCCCCGATGACCGCCGCCGGAACCCCGTGACGTTCCGACAAGATTTCAATCCGGATCAGACTGTGGGACACTGCGAGGGATAACTCGCCCACAGGGTCAACATAAAATATACTCTGACCTGCGGTTATATGTCATCTGAGCAGCGCCCACGGCAGGATTCGAACCTGCGACCTTGGACTTAGGAGGTCCCTGCTCTGTCCAACTGAGCTACGTGGGCAGGCCGGGGACGGTGTTCTCAAAACGGAGTACCGGCCCGGTCCTCCCCGATGGTAACCAGGGTGGACCGGACCGGCTCCGGGGAGGGGATTCAGGCGGCCTCGGCGAGCCGGTCGGCCATGAGCCGGCCAAGCTCCTCGTACAGCGGCGCGGCCGGCGCCGGCTTCCGCCACGCCAGCGCCACGTCGCGGCTGGGCTTGGTGTCGCTGAAGTGCCGGACAACCACGCCGGTGCCGTCGCGGGCCTCGATTTGCCGGGCGCTGGAGGGCAGCAGTGTCACCCCCATGCCGGCCGCCACCATCTGGCAGATGGTGTGCAGGCTGGTGCCCTGGATACCGCCGTCGTTCTGGGCGCCGGCCCAGTCGCAGATCTCGAGGGTCTGGTCCCGCAGGCAGTGCCCGTCCTCCAGCAGCAGCACCGTCTCGTCGCGGATGCCCCGCATCGACACGTGGGACTGGTTCGCCAGCCGGTGATCGGGCGCCATCGCCAGCAGGAACGGGTCGACGAGGACGACCTCGTGGTCGAACCGGTCGTCGTCGATTGGCAGGGCCATGAGCCCGAGGTCCAACTCTGCCGCAGCCAGCGCCGCCATCAAAGGAGCGGTCCGCAACTCCAGCAGGTGCATCTGCACCGACGGGTGCCGCTCGCGCACCGCCGGCAGCACCCGCGCCAGCAGGTAGGGCGCAACGGTGGGGATCGCCCCGACCCGCAGCGGGCCGGTCAGCTCGGTCTCGGAGCGGTGCGCCGACTCCAGCAGCTCGTCGGCCGCCTGCAGGATCACCCGGGCCCGTGCGGCCAGCTCGCGCCCGGCGGCGGTGACGGCGATGCCGCGCCCGACCCGCTCGGTGACCGAGACCCCGACGTGCTTCTCGAGTTCGCGGATCTGCGCGCTGAGCGTCGGCTGGGTGACGAAGCAGGCCGCCGCCGCCCGGCCGACGTGGCCGTGGGTGTCCAGCGCCACCAGGTATTCCAGCTGGCGAATCGTCGGGCGCATACCGATGGCTGTCAAGAAGGGCCTCCGCTTGCCATTGCCGTTCCCGTTTCCATCTCCCGACCCGTTGCCGGATCACTTCGTCGTGGCGTTGCCCGCGCTTTGCCGGCCATCCATATCCGTGCCGCGGCCGCTCGGGCCCGGCTGCGTTCGGTGACATCGGCCGTTCGAGAATGGTCGATGGAGTGTGCCACGATGCCGCCGTTGGTCATGGTGGAGCCTCCTTGCTGGCTGGTGTCCTGGAGACCATCATGCCGCCACCAATACCAAAAGACAATTCGATAATAACGTCTATACCTATAGAGATGCTCTATTGATAAGTCGGCGACGGTCAACGCCCCAGGCGGGCCTCCACGACCTCCAGGAGTTCGGCTGGGCTCCCCTTGCATGCATCCAGGTCCTCTGCCGGAACCAGGACGCGCCAATGGCCATCGGCGCCCGCCAGCACCACCGGCAACTCCCGTGCCGAGGCCAACTGGTCGCCGGAGGCCTCGTCGCGGTGCAGCAGGGTCATGGTCACCCCCGCCGCGGCGCAGGCCTCCTTGAAGGACCGCTTCCCCAGCGGGTTCATGCCGTGGGTGATGTCGCAGAGCGCGCAGTGCCCGCGCCCGGCGAGCTTGTCGATCACGTAGCGCAACTCGCCGCGCAGCCCCCCGTCGGCGTCGAAGACCCCCACCAGCGTCTCGGGCTCGGCCATGCTCTCTCCCCGAATCCGGCGGCTGGGCGCGCTACTCGACCTGGTTGCCGTCGGCGTCGAAGACCATGATGGCCCGGCTGGGACAGTTGCGAGCCGCCCTCAGGAGCTGCTTGTCGCTCAGTTCGCCGACGGTCGCCAGCACCGTGGCCAGTTCCTCGTCGTCGAAGCCGAACCCGGCCGGGAAGTCGGCCACGCACCGCCCGACGCTCATGCATTCGTCCTGATCGATCTCAACGCGGAATCCCATGACGGCGACCATACCGGAGTCCGGGGGACTCCCGGCACCGGTCTCCGGACCCGACCGCAGGTAGCCTGCCCGCAGTGGATCGGTCAGTTCCCGACCGCTGGTGGGAACCGTTCAGGCAGGTCGGCGGTGCACACGTCTTTCATGTCGACCTCACGCCGCACGCCGCCCGCGAGGCCGCTGCGTTCGCGTGGCTCGACGCCGCCGAGAAGTCGCGCTGGCAGCGGTTCCAGCACTCACCGGCACGCCGTCACTTCGTCCTGTGCCGGGCCGCGCTCAGGTCGCTGCTGTGCGAGCACCTTGGCTGCGGCAACGACCTGCTCTCATTCGGGGCGGCGAAGCACGGCAAACCGTTCGCGCTCGTCGACGCGCGGCCGGTCCCGCTGGCCTTCAACGTCAGCCACAGCGAGCAACACGGCCTGATCGCGCTGGCCCCGGCCGGGCGCGTCGGCGTAGACGTCGAGGAGTACGAGCAGCATCGTAAACTCGATGAACTCATCGAGGCCGTGTTCGGTCCGAACGAGCAGGCCGAGATGGCCGCGCTGACCGGCGGCGACAGGGTCCGCCTGTTCTTCCGCCTCTGGACGCTGAAGGAGGCCGTTGCCAAGGCGCTCGGCACGGGACTCTCCTTCGACGTGGCACGATTCGAGATTCCCGCAGCAATCCGCTCGGGCGCCACCGGAGGCCTCTTCCGGATCCCTCAGGTCCCCGATGTGCAGTGGCAGCTCACAGACATCGGCGACGAGCAGTTCGCCGCCGCCTTGGCACAGGAGGCTCCAGCGGGCACCGACCGCGCCGGGTCCGCCGGAACCGGGGCGCCAAGCGTCGGCTGAACGCCGCTCAGGCGTTCGCTTCGAGGTGTGCGATCAGATCACGCGGGGTCAGCAGCCCGGCAAATTCCTCGGCGGAGATTGACACGCCGAACGCCTCGTTGACGAGCTTCCAAAAGGCGACCACGTCGGTGGAGGCCACGCCCGCATCGGCGATGCTCCGATCCAGATCCAGCGGCGCGCCCGCGGTCCGGTCGGAAATGTCGAGGTTGGCGTCAGCAAGGGCCCTGATGCGTTCTTCGGTTGATGACATGTTCACCGCTCTCCCAGCTTTGTGGTCGGTCGAAGTACCGCGGGCAGCATAACAGGGGAGTCCCGGCGGATCGCCACAGCCTCACCAGACTCCACCCGATTGATATGGGTTGGGCCAGACATCCTCGTAGTTGATCGTTGGGTCAACCTTCCGAACGCGTTGGCGCCTGCTTCCGCGGTTCGAACCAGTGCCGGCGGCGCAGATGGAGAAGCCCAACGAGTGCGTGACCGCGCTGTGGAACTTCTTGGAGTGGGGCGGACTCGCCTGACCGGATCTCAGGCTGTATTGGGCGCATCCACCCAATGACGGCGACGTTGGAAGGGATAGCCCGGCAAGGGCACGCGCCGACGCTCCTCCCCGGCGAAGAGGCCGGCAGCGGAGATGGAGAAGCCGGCTTCGTAGGCCCGGGCAACCGCTTCCACGAATCCTCCGCCCGATGGCGCCCGACCAACGTCGTTCGGCCGCTGTGGAAGACTCGTCAGCACCACAGGCGGGTGTGATGGGGCCTCGTCAGGCTCCGACGTCGGCCAGCCCTCCACAATGCTCGCGCCAAGCGTGGAGCCACGCCCGATGTCGATCAGCGCATGCACGCCCAACGCGTGCAGAACCCCCGCACTTTCGAACGATTCGACGGGACCTCGAACTCCAAGGCGCCAGTAGGAGCCACCGACGGCTTCACCGGGACCGAACGCCCGTCCAGTCTCTGCGCTCACCATGGGCACCGACGGACCGGACAGGGCGACTCCCGCGAGAGCTTCCCTGAGGTGCTCCGGCGACACTCCATCGCCGGACGCTGTCTGCGCCGTCGCCAGTTCACAATAGGCGGCCACAGCCCGCAACCCCTGCTCGAGGCTGAGTGCGCCCGCGGCCTGGGCCGCGGCCACCTTCCCGAGACCGCCGGCGACCACGACGCTCGGACTCACTCCCATGCTCCGCCACAGCGCGGTGAGGGCGCATTGCAGCGCATAGGTCGCCACCGGGACGGAAGCTCGTCCGCTTCGACCCTCGTCTCCGCCGTCGCCCCAGAACGCCGCATCCAGCAAGGGCTCAACCTCTTGCCCCAAGAGCATCCCGTTGCAGTCGTCCAGGACCTTGCGCGCAACGGGCTCCGTCTCGTACAGGTGCCGGGCCATCTCCAGCTGTCGGCCCTCCACCTCGGTGTACACGAAGGCCGCGCTCGTCACTTGCCGAGGCTCCACCTCATCGGCCGGTGCCTCTTGCCCAGCCAGCTCCTCCAACCCCTGCCGGAGCTGCGCAACGTCATCGAATGCCAATCCGGCCCGGTAGCGGAAGTGGCTTCTCCCGGCCGTGGCGGTCCACGTCATGTCGGCTATCGCCGGGGCGGCCGCAGTCGTCTCGGGCGACAATGCATCCTCGCGCTCGTCGAGAAACCTCAGATAGCCGCGGGCCAACGCCCGCAGGGCCGCCGGGGACTTCCCCGACAGTGGCAGAAGCCGGGTCGTGCGCTCCGTACATCCTCCGGACGCGGATGACCCGGCGGCGCCCGGCCGCACGAGGCCGATCGGCTGGGCAGCACCAACCGGCCAGGACGAGCCGTCGTCAACCGCCGGATCCTGGTAGCCCTCCACAACTACGTGCGCGTTGGTCCCCGAGAGCGCAAAGCCGTTCACCGCAGCCACCGGCGGCCGGTCGGGCCGCGACGGCCATTCGACGGCGTCCGAGGAAACCTGCGCGGGCAGGCGGTTCCAGTCCAGATGGGGGCTCGGGTTGGCGAAGTTGAGGCTCGCGGGAATCACTCGCCGGCGCATCGCGAGCATGGTCTTGATGAGGCTCGCCACCCCCGACGCCCATTCAAGATGGCCGATGTTCGTCTTGACCGAACCCACAAGAAGGGGGCGCCCCCCGTCGCGACCCCGCCCGAAGACGGACGCCACCGCGTTCATCTCTATGGGATCGCCGAACTCGCTGCCCACCCCGTGCGCCTCCAAGTAATCGACATCGGAGGGATCGACACCGGCCCGGGCAAGGGCCTCCTCCATCACCCGCTCCTGGGCGGGCCCGTTGGGGGCCATCAGGCCCGCGCTCACCCCATTCTGGTTCACCGCCGAGCCCAGGACGACCCCCCAGATGCGGTCGCCGTCGAACTCGGCGTCGCTGAGCCGCTTCAATACCAGCATGCCGCAGCCCTCGCCGCGCACATAGCCGTCGGCGGCCGCGTCGAATGCGCGGCAGCGGCCGCTGGTGGACAACAGCCCCATGTCTTTGAGGTATCCCGAGACATTCGGGGACAGGGTGGCGTTCACACCGCCTACGAGAGCCATGTCGACCTCGTCCCGCTGCAGGGCCGCGACCGCCTGATGCACAGCAGCCAGAGACGACGCGCACGCCATGTCGAGCGGCATCGCCGGACCCTGGAGACCCAAGGCGTAGGCAACCCGCCCGACACTGACTGCCACGTTGGTTCCGGCGTAGCTGTAGTACTGGCCCCGCGAGGCGATCAGGTCGCGGTACTCGCCGCCGCCGACTCCGGCATAGACCCCGGTACGGCTGCCCATCAGTTGGTCGGCGTCGATTCCGGCGTCCTCGAGGGCGTGCCAACTGGTTTCCAGCAACATCCTCTGCTGGGGATCCATGTCCCGAGCCTCTATCGGCGCGATGCGGAAGAACCTGGAGTCGAACAGATCGATACCCTCGACGAACGCACCGCGGCGCAAGGTGGGGTCGTCGGCCTCCGGGTCTCCGAGGACACCCTTCCAGGCGCCCGAGTCCGATCGCCCCTCGGTGACTGCGTCGGCGCCTTCTTCCAATCGGCGCCAGAAGGCGTCGATGTCAGGCGCACCCGGGAACCGGCAGGCCATACCGACGACCGCGATGCGTTCATCCTGCCGGCGTGTCCGCGGGCGGGCCGGCATGGCGCCGAGATCAAGAGCAGGGGCCGGGGCGGCCAGGCCGCCGAACTCCTTCACCAGGTGACCGGCGAGGCTGGTGGCGTCGGGATAGTCGAAGACAGCGGTGTTGGAAACGGTGTACTCCCCGGCAAGGGCGCGGTTGAGCCGATTTCTCAATTCCACCGCCATCAACGAGTCCATTCCGAGATCGAAGAAGCTGATCGTCGGCGACGGCGGAGACGCCAGCCGCATCACAGTCTTCAACTCCTGCCGGACAAAGGCTGCGAGCAGACCCTGCTGATCGGCCGCGGGGGCGTTCAGGAGCCGGCTCAGCAGCCCGGCCGAAGGAGCGGATGGGTCCCTCCGGCGGCCGCGGTCACTCGTCGCGGCGAGGACCTCTTCAAGGAATGGCGGCGGCTTCTCGAGTTCCGACGCGACCACGGCCCAGTCGACCGTCGTCACACAGGACGCGGTCGCGTCCTGGCGCACCAGCCAGTCGAAGGCGCCGATGCCTTGTTGGGGCGTTATCCATCCGGCTCCGGAGTAGGCCAGTTGCTTCTCGATCCTCTCCCTGTGCTCTTCGGCCTCCCCAATGCCCGACCATGCGCCCCAGGCGATTGCCTGGCCGGGGAGGCCCAGGGCGCGCCGGTGAGCGGCGAGCTGGTCCAGGAAGGCGTTGGCCGCGGCGTGATTGGCTTGCCCCGAGTTCCCCAATACTCCGGTGACGCTGGAGAACAGCACGAACATGTCCAGGTCCGCAGCCTTGGTGGCTTGATGAAGGTGCCAGGCACCCAGCACCTTGGGCCACAGCACTTGCTCGAATCGGTCCCAGTTCTGGTTCTCGATGACCCCGTCGGAGAGGACGCCCACGCTGTGGATGACACCGCCCAGGGGTGACAGAGCCTCGCCGATGCGCTCCAGCATCCCGTCGATGGCAGCGGGATCGGTCATGTCAGCGAGTTCCACCCGCACGTCTGCGCCGCTGTCGCGCAGCTCGCGAATCACTCCGTAAGTCGCGGGATCGGGAGCCCGGCGACCGTTGAGGACGATCGTGCGGGCTCCGCTCTCGACCAGCCAGCGCGCCACCTCGCAGCCGATTCCACCCAAGCCACCGGTCACGAGATAGGTGCGATCCGCTCGGAGCCCGTCCCGGCCAAGAGGCGGCATGCGGAAGACGTTCTTGCCGACGTGTCGGGCGGCTCCCATCGCCTCCATCGCCGATCGGATCTCGGCGAGGGGCCACACGGTGCGGGGGAGAGGAGCCAGATCTCCCGCCGACAGGCGATCCATGATCCTCGACAGGGAGGAACCGGGAGTTGCCGGATCAACCCTCTTGAGGGCGTCGAGGTCCAAGATGGAGTAGGCCACGTCCGGACGCGACGCCGACATCTCGTCCTCGCTGCGGACATCCCGCTTCCCGATCTCGACGAAGCGACCTCCCGGACCCAGACAAGACAGGCCGGCTTCGATGAAGCCCTCGCCGGTGAGACTGTTCAACACCACGTGGACGCCCTCGCCGCCGGTCGCGCTCAGTATCTCTTCTCCGAAGTCGGTTCGCCGGCTGTCATAGACGTGGGCCACGCCCAGGGAGCGAAGGTAGGGCTGCTTCGGGCCACTGGCCGTTGCGAAGACCTCGGCCCCGGCGAGGCGCGCCAGTTGAATGGCGGCAAGGCCGACGCCACCGGTCCCGGCGTGGACGAGCACCCGCTCGCCGTCGGCCAGCCCGGCGAGCCCGAGGGCGAGTTCGGCGGTGACGAAGCAGGTGGGCATGGTGGCCAGCGCGAGCGCACCGAACCCGTCCGGGGCCGGGGCCGACATGTCGGCCCGGGTGACCATTTCCGGGGTGAACCCGCCGAACCCGATGGCGACGACCAGTTCTCCAACAGACAGGCTCTCCACATCAGGAGCGGTCTCCAGCACTCGGCCGCACACTTCGCGGCCCACCTCCAAGTCGTACGGGACCGCCCCGATGCTCAAGAGCACATCGGCGAAGTTGAGCCCCATCGCTTCCACCGCGATCCGGACCTCGCCCGGCTCGAGGGAACGGGCGGCTTGTGGCTTGAACACGAGTGTGTCCAGGCCGGCCTCGGGATCTTCGGGACCGATCACCCAGTCCGTCCCCTCCGGCAGCTCCAGCCGCCCACCGCGGGCGCCACGACGGACCAGACGGGCCACGTAACGGCGGCCTCCCCGGTAGGCGACATGGGTCTCGGCGTCTCCGAAGAGGACCTCGTCGAGGAGATCTGCTGCCGCCGTCGCGGCAGGCCCCGGGTCCAGGTCGATCAACCTCGGCTGGAGGTTGGGCTCTTCGGTGGCCATGACCTTGCCGAATCCCCACAAGGGAGCGCCGGCGATTTGTCCCGACACGCGCGCTGTCGCATCCTGCTCCAGGATCTGGGCGCCGCGGGTCACGAACCACACGCCGCCGGTTGGTGTCGCACCCGCGTCGATGATGCCCTGTACCAGGGCCAGAGCGCTCGCGCCGGCCCGAGTCACATCCTGGGCCATCTCGCGGGTGCTTGCCGCCGCCCCGTGGCCGTCCAGAGCCATCAGGTGCACTGCGCCCTTGAACGGCAGATCGGCGGGTAACCCTTCGAACAGGTGCCGCCACGACTCCCGCCGCCCCTCGTCGACCGCGGCGAAGGAAACGCCCGGTATCTCGTCGCCGGCCCCCGCAGGCCTTCCCGCAGCATCGGCCATGACCACTCTTTGGCCTCTGGAGGCGAGGTCGGCCGCCAGCCGTGCGGCCCAATCGCCGTCGTCGACCGCGAGAACCCAGACCCCCGGCGACGGCGACACTTCTGCCGGCCCTCGGGCCAGGATGACGCTGGAGCCCAACGGATCGTCCACGTCGGGATCAGGGGTTCCCAGGAACTCGACGTCGCCGAAGCCGGCGTCGGCCAGAGCCCGGCGCCAAACAGGCGGCGTGGCCAGAGCATGGTCGGACCGGTACGCATCAGCGAAGCGCCACCACCCGTCGAGGAGCCCGAAGGTCAGATCCTGCCAGGCCCGGCGCCGCAATCCCTCCAAGGCGATCAGCTGACCCGCAGGGGCCAGCAACTCCCGGCAGTGGCCGAGCGTCTCCGCCAGGTCCCGCGTGGCATGCAACACGTTGGCGGCCACCACGATGTCGTAGCCGTGGGGATCGAATCCTTGGGCCGCCGGGTCTGCCTCGATGTCCAGCGGCTTGCACTCGATGGGTGCGCCGGTCGCGGCCAGCCGTGCCTCGGCCCCGGTGAAGAATCCCGCCGAGATGTCGGTGAAGGTGTAGTCGAACCGGCCCGACGGCAGCGACGGCAGGACCGACTCGGTCGCCGATCCGGTGCCCGCTCCGACCTCCAGCACTCGCAGGCGCCGAGTCTCGGGAAGGCCCGAGACGGCGGCCGCCACCGCCTCGCCCAGCATCCGGTTCGCCGCCCGGGAAGCGGGAGCCTTCAGGTAGAGGTCGGCCGCGCTGGGCCCTTCATCGCCGAACAGCAGGGACAGCGGATCGACACGACCCCGCAACACGTCGGCCAGAGCTGCACCGCAGCGGCGGAGAAGACCGAGCTCGTTGACTCCTGCCGGATGCCTGCGGGCGAGGAGCTCCGCGAGAGCCTCCGGGTCGGCGAGGGATTCGTCCGGGAACCGACCGCCGGCCGGGACCGCTACGACGAACTCGGCGCCGCACCGGGATACCACGCCCGCCTCGGCCAGCATCGCGAGGAGGCGGGAGAACAAGAGACGGTGCTCGTCCGCCGCCTGCAATCGAAGACGAAGATCCTCCGCCGAGACGGTTGCGCCGGCGGTGCGCTCCCACCCGAGGCGCTCGATCGCCGAGAGGGCATATGCCTGAGACAGTCGCTCGAAGTCCTCCAGCAGCGCGGCCCGGTCCGCAATCTCGACGCCCTCGTCGGCCAGATGATCAGCAAAGGGCCGGGTCCTGCCCGCGATCTCCGCACCGGTGGTGAGGCCCTCGGCCGGGAGCATGCGCCCGGCCGAGGGCATCTCCCGCCAGTCCACCTCGTACAAGAGGTCCTTCGGCCCCTCGCGGGCTGACAGGAGCGCTGTTCGAGTGGCCCGCTTAACGGTGAAGCCATTCAATCCTCCGATCGGTGTGCCGTCGTCGGAGTAGAAGCGAACGTCGCCGGTCACGACCTCCGGCGGTGCGTCCGGATCGCTGTCGGGCCCACTCGCCGAGACGGGACTCCGCACGAGCGCGTGGCAGATCATCCGCTCCGGCAGGGGGCCCGCCACCCATAGCCGCTCCCACCCGAAGGGCATGTACACGGCGCCGTGCTCGACTCCCGTGAGGTAGCGGGCCATCGACAACACCTGGAAGCACCCATCCAGCAGTAGGGGATGCATTTCCATGCCGGTCGCATCGACGGACTCCGCGAGCGCGATCTCGCCCAGAGCCTCGCCCGCCCGAGCCCAGACGGATCTCACCGTGTGATACGACGGACCGAGATAGATCTCGTCGGCAGATCGCATCCTGTAGAAGTCCGCGGTGTCCTGCATCTCCAGGTCGGCCCGGAGCCCCTCCAGGTCCACTGGATCGAGTTCTTCACGGCCGGCGGTGGCCCGGGCGAGCCGGCCCTCGGCGTGCAGGGTCCAGGTCTCGTCGGTTTCGCCCTTGCTGAAGATCTCGAAGTGACGCGCCTGGGAGTCCGCAGCGCCGTCGAGGACGAATTGCAGCCTGCGGCCCCCGCCGTTCGCCTCCTCGTCCGGGCCCTCCACATCGAAGATCAGTGCAGTGTGCATCTGCACGTCGTCCACCGCAGTCCAGCCGTTCTCCTCGGCCAGAGCCGCTGAGACCGCCATGGCTCCGTGCATTCCCCCGGGCGCGACGACCCGGCCATAGACCAGATGGTCCTGCATCCAGGCCGGGTCGGAGGAGAACATCTCCGTCTCGAAGGCGATCTCGCCTCGCGGCGACTCGCGACGGGTCCCCAGAAGCGGATGACCGGCATCCAAACGGCGGCGCCTCGATGTGGGGACCCAGTGATGGGCGCGCTGGAATGGATAGCCCGGCAGGGAGACCCTGCGCCGAGCCTCCCCTGCGAACAATCCGGTGAAGTCGATGTCCAGGCCCGCCTCGTATGCCGCAGCGACCGCCGAAATGAAGCCGCCACTGGTGTCCACCACCGGCTCGGAAGCGTCCCGCGGCGGTCGCTGCAGGCTCGGGAGGACCACCGGAGCGGCGACGGGCGCCGACTCGGGCCAGATCATCGAGACCAGCGGCCCGAGCACGGCGTGGGGGCCGATCTCCACCACAGTGTCCACGCCCATCGCCGCCAGCGTCTCGGTGCACCTGCGGAAAGCCACCGGCTCCCGGGCGTGCCGGCGCCAGTAGCCGGCATCCATCCGGTCGTCCGGATCGAGCACCCGGCCCGTCAGGTTGCTCACCAGAGCCACAGATGGAGGCCGTGGATCAGGGATGATTCTCTCGACGGCGGCCTCCAGATCATCCAGGACGGGTTCCACCAGGGCGCTGTGATAGCCAGGGCTCCGCCTCAGCCGCACCACCTTGACGTTCTCGGCCTCGAAGAATCCCAGAATTGCTTCAACTTCGGCGGCCGGACCGCTCACCACCTGTTGGATGCCGTTGTCGACAGCCACGTTGACGCCATCTTCCCGCGAGTTCGCATTGTGCTCGGCCACGGCCGCTTCGACACGGGAGGCGGGGGCGAACACGGCAGCCATCGCACCGTCGGAGCGCGTCGCTCCCATCAGCGCGCCCCGGGTCGCGGCAAGCCGCAACCCCTGCTCCGGAGTGAATGCGCCGGCCGCCTGCGCGGCCGCAATCTCTCCCATGCTGTGACCCACGACCACGCTTGGTGTGATGCCCACGCTCGTCCAGAGTGCCGTGAGGGCGCACTCCAACGAGTAGACGGCGGGCTGGGTCCAGGCCGGGTCGTGGAGCAGGCCGTTGGTCCCACCCAGCCCGAACATCACGTCCAGGAGCGAGACGCCGCGCTCTTCGGCAAGCTCCCGATCGCAGCGGTCGAGGACTCGCCGGAACACGGGCTCGGTGTCGTAGAGGGCCCGGCCCATGCCCACCCACTGGCTGGCCTGACCCGTGAAGGCGAACGCCACCTTCACGGCGCGCCCGGTTGCCGGGCGGTCTCCCGGATCATTTCCCGCAGTCAAGTCCTCGAGCTTGCTTCGCAGTTGTGTGACGTCGCCGAACACGATCCCGGCCCGGTCACCGAAGTGGCTCCTGCCGGTCGCGGCTGTCCAGACCATGTCCGAACAGAACGCGCCGGCCGCTGTGGAGTCGACCAGGACCTCTTGGGCGTGCTCGTCGAGCCAGCGCAGGTATCGGGAAGCCGAGTCTCGAACGGCTTGACGACACTTGCCGGACAGAGGCAGGAAGCGGGTCTCCCGCACTCGGGGCTCTTCGGGGAGTTGGACCGTTGCGGCCGCCGAAAGGGCCGTGCCCGCCGGGGTCGACACTTTCGCGTGACCTGAGTTCGTGTCGGGCTCCCCGTACCCCTCAACCACGACATGGGCGTTTGTACCGGACCAGCCGAAGGAGTTCACGCCGGCCACGCGACGCCGTGCGGGACTCCGCGGCCAATCCATCATCGCATCGGTCACCCGCACAGGCAGCCGGTCCCAGTCCAGGCGGGGGTTCGGGTTCTTGAAATTCAGATGGCGCGGGATCAGCCCGTGCCTCATCGCGAGCACTGCCTTGATCAGGCCCGCAGCACCCGCCGCGGGCCCCAGATGTCCGATGTTGGTCTTGACGGAGCCGACCAGGAGGGGGCGTTCCGCCCCGCGCCCGCGCCCATAGACCGCCGCCGCGGCATTCAACTCGATCGGATCACCGACGATGGTCCCGGTCCCGTGGGCCTCCAAGTAGTCAACGTCGCCAGGGCTGACCCCGGCGCGTGCGAGGGCCTCCAGCATGGCCCACTCCTGGGACCGTCCGCTGGGGACCGTCAAACCCTGGCTCGCACCGTCCTGGTTGACTGACGAACCCCGGATGACGGCCCAGATACGATCTCCTTCTCGTTCTGCCTCACTGAGGCGTTTGAGAACGACCAAGCCGCAGCCCTCACCGCAGACGAAGCCGTCGGCGTCCGCGTCGAAGGTCTTGCACTGTCCCTCCGGTGACAGCATTCCTGAACTGGCACGAAGCTCGAGCGGTCGTCCGGCCAGGAAGACGTGCACGCCCCCGGCCAGAGCGAGGTCCACCTCATGGCGCTCCAATGCCGTCACTGCCTGATGGATGGCCACCAGGGAGGACGAGCAGGCAGTGTCGATCGCCATCGAAGGCCCCTCGAGGCCGAGCGCGAACGAGACCCGGCCTATGGCGGTGTTCAGAGCGGTGCCCGTGACCGCGTAGAAGCCGGCCACGGGGTCGACGGTCTCGGGCGTGTCGATAACCATGTCCCGGTAGTCGTTGTTGCTGATGCCGGCGAAGACTCCGGTACGGCTGCCCTTGAGCCCCGCCGGATCGATTGCTGCGTCTTCAAGCGCATGCCAACTCGTCTCCAGCATCATGCGCTGCTGCGGGTCGAGCATCTGGGCTTCGACGGGAGAGATTCGGAAGAACTCCGCGTCGAATTGGTCCAGGTCTTCGATGAACGCTCCAAATCGGAGGGCATCGTGCGTGGCATTGGATTCGGGGTACAGGTGACCCGCGCGCCCGATGACAGACCCCGGAGGGCCCTCGACGACGGCGTTCTCGCCGGCTACCAGCTGTCTCCAGAAATCGGAGAGGCTCCTGCTGTGTGGGAACCGGCAGGCCATTCCGACGATGGCGATGGGACTCTGGCGCCGCAGGTCATGCCGATCGTCGGCACAGGGTCGGCCCGTGGGGCGCCCCGGCAGCAGGCGGCTCGATGATGCCGAGTACCGCCGCTGCACAGCTTCCGACTGTATCCCCCACAGTGGGGTGCACCCGAAGCACCTCGCCGCCGGCGGCGATCTCCACGCTGTCACCGCGGGCACCGGGGCCTAGGGGGATCTTCTCGCCGCCGGCGCAGCGCACGGTAGCCTTCCGCTCAAGTCGCAACAGGCGAGTGGATGGTTTCCGCTCGACGAAGAACCACGCGGAAGGACCGGGCAGGTGACCGACGACTCCTCAACCCGGTGGGCCATTCCCGAGCCGCTCGAGACCATCGATGCCCACATGGCCGATGGCACGGTCATCACCCTCCGCCGCCACGGCAATCCCGACGGGCGGCGGCTTGTGCTGAGCCATGGGAACGGCTTGGCGATCGATCTCTACTACCCGTTCTGGTCGCTCCTGGCCGACGACTTCGACCTGGTTGTCCACGACCTCAGGAACCACGGCTGGAACAGTGTGGGCACCCTCCGGGACCACACCGTGCCGACGTTTGCGCGCGACCACGACACGATTCTGGATGTGATCGACGAGCGCTGGGGGGACAAGCCGAAGGCCGGTGTCTTCCATTCCGTCTCGGCTTTGACGTCCCTGCTGTCGCCGGCCAAGGGCAGCCGGTACTCGGCGCTCGTCCTTTTCGACCCACCCCTCTGCAAGCCGGGGAGGAGCCACGCCGATTTCGACACCGCAGCCAAGGAGACCGCGGCGCTGACACGGCGCCGCTCGCCCCGGTTCGCGACCAGCCAGGACCTGATCGACCTCGTGCAATTCATGCCGGCATTCCGTGGCGCCGTGGGGGGGATCGCGAAACTCCTGGCCCGCACCACGCTCCGCGAGATCGACGGCGGCGACGGCTTCGAGTTGCGCTGCCCGCCGGAGTACGAGGCGCAGATCATCGACTACGCGAACGTTTTCGCCGTGTCGGTGGAGTTCGAGGAGATCAAGTGCCCCGTGAAGGTGATCGGCGCAGACCCGACTCTGCCCTTCTCGTACCTACCGACGCTCGATCTGAGCGACATCCTGAGCGTCGACTACGACTTCCTCCCCGACGCCACCCATTTCCTGCAGTTGGAGAAGCCCACCGAATGCGCTGCGGCGCTGCGCCGGTTCCTCGACTCGCTGTCCGCTACCTGAGACCGCCGGCCCCCGCCACCTCGTCAGGTTCCCGCCACCTCGTCATCTCGGCGAAGGCCGGGATCCAGGCACTCTCAGGCGTGGGCGTGCCAGCCGCCGTCGGCGAACAGCACCTCGCCGGTGACGTAGGAGGCCCGCTCGCTCAGCAGGAACTCGATCACCTCGGCGACCTCGGCGGGTTCGCCCACCCTGCCCAGCGGCACGCGCTCGCCGAACCACGCCACCTGGGCCGGGTCCACGAGCCGCTCGGCGGTCATGGGCGTGCGGATCCCCCCCGGCGCGATGGCGTTCACCCGCACTCCCAGCGGCGCGGCCTCGATGGCCGCAGCCCTCGTGAGCGCCGCCACCGCGCCCTTGGAGGCCACGTAGTGGGCCTGGCCGGCCACGGCGATCTCGGCGTTGACCGAGGCGATGTTCACGATCGCGCCCGCCGCTCCCGGACGGTGGCGGCGCAGGAACCCGCGGACGCCCAGCCAGGTTCCGGTGACGTTTACCCGCAGGTGGCGCTCGAACTCCGCCACCGCGGTGTCGACGATGTCACTGCGGGTGCGGATGCCGGCGCAGTTCACGAGTCCCGCGAGCGCTCCGGTGGCGTCGAGCACCCTGTCCCAGTCCGCCTCGTCGGTGACGTCGAGAGCGAGGGCGTCGCCGGCGGCGTCGAGGTCGGCGGGGATCGGATCCCAACCGGCGGCCGCCAGCACCCGGCAGGTCCCGGCCCCGATCCCCGAGGCGCCCCCGGTCACCAGCACGCGCCCGACCATCACCGCACCGTACCGGTGGCCGCCACGGGCGACGACGCAGCCGGGCCACGGGCGCGCTGATGCCCGTGAGGCTGCGAGCGGGGCCGACGTGACATCGGTCCGAGGTGGGATGCCTCAGGCCGCGTTCCCGATACCGTGACGTGCCTGTGGAATTCGCGTGTCTCCACGTCGCGACGTCGCCGGCGGGTTCATGGGGCTGAGCATCACCGTGCTCGGCTGCTCGGGCTCCTACAGCGGACCCGGCCTGGCCTGCACGGGCTACCTCGTGGAGTCCGAGAGCACCCGGGTGTGGCTCGACGCCGGACCCGGCACGCTGGCGAACCTCCAGCGCCACCGCCAACTCACCGAGATCGACGCCATCGTCGTCACCCACGAGCACCCGGACCACTGGCTCGACCTGGCGATGGCCTACATCGCCTGCCGCTACTTCCTGGACCGCGGGCCCATGCCGGTCTACGGCACCGCCGGCACGCATGCGCTCGCCCGCGCCCTCGCCGGAGCGAATGACCTGGCCCCCACAATCGACTGGCGGACCATCAGCGACGGCGACGGCGCCACCATCGGCGACCAGCAGTGGCGCTTCTCCCGCACCGACCACCCCGTGGAGACGCTCGCCCCCCGGGTGGACAGCGGCGGGCGCTCCTTCGCCTTCTCCGCCGACACCGGCGACGGTTGGTCGTTCGACCGGCTGGGCGACGACATCGACCTCGCCCTCTGCGAGGCCACGTTCCTCCACCGGGACCTCGTGCCACCCTCCCCGCACTTGAGCGCCATGCAGGCGGGAGCGATGGCCGCCGATGCCGGCGTGGGGCGGCTCCTTCTCACCCACCTTGCGCCCGGCTCCGACGCAGCGGCATTCCAACGAGAGGTCACCGCATCGTTCGGCGCCCCGGTGGAACTCGTCGACGTGAACCGGCGCTACGAGGTCTGAGCCCGGGATCGGTGTGCGCGCTCGATGCGGAGTGCCGCAGCAGTGTCTCATGCCTGGGCAAGCTCTTGGGGCCGCAGCCAGAGAGATCGAGCACACGCAAGCCGCAATCGACGCTCTGTTCGACCGCTACGTGCCGGCTTCGGGGGAGGATCGGAACGAGTTGGTGGCGAGGATTGTGGAGGACTTCTGCCCGGTCCTAACGCCGGGTGGGGCGGTCCTGTACATCGGCGACGCGGACGAGAAGTTCGCGACTCACAACGCAGCAGGGCTAGCGGATTTGGGGATCGGTCTCGATCAGCACGGCAAGATGCCCGACCTGGTCATCCACGACGTGCTCCGAGACTGGCTCGTGCTCATCGAAGCCGTCACGAGCCGTCGGGCGGTTCGGAGTCCGGAGCCGCCTACAGCGAGCCGCGCGGCGCGATCCACTCGGTCCGTTGGCCGGTCACGCCGGCGATGGTGTCGAAATCCTTGTCGTAGTGCAACACGACTAGATCGTTGACCTCGGCGACGGCGGCGATCAGCAGGTCGGTGATCGGGAGGCGGTGACGGCCCGTGCCGGCCAGGAATCCCTGCACCTCGATGGCGCGGTCGGTGACCGTCCCGTCGACCGGGAACGAGCGCATCGCCCGCAACTCCTCGCGCACCAGGGCTTGCTCGACGTCGTTGCGCACGCTGAAGAGCAACTCCAGATCGATGATCGGGCAGGTCGCGACCTCCGAGGCGGGATACAGGGGCGCGAGCCGCTCGGCAACGGCGCCGAGGTGGCTGCGGGCGAGGGCGCTCTTGTCGACCAGGTAGTGCGGTCCGCCCCGCGGCGTCACCGCTGCGGCCATTCCCGCTGCGCGCCGCGCATGACCTCCGGATCCCCCAGATCCCCCGCCGCCAGACGCTGAATGTGGGCGAACAGGCGGACCCGCGTGTCACGGTCGCTGAACTCCTTCAACGCCGTGTTGACCGTGTCCTTGATCGTCGCTCCCCCCAGCAGTTCGCGGGCACGGTCAAGGATCTCATCGTCAACATCGATGAGACGCTTCGTCACGACCACAGTGTATCTGCATCCAGAGACCCACATTTGGTATATCCGAACTAAGTCGCCGATAATGCCATATCGACTCTTCGTATATATACACTAGAAGGACGGCTGGAGGATCATGGCCCGTCGTGGAGCCGGGTGGCCGGTGGCCGCGTTTGGGAGGACTCGCTCTGGATGTGCAGGCTCGTGTCGGTGTCGAGGTGGCGGCGGGGAATGGTGGCGTTGATGGTGTCGACGGCGTCGATGACCTCGTGGGCGACCCAGACACGTGGGAAAGAGCGCGCAGAGACTCGCCGAATTACTTCTGACCTGGTATTCCGACACCAATCCTCTTCTCCCAGTGCCGCGACAGTGGGCTCCGGCCTCCCGCACGACGTGGGGTGGGCAGGGACTCGCGGCTCAACCCACCGCCGGTGGGGGTCGCAGGCGGTCGGCCACCGCCCGGGTCAGCCGGTCGAGGATGCCGGCGAGGAGCACGATGGCGATGCCGGCCTCGAAGCCGCTGCCGACGCTGTCGCTGCGGCGCAGGCCCTTGACGGCCTCGAATCCCAGACCGCCGCCGCCAACGAGGCCGGCGATCACGACCATCGACAGGACCAGCATGATCGTCTGGTTGATGGCCACCATCAGTTCGGGAGCGGCGAGGGGCAGATCCACCCGCCGGAGCCGCTGCAGGCGCGTTGACCCGAAGCTGTCGGCCGCCTCGCCGATCTCGGCGGGCACCCGGCGAAGCCCCAGGTCGGTGTAGTGCACCGCCGCGGGCAGGGCGTACAGAACCGAGGCGATGATGCCCGGGATACGCCCCACGTGGAACAGCATGATCACCGGCACCAGCAGCACGAAGCTGGGAATGGTCTGCAGGAAGTCCAGGAACGGGTTCATTGCCGCCCGGAACCGGTCGCGCTGGGCGGCCAGGATGCCCAGCGGCACGCCGATGAGGAGGGTCACGACCACGGCCACCACCACCTGCGCGAGGGTGTCCATGGCATTCTCCCAGGTGCCCAGCAACCCGATGACCGTGAGTGCCGCGCCGATGCCGATCCCCAGCCGGACGCCCCGCGCCGCCAACCCGAGGACCACGCCGATGCCGATCATGACCGGCCACGGGATGGCGGAGGAGAACAAGTCGCGCAGCGGGGACACCAGATTGATCGTCACGAAATCGCTGAACGGGCCGGTGCCGATCCCCGAGTCGGCGATGTCGTAGAGGTGGATCTGCATCCACCCGACGGCGTCGTCGATGTAGCCGGCGAACTGCCAGTTCAGACTCTCGGGGAAGGCGCCGTGCTTCAGCAGGCCCCCGACGATGGCGACCACCACGGCTCCCCCGGCGAGCGGGCGGATCCAGCGGGCGTCCCGGCCCGGCGACGCCGTGGCGATCCCCTGGGAGAACCGGTCCAGGATGATCGCCATGATCACGATGGACACGCCTGCCTCGGTGGCCCTGCCCACATCCAGCGAACTCAGCGAGCGGAGCACCACCTGGCCCAAGCCGCCGGCGCCGATGAACGCGGCGATCACCACCATGCTCATCGCCAGCATGATCGTCTGGTTCACGCCGGCCAGGATCGCCGGGCGCGCCTGTGGCAGGCGCACCAGCCGCAGCGTCTGGCGGTCGGTGGCGCCGAACATCTCCGAGGCCTCCACCATCGCCGGTGCGACGTTGCGCAGCCCGACGTCGGTGAGCCGCACGACCGGCGGCACCGCAAAGATGAACACCGAGATCACCGAGGGCACCCGGCCGATACCGAACAGCAGGACGAACGGTATGAGGTAGACGAACCCGGGCATGGTCTGCATGGCATCCAGCGTGGGGCGCAGCACGCGGGCGAAACGGTCGCTGCGCCAGGAGGCGATGCCGAGCGGGATCCCGATACCCAACGAGATGATGACCGAGACCCCCATGAGCGCCAGCGTGGACAGGCCCTCGTCCCAGAGCCCGAGAATGCCGATGACCCAGACCCCCACGAAACCCAGGATCCCGGCGGCGCGGCTCCGCGCCCACCAGAGGCCGGCTCCGGTGAAGACCGGGTAGACGTACCAGGGCAGCCAGAAGAGCGCCGACTCGATCCAACCGATCGCGGCGTCGATGGCGTCGGAGATGGGGTTCAGGAAGACGGTGTAGAGCCCGTGGGTGGTCTGGTTGCTGATGAGCCAGCGCCGCGCCCGGTCGATGGGATCGGCGAAACCCACGTCCCAGGACTCCGGGAAGACGCCGAAACCCGGCAGCAGCCACGAGGCCAGGTAGCCGCCGACGAACACCACGACGAGCGCACCGAACAGCCTTCCCGTACCGCTGTCACGCACCCTCCTGCCACCCGGCAGGAACAGTCCGGGCCCCCGGGCTCCGTTCGCGGACCGCTCACCGGCGGAGTCGCCGGCCGATCCACCCGGCGCGTCGACCGCTGTCACCGGTTGGTCCCCGCCACCACCTCTGCCACGTCCTCACCGTGGAGCAGCCCCACAGGATCATCGTCGGCGTCACACACCACCAGCGGTTTGCCCGAGGAAAGCAGCAGCGGCAGCGCCTTCTCCAGCGGCGCCAGCGTGGAGATCCGACCCCAGGACGCCTCCGGAGCGACGCCGTCGAGCGGGCGCATCAGCGCGCAGGCCAGCAGCACCTTGGCGATCGGAGCATCCTGGGTGAAGGCACGTACGTAGTCGTCGGCCGGTTCGGTGAGGATCTCCGCGGCCGTGCCCACCTGGACGAACATGCCGTCGCGCATGATGGCGATGCGGTCCGCCAGCTTCAGGGCCTCGTCGAAGTCGTGGGTGATGAAAATCAGCGTGCGCTGCAATCGCTCCTGCAGGGAGAGGAACTCATCCTGCATGTCACGACGGATGAGTGGGTCGAGCGCCGAGAACGGCTCGTCGAAGAACAGCACCTCGGGATCCACCGCCAGCGCCCTCGCCAGTCCCACCCGCTGCTGCATGCCGCCGCTGAGTTGCTGGGGGTAGTGGTCGGCCCAGCCGTCCAGACCAACGGTGGACAGGAGTTCGCGCGCCCGTTCCTGGCGCTCGATGCGTTCCACCTTCTGTACCTCGAGCCCGTAGGCGACGTTGTCGACCACCCGCCGGTGGGGGAACAGGGCGAAGTGCTGGAACACCATGGCGATCTTGTGACGGCGCAGTTCGCGCAACTCGGCGGTGTCGGCGGCGGTGAGATCGGTGCCGCAGATCTCCACGCGACCCTCGGTGGGCTCCACCAGGCGGGACATGCAGCGCACCAGGGTCGACTTGCCCGAGCCCGACAGGCCCATGACCACGAACGTCTCACCCTGGTTGACCTCGAAGCTGACCTCCCGGACCCCTATCAGGCAGCCGGTCTCGGACTGGATCTCCTGGCGGGTAGCGCCCTCGGTCGCCATCTGCCGGGCCTCGGTGGGCTTGCGGCCGAAGATCTTCCACAGACCGCTGACACCGACCGTCCGCATGGTCACCTCCGGATCAGGTCGCTGCCGGCCGGCCCCTGTACACCGGCACATCCACCGGCGCCAGCGGCGTGTTGCCCAGCAGGAGATCGGCGGCCTTCTCAGCGACCATCATGACCGGAGCGTAGATGTTGCCGTTGGTGACGTTCGGCATGACCGAGGCGTCGACCACGCTGAGAGCCTCGGTGCCGTGCACGCCCATGGACACCGGATCCACAACCGACATGCCGTCGCGGCCCAAGCGGGCCGTCCCCGAGGGGTGAAGCGCCGTCTCGGCGTCCCGGGCCACCCAGTCGATGATCTCTGCGTCGCTCTGCACAGCGGGGCCGGGTGAGAGTTCACCGGAGTTGTACGGCACGAAGGCGGGCCGGCTCATGATGTGGCGCGTGACGCGAACCGTCTCGAGCCACTCGCGGCGGTCCCGTTCGGTCGAGAGGTAGTTGAACAGGATGGCCGGTTTGGCCCGCGGGTCCGCCGAGCGGATCCGCACCCAGCCGCGCGAGTCGGAGTACATGGGTCCGACATGCACCTGGTAGCCGTGCCCGCCGCTCGGTGCCGAGCCGTCGTAGCGGATCGCCAGCGGCAGGAAGTGGAACATGAGGTTGGGGTAGGACTCCTCGAGGTTGCTGCGCACGAACCCGCCCCCCTCGAAGTGGTTCGTGGCGCCGGGCCCGCGGCGGAACAGCCACTGCAGGCCGATCCACGGCCGGCGCCACACCTGCAGGTGCGGCTGCATCGACACGGGCAGCTTCGAGGCGTATTGCACGTACACCTCGAGGTGGTCCTGCAGATTCTCGCCGACCCCACCCAGGTCGGCGACGACCGGGATCTCCAGCGACTCCAGCAGGTCCGCCGGGCCGACGCCGGAGAGTTGCAGCAACTGGGCTGATCCGAATGCACCCCCGCAGAGGATCACCCGTGCCCCACCGACGATGCGCGTCCGGCCTCGCCGGGTGCATTCCACGCCCACCGCCCGGGTGCCCTCGAAGACGACGCGATTGATGTGGGTGCCGCACGCGACGGTGAGGTTCGGGCGGTTGAGCACCGGGTGCAGGTAGGCACGCGCCGCCGACAGCCGCCGCCCCCGGTGGATGTTCCGATCGAAGGCGGCGAAGCCCTCCTGGCGGAAGCCGTTGAGGTCGGCGGTCAACTCGTAGCCGGCCTCCTGCACGGCCTCGAAGAACGCCGAGAAAAGGGTACTGGTGGCCGGTCCCCGCTCCAGGACCAGCGGACCGTCGCCGCCGCGGTACTCGTCGGGGCCCGCCAGGCAGGTCTCCATGCGCTTGAAGTACGGCAGGCAGTGGCGGTAGCTCCAGGACTCCATGCCGTCGCCGGCAGCCCAGCGGTCGTAGTCCGCCGGGTTGCCGCGCTGGAAGATCATGCCGTTGATGGAACTCGACCCGCCGAGGACCTTCCCCCGGGCGTGGTAGACGCGGCGCCCGCCCATGTGCGGCTCGGGCTCGGTCTCGAACTGCCAGTCGTAGAAGCGGTTGCCGATGGGGAATGCCAGCGCGGCCGGCATATGGATGAAGACGTCCCAGCGCCAGTCGCGCCGACCGGCCTCCAAGACGAGAACACGATTGTTGCAGTCGGCGCTCAGCCGGTTGGCCAGGGCACAACCGGCTGAGCCGCCTCCCACGATGATGAAGTCGTACAACTACTACTCCCGGTAGGGCGCGGAGGCGGTACCCCCGCGCCCTACCGGTGGTGTTAGGGCAGCCAGGCGCTCCATGTGCCGGAGTTGGCTTCGATCCACGCTGCCGCCGCGTCCTCGATGGACATCCCGGCGTCGAGAGCGCCGAGCATCGAGATCTGGTCGGCTGCGGAGTAGTTCATGTTCCGCAGGAAGGCATCCGCCGCCGGGGCGTTTGCCGCCAGGTCGCCGTTGACAATCTTGAACAGGTTGTCAGGCGGATAGTCGCAGTCCACCGCGCCGGACTCGTAGCAGGCGTCGCTGTAGGTCGGCAGCGCCACCCTCGTGAGGTCGTAGGAGGCGAACGCCACGTGCGGGGTCCAGAAGTAGAACAACACCGGATCGCCGCGGTTGTAGGCCGCGTCGACCGCGGAGAGGATCGCCGCCTCTGAGCCGGCATAGACGATCTCCATCGGCAGACCCAGATTCTCGATGATCTGCTCCTCGTAGACCGTCCAACTCGGATCGCCGCTGAGGAACTGCGCGTTGTCGCCGGTCTCGGCGGTGGCGAACAATCCGGCGAGTGCAGGATCGGCGAAGCCCTCCCAGGTGGCGAGTTCGGGATGCTCCTCGACCATGTAGGTCGGGATGTACCAGCCGATCCCGCCGACGATGCCGAGCCGACCGGCGTCGGCCACATTGCCATCGGGATTGTCGATGAAGTCCTCACGGTTCTGGGCGTGGCCCGATGGCCACACTTCCAGGGAGGCGTCGATGTCGCCGGTGTTGATGGCCGGCCACTGGCCGAACTCATCGATCTCCACCGTCTCGACGGTGTAACCCAACTCGCTCTCCAGCAACTGCTCGGCGACCGCCACATTCAGGGCCGATCCGTCCCACGGGTTCACGGCAATTGTGATCGTGGTCTGGCTGCCGAGGTCGCTCGCCGTTGCGGCGGGTTCGGTTGAGGGGCCGAGGCTGTGGATGGGGTTGCCTTCGGTGTCGTAGTACTCGCTGACGTTGTTGCGGTCGACGAAGACGTGGTCGATGTGGATTTCCTGGGGTACGGCGCGCCCGT
>MKWU01002573.1_pt1 | contig 26639 bp, 25 predicted proteins | sample 809101 | NCBI WGS metagenome assembly MKWU01 (sample SAMN05860141, study PRJNA318959) | sponge metagenome | host: Aplysina aerophoba | place: Slovenia: Piran, Adriatic Sea, Gulf of Piran | collected 2013-05-07 | reverse complement strand
TGGGTGGCTCCGAGTTCGGGGAGCTATTACGTCGAGGTCGCCTCATGGGGTAACGGAACCGGCTCCTACACGCTGACCGTTGCCGTCTCCGACATCATCGACGATCACGCCGACACGATCACAGAGGCCACATCTGTGATAACCGGTGGGGCGGTTCTTGGTGTGGTGGACTACCCCGGCGATATCGACCTGTTCGTGTTCGACGCCGTGCACCGTGAGTTGTATCAGATCGACGTGGCCCTGGGAACGTTGAATGATTCTGTGGTGGCGGTGTACGACACCGACGAGTGGCAGTTGGCTTACAACGACGACTACGAGGACTCGGCAGCCTCCCGGGTCTTCTGGGAAGCTCCAAATTCGGGGAGCTATTACGTCGAGGTCGCCTCACCGAGTGACGGAACCGGCTCTTACACGCTAACCATCATCCTTCGATAGAGCCGGCTCCGAGGATCCTCAAAAGCCGACCGTGGGTGGGTTCGCGGGTTGACGAACCAACTGGTCCGAGATTATTGAAGCTGGTGAGGGACCCTTCGTGCGGGGAATTCCTGCGCTCTCCCCGCGCACCATCGACACTCACACTGTCCGGCCCGGGCTCTCTTCGTGGGAGGGGCACAAGCTCAATCGGTAGGCGACCGGCATCAGCCGCAGATGCCGAACCGCTTCCGTTGAAACACGCACCACTTGACCGCTGCGAGAATCCCGCCACCCAGCCGGCTGTTCAACCTAGGCACGGTGGTGTGCCGTGACTGGGTCATTTGCCCGGCACGGTGTTGACGGTCGATGGGGTGGCGATGGTCGCTTGGAGTTTGGGGGGTCCGGCTGGTATTGAGTTCGCAGCCGGTGTCGTACTCGCCGAGAGAACCAGATGGAATTGCACCATGGCGCAAATGGCACGACCCGCCCGCCGGCCACCGTTACTTGGTAGCTTCCATCCCTGTTGACCGAGGTTCCCGATGGATCAGATTCCAGGAGTCCTACCTTCTCGAGTGTCTCCCAGCGCCTCTAACGAGGTCACAGGAAACCGTATGGACACCAGCCAAGCTGCCAAGCCTCTAACTGGACCTCTGGGATCCCCATACTTCGGATCGATGCCCACATAAGATCCGATCGGTCGAGGTCCATCAACTCCCGGTGGTATGTCTGGGAGCAGTACTCCAAGGTCTCTAGAGGATCCAAGATCAAGTACCTCTCGAATCTCGCGCCGGACCTCGGCTTGTGACCTATCCAAGGCCCTCCCATAAATCGCTGCACAAGGTACCGGCGTTTTCGCTGGCGTGATCTCCTGCAGCCGACCATTCTCCGGCCGATAGCAGACAATCCTCTGGTTCAACATCCGCGACGTCGCCCAAGCTTGCTCTGGACTACGTGGCAGGACGTCCTCGGCACCGGTCTATACCCAAGGTATAGACCGGGAGTCTGCGGCACCCCGATCCCAAGCCTCCTGTGGGTCATTCTGTGGGACGGGAACAGCAGAAATAGCCATTTAACTGGGTTTTACACCGCCTCCTACGCGGTAGGTCGCAGGTCGAATCCTGCCGCGGGCGCGTCGTCACCTCATGCCAGCCTTGTCATCGCTGCCGCCTTGGTAACTCCCCACGCCAGGTGGGCTCTCCAGGCCTCCTCCCCCAGGTCGTTCGATGAGGCGGGCGCCAGGTCGAACAGGTCTCCGGGCAGCGCGTTGGCCACCAGCTCGTCCCGGGGCACAGCCTGATGACCGGCTTGCTCCAGTGCCGCGGTCGGGAACCTGAGAGCCTCCTGGAACAACTCGAGAGGTCCCCGATCCTGGCTCGCGAAGGGTTGTCCGAGCAGGTCGGGGAGAGCGGTCTCCAGCCAGCTACGGCCATCTTCGATGGCACCGTCCAGTCCCGCCGGAACGCCTATGCCGAGCCGGGCAACCTTGCCCCGGACGTATGGCGCGTAGGCCGCCACGAGCGAGGAGGCCAACTCGGCGGCCGCAGGGGTCATCGCCCCGTCATCCCGTGAACACCTGTACCACCATCAGCCCGAGCGGACCCTCATGTGCCGAGATTCCCACACGGGTGAAGCGTGTCTCCAGCATGGTGGCGAGATGACCGGGCGACGCGGCCAGGCCGCCATGGACACCGTCCACGGTCGGGTTCAGGGCCAGGTTCTCGCCGGCGACCCGGAACGGTATCTCCTGCGCGGCGAGGCGATCCGCGACCTCGCCGGTGAGCGGCGAGACGTGAGAGAAGTAGCCTTCCGTGTACATCTCAACTCCGTGTCGGGCGGCAATCTCGGCCAGGGCCGCCGACCAGGCGAGCGGTTCTTCACCCGCCTCGATCCGCAACAAGTTCAGCCTGTCCAGCAGTTCAGTGGCCAGATCGGGGCGCTCCTCCACCGATCCACCAGCCGGGGCGATCTCCACCCGGTCGTCGCCCTCAAGTATGACCAGCCTGTCCAGCAACTCGATGACCGGTCCCGCTAGTTCCCCCACCGGGTCGCGAGCCGAGGAAGTATCCGCCCCACCGTCGCCCTCGAGCAGCGCCGGACCTTCCTCCGACAATCTCCTGAGGTTCAAATAGGACTCGAGGATCCGGTCGCCCAGGAACCGGCTGATGCCGGGAGTGAAGCGCGGCCCCTCGGATGTGACCAGGGCGACCGTTCGCGACTGGTCGAGCACCTGCCCCACCGACGACGGAAGGTAGGGAGTGCTCGCAATAGCCAGGACCAGGAAGCCGGCCACCAGCACGAACGCTGTCGCCGATACCAGCGCGCCGCCGATCTGATCCAGCAACCGCAACGGTCCTGAAAGGGCGAGGAGGCGGCGGATCAACAAACGGCCTGCCACGAACACGACCAGGAATACCACCGCTGACGCGATGAACCGCGACGTCAGGGGGCTGGAGCCGGTCCACGACTCAACCACGCCTTGCCCGATAGGCCCGGCCCGGTATCCCACCACGATCCCGACCACCAGAACCACCAGACCGGCGGCTGCGCCCAGCATTCCCCGCCGGTACCCGCGCAGGAGAGCCAATCCCAGGCCTGCCAGCACCAGGATGTCCAGCATGGAATCAGGTGTCCGTCAAGGAAGGGGTTCGCCGGAGCCCGTCCGGTCCGGGTCAGGGGTATCACTACCGGTGGCGACCGGTCCTGCCTCAGGCTCCTCACTGTTCTTGCTCGCCTCCGGCGCGCCACGACGAAAACGCTCCCGCAAAGGCTCCACCTCGTACTCCACCACCACCGCCGAAGCAGCTTGCTCCCAGGATTCTCCGAGCACCCGGGTGCGCCACAGATGGCCGATGATGATCTTGAAGACCGCGGTGGTCGGTACGGCGATGAGCACGCCCAGGAGGCCCCCGATGGACCCGCCCGCCAGCAACGCCAGGATGATTGTGACCGGGCTCAGGTGGACGGCCACCCGCAGCACCATAGGACTCACCAGGTGGTTGTCGAACTGCTGGATTATGAGGAACGCGATGACCACCCAGACTGCCCGGATCGGGTCTCCCACGATCAGCGCGGTCGCTACTCCGAGCGCCCCTCCCACCCAGGGACCGATGAACGGCACGATGTTGAGCAGCCCGGCCAGCAGGCCGACTATCAACCAGAAAGGCAGGTCGAGGATCCACAGCACCGTGCTGGACAGGACTCCGACTATGGCCGCCACCACCAGCTGGCCCCGGACGAAGCCGCCCAAGGCCTTGCCCACCTGCCGGGCCAGGTGGATCACTTCAGCCCGGTCGGTGGCCGGAACCAGGCGCTCCGCCGCCCTCCGGAGATTGTGGGCGTCCACGAGGATGTAGAAGGCCAGCACGGGGGCGAGCAGCACAACCACCACCCCCTCCAGCAGCCCTACGGCGAGCTCTCCCGCCCGGGAAAGCCCCTCCAGTATCACCTCGCGGTTGGAAGGATCCGAGAACCAGCCGACCAACTCGTTGGATATCGAATCGACGCCCGCCAGCTCGACCGGCAGGTTGAGAGACGCGGCCAGATCAGCGACCACGTTGAAGGTGCTGTCGATCGCCCCGGGGACATGATCCACCAGCTCGACGGTCTGCCGGCTGATGATCGGAACCATCAACACGCCGATCAGGACCAGTACGCCGCCGAGCACCAGGTAGACGAGGCATCCCCCTCCCACGCGCGGGATCCTGTAGCGCTCAAGGAAGTCGATGAGCGGTTTGACCAGGTAGACGAGGAGCACCGCGAGTATCAGCGGCGCCCAGATGATCCGCACCTGGTAGACGACCCAGGCCACGACAGCGATCACCACGAAGATGCCCACGATGCTCCATGCCGCAACACCTACGCCGCGCAGCCAGTCGTGCCTGGTACGCCTTTCCCGATCCTGATGGTTCACTTCTCGCCTGATCCCTCGCCGCTGGTCAGGTTACCGGCCTACGGCCGGTCTCCGAGGTTCGTCATGACTGGTTCACCACCACATCCGAATCCGGGTCGACCTCGATCAGGTAGCGGCCCGCTCCGTCACCTCGGTATCTCTTTCCATCGGCGGTAGCCTCCCACCCTGACCCGACCGTTACCGGACCGGAGAGTTCCACGGACACCTCCGCAGGAAGCTCGACCACCAGGTCACCGGTCAACGACGCCGGCACATCGCCCCGGGCCGGGCCGAGCCGGATCGCACCGTCCGCCTCCACTCGAAGGGACCTGAGCGACAGCTCCCCGAGATCCGCCTCGACCTCCGCGGCCGAAACCGCCACAGCCCAGTCGCGGCCCGGGTTGAGTCTCAGGTTCCAGCCGCTGGATCCGAACCAGCCTGCCTCCGGCCCTTCCCGGAGCCGTACCTCGAGGTCATCCCCAGTAAGAAGCTCCTCACCCTGGGGAGGCGCCACGGCGCCCGACGAAGCCAGGCTGGACACCTCGTAGAGGAGCTCGGCGCCCCCCTCTACCATCACCACGCCGTCAAGCCGAACGTCGATCGAGGTCATGGCGATCCGGTCAGTGACCGCAGGGCCCCCCAGCCGGTCGGCCGACGACGGCAGCAGTTCCCAACCCGCCAAGTGCAGGACCAGCACGACAACCAGCCATCCCATCAGGGAGAACGGCAACACCGGACCGAGGCCGTAGCCGGGAAAACGGCGCCGGTTCCCCGAGACCCGCCAGTGAACGAGGACCACTCCCGAAGTGACGATCCAACCCGGCCAGAACGAGACCAGATCCAGCACCACCGAGCGCCTCAGCAGGCCCCCCGCCACGACCACGGCCGCGAGAACCAAGGTGGCCGCCGCCAGAACAAGCCATACGACCCGAGCCCGGCGCCGCCGGGCTCGAGCGTGAAGACCCCGCATCGACGGGTGGATGCCGGGCGGCCCTCCGCCGCCGATCACTCTCGGTGGCCGGCGCCCAGCACTACGGTGATCGGCGCCCGGGGCGCGTCACCCGGGAACAGCACCAACTCGGCATCGGGTATGTGTTCGGCCAGGATGGCCGCCTCCCGGTCATATCCCTCCACGTACCAGATGAGGGAGTTGTCGAGATTCTCCGGGTGGTTGTCCGGAGGAACGGTTCGGTAGCCCAGATCGGCCAGCTCATCGGTGAAGCGTCCTGCCAATCCGCCTACGGAGGTGGCGTTGAGAACCAGCACTCCTATCTGGGAGGGTGACCGAACGGGCGGGCGGGGAGGCTCGGTGGTAGTGGTGGTCGGAGCGGCGGTGGTCGTGGTGGTCGGGACCGTGGTGGTCGGAGCGTCGGTGGCGGGAGGGGCGACGGTTGTCTCCACGGGCCCGGCGGCCGCAACGGAACCACCCTCGGCAGGATCGCCGTCCGCAGAACTTCCGATCAGCGTCCTGGCCGCCAAGACGGCGCCGACCGCGACCACCAGCACGCCCAAGGCAAGCAGGCCGGCGCGCCGCAGGTCGCGCTGGAAGCGACGCTTATCGTCGGAAGCGTGGCGGCCTGGCATCGATTCGTCCAGCCTGTTCCGGCCTGGCGTGGATGTCTATCCGGGAGGCTTGGCGGCCGGTCACACCGTACCCACCCGGTATCCGGCCGAATCTATGGCGCGTGCCCGCATGCGGCGGAGCCTGCGCACCGTCAAAGAGTCGTATGCCAGCGCAGCCGGATCGTCCATCAGATCCCTCAGCAACCCGTAGTAGCGGGCCGGACCGAACCCGAAGGCAACCCGTATATCGCGGTCCTTGGGACCGGGCAGCTGCCACCAGCAACGCTCGAAATCGAGGATGTTCCTCTCCAGGGACGTGAGCATTGCGCCCAGCGTATCTACCAAGCGGTACATAACGGTGGATTTCGTTCAGCCGATGCCCTGGAGCGGAGCCGGGTACCGGAATCGAACCGGTGACATCTTCTTTACAAGAGAAGTGCTCTACCGACTGAGCTAACCCGGCCGAGATCTAACCGGATGTTACCCGACTTCGCCCAGGTAGGCCTGCCGCATCTCGGGATTGGACAGCAGGTCCCTGCCGGTGCCGGACAGGACGATCCTGCCGGTCTGGAGCACGTAGCCGTAGTCGGCCAGGGAAAGGGCCATGTTGGCGTTCTGCTCCACCATGAACACGGTGGTGCCGGCCTCGTTTATCTGGCGGATAATGTCGAAGTTCTGGGCCACGAGCACCGGAGCGAGACCCATTGACGGCTCGTCCATCAGCAGGACCCTAGGGCGAGCCATCAGCGCCCGGCCGACCGCCACCATCTGCTGCTCGCCCCCTGACAGGGTTCCGGCCCGCTGGCCCAGCCGTTCCTCGAGGCGGGGGAAGAGGTCCAGGATCCGGTCGAAGTCGGCGGACGTATCGCCGGAGCGCAGGTAGGCCCCGATCTCCAGGTTCTCCTTGACGGTCATCCGGTTGAACAGGCGCCGGTTCTCCGGAACCATCGATACGCCCCGCTGGACGATGTCGGCGGTTCGCCATCCGTTGACCACCCGGCCATCGATCAGAACCTCCCCCGCCGTCGGGGTCACCATGCCCAGGATGGTCTTGAGTGTGGTGGTCTTGCCCGAGGCGTTCCCCCCCAGCAGGCAGACTATCTGTCCGGCACGTATGGACAGATTCACGTCCCTCAGCACGTGAACCGGTCCGTAATGGGTGTGAACGTTGCGAAACTCGAGTACGGGCTGATCGCTCATCGAGCCAGGTCCGCCGGTCGACCCAGGTAGGCCTCTATCACCGCCTCGTCGGTGGACACCTCGTCATAGGCGCCCTCGGCGATCTTGACGCCGTGGTCGAGCACCACCACCCGGTCGCTCACATCCCGAACCACCCCCATGTCGTGCTCGACTACCACCACTGTCAGGTCCCGCTCGTCACGCAGCTTATGGATCAACCCGGTCAACTCGGCCGTCTCGCGGGGGTTCATGCCCGCCACCGGCTCGTCGAGCAGGATCAGTCTGGGTCGGGTGGCCATGGCCCTCGCAATCTCCAGCCGCCTCCGGTTGGCGTAGGAGAGCGACACGGCGGGCTGGTCGAAGCGGTAGCCCGTCAGCCGGGTCCCGAAGAACGAGAGTATCTCCTCGGCACGGGCCCTGATCTCGGATTCCTCGCGGCGCATGAAGGGGGTCCGGAAGACGGCTCTGAAGGCGCCCGCTCTGGTCCGGCAGTGCTGGGCCACCATCACGTTCTCGAGCACCGTCATGTTGGGGAAGAGGCGGACGTTCTGGAAGGTTCGAGCCACACCGGCCGCGGTGATCTCACTGGGCTCGAGGCCGACGATGCTGTTTCCGTCGAAGCGGATGTCACCCCCGTCGGGCCGGTAGATGCCGGTCACCGCGTTGAAGAAGGAGGTCTTGCCGGCGCCGTTGGGCCCGATCACCGACACGATCTCGCCTTCGCCGACCGCCAGATCCACCCCTGCGAGGGCCTGGATGCCACCGAAGGACTTGTGGAGGTCATGTATCTCCAGCATGGACATCAGCTTCCAGCCCGCTCCGCGGGATCGGGGGTGGTTTCCTGACCGGTGAAGTCTCCCCCCTTGTCGAGCCAGGCGTCCTGGGTCAACTCCTCGGTATGAAGCTCCCGGTAACGCATCGCGCTGGGCACCAAGCCCTCCGGCCGGCGCAGCATCATGAAGATCAGGAGCGCCCCGTAGATGAGCAGTTTGAACTCGGCGAACTCCTGGAGGAGCCCGGGGACGTTGGGGCCGCCGAGGACCCCGATCAGCACCACCGCCCCCACTGCTACACCGGCGATGTTGCCCATGCCGCCCACGATCACCACCACGAGGATGATGATGGAGACCAGTAGTTCGAATGAGCTGGGGAAGATCGATCCCAGCTTGGCGGCGAACAGGGCGCCGGCCAGGCCGGCCAGGATGGCACCCACGATGAAGGCGTTGAGCTTGGCCCGGACGATGTTGATCCCCATAGCGGCCGCCACCGTCTCGTCCTCCCGTAGCGCATTCCAGGCCCGGCCCACACGGGACTGCTGGAGCGACCACGACACCCAGCCGGCGATCAGCACGAACGCGGCGGCGAAGTAGAGGACGGCTTCGGGGCTGATACCACTCACCTGGGTGAAGCCGAGCGGTATCCCCGGTATGTCGAGAATCCCCTGCGCCCCTCCGAAAGTCGGAGACAGCCAGTCGGACAGGAACAGGATGCGGATTATCTCACCGAAGCCAAGGGTGACGATGGCCAGGTAGTCACCGCGCATCCGGATGACCGGGGCGCCGATCAGCAGTCCCGCGATGGCTGAGACGAGAAGGGCAACGGGCAGGGCGGCCCACCAGGACCATTCCAGGGTGAAGCGAGGAGACAGGGGCGAGGTGAGCACGCCGACCGTGTAGGCCCCCACAGCGAAGAACGCCACGTATCCCAGATCGAGCATGCCGGCCAGTCCCACGACGATATTGAGACCCAGCCCCATCAGCAGGAACAGGCCCACGTTGGCCAGCACCTCGGAAAGGAGGCTGCCCAGGAGGCGGGGCAGGACGATCACCAGCCCGAGCACCACCACCGAGAGCCACACCGAGTTGCGGATTCGCTGCTTCGGATCGGCCGGAAACACGCGTCGGCGAGTGCTCCGGAACCGATCGCGGGTCCGGTCGGATAACAGGAAGACCACGAGGGCCACCGCGATCGCCGCCCACCATTCGAGCGCCCGGAGGGTGAACGCTCGTCCCACTACCGCTCCGAGGCCGAGCCCGCGCAGGACCTGCGAGAAGACCCCTTCGAGGATGGCCACTATCAGCACCCATTCCACGGTCAGCACGAAGCGGCGACGGAGCACCGGCGCCAGGAGATGCATCGAACCGCCCGCGGCCCCCAGCGCTGCGGGCGCCAGCACGGTTAGTGGCAGGCCTCCCGGCACTCCCCCACCGCCGGTCAGGAGCACTACCAGCCTGGGAGAAAGGGACACGAAGACATCCCGCAGGTCGAAGGTGTTCACGACCACCGCGAACACCGCCAGCATGGCGCCGCCCGTCAGCCCCGCCACCGCTCCCAACGCAACGTCGACCATCCCCCTGGGGGGCTCCTCCATACCTTCTCGCACCGCCACGTTGGTGGCTTGATAACCGGCCAGCGGGACGATCCACAGCAGCATCAGATACCCGAGGCTGAGCACCGGGTAGATGACGAGCCGGCGGTCGAAGGATTCCACCATCCCGACGGACGAGGTGAACACCATCACCGCCCCGGCCCAGGCGCCCCATCGGAATACCCGGCGCAGGTTCCTCGGGGTGGCACCGGGTCCGGTCATGGTCGATCCCCGGCGGAGAGGCGTTCACCGAAGAGCCCGGTCGGTCTGAAGATCAGTACCAGCACCAGTGCCGTGAAGGCCACCACGTCCTTAAGTTGCGACACGCCGGGTATGCCCAACCCGGCAAGCACCAGCTGGGGACCGACCCCTTCGAATACGCCCAGCAGCAGCCCCCCCGCCATGGCGCCGGGCAGGTTGCCGATCCCGCCGAGAACGGCAGCGGTGAAGGCCTTGATCCCGGGAAGGAAGCCGGTATGGAAAGAGACCCCCCGGAATAGCAATGACCACAGGGTTCCCGCCACTCCTGCCATGGCGCCTCCCACCGCGAATGTGGCGACGATGGTGCGGTCCACGTTGATGCCCATCAGGGCGGCGATCTCCTTGTCCTCGGCCACCGCGCGGATGGAGCGACCGGTGCGGGTCCGCTCCACGAAGAGATACAGCCCGCCCATGGTGAGCAAAGCGACCAGGATCACGGCCAACTTGGTCCCCTCGATATCGAGACCGAGGAATCCGATCCGGCTACGGAGGTAGTCAGGGCCCGGGGGATAGTTCTTGACCGCCACCCCGAAGAGCCCGGCGAACGTGTACTGGATGAAGAAGGAGATCCCGATGGAGGTGATCAAGGGGATGAGGCGGGGAGAGCCGCGCAGGGGCCGGTAGGCGATCCGCTCCACGACCACCGCCACCAGCATCGAGGTGAGGATGGACATGACCAGGACCGCCAGGATGGACAGGATGAAGTTGGTCTCCCAGAACTCGATCTGCCAGAGGTAGTTGGCAACGAAGAAGCCCACCATCCCACCAGCCATGAACACCTCGCCGTGAGCGAAGTTGATGAAGCCCAGCACGCCGTACACCATGGAGTAGCCAAGAGCAATCAGCCCATACATGGCGCCCTGGGCGATTCCGGCAACCACCAGGTCGCGCCAGGCCTGGGCGCTGGGGCCCTGACCGCTGAGACCCTGGACCACGGTGCCGGCCACGCCCCAGATCAGCACCACGATGGCGCCGAGCCGGACCAGCCATAGGAAAGTGTCCACCCAGCCCCGGCGCCACCGCCGAGGCGCCCCCGAAAGACGGGAAGCCGTCATGGCGTGCCGGGTCCTTGGAGGGCCGGGCATGGCTTCACAAACGTCCGCCCCTCAGGAGGGTGCTGAAAAAGACGGGAATTGGTTGGCCCGCGACACCTCGACCTGGGGATGCCTTGTTGACTATCGGGCCAACTGGACATTCTTTAGTACCCTCCTGCTCCGGTCATTCATAGGTCGGGGTTGAGCCGGCCTCATGTGGGGTTCCGGGAACATGACTAATCAGGGTAACTTCATGGCGCCCAGCCGAACACCACGTTGTTCTTGCCCACATCGAGGTTCGTCGGGTCGACGTTGCGAACCACGGTCAGCAACTGCGATCCGCAGTCCCCGAAATCGTCGCACGAGATCGAACCGATGATCCCGTCGAGGCTCGTGCTGTGCAGCTCGTCACGCAGCGCCTCGCGGTCGATATAGAGCGTTTCTCCGGACTCCACGGCTACCCGGTCGATGGCCCGAAGCAGCATGGTGGTGGCGTCATAGGCATGCGCCCAGTAGCCGCCGGTGGGCGCCTCACCGTAAGCGGCCTCGTAGGCGGCGAGCAGATCATCCCCCGACTTTCCGGTGATGCCGTTGCGGTTGTCGCCGAATCTCAGATCGGGACCCGAGATGTAGACACCCTCCGATTCGGGGAGCTCCATGAAATTGTCCACCAACAGCGCCGCCGACACGATCAACGTGACATCCTCGAGGCCCGCGACGCCCCCCACCTGCTCCACGATCAATCCCCCTTCCGGCATGAAGAGGGGAAAGAACAGCGCCTCGGGCGACCCCGTCGCCGCCTCGGTCAGCACCCCGATCATGTCGATATCACCCTTGTTGATCGCCGTGAACGTGGTGACCTCGCCACCCAACTCCTCGAACGCGTCCGTAAACGCCTGCGCCAGGCCCTGCGTGTAGGGATCGCCGTCATGGATCGTCGCCGCGGTCCTCAACCCGAGGTGATCCCGCACGAAAACCGCCAGCGCCCGACTCTGGAAGAGATCATTGTGCGACGTCCGGAAATAGCCAGGCTGGTAGGCCGCCCCCGCCGTCCCGGCCAGATCCGAAGTGAGCGCCGGCGACGTGTTGGAGGGCGCGATCATCACCATTCCCGCATCCGAGATCAGCGGCGCCGCGGCCACCGCGGCCGATGAACAGGTGGTGCCGATCACCCCGACCACACTCGGATCCGCCACGACCGCCTGAGCGGCGGCTTGCCCGCCGTCCGGCGAGCACAGATCATCAAGACCAGCACCCAGCGACACCGACCGCCCGGCAACCGGCCCATAGTCGGCAATCGCCAACTCGGCCCCGCGCTGGTTCGGTAGACCCAGGAACGCAAAGTCGCCACTGATCGAGTTCAAGGAGCGGATGTGGATGCTCTCTCCGGCAGGCACTTCGACCGCGCCCAGAGGACCGGCCGGGAACTCATCCTCACCGCCGCAGGCCGCCGCCAGGCAGGCCAGCACCAGGATGAGGGAACGGAACCGGCGTACGCGGACTCGTAAGCGCGGACCCGACCGTCTCATCCATCCGTTCCGTGTGGACCGAGAGGGAACCGTCCGTCCCTGAATCACCAAAAACGTATGGTCAGGACCGGTACGAGACCCATTCCGATCACCGGGGATTACGAACCGTACCTAACCACTATGACGGACCGTACCCGAACACGACGTTGGCCTTGCCGGCTTCGATGTCCTGGGCGTTGGTGTGATGGACCACCGTGATCAACTGGGAACCGCAATCACCGAAGTCGTCACACGAGATAGAACCGATGACCCCGTCGAAGCTCGATTGGTCCAGTTCGTCACGCAAGGCCTGGCGACCGATATACACGGTGTCGTCACCTTCGACCGCTACTCGATCGATGGCCTGCAGCAACATCGTGGTCGCATCGTACGCATGGGCCCAGAAAGCAGCCGACGGAGCCTCTCCGTAAGCGGCGTCGTAGGCGGCCAGGAAATCGTCGGCTGTCTTTTCCGTGATGCTGTTCCGATTCGACCCGAACCTCAGATCCGGTCCCGACATGTATACACCCTCGGACTCGGGCAGTTCCATGAAGTTGTCCGTCAACAACCCGTCGGCCGCGATCAAGGTCACATCATCGAGCCCGGACACACCGCCCACCTGCTGGACGATGAAGCCACCCTCCGGCATGAAGATCGGGAAGAACACCGCCTGGGGGCCTCCGGCGGCTACCTCGGTCAGGACCGCAGTCATATCGGTGTCACCCTTGTTGACCGCCGTGAACGTGGTGACCTCACCACCCAGTTCCTCGAACGCGTCGGCAAACGCCTGGGCAAGACCCTGTGTGTACGGATCACCGTCGTGGATCGCCGCCGCCCGGTTCAGGCCCAGCTCGCCATGCACGAACAGGGCCACCGCCCGACCCTGGAACAGATCGTTGTGAGCTGTGCGGTAGTAGCCGGCGTGGTAGGCCTCCCCGGCAGTACCGGCCAGATCAGAAGTCAACGCCGGAGACGTGTTCGACGGGGAGATCATCACCAGCCCCGCGTTGGAGATCAAAGGCGAGGCCGCTACCGCCGCGCCCGAACATGACGTCCCGATCACGCCTACGACACTCGGATCCGCCACGATCGTCTGCGCCGAAGCTTGGCCGCCGTCAGGCGAACACAGATCGTCCAGGCCGGTCCCCAACGACACCGGCCGGCCGGCCACCGGCCCGTAATCCGCAATCGCCAACTCCACGCCTCGCTGGTTCGGCACCCCCAAGAACGCGACATCGCCGGTAATCGCATTCAGCGACCGGATCTGTATCTCCTCACCGGCTCCCACCTCGACGACACCCAACGCATCATCGGGCGCAGGCTCACCACCGCCGCATGCAGTGGCCACCACCAGCAGGCACAAACCCAGCTTTACCACTCTGCGCATCTTGAATCCTCCTCTGATCCGTGCTCCTGAAGGCATTCTATAACCGGCGGCGCGGCGGCCGTCGGATCAAAGGACTCCTGCTACCGCCCGGTCCGGTCGGCAGGCTCGGCCGCTCTCATCCGCATGACCTCGAAGCATGCCAGGGCCGTGGCCACACCGGCGTTGAGGCTCAAGGCCCGGTTATCCATCGGTATCGAGACCAGCAGGTCGAGACGCTCCCGAACCAGCCGCCCGAGACCCTTCCCCTCCGCCCCCACGAAGAGTGCCACGGGTTGGGTCAAGCATTCGAGCCCCATCAGCGAGGTCGGAGCGGTCGGATCCAGGCCTACCGTCCACAGTCCAGCATCGGCCACCCTCCGGACCACCGCCGCCACCGACGACACCGACGACACCGGTAGATGCTCCAGCGAGCCGGCCGCCGCCTTGAACGCTGTGGCCGTGATCGGCGCGGCCCGCCGCCTGGGGATTACCAGGCCGGTCATCCCTGCCCCCAAGGCGGACCGAGCGATCGCCCCGACGTTGCGGGGATCCTCGAGGTGGTCGAGCACCACCACAGCGGGAGGTCCAGCATCCTCGCCCGGGTCGAGAAGGCTCTCCAGCGGCGCGAAAGCGATCGGTCGGGCCTTCGCCACCACCCCTTGCGGGGATCCGGTCTGCGCCAGGGGCCGGACATCGTCGACCAGCTCCACCGAAGCTCCCACGGCTCGGGCCTCCGCCACCAGATCGTCGAGATCGCGGCGGGAACGTTCCACGGTGAGAACCCTGACCCGGCCGGCGGCCAGGGCGGCCCGCACCGGATGGAGTCCCTCGACCCTACCGCCGATACCAGCGGACGCCATCGGCCGAGTCCTCGATAACGATCCCCGCTCCGGCCATGTCATCACGTATGGCGTCGGCCCGGGACCAATCACGCGACCTGCGAGCCGCCGTGCGGGCGGCAACCAGCCCGCGAACCATGTCCTCGGCGCTCCCGGCCTCTACCTCGTAACGGGTCGCCAACTCGGTCAGCGCTTCCACCAGGCTCTCCAGCCCGGCGCCCTCCAGGTCGATCCCGAGTACGCCTGCGACCTCCCTTACAGCCGCGATGAGCGGGCCGGCATCCTCACCTCGATCCAATCGGGCGTTGCCCTGGCGGACCGTCTCGAACACCGCCCCCAGTGCCTCCGCCGTGTTGAAGTCGTCCTCCATGGAGGCGACGAAACGCTCGATGGTGACCTCGTCGGGTGGGCCGGCCGACGGCGCTCGCCTTACGAAGGAGCGCAACCGATCCAGGCTCGCCCGCGCATCGCCGAGAGAGTCCTCAGAGTACTCGATGGGAGACCGGTAGGCAGCCCTGAGAAGGAAGAGCCGGACCACCGGACCACCGGAGTGCTCGATCGCCTCGGCCAGATCGACGATATGGCCGGTGGACTTGGAGAGCTTCTCCCCGCCCAGGTTCACCATGCCATTGTGGAGCCAGTACCGGGCGAACGGCCCGCCCGTGGCGCCCTCGGATTGGGCGATCTCGTTCTCGTGGTGGGGGAAGATCAGGTCGGCGCCCCCTGCGTGGATGTCGAACGGCAGGCCCAGATACTTGGCGGACATGGCAGAGCACTCGATGTGCCATCCGGGCCTTCCGTCTCCCCACGGCGACGGCCACGACGGTTCTCCCGGCTTGGCGCCCTTCCACAACGCGAAGTCGAGCGGGTCCTCCTTGTCGACCCCCGGTTCCACCCTGGCGCCGATCCGGAGCTCGTCCACGTTGCGGCCCGACAACTTGCCGTAGCCGTCCAGGGCTCGCACCCTGAAGTAGACATCGCCCCCGCTCGCGTAAGCCAGACCCCGGCCCACCAGCCGGGTGATGAGCTCGATCATCTCCTGGATGTGGTGGGTGGCGGCCGGGGCTATGTCCGGATCCAGCACCCCGAGCCGGCGGTACGAGGTGAGGAACCGCTCCGTCATGTCCGCGACCAGGGCTTCGGTGGTTATGCCCAACTCGGCGGCCCGGTTGATGATCTTGTCGTCCACATCCGTAATGTTCTGGACGAAGAGCACGTCCCACCCTCTCCATGTCAGGTAGCGGCGGATAACGTCGAAGGCGACCGCGCACCGTCCGTGCCCGATGTGGGGCGCCGACTGCACCGTCGGGCCGCACACGTACATGCGGACACGGCCGTCTTCCAGGGGCTCGAACCTCTGGCGCACCCTGCCGAGGGTGTTGTAGACCGTTATCACCGGAGACTCCTACCCGAGAGCGTGTTGCGTACCGGCCGGGCCGGAACCTTCACAATCCTGTTGGAGGAACGTGAGAAGCCGGTCACCGCGGGGCCGGGAACCGCGGGCAAGAGTACCCGGTCAGGCCGGGCCACCGGAAGAAGCAGACTCGATCAGGAGCACCGACGCCCATACAGCCACACCTTCGTCCCGACCGGCGAAGCCCATACCATCCGTGGTGGTCGCCTTGACGGATACACGCTCGCTGCCGAGCCCCAGCACCGCCGCAAGCCGGGCTCGCATCTCGGCACGGTAGGGACTGACCCGGACCGTCTCCGCCACGATGGTGAGGTCAAGGTTAGATACGGCCAGGCCGCCGGATGCCACCGACCCCACGACGGAACGCAGCATCTCCATGCTGTCGGCATCGTGCCAGCGCGGATCCGAGGAGGGGAAGTGGGTACCGATGTCGCCCTTCCCGGCCGCGCCCAGGATGGCGTCGATCACCGCGTGGGCAGCCGCATCCCCATCCGACGTGGACATCAGCCCGCGCCCGGAATCGACCGCCACCCCCGCGAGCCGCAGAGGTGGGCTACCACCGAAACGATGGGCGTCGAAACCGTGGCCTGTGCGGAACGGGATGGTGGTCATGGCTCTCCGGGACGCGGCCCATGCCGGAGAAGTGCCTCCGCCAGCACCAGATCCTCCGGATAGGTAATCTTCATGGCGGATCGTTCCCCAGTAGCGGCCAGGACCCGACCGCCCAGCGCCTCCACCATGCACGCATCGTCGGGAGGGGCCCCCGAGGCATGGAGGGCGTGAGCCCGGCGCAGCACCTCGGCCCGGAACACCTGGGGAGTCTGGGCGCAGGCGACATCTCGCCGGTCGACGGTATCCAGGATGCGGACCCGATCAGGATCGACAAGCTTCAGGGCATCAGCGACCGGAACCACCGGTACCACACCATCCGCCCCGCTTTCCGCCAGCAGACGGTACATTCGCCGCATCAGGGCCGCCGACGCCATTGGCCGGGCCGCATCATGAACCGCGATGACCGTGGCCTCCGCATCCACCTTCTCGATCCCTCGGGCCACCGAAAGGTGGCGCTCCGGCCCCCCCTCCACTCCGCCCGGGACATCTCCCACCACCACCACCTCGCGGGCGCCGCTCTCGAGAAGCGCGTCCCGCGCCCATTGCCAGAGGGGCTTGCCGGCCAGTCGCGTGGCGTGCTTGCGTGCCCCGAAGCGGACACCTCGCCCCGCTGCCACCACCACGCCCCAGATGTCCATCTGGTTCAAAGTCAAGGTCAGACACCGGTACTCGGAGGACGCCCGGAACGGCGGTAGGCCCCGGCGAGGGTCTCTCCGCTCACTCCTCGGGCGTCTCCGGTGTTGGAAGAGCCAGGTCGATCCGTTCGAGGGCCTGATCCGGGGTGACTCGAAGCGCGAACGCCAACTCGCTGGAGAGCGTGGTCCGAGCCTTGGAGAGCATCCTCTTCAGGGCAGGTGATATCCCTTTGGCCTGCTGGGCGTGGGTCAGATCACGAACCACCTCCGCCACCTGGAAGATATCACCGGAGGTCATCTTCTCGTTGAGCACCTTGTACCACCGGCTCCAGTTGGCGCCGGAGTCCTGGGGATCCTCCTTGAACTTGAGCAGTACCTTCCCGGCTGCCGTCTTCGTGATCACCGGACGGATGGTCTCGTCAATAGTGTCCACGGGGATCAGGACCTTGAGCGAGGACTCCGTAGCGATCTCGAGCTCGAAGTACTGGCGAGGTTCCCCGGCCAGGTCGAGCTTGGAGCGCTTGATGATCTCGGCCGCGCCGTGGTGGGGATGGACAACCTTGTCACCGACCCGGAACGAAGTCTGCTTCTTCTTGCCTCCCGAGGCCCTGGCAGAACCGGCGCGCCTGCGCGCCCGGACCCGCTTGGCGGGAACCCTCCGGCTCCTCGGCTTCGCAGGAGCCTTCTTCACAGGAGCCTTCTTCGCAGGAGCCTTCTTCGCAGGAGCCTTCTTCACAGGAGCCTTCTTCACAGGAGCCTTCTTCACAGGAGCCTTCTTCACAGGAGCCTTCTTCACAGGAGCCTTCTTCACAGGAGCCTTCTTCACAGGAGCCTTCTTCACAGGAGCCTTCTTCTTCGGCGTCGCCTTGGCCTTCGTCGCCCCAGGATCACCACCGCTCAAGGCAGCATCGCTCGCGGACACGGATTCCGGTTTCTCGGCCTCCGTACTCTTCGGGGAGGGGGCCTTATCCGACCCCGTGTTTTTCTTCTCGGGCACCAGTGTGGTATCTCCCTTCCCGTCCGTCAGCGGGGCAGCCTCCGCAGAGGTGCCAGATCCGGTCTCAGGCATCCGAGCCAATCAACCGGCCAGCCGCTGCCCGGCCGGGTTAACCGTCGTGTCTGCGGAACCCACGCCGAGGATGAGGCATAATCGTTCTGTGTCGTAGAGATCCTGCAAGGGCCGGTTCTGGAGAACCTCCATCGCTTCGGTGGCAAGGTCACCGCGGTCCCAGAAGTAATCGCGGCTGACCTTCGCGCCCAGATCCTGAACCCCTTCCATGATGTCGGAGAGCTGCAGCTCCACCATAAGCCGTTCATCACCCAGCCCGACCGCAAGGTTCTCCACCCTCATACCTATCCGGCGCAACAACTCGACCCCTTGTAGCACCGTCAGCGCGGCCCCGAGGGTAACCCGACCCGAACCCTCGAGCCGGTCCAGATACTCCTCCGCCTCGCCCCGGCCGGGGGGCCCCCGGGGCTACCCCGCCCCGCCCCCCCGAGCCGGTCCAGATACTCCTCCGTCTCGGCGAGGCGGGCCCGGAACCGCTCCAGCGTTTGAAGCTCCTGGTTGATGCGCACCATGAGTTCGGTGGCGCTCCGGAGCGGCTGCTTCCTGTCCCCGTAGAAGACGAATCCCTTCCGCCGCTCCTCGCTGACGGCGATCACGGGGCAACCCGTGGACCGGGCCAGGCGCTCGGCCGTCCGGAACCGGGCACCGGTCTCCTCGGTGCCGATAGCGGGATCGGGAAGCATATGGACGTTGGCTCGGAGGATCTTCCGCACCTCATCGTCCACGATGATCGCCCCGTCCATCTTGGCGAGTTCGGCCAGCATCGCCGGCGTGAAGTCGGCATCCCGGAGATCGATTCCTCCGGCGGCGATCTTCTCGATGTTGGGACCCGATCCGATCACCACGAGCGCGCCGTTACCTTGCTGGATGATCCGTTCGACCGCGGTGCGGATGCCGGTGCCGGGCGCCATCCGCGACAGCACCTCAAGGAATTCCTGGTCCTCCGTCTCCCACCTTCGGGCAGATCGGCGGTCAAACATGGTCACCATCCACGCGCAGGTTACAGACATGCGACGCGGTGCGGTACGTGCAAGCAGTGCTGGTAGGGATCACCGGCGATCCCCTGTACGGAAAATCCTCCAAAGCCCGATCACAACCAGACCCGCGAGTACTAATCCGGCCAGTTCCGAACCGATCGTCCATGGCTCGACCTCGCGGATGGCAACCTGACCCGGAATCCCGCGCGCGGCAACTATCATCGGACAAGAGTGTAGTTGCCAACCAGAAAGGTCCGTGTTGAGCGACCGCGACCGAAACGGATCCCAGGGACATCCCCCTAAAGACGGCGATCCGCTCGGCAATATCAGCTTCGAGGAGTTCCAGCTCAACGAGCCATCGAGTTGGGAAGAGACCGAGCAGCAGCCGAGCATGGAACGCGAGCCGCACCTGACCTGCCCCTCCTGCTTCTCCCAGCAGTCCCCGGACAACCGTCATTGCCAGGAATGCGGTGCTCGCCTCGGTAAGCGGAGGATCGCGGTGGCACCCATGCCGATACGGTCCGTAACAGCCGGCAACCGGGCGGTACGGGTGATCATTACCGGGGTGGCATTCGTCGTGATCTTCGCCCTGATCTATCAGGCGATGACAGGCAACGGTGAGGACAACGGTGAGGAGGGGGCTGGGGCCACAACCTCCACGGAGGCCACCGAACCCACCGTGGTCTTGGGTCCGCTCGAGGAAATCACCCCCATCTCCATAACCTGTTCGAGCGAGTACAACGCCGGCCTAGCATGCGAGAACCTGATCGACGATGACGAGACCTACTGGAACGATGCGAGCCGGAGGGGCGAGGACGCCCGTATAACCGTGACCTTCGTGAACCCCGTGGCGTTGGAGCAGGTCCAGATCATCAACGTAGACAACCTCGAGAAGTTCCGGCGCAACTACCGGGTGCGCGGCGTGGAGATCTTCGCCGATGACTTCCCCGGCGTACCGTTCGTGGACGAGATACCGGACGCCAACGACCGGCCCCACGGCATCTCCACGACCACCAACCACACCACCGTCCTGGAAATCCGCGTCACCTCCACCTGGCCTTCGGAGGCCCTGGGCGGGGAAGCCTTCGACGAGCTGGCTATTCAGGAGATCAAGTTCTGGGGTCGGGTCCAGGACACCAGCGCTACGGAGCTCGCCGACGCCTCGTCCGAGTGATGCCCCGGTTCTTCGACCCAACCGATCCCGACTTCATCGCTGATCCCTACCCGACCCTGAACGCCTTGCGGGAGCGAGGACCACTGCACTACGACCAGGGGTTTGACCTGTGGTTGGTCCCCCGCCACCAGGATGTCCGGGCCGTCCAGCTCGACCGCCGGATGGGCCGCGTGAAGGACGGTCATGCCCGCCCGCTAGACCTTCGCCCGATCCGGGAACTGGGGCTGGAAGGATGGGAGCCATACTACGAGGCGGAGCGCCACTCGTTGCTGATGCTGGAGCCCCCCGAACACACGCGTATCCGCATCCTGATCAACCGCGCCTTCACCCCGCGACGGGTGCGGAAGCTCCGCGAGCCGATCCGCTCGATTGCCGACCACCTACTGGAGGGGCTACGCGACCGGGCGACGTTCGATCTGCTGGCCGACTACGCCCAGCCGTATTCGGTGCGGGTGATAGCCACGCTCCTGGGAGCACCCGTGGAGGACGCCGACCTTATGCTCGACTGGTCCCATGCCATCGTCAAGATGTACGAGCTCCACTGCACTCGTGAGCAGGCAATGGCCGCCATCGATGCAGCCGGTGAGTTCCTGGCCTGGGCGTCGGCGCTGATCGCATCCCGGCGGGCCGACCCCCGGGACGACCTGATCACCGCCCTCTGCCTTGCCGAGACCGCCGACGGCGGGCTGACAGACGCCGAGATCGCATCCACCGTGATCCTGCTGCTCAACGCCGGACACGAGGCCACGGTCAACACCATGGGCAACGGGACCGTGGCGGTGATGAACCACGGGCAAGCCTGGGAACGGCTGGGCCGTCGGGAGGTGGCGCCGGCCATAGCCATCGAGGAGATGATGCGCTTCGACCCTCCGCTCCAGATGTTCGAGCGCTACGTGCTCGAGGACGGTGTCGAGGTGGCCGGAACCGTGTTACCGAAGGGTGAAAAGGTGGCGGTCCTGTTCGGACCGGCGAATCGTGATCCCCGCCGGTTCGAGGATCCGGATACCTTCCGGGTGGATCGGGGCGACCCGGATCACATCACGTTCGGGGCCGGTGTCCACCACTGCATCGGAGCGCCCCTGGCTCGTCTGGAACTGGAGATCGCGCTCGACCGCCTGATCGACGCCTTCCCCGAAGCCGCCCTGGTGGATCAACCGGTCCGTGAGGACGGCTTCGCCATCCGCGGCTACCAAGCCGTAAACCTGTCAACCGGGGGCTGAACCATGCGAATGATCATCGATACCGATACCGCATCGGACGACGCAGTCGCCCTGGCCATGGCCCTCAACCACTCCGAAGTCGACGTGGTGGCGATCACGACAGTGGTCGGTAACTGCTCGCTGGAGGACACCACCCGCAACGCCCTCTACACCGCCGAGTTGTGCGGGTCCGATGTGCCCGTCTACGCGGGCGCCGACCGGCCCCTGCTGGTGAAGGTTGGACTCGCCACTTGGTTCCACGGGATGGACGGACTCGGCGACCAAGGATACCCGCCCCCGTCCCGCTCCGCCGAGGATGCAGACGGCGTCGGCGCCCTAATCACCCACATACGGGATAATCCCGGCTCCACCCTGGTCACCCTCGGGCCGCTCACCAACTTGGCGCTCGCCCTGGTGCAGGCCCCCGACCTCGTGGACCTCGTTGGCCGCTGCGTGGTCATGGGAGGCACCGCCAATACGGTGGGCAACGTCACCCCCGCCGCCGAGTTCAACCTGTGGTTCGATCCCCACGCCGCCCGGATCGTCTTCGCCTCGGGGCTCCCGATCGAGATGGTCGGCTGGGAGATCTGCCGCGGCGAGGCCAGCCTGGACGCAACGGAGCGGGCCGCCCTGCGAGCACTGGACACTCCCCTCGCCCACTTCTTCCTGGACTGCAACTCCACCGCGATCGAGGCCTCCCGCAAGCAGTCCGGCACCGTCCGCCTGCAACTCCCCGACCCCACCGCCATGGCGGCCGCGATCGACAAGGACGGTGTGGTGACCCACAGCTCCAGCCACTACGTGGAGGTGGAGGCGGAGAGCCCGTTAACCAGAGGAATGTCGGTGGTCGACTCCCTCGACGTGACGGGCAATCCGGCCAACGTCGAAGTAGTCAACGCCATAGATACGGCCCGTTTCAAGGAGATGATCTTCGACGCGGCACGTGGCTAAGCCCGGCTTGATGGGACAGGACCCGGCGCACCGGTCGTCAACTATCTTTGAGGGTCACCACTGAACGCTACGTCTCGCCCTTGCGGAAGGGGAGGCCGTCGGCGGCGGGCGGGCGGAGGCGGGAGGTGGCGAACAGCAGCACCACGAGGACCGCTATGTGGGGGGTGATGGCCGGGATCTGGTTGGGCACGCTGGTCGAGTTCATGTACCAGAACCCCACCGCGATCGCCACGACGGCCAGCTGCAGCGTCCCGGTGTATCCCTTCCGCTTCAGGATCCGCCACAGCAGCAGCAAGGCGATGGCGAGGACCACCAGGAGCAGCAGGCCGTGGGCCGCGTTCTCGTCCCGGAGTCGCAGAGTCTCGGTGAAGCCGAAGAGCAGCGCGCCACGGGCTGTTCCGATCGGGTTCCAGTTGCCGAAGATCATGGTGGCCAACCCGATGTAGCCCTTCCCCTGGGTCTGGCCCTCCTTGTACAGCCCGGACAGTTGGATCGCCAGGAAACCGCCCCCGAGCCCGGCCAGGAAGCCGCTGATCACCACGCCGTAGTACTTGTACTTGTAGACGTTGACGCCGAGCGAATCGGCTGCGTGCGGGTGCTCGCCGCAGCTGCGTAGCCGTAGCCCGAAACTGCTCTTCCACAGGACGAGTATGGAGATGGGTAGGGCCAGGTAGGCGATCAGGGTGAGCCATGACATCTGGAACATGAAGCCGCGCAAAATCCCGGCCAGGTCCGAGATGAAGAAGATACCGGCTCGCTCTATCGCGCCGAGGACGTCCGGGCTCTCCCAACCGAAGATAGTGCCGCCGGCCAGGACCGGCAGCGTGAAGCTGCTAACACCGGATATGGTCGGCGACTGGGTGATCGAGCCTCCGCGATCCGAGAAGTTCAGGTCGGACAGGAACCGGGTCAGGCCAGGTGCCATCAGGTTGATGGCGACCCCGGCGATTATGTGATCTACGTTGAATCCGACGGCCGCCACCGCCATCATGAGGCCTCCCATGGCCCCTGCCACGCCCGCGAGGAGCATTCCGAACCAGGGTCCGCCGACCATGGTCCCGAAGGCCCCGAACCAGGTACCGAGGATCAGCATCCCCTCCAGGCCGATGTTGACCACCCCGGACCGTTCCGAGAAGATCCCCCCCATACCGGCCATCAGGATGGGCACCGACCAGGCCAAGGCGATGGACCACGTTCCGCTCGAGGTCAGATCGTCCGTCGGCAGGGAGGCAAACTGCTGGGTGGCGGCGAGCAGGAGCACCGCGGCCAAGCCGTAGACGATCCAGCGACGATTCCCGCTCACGAGGGTCGCCTGGAGGCTGAGGTTTGGTCGCTCGCGCAGGGTACTCAAGTGTCGACCTCCTCCGCTCCGGCGACATCGATGCTCTCGACCTGTGCGGACGCTGCCGCTGCGGCCTCGATCCTCCTCCGTCGCTGAGCCAGTGCGTAGGCGATCACGGCGAACAGGATGATCACGCCCACCATGATCGTGACGATCTCGCGCGGGGCGTCCCCGCGTACCTCCAGCACGCCTGACGCCCGTTCCAGCCAGCCGAACGCCACCGCGGCCACGGCCGCCCCCACCGCGTGGTTGCGCCCGAGCAGCGCCACCGCTATGCCGGCGAAGCCTAGGCCCTGCGGGAACCGGAGGCTGTAGAAGTGTTGGTCTCCGAGTAGGTCCGCCATGCCGACCAGCCCTGCCACCGCTCCGCTGAGCAGCATGGCCAGGACGATGGTCCGCTTGGGTGGCACGCCGCTCGCCTCGGCGGCCCAGGGGTTGGCGCCGGTGGCGCGCAGGTCGTATCCGAGCCGGGAGCGGTTGATGATGAGGTGGTACGCCACGCCCACCAGCGCCGCCACGAGGATGAAGCCGGTCAACTCGACCCGCTTGATCTCGCGGGTGGCCAACTCGACGATCGGGTTAAGACTGGGGAACCAGCCGCTCGTAGCGATGTCACCCAGCCGGGTGTCGAGCGACTCCGACTCGATCTTCCATCGGCCCAGCAGGAACGACACCACACCCGCCACCGCGATGGCGTTGAGCATGATGGTGGAGATGACCTCGTGGACGTTCCGGGTCACCTTCATCCAGCCCGCCAGCCCGGCCCAGGCCGCCCCCACGATCATCGCCGTCACCAGGATGATGGCTATGTGGAGCGGCGGGAACAGGGAACCCACACCGGCGCCGACGTAGGCAGCGAAGAACGCCGCGAGGATGTACTGGCCCTCCACTCCGATCTGGAAGAGGTTCATCCTCATGGCGATGGCAAAGGCGATGCCCGACAGGTAGAGTGGGGTCGCCCGGTTGAACGACTCGATGACCGTCTCCAGCCGGCTGCCGTATTCCCATATGTTGCCGAAGGCCACAATGGGGTCGGCCCCGGACACCACCAGAACGAGCGCGGCCACCAGCAGGGCCAGCCCTACCGCGGCCAGCGGCGGCCCCACCACGCGGCGTACGCCGGTCCAGGTCACGAGGCAGCCCCCGTCATGTACGCACCCAACTCCCTCGGCGTGACCCTTGCCGGGTCCAGCCTGGCCACGATCTCACCGCGCAGCATCACGAGGAGCGTATCGCTCAGCCCAATCAACTCCTCGAGATCGGCCGAGATCAGCAGTAACCCCAGACCTTCCGCCCGGGCCCGGCGCAGCCCCTCCCACACCGCCGCCTGCGAGCCGACGTCGATGCCCCGCGTGGGGTGGGCGGCGATCAGCGGGTTGCACTCGGTGGCCATCTCCCGGCCCACCACCAGTTTCTGCTGGTTGCCCCCGGAAAGGGCGTGAACGGGCGTATGGACACCAGGTGTGCGCACGTCGAAACGTTTGACAACATTGGCGGCATGGCTCTTGGAGGCCTCCTCGTCGATCCACACCCGAGAACTGAGGAATCGGCTCCGCGTCTGGTGACCCAGAATGCTGTTCTCCCAGACCGGCGCCGACAGGAGCAGGCCTCGCCGGTGACGATCCTCGGGAATGTACCCGAGTCCGGCCTCCCGGCGTTGCCGTACCGACCACCCGGTGACGTCATCACCGTGCAGATGGATAGAGCCTTCGGTCACCGGAGCAATTCCCAGGATCGCCTCCACCAACTCACCCTGGCCGTTGCCCTCAACGCCTGCCACCCCGACGATCTCGCCGCACTGGACCGAGAAGCCGACATCCCGCAGCCTCGTCACCCCGGCCTCGTCCACCACCGAGATCCCCTTGACCTCGACCGCGGTCCGGTCGGTGACGGTCGCCTCCCGCGTCTCGGGTGTGGGAAGTTCCGAACCCACCATCAACTCGGCCAGGTCCTGGGCGGTCACGTCCTCGGGCTTGACCCTGGCAACCGACCGGCCCTGGCGGAGCACCGTGATCGTGTCGGCTATTTCCAGCACCTCGTCCAGTTTGTGATCGATGAAGATGATGGTGTGGCCCTCCGCCTTGAGTTCTCTCAGGTTGCGGAACAGTTCCTCCACCTCCTGGGGGACCAGCACCGCGGTGGGTTCGTCCAGGATCAGGATGCGGGCCCCGCGGTAGAGGATCTTGATGATCTCGATCCGCTGCCGCTCCCCTACCTCCAAGGTCCCGACCGTGTCGTCGAGGTCGAGCTCCAGGCCGTAGGCGTCCCCCAGCTCCCGGAGCCGGGACCGGGCGGTGGCGAATTCGATGAACGAACCCTTGGACGGCTCGGCACCAAGGATCACGTTCTCGATGACCGTGAGGTTGTCGGCCAGCATGAAGTGCTGGTGAACCATCCCGATCCCCACATCGATCGCCTCCCTCGGGGAGGAGAACGTGCGCTCCTGCTCGAGAACCTCGATGCTCCCCTCATCGGGAGCCTGCATCCCGTAGAGGATCTTCATCAGTGTCGACTTGCCGGCCCCGTTCTCGCCGCAGATAGCGTGGATCTCACCCGCCTCCACGACGAGGTCTACGCGGTCGTTGGCCACCACACCGGGGAATCGCTTGGTGATTCCCTCCAGCCGCACCGCGACGCTCATCGGCTCATCGTCCCTCCATCAGCCGACGGGCGTCACCCGGTCTCCCTATCGAACCTGCGTCAACCCGAGTAGTCGGTGGGGTCGCGGCTCACCACTATCTCGCCGGAGACGATCTTGCCCTTGAAATCTTCGAGTTGGGGCGTGATGTCGTCCACGTGACCGCCGGAGGTCGAGTAGCCAACCCCGTCCACCGACAGGTCGAAC
>MKWU01002572.1_pt1 | contig 26639 bp, 25 predicted proteins | sample 809101 | NCBI WGS metagenome assembly MKWU01 (sample SAMN05860141, study PRJNA318959) | sponge metagenome | host: Aplysina aerophoba | place: Slovenia: Piran, Adriatic Sea, Gulf of Piran | collected 2013-05-07 | reverse complement strand
CATTGCTCTTCATTCTCATTCTGGACTTTTGCTTCCTGCAGGCCACCTGCACCCCACAAGCAATTCTGGTTGCCAGACATTCACCATCAATACACACCCTGTTTGGAGTGAATCACCCAACACTTATGTAGCTTGTTGTGTCAATGGAGCTCAGCAACTAATGGATAGATGGTGTGTATGTGGGGGGTGAGATAAGTTGGCAGGAGGGGTTGGGGGGCGAGTGTGTAAGTACGTGTATGCAGGTACACGCAAGTAGAAACATTAACGTATTAAGGAAGGTTTTGGTGGTCATGTGATGCAAAATGATACTTGCAGTTAACTGGATGATGCAAAGCCCAATTGTGATGCAGGCATATACAGGCTCTAAGGTTCCTTGTGGTCAACAGTGTGCGTCCTCTTACCTAATAAATGACTTGCTAACAGCACACACTGACACAGAGGCACCCAATGCCTTCTTATGTTCATCAAGCCAGCAGATGCCTATTGCGAATGAAGCTGTGAAGAAATGACTCCACATGCTATTGCAGTAATGCCACTAGGCACTGACCTGCATCCTTGTCTAGGTGGTTTTCACATGGAATAAGTTGTGTCTGTGGTGGTCCACATCCTTTGTACGAGATTCACGGGTTAGCTAGGTTAAAATTGAATTGAATTGAAATAATTTTATTCCAACAAGGGAAAGGGTTGCACAAAGGCAATTTTCCCATGTAAGTGCTCCCCTGTAGGACACAACAACATACATATATACATAGGTGTCAGTAAAGATGACATGTGTGCTGGAGGCTCTATCAAGATTCTGCATCCACTCATGGACTGTCTTGATCAGGAGGGTTTAGCAGGAGTGTCCCTTCTGGAAGCCATGTTGACGGTGACTCAGCTTGTCTCCCAGTGAGTTAGTGAGATGGCTGTGCAATAGTCTCTCTAGGGTCTTCACTACAATGCAAGTGAGACTTATTGGTCTGTAGTTGGCTACTGATTGCTTGCTTGCCACTTTTAAAAACAGGAGTAACATTGGTTGAGGTCCAATCCCTGGGCAGGTGACCTTGGCTTAGTGACAGGTTGAAGAGTCTGGTCAAGGGGCTGGCAAGCCAGGGTCCGGTGCTTCCTCTTTAAGAAGGCAGGCAGGAATGTCATCAGGACCACACGCTTTGGAAGTATCCAGATTACTCAGCAGATCTTGGACTTCATTTTTGACAGATAGTAATTTCCGACACAGCATCATGGCCCGAAGATGCATCTAATTCCCCTCTTATTTCGTTCAAGTTGAAAGTGCTCTCGTGTGTGAATATCGACGAGATCGAAGTGTTGGTTGAAAAATCTAGCTTTCTCAGTGGGTGTAGTTAATACTGTACCATCACAACCACGATGGATGTTGGGGATCTGAGCCTGCTGCCCTCTAATGTTCTTGAGCCATCTCCAAAAAGGGCACTGGTCTTGAGTGAGTTTGGCTGTGATATGGTCAAGATGACGGGTATGATCTTTCCTGGTAAGACTATGCACTTGATTGCTGATAACTCTATACTGTTGTTGATGGCGGGGATTGTTGGTACGTTTTGCTAACTTGTAGTCCCAGGGCTTTCTGTGGACTAGATGACATGTTTTTGTGGATAACCAGTGCAGGTTCTTCCTGTGACGGAGGGTGATTTTAGGTATTAAGTAGGATTTTAGGTCTGCAATGCAGAGGAGAATGTCCTTGAAGTGAATTCAGCAGTCCTCGACCGATTCACTCAGTGGTTAAGGGGATCCAGGATGATAAAGATGTGATTCATGCTGCTCCTCGCTCCAGGAGAAGAGTGCACCTTGCTGCAGCGGCCCTAAGGATGTTGTGTCCGTGAAGAAAGGGCCTACATCAGGAGGGTTGGGGCAACTGATCAAAAATTCTTTTGAAACTAGTACTTCTTGCTTCTTGTTGGTTTTCCCCTGCAAATTTGCTACAGTCTGCACTATTATATGTCACTGGAATGTTGTCGTGTGCACTGTACTTGAGAAGTACATAATTACACTGTGAGTAAAAAGCATATTACAGTTGTGAATTGTATTCATTTTTAGATATAATATTATACTAATTATGCGACAGATGCAAAAGAGCCAACACATGTACATACAGTCACCCTGCTCTCTCTCTCTATATATATGCATAATTATATAGCATAAACATAAACATTTTGTAGTGATTGTATTTCAATCCATCCACGCCAAATCCACCAACATTCCATAATGCTGTGGCTTTCATCAGAGTACACACAATGCAATCACATAATACTCACATTATTAGTAAGTCAGTATCAGCAAAATCGCTATAATTATTTATGATATAGTGAAATCCATAATGCACAAAAGATTAGTCCCCCTGTGCAAGCTTAGACACAAGTAACTCAGATTTAAGATGCATGTACTGTATAATTAAAATTTTATACCATGTTTATGTCGTTCAAAGGTCACATGCCTATACATTCTATAGGGACATCTATATATATATAGTTACAGTATCATGCATGCTTACCACAACAAGCAGTCAGTATGGTGGATTACAAGTTTCATAGATACATGCATTTACGTTACAAATTACGCATGCACAGGAACATATTCTGCAAAAGATGTAAACTTGAGAACTCTGATAGTACAGCAATACTACAGCAAATGGTTGGTACAGTATAGGTGATATGTAGATAACCTCATGGCACACATACAGATTAAGAATTACATACAGAAAATACAAAACCTAAGGGAGGCTAAATCAAACTGTCTTTACACTGCCATTAGAAAAGTAACTGTTATACACGCCATTCTTACTCAGGTCAATAACAAATTATGTCCTCAAAGTTAGCTCTGGTCCAAAATATTCTTCCAGCTTCTTGGCGAGATCACACTGACCTCTCTTGTTCAGGACACGAAGGATCCATTGAGCAATATCTTCGGGACCTGTGATTTCAGCGTCACGAAGTCTTCGGCGCCCCTCTTTGTCCCCTAGTATGGAGTCATTGTTGGTAGCTATACAACACATAATGCACTCTGGTGCAGGTACTCCAACCGATTCCAAGAATTTCCCCTTAAAGTCCTACAAGATGTACAGTTGCACAGAGTGAATGATTTTGGCCTTATAGTTTGAACAATGGACTGCATTAAGTGCCCTACCTGCATGTGGTCACTGATAATTGTGCGGACAACTTCGGGATGTGGGTACTCTTTGTTCTTTGTCATCTGCTCTGCAAAAAGCCTGTCTGCAAATGTGAGGCAGATGAGAGATGGCATTCCAGATTCTGAAATGGCCCTCAGCCACTCCATGGACATCACACTGTGAGCATTCCTACAATCAAGGGTGTGAAGGAGATACCATAATTCTCTTGACATATAAAGCTGTACGGTACATGTCACAAGTAACTTGAAATTTTCCGCAGGCTTGCCGCGTCGGGAATCCGCGAATGGCCGCATGGCAGGTTGTTAATTTCCGCGCACGCTCTGCGGATCGGTCGCGTGGCATCCGTGGCAAGAGAAATATTCCACGCGGAAGTTGGCACCATCTACACGTTAGTTGCTACTCGTCACTTGTAGTCGCTAGCTACCGCTCTTGGGACTCCAAATCGTGAGCTAAGTATCGCTTCTGTATTTACGTACAGCGCCGCCATGTTTTCGACTTCGCGCCGAACACGTTTCAAACCACTCGAGTCGGTAGTAAGGCGTTAGGTAGTGTGGCTCACCGCTCACTATTTGCTGAGGCGTGTCTGATACTTTCTCTTCCTTCTGTGTGCAGCGTGCAGAAGGAAAGAACAGAATTTTTTTTTTGTTAAATATAATATATACACATCAGGGAAAGCACAGCCTGCGATTCAAAGTAAAGAACAGAATATCGTACGTACGTGATTACGTGGTACGTTCTGCGTGCTCCCCAAGCTGTGGACGGCCTCTGCGTTTGTAGATCGCTACTTACGTATATAGCGTAATGCGTACCCCTCGTTCACACCACCCTGTGTCTTCCTAATCTCGCGTAGCTAGGCTGCTTTCACTAGGAGGGTGAAAACGGTCTCGCCACCTACGCGAGACAACCGTATTCCGAGGTAAATGTTCCGCAGTTGGTACGTTCCAGCAGCCAGTTTGCAGAGCGGGTGCGGACGCTCTGCGGAAAATTTTGCGAAGATTCACGGAATTCCGTGATGGAAAACCGCGGATTTCAGCGGAAAAATTCAAGTAACTTGTGACATGTACTGTAGTAGGAATATGAATACGCTATACACAAGGTATATAAATTACACGTTTAATATATTATACATTAGTACACTGATGGTTCAACCATAGGAAGTTAAGCATTCTATAGAGGTTTCATATACACATGTGATATGGACTCTGGCTGAAATAGATGTCACTTAGGAAATATTCGCACAAAGCAAGGTCTGCCTGTTGTGGTAGGTGATCAATGGCTACTATCCACCTTAGTGCACATATTGTTTTCAGCTAGTGCTTTGCACCTCAGTATATATACGGCCTTGCAGTTCATATTCAGAGAACAAACCATTGCATCAGTTGGGATGGCGCCACAGTTCAAAGACGAGCCGAAGGGTTCTGGCAGAGAAGGACTGTAGAAGCCATTCAGATCAGAAAATCCACTCCGAACATGAACCTTGACAGCGGCCTTCTCCTTCCCATTGTCTGAAACTCAATCCTGAACCCACACACACATCCCAGTAGCCCCCTTTTCACGTAATTCTTATTATCATCATATTTGGTAGTTGAGAAAGAGGTAGTTCTCCAATACCAGCTTGAAAAAAAGCAGGGTTGGAACCTTGCCGACATTTCGACCAGCTGCTCTGGTCTTCTTCAGGGCAAATGTAAGAGGCTAGAGTGAGGACTTGTCATTTATAGCCATGTGTCGCATCATTTGCTGTCACGGAAGTTGCACCACCGGAAGGGTCGTCTCTGCTTCACTGCTCCCCGGGCTGCCATCCAGCATCCAGGCAGCTCCAGTCCTCCATCCCTGTTAAGGGGGGGTTTGAGCAACCAGATGTGGACTGCCTCCTTCAGCAACAGCTCCTTGGGGTCCTGGCCTGGTCAACCGCTGTGGTCTCCTCCCACTTGATTGGGTGATGGCTCTTCCATGCATGCTCTGCAAGCGCTGACTTCTCCAGTGCCCCCTTCTGACAGGCATTTCGGTGCTCCTTAATTCAGAAGGGGGCACTGGAGAAGTCAGCGCTTGACCGCTTGATCACTTCATTCATATTTGGTAATTGAACTCTACGTGCCTTTTATTCTCATTCCTTTATTTTTATTGCTGGATGGTGCATGTATCCCTCCTTCTTTTACTGGTTACTTTTAACCTAACATTTCTTTTGTCACTTAATTCAGCCACCCACTCACCCTCTCTTAATCACAAAGCCTCACGGTCTTTTTTGTACGTACCTAATCACTCCCAATCTCACAACGCTATTGCTCACCTATGTATGTACCCACTCCTAATCATGCATCACTATTGGTCACACACTGTTAGGGGTTTGTTATATAACTCACATCACACTGCAGCATCCTCAGTTTTGTACGCAGTTGACGAAGGCCTACGTGGTCGAAGTTCCTATTGATTGATTGATTCTCTACGTATATGTTCATCAAGGTCTATTCGAAATATCAGTTATGGATCTAATTGTGGTGATGTTGTATATCAAACACAATAGAAACCTGAGTTTTGTACTGCACTGCGTACTGCACGCAACATGGAGAAAATGTTATCTGCTACCAAGGTATTCTATGTTGAATGGCCATCCCTTTTGGTGCATGCCTGAGTCATTTCTTGGAAATGAGCTACATGTTCAAAATGCAAGCCAATCCTCTGACGGGGTGTTTGGCTCACTCAGGCACATGGGAAATCATATATAATGTTGAACGCATTGATTATAACATGGCTGCATGCCTTGTAGTCTAACAGAATCTGTCATATTGGACGTCACAGTAGTGATGTCTATTTAGGAATGACCCCAATTCAAAACAGCGGCTTCTATCCAATGTATTAGCGTGCGTCGATAAAACTAGCGAAACGGACACGATCAGGAATAATTAAAGGCCATGGATAGGCTTCTTTCAAGGTGTCAAATGTGACAATGTTCCCAAATGCAACCTGGAGTTTGAATGAGGGAATAGTGTTGTAGTTGCTGTTACCCTGTTTCATCTTTTCATATTCTTCTTATTATTATTATTTCCATCGACTTTTTGCGCATTTCTAGCACTTGACACAGGACACCTACAGGTCCCAGGCATACACAAGGACACGTGGAGGTATCTGAACCTCTAAGAGCACAGCGCTGATGGCATTTCACCTCGTACAACGTTTGGGGAAATGCGAAGTTTGTTTACCCAATGTATAAACATACCCCAATGCCGCCATTTTGTTACTGAACTATATCTTATATATATTCAACCTTCATGATGTGTAGATTGCACTCCATTGAAAATGTAGAAACAAGAGGAGTAAAAGTGGTTTCCACTAAAGCAAGGAGATATGTAGGGATTGAGGGCTCTGAAGAGCTTTGTGGAAACATCAACAGGTGGAAGAATGTCAGGAACAAGAGGGATATGCCATTACATTCTAACAAATCAGGTCAAGATTCGCCAGCTTCAAGGCACATTGGATACGCTTTCCCCATCCCTAGAAATTAGGTCGTAAGGTGACAGGACAGTTTCACAATTTTGCAGGTGACATGTCAAAACCGGAAGTGGCTAAACATGTCATGCCAAGTTGTTATATGTTTTGATCCCCGTTTTTGTTGCTACAGAGACAAGCCAAAGATATCAGTTTCTAGAACTTGAAGTATGGACCACTACTTTATGTATCTGAGTAGTAACTTTGGCGCAACTACGTTTATCCATGTCGTTCGGAAAATTGCAGTATTTGAGGGCTATGCAAAATGATTTTTGGATGCGCCGGTGGGCTGACCGAAGGCTATGATCTTTGGACTAGCATGAATTGATAGTGTACACTGTGACACAAAAGTGTTTTTCTGTCTTAGCTGTGACATTTCGCGATGGGAGCTGCTCTTCAAAATCCCACTGTCAAACACCTAAACTACAATGTACATATCCACTATCTATCCATCACACTAGCCGACACTTAGCATTCAAATATCCCATGGGGTAAGGAGATGCACTCGTCAACTTTTTCAGCCATTGTTTTAGCTCCATTATCACATCATCAAACGTGTGTGTCAGGTGACTCGAACATGCTGCTCCATGCGCAGTTGCACAATCGAATTGTACTCCTGAAAGGGGACTGTGACCGAGCGACTGCCTTGGAGAAATGGTGGGATTGTTAGAGGATGTGCCTAAATATCAAATAAGCTAACAAATTTCAGCCCATACCTGACAAAATAGTGCAGATTTCAGACACGAAATCAGCATGCTGTGGACTTGTGATATGCAAACATATCCGCCCTGTGTAACCACAATGTAGCCATACAACATCCTTCTGACATGTTGCACCTGTGCATATTATCACTGATTAAGACCCTAAATGGGGTTGAAACATCTAGATAATTTTTTGACAAGGGAGACCTGTCCCAGGCCCCAACTAGTGTAATTTCAAATCACGAAGTATGAGTGAGTATACCAAGCCACATGAACATATTTAAAGTGATTTTGCCCATTTGTGATGTAAGCACATTTAACTTCTGTACTGATTAAAGATTCATAGCCAACACATTGTGTGTGTAGTGCAAGACGCCATAAATAGTGTTTACAGTAACAAGCATTACAGTAACAATTTACTGAGGATTTAGAATCTGGCTTCAGATTTATCGAAATCTATTCGGTAAGCAAGATACAGCTTGGAATGTATGACACTGTAGTTTAAGCCAATCAGATAGCATCATTCAGGTCATGTGTGCCTAGAGAATGCGTGTGTTCAAGGTAACACTGAATCAATCACGTGTTGCTAAAAAGAAAAATGGCTGCCGCAATAGCAGCGAAATATTTGCTCGACGTTTTCTGGCTGATATCTGTATTGTATGTGGATCCTGTTTCATAATGTAAAACTACTGTAATCTGAGGAAGGCTATATATGCTGAAAAATGACACGGAGAGAAATTCATACAAAGGCAGAGGGCTAAGGCATGACCACAATCGGTAAGAAGAGGTTCTTGTTGATAAAACCAGTGGTGAAGAGGAACACTAGAAAGGAGGAAAAAGATAACAAGTATGTAGGCACATGGCCATGTGTGCATAATCGGTGACAGTGGTGTCTTACACCTGGCAACTTGGTGGTGTTCTCGAAGACGGTGGTCCAAAAATCTACCCGTTTGGCCAATACAGGTGCTGGAGCATTCGAGATATGGGATGGTGCACACTATTCCCTTCCTGTGGTTTGCTGGTACTGTTTCCTTGGGGTGCACAAATTCCTGCCACAGGGTCCTGAAAGGACGGAAGGTGACCTGGATGGCTGGGGAACTAAGACCCTACGGATCGATTCAGACAGACCACAGGAAGGGAGAAGTGTACAGCATCCAATGTGACAAATGCCCCTACACCTACATTGGCCAAACGGGTAGATCCTTGGACCACCGCCTTTGAGAACACCACCGAGCTCTGAAGAACAGAGTCCTCTGCCTTTACTGAGCATGTGTTCTCCTTGAACCATCGAGTTGATCTATCCAAGGCCATGGTGACTGACACCCACAGCCACACTCAGACTCGCTGGAGTCCTGGCACATCCAGCACCAACAGGCCCCACTCAACAGGGACAGAAGTACTTTGCCAGGAGTTTGTGCTGCACTACTGGCCTGAACGTACAACCATCTGGCGTTATTTTATTATTGTGTTATTACTATTATTACTCTTTGTTTTGCCTTCCCATGTTTGTAAGTTAGTAAGTTATTTATTAGGTTTACTAGGTTGTACCCTTTAATTCTATCACCAACACCCATTTTCTTTTCATTTTTCATTTTTCTTTTATTTCCTTTTGTTTCCTTTTTTATTTAGGTCATATAGGTTGTTACTGTTTTAGTTAAACTCACATGCTTTCTTACTTTCTGTACCCATATACCTCATGTGACCACATCATCATCTGACTGCCCTATTGTATTTATATATGCGTGCCTGCAAGTGTCAATTATTCACTGAAGAAGGCAGCTGTAGGTTGTTGAAACATCTGAATTACTGTTTCAGTGTTGTGGCTAGTGCAACAAATTGATTGATTTTGGCCATTTTTACTTATATGCGGGTGCCATGACGACACATTGATAACATCATCATGTGAGGCGGAGTCAAATTGCCACACTTACTGAGCAGTTTTGCTCCGTGTTGCTCAAGATTTGAAACTCACCGCTGTCATCGATGGTAACTACACTTGTGCCAAAGTGACCATTTATGGTGTCTTGCACTATAGTGTGCATGTTCGTGTGTGTACATTTTTAATTGCGCAAGTAAAAATGTGCACTCACACTTGGTCCTCCATTAAAATTTCAAAAAGAGGTGGTTGACCAGTGTTACCAGAATACTAACTCGAAAGCAACCTATGCACTTCATAAAACAAGGAAGGAGAGAGCAACTTCTTTGCTGGAGATCACAGGTACAAAAAGAAGAAACTCTCATCACACCGCATGCAGGTCATGGATGTTCTCTTTTCTGTCTACCCAGTCAGGCCAGGAGAGAAAGAAGATGACCACTGAAGAACGTATAGGATTATAATTGACTGCAGCAGTAAGCCTTTAAATCACTCGAAAAAGTCAATGTACAGTGAAGCGTCCATTGTTTGATCAAAGATACAAATTTTTGTGCCTTCTCTTGCAGAAATGCTAGCCCAAACATGGTCTTTAAGCATGTGCTTGGTCTGTGGTTTCAATTGCTTTTCCTTCCCAATCTTTGCATACATTGTTTGCCCGTGTCTTGTCAATTGAATGGAAGATTTGTCAGTCCAGATAACGTCCTAAAAGTCATCATTTGTGTCTATACACATCTTTGTTCCACATGTTGCTTCTGGTTTTTATCAGACATTGGCCCAAATCACGCTCCTACAGTAGTCACTGGAAAGATGTGCGCAGATTCCTTCAATTAGTTGGAGGACTCATTATAACAGAGAAGTTTCATGCCACCAAAGATTGTAGTTTGACAGGACAGTTTGTCATCTTTTTGAAGTTGCTGTTCCATGAAGTCTGAAATTTCACTGGATATTTTCGAAGGTCATCCACATCATCATGACTTATCTTCTAGGCAACTCTGCTTCTCCCAGCAGAAGATTCACTTGTACTACAAAGGGTGTTTAATGTGGCCACTAGTGTACACTTATTTTAGACGTTCTCTTTCCTGCTGTGTATGTTTTTAAGAAGTATGTTAATTTGTGCGCATGAAAAAGATGGCCAAAAGGCCAACAGAGCATTCGAGGAAGAAATGGGACACTTATTAAATTGCATATTTGTGAGCTTTCTGGCACTATAAGGAGCAACCTTAGAGACAAGTTAGTGGTATGGTAAGGTGCAGAACTTGGTAAGGTTTCATAATTCACTGTACACTTTGAAGAGAGGTAAGCCGTTTCAAAGAAAAAGTCAATTTCTTCAACAATTAGCACGCAATTTTACAGTTCAAACTTTATATTCTCCGTGACGGATGGGATTTCTTCAAACCGTTCAACAAAATATGAAAGTACACTATCAACTGAACATATTCATGTAGAACTCGCCTGTTACCAATGCATCCTTTTAATGCTCCTTTTTATACCAAGATTCTCCTGTGAAAGAGTGGCCATTTTGACGAATCATCATAATATGTCACGAACTCCATTTTGTAACAATGGTCCCATACGCAATCTCGCACCTAGGCCACGTAGCTACCTTAGTGATCTCCACTGCAGGCCTTGCTTCTCTTCCAACCACAAATGTTTGGGTGTGTGGTTTAGAATTATTTTCTATGATGGCATTGATAGTAAGGGTTACTAAGGTAATTAAGGTAGTTTCTGAACACAGCGCTGTGTTTCACCTACGTATGTACACACCATAGAGCTGCTCTTTTGACTCGTATTTGCACCCTTCTAGCGCACCAAGGATACATTCTGACAACAATGTGTGCACGTGTCAGCATGAAGATACGAATGTGGCTGCATAAATGCAGAGATCTAGCTTCAAACATCTGTGATGTCACCAGTGATACCCCTTAGAAGTACTACAGTACACGTGTTCAACAGTCATCTACAGCGTCATCAACACTTCAGGTCAATATCGTCCAGAAATTGTAGATGTCATTTTCCCAAATCAATGTTGCATTTTAGCTTTAACTGCTACACATGCTTGTACAACTCACTTGTAGTCCACTATGAACAGTATCATTTGAGCCAACTCAAAGATGATTTCGCAGAGGGCACGAATGTTATCGCTGCTGTCATTGACTCCAGGAAAGTCAATGATGTCCATCTCCTCAATCTCAGGGCCAAGGTTGTACAAAAATGGGACAGTAGTGCGTTTGCACTCTCGAGTACCCGAAGGAATCTACAAGTGAAAGAGTTGCAAAATTCAGTATGAGCTACAGGTATACACATGCACAGGCTGTGAACATTTTAATTATCAGACCAACGCACTCATACACAAGCAAGAACATACCTTCTGGCAAAAAATCTTGTTCATCAAGGTAGACTTGCCACTATTCATCAGGCCAATGACACCAATAACAGTCTGCTTGGCAAGAGATTCGCGCAGGTCATGCACAGCTAGCATCCACTTGATCCATCTGGCGAGCAGTGGCCGGTGGGGGAGAGCAACGAAAGAAAGGATTTTCTCCCTGAAGAACGTCTCCCAGGCAGAGCACAACTCATTTGTAGTTGTGGTTGGCTCAATTCCGCACTTCAAGCAAAGCTCTTTCAGCTGTCTTTCCAGTGAGTAGCAGACATGCTCTGAGCTGCAGCTGACTGTTGTGGACATGGCCTGGTTGATAAACTGAGCCTTGGCAGTGTATTCCATCATCCTCTGAGTCTCTGGGAGGAATCTCCCTAGATAGTTGATGACGTCAATCACCAAATTCCCATCTGAAAGAATCTGAGACATGTTTGCATAGTTCAGGCCAATCAAGTACCAAACACCAAGAGCTTCTTGTGATTCATCCAAAGCCCGTGCAGTATCTCTTGGAGAATTTAACAGTGGGACTTTCACTTGTGATTTCATGAAAGCATCTACCAGCTGGCTAAACTGCATAGCCTGTGCCTGAATTTTGCTGATTTGCTCCAAGATGGCCATATTTGTGCCATCTGATGTCAAGGATGCATTCCCTTGGTTATGACTGCTCTGCTTTCTCATCAATTCATCAACATCATCTCGGGCCTTTTTCAGCTGGTTACGTGGATCCAAATATTCAGATTCATTTGTGAAGAGTAATTTTATTCCCATGCCGGATATCACAGGCTGCTCGGGTGCACCTGCTGTAACCTGTGTTTCCTCCTCTAAGGGATACGCAAACTGTACTTGGTGTGCAAAAGAAGGTACAAACTGTGTAGGGACGATACCCTGTGAGGCCTGTGAGGCCTGAAAGGCAGGATGCAAAAACCGTGGTGGCAATGTCAATCCCATCCTTGGTAGATTCACAAGACGAGAGGAGGGATTGTTTTGCCTATAGTTATACAAAAGTTGGCCGTAGTAGCTTCCGATATTACCATGTCGGGCAAAGTAGACACCTTGTGAAAAAATCATATTATATTGCTCTATTTCTAGAGCATGTATCACACTTTCAATAGGAACTACATCCATTGCGGTATTGAAGAATTCTTGTACTGCATGATAACGTTCAGAGTATACGCCGCCAATGGTGGCCCTTCGTTCCAGAGCAACAGACAGCATTGCAATTTGGATCAGGTCCACAGGAGTGAGCTTGGCTAGCTGTGCCTGTCGTACTGACATGGAGTAATTCTAAAAGATGAAAACATGAAACATAGATATTATAAACTAGATCAACAAATAATCAAAATCCTCACTACTTAAAGGGACATGCAAAATTATTATTGCAGAAAAACTAGTGTAGTATTGAGAAGCTCTGTCGCACTCGCAGTTGTAAGCATTGGCTGCATGGGGGAGACATTGGAGGATTTATTTACCAAAATCAGTCATTTTGTAATTAGTCATGTTATTAAAACTTGACTTTCGCCATTTCATCGTGACATCACGACAGAAACGAAAGGCTCTGACAACACTGAAGATTGTCTCTCTTGTGACAATTCTTTATACAACGAGCGCAATTTGGAGGTTTTCAACAGCGACAACGGTGTTTACAGTGGGAGCAAGGATGAGAAATTTGAAGGTGGCATGGACGCGCTGGAAATGGAGCTTACCAGTACACGACTCTGCGAGTGGTAGCAGCTTGGACGAGGACATTGGAGTAACAGAGTGAAGGCTGAATAACACCAAATGCACAAAAACACTCAGAGTAACTTCTGCATCTTTTGCATACCTTAAAAGATGCAAGAGATCCATTGATCCAGTTCTTACATCAGCACATGACTGCCTTTGGGAAGATATAGAACTGCAGAGCTGTTCAAATTTCTCTGTTTGGCAGGTATTAGGAGAAACCTTATGTAAGAGCAATCTTTTGAAGTGCAAGCTGCACAAAACTGAATGATCTCTTGGTCCAGTCCAGTTGGATCTTGTTTAAGCCTCTTTGCTCCGGAATCTTAGAAAAGGAGAACAGGCTGATCTGCTCATCTATTCAGTCATTACATCCGGCAGCAATGCAACATTTACGCATGGTCACTAGTGACGATATGTGGATGCTTCTGAGTGGAATAGAGCACAAGTGCAGCTGAGATATGCGCTAACGGTGTTTCTATGTTAATGCGTATCTGTTAAGAACTGATAGTCAATACATTTGCACGAACGTTGGGAAGAACATTTCTGCACGATTGAAGACTGTACGAAGGCGAGTTGTTGTCGTCTATTTTTCTCTTTCCCACTTGTACCTCAGGAATTGTGCAGGGAATGAGTAGAAACAGGCTTAGATCTATCCTCGGCAACTTAACATCAACGACAAACTGCCAAATGCCCTGACCAGGATCTCCACGTTTTGAAAACTGCTAAAGCTTAGGTCACTACTCAACAGAATATGCCTAAACAGTCGTTACTCCACACATGATCTTCCTCCTGCAGTGTGTCACTTACTGGAACGACTTGAAAGCCGCAACAGCACCAAATCTGCCTGCAATTCTACATTCTGTTGCGAATCCTGCTATGCCAACAAGTCAATACTGCTTTGCCCTACCCAATGCTTCAGAATTTATCATATAAAAGTGAATATCAGTTGCTAGAACTGAGAAATCAAAACTAACTGCAACCGCTGAATGAGCGGCCATTTTTCTTTGCTTGTATAACTTCTCGATACTGTCCTGAGTGGCTAGGCATGATTGCTATTGTCATCCTTTCGCGAAATTCACTAGCCAATGGGGAATACAAAACCAGACGTTTCGTTAGTTACACCATCTTCAGCGGTTTTGCATAATTTCATAATGTAGTTCTCTGTGCAGATGGTAGCAAAGTGTATTGGCAAAGAAATTGCACTGCTTATTGTGCTCGTCTTGCTCTATACTTGGTATAAGAGCTAATAAAATATATTTCATTTGCTAGAGGCTTTTCACGAACATTTGGAAGACATTGTTTCCGTACCTCTCACTTTCATACGCTTTCATATATCATTGATGTCTTAACCACAACAGACTTAAGTAGCCTATACATGTTCTTTCCCTGTGGTACTGTATAAAACTTTGGTGATTAGATGTTGCAATATTCTGACTTCATTGTTAAGCTCTCGAATCTCTTTTTTAATGAGAGGGCTATTCTTTATGGTATTACCATTGCTGTACTGATTAAAGATTCGTAGCCAGGAAAATGCATGTACGCATGTGGGACATGTCCAATTGAAGCAATATGGCTTCCGCGCGCGGCTGATTTTTACCTTTGTATTTTTGCTTGTTTCTCCTGCAAGCTTCGTTGGATCAGAGCAAGACTAGTACCAAACAGAAGACAAAGACACCCTCTGTAACCCGGCATATTTGTGGTAATAATAATTCGCTCTGTCGAGAAATGTCGGCACAAATGAAGCAAGCAGAATAGTAGTAAATGCCCATGTGATAAGTTTCGGAAAGGTCCAGACAGACAAGGATGGCATCAATCACTGCGAAATCAGAGTACCTAACTTTTCCATGTGTCATAAGTTGTTACAGAACTCCGTTGAGAAGTTACAGCAAGAAAACTACTAGTACTGAATGGTAATGCAAATTCTGGGACGAATAACTCTGGATAGGAATACTGCATATTATATGACACATGGAAAGGCTAGAGACATCCCTTACCAAACTATTTAAGTGTTCATCTTGCCTGGAAACCCTCTCGAAAATTACCACACAATGCTTTTGTAAATGCACTACCGCTTAGCTACTGCAAAGAGGCACATCACATGACGTTCTCGTGACATGGCCATGTTTCGAACAAAATGGCTGCCATGCTCTGGGAAACGTCGGCGCTACCCTCCTGTATGCTGTGCGATGATGTTTCACTTTGTCTGGGAAGGATTATCGGCATGAATAGTGTGGATTTTTTTTGCGTCGAGTGCTTCATTATGACACCATTTGGTTGTCGAGTCACGCGTACATCACACGCAGTCATGTGCGTTTCCACGGAAACACGAAAAAATGTGACAAACCACAGAGGTCAGTCCCAAAAAATAAACAATCTGGCTTCGAACGGACATGTCCCACATGCGTAGCGCGTGCGTGTGGTTTTGCAAGTACATTTTTACTCGCGCACGTAAAAATGTACATGCAGTATTAACACTTACACAGCAGTGAAAGTTTGAACCCGTGAATGACACAAATTGTACACCTTTCGGAATGAAAATGACAAAGAAAGCCAAGGAGATTGCAGTGAACAAGTTGGAATTGAGGACGCTGGCAAGATTCATCACATTAGCATTTACCACATCATTAGGCAGCGCTGTGGGATCGCGACAGAGAGAGAGAGGGAGAGAGAGAGAGGTTGTGAAGCTAAACACACTATGAGGGTTTCTTCTACACACTTTTCCACTCACTGTCTTCCTCTAGCAAAATCGTTGCAGAGCAACACACGTAGCAATAATTCAAAATATGATGCAGGATGTTTCGACCCGAAGGTCTTTGTCAACTGCAGAGTACAAGGTGACAAAGACCTTTGGGTCGAAACGTCCTGCATCATAATTGAATTATTGTGTGTTGATCTGGAACAATTTTGCTGTTCATTTAGAACGTAGCATGTGCGTCTACCAGAGTATTGCCTTTCTCTACTTTCTACTATCTTCAACACAAAAACATAGGAAGTCGATCTTCTCGTCCACGGTGCGAATAATCCTAATGATAGACGACATATGTATTTTGTCCTTGCGTCTACAAAGCAATGTGGAAGCAAACAAGCTGATTAGGAGTAGAAAGCCTATACAGAAAATGAATATTCAGACGTGCATACATGTGCGAGAAATCAAGATGACAAGAAGTCTGGTTTAGTGAACACATGCCAGTAGTAATGAGAAGAGACATTATAACAAGGGTATTTCAGTCCATTCAGCCTGCAGAGCACGAAGTCAATATGGGTATAGATGGCAACTGTCTTGGATGAGCCTGATGGTGCATTCTGATCTTTGAGCCAGCCTATTCTTGTTGTCTTGTGGCGACTTGCATGTTGAAATGCTGTGTTGCAGGCAAAAACTGCGCAGTGTCATGAATTTGACCAATGTTTCACCATTATCATTGCGGGTTTCCATACCACGTGCTTCCATGCAGAAATCCAACCCTCCCTGGCCAGCTGTTGTCATTTCTCAGATGCAGTCAGCCCTCAAACATTCCACATAGCTAGGGAGAGTGTGATGTTATGCTTTTCTTGCTCAGTGCAAGGGTTAGGATGAGGAAAGGTAGGCATTATAAAGTCAGCCACTGATCTCCCCTATTCACAGGAACCAGGCAAAGTGGCTTCAAACAAGGGAGGAGTTGTGTAGACATCACATGGACACAGAGGACGCTAATTTCGGTTGTGATGACCCACCACTGGGACTTCCACAAAATGGAAATTGATATGTCCCATGCCTTCGCTGCAACGAATAGAGAGAAGATTCTGGAGGTATTGAAATCAGTGGGGTATGAAACTGATGATGCATCCTCTTGCAGGAACTAAGATCATATGATGGTAGCCAGATCACGCAATGCACAAGCAGGCAGTTCCTGTGCGCCCAGATTGACCACCAATCACCGGATCACTCGCCGCCTTGAGCAGGACTTACAACACCAACCTATGGTACTGGCCAAGTCAATGCATGAATGTGACCTTTCCATCCTGAATTCACTGAAAGTGGATGTATAGAAGACAGAGGAAGAGAAGTGCAAGTCCAGACAGAAACACAAGTTTGATGCGCAGATGAGAAGTGCAGAGCATTGGGGTAGAAGACTCGCCCTGAACATGCACAGAGATCCCAGAGAAGTGACTCAGAGGAGCATCCTAGGTGGGTGGTCAATCTGTCCTCTAGGTCGCTGTCAGTGTCAGAGTACGCGCTGTGGCAGAAAGGACTCAATTTTGCCCCACCACCTAGTAGAGTGCCTACAGCCCACATCGTGGCAGCAGTTGAGTGTGGTCTGAGAGGAGTACTGGAGGAGAATGCTGAGCTGCCAAGGACCAAAATTGTTGGAGCCATTGCGAAGGCAAGACCACCCCCAGTGAACCTACTCCCCCAGGAGCGCAAGGCCATCAAGACACTGCAGGAGGACGATCACATCCTTGTTCTACCAGCTGACAACGGACGAGCTGGCTGCCCCCTGAGCGCACCACTGCACCGCACAAGACGCGGGTCCTAAGTGTTGCAAGCCACCCACGACTATATCTACAGCGATTGGAGAGGAAGAATCATGACTGGAATCGGTGGCTGGCTTGGATGTTGCATTAGAGCGTAGGTCACGAGTTTGGGTGCCAGGTCTCGGTTCGTTTTCTCTAGATGCCACTTTCCTTCAAGCTGTAAAGTTTTTTTTAGTGAACTGGTACAAATGTTTGATTGAAATGGTGACTTCTGGTACGTAGGGTGTGGATCCCTGTATAGCTGACTCCGATGGAATATGCTGTAGAGCTGCTGGGGTGAATGCAGAATAATCCACAGGTGGAGGAAGCAAAGAATAATCCAATGGTGGAGGAGCACACTTCTTGATTTCTTTACACTGTTGTTGGGCTACTGTTTTTCAGGGAGTGAAAGCATAAGAGCAGGCGAGCTTTAACACCCGAGATTGCGTCTTTGAGGGGTCATCTTTGAGGTCCTCTGTAAACCCTTTCAAAAGAGTACATTGCTAAGGTGCTGACTACTGTGTCTGACACTGAGCTGGAGCTGCATGTTTAACAGTAAGTAGTGTTTAACACATTTGATGGAGTATGGCATTAACAGTACAAGGCACATAGGTGCAAAGCACCCAATAGCGAGTGCATTAAATATGCCGTAGTCCATCGAAGGCATGTAGTAGCTGGTTTATTGAAGTTTCAAATTATTCGTGCTGGAAGTCTTTAGCTAGCAGTTTGGTTTCACAGAGTAGCACTCAGTTGTTTGTTTGATTCAGCCTATAACCAAGTGTAACTCCAATCGCAACAAGAAGAACGACCCTTCTCCCAGCAAGCATGTCACCCGTTTAATGCTCAACACCCTCCTCCTAGAGAGCATTTCGATTTTGATGATGACGAAGATGTGTATCGAAGCTTCATTCCAAAGAATACCTCTACAGACACACGGAAATGCGTGTTTGGGAGAAGGAGAGGAGCCAGCACTTTCCCAATGACAAGGTCCCCGACCGCATACTACTGACGGACAATTATGGAAAGCTTAGCATGTGAATCTGCAGCTTTCGCTCTTTACCCAAATCAGCAGCTAAGTTGACCTTCCAGCACCTGCACCATTGCCAAATCAGCAACTACTTGCACTTCCAGGAACACAGCTTACTGTCTACTCATTAATGCTATTTTGTTGTAACCTTAATTAAAAGCATGATTCGTGCGCACACGAGTCTGAAATGAACGGAATGATAATTTCGCCTATCTTTTCCACCCCTTTCACACGGGGCGGTTAATCCGCATTGAAACCCAGATTAATGTGGGTTTCTGCATTCACATGACAACTGAATTGGGGATTTGAATCTGGGTTCTGGACCTGGTTGCGAGGTGGTTCTAAATCCTCATTCACCAGTAAATCCAGGTTGAATGCGCTTTTTGACATGTTCGCAGTGTTGTCAAAATGGTGACTACAAGTTGGGCCATGTGTAGAGGTCAACACTAGATTGATGTAGAAATAGAGGTGCTTGTGGATATCTGGGCCGACGAAAGGACTTAAGCGCAACTTAATGGAGCTTATTGCAGCAATTGGTCTTCCAAAAGTTGCTGCAGCCTTTGTGTCTCACGGCTTCGAGCACAATGCAAAACAGTGTCAATACAAGCTTAAAGCCTTAAAGAAGAAATGCAAGGCCGTAGTTGACAGAAGAGGAGTGGAGCTGGCATTGAGTCTGAACAAGAAAGAATAGAGGGTGATTATAAAATTTTCTCGCAGTTACACAGAGTTTTGGTAACAAGAGCTGTAGTGAACCCACCTGTACTTTTTAAATTAGAATTCCTAGTACTCCAACATCGAGAGCCCACCAAACATTCCAGATGCAACTGGGCCTAATAAACTAGCTACAAAGAAGTACTCTAAAGATGAATACAGACAGAGACGGAGGACAGTGAGTCTAGAAAACACAAATAAAATTGACAGCACTGTACCATCTTCTCAAGGTGAATCTTCAAGATAGAAAAGAAAGCTGTCAAAAGTGGAGAAAGCACAAAAGATGTAGCAGCAGCATTGAAAAATATAATGAATCAAAGTTCGAAGTGACCTGACAGACACTTCCTTGCATCATACTTGCTTTTGATGAGAGACATGCAAAGCAAGAGGAAGAACAAGAAAGACGAAAAATTAAAAGGATATGAGTATGATGGATTTTTTACAGCAGCTTATTATGCCGTATACACCACACAACAGAACACATCCATACAACATCCTTGCAGCACACTTCAACTGTGCCACACACTTCACCTGTTCCAAACAATTAGTCTATGCCGTACACGCTGAACTGCCAGCAATGAAGAAACCCATCTGTTATAGATCGTTTGCTGTTTGTTGTATGCATTCGACAGGTATACAAATACACAAACAGTGCACAAACCAAAGCCAGAAAAGTGACTAATGGTTCTACATTCGTTCCCAGATTTCATAGCATGATGGCAGTGTGTGAATCAACAGGGATGCAGGAGCACAGGAACTCCTGCCTCTCCAGAGTAGGCTTTAATTCACTTACAAAGTACAGGAAAGTTGGCCAACTTGCACAAAGATTGCCCTTCAATTCAGCATCGCTCCAGCCCAGTACTGTGTCCTGGTAGAATGAGGAAGATCTTGGACTCATCCATAGCTGTCTGTTGATTCGAGATCTCTTCAGCAAATGAGCAGACACTGCAGCGGTTGACCTCCATCGCAAGGAGGCAAATGCAGCAAAAGCATGATTCCAGGATGATAATCATCTCTTCTGCGCTTAAACCCTCCATCATCTCCTTCATCGCAGCCAGACAAAAGGACCAGCAATTGGAGCAGTTTAGCAAACATCGTTACACTATGGTAGCGTCTAGAACACAATTAACATGACAGAATGCAACTGCGTCACCAAACTTGTTTCCTGTGAAATGATCATGTGAAAGGAACCAAGTTATGATGCGGATTTAAATGCGGATTTAAATGCGGATTATAATGCGAGATGCCAGGCCATGTGAAAGGGGTGTTCTATACATAAAATGGCTGCAAAAGCGCTGCTGGATGTGACATAAGTGTGAAATTCCTTAGGCCTTGCCTGTAAGCGATCTAATTGATTCTCATGGGCTCTCTGCTATATATGTAGGTGTTAGGGGCTCTTAACAGGTGATGAGATGTTAGGGGCGCTTAACAGGTTACTGCAGTATGAAAAATCACTGCATCAGGCTGGGTTTTGATGTATGAGGTCATCATGTGATAAACGGTACTTAATTCTCGTGTCTGGTAGCTGTGGATGATTCCTCGCATCTGGTAGCTGCAGGTGTTTGTTTGCCTCTCATGACCGTAGGTGGCCCTTTTCTTGTGGTGGCTGCAACTTGTACCCTACTTCTGGAGGCTGCGGGTGGTTCCTTACTCTTGGTGGCTGTGGATGATTCCCCGCTTCATTCCGTGCTACTGAAACGTACGTACTGCATTGAGTGCCTATAACAATATTATTACGTTGCTTGATCGATGGTGCAATGCAAAGATAGGTGTAGGCGTTACAGTTGCTTTGTGGTTGGCTATGTAAAAGTAAGAGCTACCTTCAATTTATGAGGTCATCATGTGGTAAGGATATTGAATGTTAGGATGGAGATTTAATGACAATCTTACTTCCTGTAATATACATTGAGCAGAATAGTGCTGTACAGTGGAATACTGGGCAATAGACCATTACTATTAAGGGTGAGGTATGTGTGGGATGAAAATTGGAGGTGATATTTGTCATGACCATAACATCCGGCTGCTGGCACTGGCAGCTAAAACCTGGCTTATGATGGGAAAGACAGAAAATGGTACCAAACTCTAAAGCTCGCTTGTGGCTCAGATGTACCATTTACTCTAATTTTGTGAACATTTTGTTGACTACCAATTCTTGACGTGCCCAAATAAGTGCGAGGCAGTGCGATCCATTGAGCGAGTGCAAGATTGAGGGCCTGAGGCGGAGAATTACATTTGAACCGTATTCAAGTGACAGTGTAGCTAACTGAACCTGACATCCTAGGATTGCCTCTGAGTAAGCCTCTTGATAATCATGAGATTCCTAGAGCTAAAAGAGTGGCTTATATGCAGACGAATCAAGGCGTAAACATCTCACATGTGGGTTATGTCTGCTTTGTTTACATTAGGGTGTACCCTGCGGTTTCAGCACATTCTTGAACGATTTGGGGCGACAAATCTGACTGTAAGTGATGCAGGCGTGACTCCTCAAACAAACTTTGAATAATCGCAACAGTAGTGCAGCACTTGCCGTGAGAATCTAAACCTTCAGCGAAGAAAGGCATTCTCTGTCCTAATCAAGACACCAGTTCACATTGAGAAGGAGTTTGCACTGTCAATTCCTGGTAGCCATTTTGCAAATATGATGTTTCGTTTCATCAAAAAAATCACGAGATTGTCATGTCATGCTTTATCTGGATTTTCAACGAGGGGGAAGTTGATCCCAATTTCCTGCGAAGAGATATGGTGAGCAGAGTTTGTTCCAAATTGCACGTAATCTAGTTGGCGTAATGTAACTTACCAATACAATGATTTAGCAACTTCCCCCTCAGTGAAAGGTTGGGGAGTAAAATTGCGCATCTCACTACATTTGTCCTTCCTTTGCCTCTAGATGCACATCGACTGTTAGCGGTGTTTTGCAGGCTTCATTGAATGCAGTATTATTCAATCCTGAAAGTATTTGTTACCAAGTATTGTACGCCAAATTGAATTACAGTATTTTTTCGTTCAGATTCTCTCATATATGTAGGAAAATGTTGGCACAAAAATCAGCACGCACGAAGCCATATTGTTTACATAGGCATAACTCACATGTGCTTGGAGGATAAACGCTACATAGGCAGCTCTACATCAGCTCAACTGGCTGTCTTTCAATGCACTGCATGAGCCAACTGATGACTACCCTCCACGCTTCATGGAACACTATTTTTTGCACTCCCTAGACCGAACTTTACACTTCTTTGAGCATGACAAAGCTTTGTATTTTTTGTATCATTTGCAAAATTAGAGTAAACGGTACGTCTGAACCACATGCGAGCTTCAAAGAGTGGTACCGTTTTCTATCTTTCTCGTACATAAGCCAGGTTTTAGCTGCCAGTGCCAGCCACCAACTGTGATGTCATACCAATTAGTGACTGATGCATTTCTTGCCTCCTTAATGGTAATGGTCTATAAGAGAACCTGGCCAGTTCTGCCAATAACCCTTGCATTAATTACAAACATTTGTATTTGAAACAATGGTCTACACTTTGTATGTAAAAGTTACACGTCGGAAGAGGCCTAAGCAGCCATGAATATACAATGCACTCCAACGACAAAAGTGGCAACAAAGAAAACAGCAAGGCAAAATAGAATGTGGGGCAAATGTAGGGAAGAAAGGAAATACAAGGAACTATTTTCACTGCCGTAACACTAATAAAGCACACACTGCACATGCCCAGTAGCATGTGTAAACATTTATTATATATGCATCAAATGCACTAGGCATTTAGCTGCTCTGGATGACAACAACTAAATTCAACTAAGATTGAACTCGCATGAATGCTACTATCAGTGTTTGTTGAATGTCACTTATCTCTTACCTTTACTGTGACTGGCAGCTGCTTAGTCACATACTTGCTTAAGCAATTTCCCAGCTGGGCCTTCATAGTATCAGGTAGCTTTTCTGCAGCCTTTTCAAGCTGACCCATTTTGGTAACTTGAAACTGTAGGTTAGTGTTCTCTTTTGGATGCGTATGAAACACCATAGTATGATCCAGCTTGAGGTCTCGAGCAAACCATAGACCTCGTCCACTCACCATGATACAACATTCTCTATCGTAGCAATGGATTTCAATGGATTCTACCTTTGGCACTAGCTGGGACATTTCCCTAGGCACACTTCGGCCCTCTTCAGGAATATGATATACTGGCTGCTGGTCAAGGTAGCTGCAAAATATAAGCTTCTTGTATAGCTTCAAGTTGTGCTGAATACAAGAATAGAAGAAATCAGCAGTGCACAGCTATTGCCACACAGAATGCATGTATATTTAAATAAACTTAGTACCTGCTCCCAGCCTCTGGATAGAGCATTTCCTGCAGTAATTTTACTCAGAAGTAGGTCATACACGTCCACATTTGTCACCGACTTCCACTGAAGTATTGGACGGCAGGCATCTTCCACACCCACACAAGTGACATAGGAAATTGCATAGAAATTCCCATGTGTCAGCTGAATCCCACCCTGCATCATCCACTGGTGCAGGCACTGAGCAATTAGCAGAGGTGCTAGACCCTCTTCCCTTGAGTGTCTACTTGGGACAACCTACGCACAAGAAAGATAGCTAAACTATTACACCAAAGTGATCATATGTTACTTTGTATTTCATCTTAACAAGGACATACACATGTGGGACACGTCCACCATTGTTCACACATTGTTTACATAGCCTGAACTGTGCCATTTCAGCACATTCTTTGACGTTTCTGTGACTATGCACGTGACTGTTCGTGATGTAAGCGTGACTTGATTGAGTGAATTCTAGTAATGAGGTGCTCTTTGCACAGATATGAGCTAGTTTGGGCAAAAACGCTCCTATTTACTGCAAAATATTCACACGCAGACTCACGGATGCTTCGCTACTGTTTCCAGAGGCCCATGCATGTACCAAAAGTGGTGTCTCCTACAAAAATCCTGAGAATGTCACAAGACAATGGCCACCCAGTTTAGGCTACAACTAGTGATTTACAAGATCATGATGTGGGTCGGTCACAACGAAAGCGAATACAGTAAGCTAAAGTTGTGATCTAATGATTCCATGTAGGTGAAGTTTGTTTAATGTTTCTTGTGTCGAGTAGCAAGGTGCCTAACTAGCCCCTTTGGGAAAATATTTAACTTTTTTGATGTAAGTTTTTCAAGGGTTCAATTGGTATTTCTTGTTCTTAACCATTGTGTAAACACAACAGAAGCTAAGACGGAGATGGCCCGTTTGGTCCAGAAAGATGGGTGTTAAGTTGACGCAAGTGTGGGGTGCAAAGCTGAAGGTAATGTTACAGCTGTCACCCAGTAGGATTGTTTGTCACTGTTGACTCTCGCTGCTATGTATACACCCATGCGTGCAAATGTGGACGGCTATTTTCGTCAATGAAAATGATACCAGCATGACATGCTTCTCCGAAAGTGCAATGTGTGACAAGCCAGTGGTATAGTACTACGGATATAAGATAGGCAAGATGGAAAATGTTCATGAAGTAAATTTTGCAAATGTGATGTCATTCGAGAATGTCACAAAAAATTCGTTTCATGAACATTTCCACGCATATGTTATCTCCTCCTCTAGATTGAACAAGATGCCTGCTACTTAGGACATTCAAACTCCCAAGTACTTACTTCACTACTTCTCTCCTGCAAGGAGACAAATGTATCCAACATTGCGGAACCTTCTTGATCAATCTGCACAAGCAAGAGTTCAAATGAACATTCCAGCTAGCTGGCTAACAACTGTGCTATATGTTCTTTCTATACACATTAAGAAACAAGCAAGTGATTACATAAGATGAACGGTTAAGTCAAGGAAGTTGAAAGATGAATAAACCACAGTCCCAGGTTCGATAAGGTGCAAATTGTTTGATCTGTAGATTTTCTTCAGCTGTTACTTAGGAACTGGTAAAAGAGGGACTCATTAAATATGGTGTTCATCATTTGTGTAACAGCTAAGGAAGACCTACTTAATCAAAATGTCCTATAATTTATTGAAGCCGCTGTGATAACTCACTCTTTAATAACTACCACACTGCATTGAACCTCAATAAGATGATATGTATGCATGCAAGAATATTGTCGATACTCCACTTTGTTGCGACAATAGTACCTTACATCATGCAAAGTATAACTTACTGCACTCTGTCCAAATAGTGAAGGCGTCAGCAGCATCGGCAAAGTATCTTCGGACACATAAACATAGTGAAAACATTTCTTCAAGTATTCCCGCTCTGAAAAGAGCTTTTCCAATGAAACAATTGCAGAAAGAGGTTGCCCAAATGTAATGCATGCCAAGCTTTCTGTAATGACCTCCTGGCCCAGCAGGTTGCCTTGAAGCATGCTAGCAACAACAGTACATGCCAGGGATGCTCCCATGGAAAACCCTACAATAAAGAAGCCAGCAGGAGTACAGAACATGCAACTGCACACAAATGCAACTGCAAAGCTATGTCTCAATTAAAATGCTGTTCAGCATAAATGTGGTATGAAAATCAATCACATCTGCTAATTGAAGTGAAAGTAGGAAAGTACTTGTGGCTTTTGCATGTACTAGTCACTAAATTGGTCCACAACAACATATCCATTACGCAAGATTTAGGCTTCACACTGGTTAACAGGAAGTACTACATACCCCAACACATTTACGATTCATATTGTTATGGTAGAGTACAGTACATCTGATTAGTATGGTATCAGAACAGTATTCTTGCAAGTATATTCGTACCTGTGAAAATCAACTGCGCACTCTCTACCCTTAGAAGCTGTACAAAGCATTTCCAAGGGATACAGTCAGACTGACTTTGAATGCCTACAATACAAACACAGACAAGGCATCAAAATTATATACTTCACTTACCACAGCCTATATAGTGTGTGCATAGTTCGCATCACAGCACGATGATGTGGTAGGATGTGACCCAGGTGAACTAAATCCCAACTTGATTATCCTGAATGGTTAATGTTTGACTACCATACAACAGGAAAATTTTATATAAATAAATTTAGAGAATGTCTCAGGCAAGTTATGTATTTGGCAGGTTGTCCTAAAACTATAATGCAATCATTGGCTTGTAAAGGCTGCGGAAAATCACAGCTCAGGAGA
>MKWU01002570.1_pt1 | contig 26642 bp, 23 predicted proteins | sample 809101 | NCBI WGS metagenome assembly MKWU01 (sample SAMN05860141, study PRJNA318959) | sponge metagenome | host: Aplysina aerophoba | place: Slovenia: Piran, Adriatic Sea, Gulf of Piran | collected 2013-05-07 | reverse complement strand
GGCGCCGCTCTTCGAGTACGCCTGCCACGAGGGCAACTACGGCCTCCTCAACATCCTGCGCGGCGCGCGCGACGACGAGGCGGCCCAGGCAGCGGCCCAGCCGTAGTCGACCACTGTCGACGCCAAACGCACGAAGGGGGCGGATGGCCGGACGCCGCGCGTCCGTTCACCCGCCCCCGACTACGCAGGAGGAGGGGTGACTCCCTCCTCCGTTCCTTCCCTTACGCGTCCCTGCCGCCTTGCGCCCGTCGGCCTCGAAGGCTCAAGAGGAGGAGGGGACGCCCCGATAGCCGTCCCCTCCGACGGCCGTTCTCAGTTGTTCCCCTCGCGCTGCGCCGCGTAGTAGCGGTCGAAGAAGTCGAGCCGCTCCTTGCGGATGCCCTCCTCCACGGTGATGGTGTCGTCGATGTGGAGCGCCGCGTCGGCTTCGGGGTCGTAGGCGGGCCACTCGGGCAGCCCCTCCGAGTTCGGATTGCCGGTCGCGGCCATGTTGACCCAGTAGGAGGCCAGGATGTCGGACAGCAGCCGGTCCGTATCGGTGTAGTCCCGGTTGGCGTACGGGTGGGGGCTCACCCCGAAGTTGTCGAACACGTACGGGATCTCCGCCGTGTGGTACGCGCCGTAGAGCTCGGCGTCGGGCGCCGGCGGAACCCGGCTGAAGAAGTACAGGTAGGCGGGCGACGAGACGGTCTCCATCAGGCGCGCCCACGTCCGCATCTCCCAGCCGAAGGTGGCATCCGTGCCGCCGGCCATGAAGGCCTGCTGCGCCTCCTCGTCGGTCGAGGCCGGGAAGGTCTCGAAGAAGGCGTCGGCGTGCTCGCCGTACTGGGTGCGGGTCGTCTCGCGGAACTGCTCCAGCGTCTCCGCTCCCGCCGTCCCGCCGAGGATTGACATCTCGTCCGCGTTCGAGCCGACGATGACCGGCACGTCGTGCTGCTCACCCGCGGCGAAGATGTTGTAGACGGTGTCCGGGAAGACCCAGCCGTCGACCGTCGCCGCCGACACGACCAGCTCCGGAGCGACACCCAGGATGTCCTCCGGGCTCGCCGCGCGCATCGCCTCCAGCGACGGCGCCACGCCGTCCCCGAGCAGGGCCTCGACGAAGCGCTCGCCGGCCGCCTCGATGTCGGCCTTCGCCTGCGCCCGGCCCATCGATCCGAAGCTGCCGCCGCTCTCGCCGATCGCGGCGTGGAAGAGGCCGCGCGCCAGCGGCGTCGCCATCATGTGGTTGACGCTCCACGAGCCGGCCGACTCGCCGAAGATCAGGACGCGCGACGGGTCGCCGCCGAATGCCGCGATGTTGCGCTGAATCCAGTCGAGCGCGGCCACCTGGTCGAGGGTGCCGTAGTTGCCGGAGGCGCCGTGCTCGGATTCCGCGCTCAGCAGAGGATGCGCGAGGTAGCCGAGCGCGGCGAGGCGGTAGTTGATGGTCACGAGAACCACGCCGCGCTGCGCCAGGCGCGTCCCGTCGTAGGTAATGTCGGCGCTGTTGCCGATCGCCAGGCCGCCGCCGTGGATCCAGACCATGACCGGTGCCGCGTCGTCCGGCTCGGCCGCCGTCCAGACGTTGAGGTAGAGGCAGTCCTCGCTCATGCGGTCGACGCCCGCGTTGTAGAACGTCTGCACCTCGACGGGTATCTCGTTCTGGATGCACGCCGGCGCCGCCTCGGTGGCGTCGCGCACGCCCTCCCACGCCGCGGCCGGCTGGGGAGGACGCCAGCGGAGTTCGCCCACCGGGGGGGCCGCGAACGGCACGCCGCGGAAGACCATGACCTCCTCGCCGAGCGACGACGGGGCGCCCGCGAGCTGGCCGCCCTCGACGGTGACGGTCGCGCCAGCGGACTGGGCCGCCGCCGGCGCACCGGCCGCCGGCAGCAGAAGGAAGACGACAGCGAGACCGGTCGCGAGCGCGCCGGCCGTCAGGTTTCGCATCATGGGATCACCTCGAAATCAACTCGTAACCAGACAACCTCGGAATCGGTCCGGGTTTCCTGTCGGTGCGGACTCGCTACTTGACGATGGCCTGGTAGATCAGGTTCCGCGACAGGCCCTGAATCTCACCGATCTCCGCGCCCTGGTGCTGGATCATGCCGACGAAGACCAGATCGGTCGCCGGGTCGATCCAGAACCACGTGCCGGCCGCGCCGCTCCAGTAGTACGACCCCTCGCGGCTCGGCTCGCCGGCCGCGGCCGAGTCGAGCACGACGGCGAAGTCCATCCCGAAGCCGAGCCCCGGGGTCATCGTGGCCTCCGCCTCCGGCGAGAGATGGTTGGTCCGCATCATCTCCACCGTCCGCGGCGCCAGGATGCGAACGCCGTTCAGCTCGCCGTCGTTGGCCAGCATCTGCGCGAAGCGGGCGTAGTCCTCCGCGGTCGAGAAGAGCCCGGCCCCGCCGAGCGGCAGGATCGGCGGCTCGGTTGCGTCCGTCCCGAGCAGTCCGAACATCTGCGGGTTCGGCTGCAGCTTGCCGTCCTCGTCGATGGCGTGGATGGTCGCCAGGCGGTCGATCTTCTCCTCCGGCACGTAGAAGGCGGTGTCCGACATGCCGAGCGGCTCGAAGATGCGGTCCTGGAAGAAGTCGGCGAGCGGCTGGCCCGACAGCTTCTCGACCAGGTAGCCCTGCACGTCGACCGAGATGCTGTAGATCCACTGCGTCCCGGGGTGGACCATCAGCGGGATCTCGCCGAGCTTGTCGATCATCGTCTGGAGCGGCTTCTCCAGGTCGAAGATGTCGGCCGCCTGGTAGCGCTGGTCGACGGGGTGCGGGCCGAAGCCGTAGGAGAGGCCGCCGGCGTGGGACATGACGTGCCGCATCGTCAACGGCGACGCGGGGTCCTCAACGGCCAGCTCGTCGCCTGCCCCTTCCGAGCCGTCTCCCGCGTAGACCTTCAGGTCGGCGAACTCCGGGATGTACTTCGCGATCGGGTCGTCGAGCCGCCACTTGCCTTCCTCGTGGAGGATCATCATGGCGACGCCCGTCACCGGCTTCGTCATCGAGTAGATGCGGAAGATGGAGTCGGTGTCGAGCGGCTCGCCGCTGGCCGTGTTCTTCACGCCCGCCGCGCTCAGGTGGGCGGTCTTGCCGTGGCGCGCCACGAGGGTGACGACGCCGGAGAGGCGGCCTTCGTCCACGAACGCGCGCATCCCGGCTTCCAGCCGTTCGAGCCGCTTGGGGTCGATGCCGACCGATTCGGGCTTCGCGGCCTTCAGGTCGCGGTCCGCCTCCGCGGCCGCCATCACAGCTCCGCCCGGGGCGGTGGCGGCGAGGGCGAAGACGGCGACGAGCACGAGCGACACGAAACGCAGCTTGGAACTCACTACCACGATTGCACCTCCAGATAGGGTCCGCCGTCAGTTCGGCAACGTGTACGCGATGAGACGGGCGGGAACGTTGACGCCGCCGACGGCGACGACGACGTACTGCCGCCCGTCGTGCAGGTAGGTCATCGGGGTGCCCGTCTGCGGGGCGGGCATGTACACCTCTCCGACGTTCTCGCCGGTCGCCTTGTCGTAGGCCCGGAGCATGGCGCCGCGGCGGCCGTCGGGGGTGGTGAAGAATCCCCGGTCGATGGCGTTCCGGCCACCTTCGCCGGAGATGACCAGGGTCTTGGTCGTCAGCGTGCCGACCGGGCCCTTGCGCCCGGTGCGGGGAATGTCGACGCCGCGAAGTGCCGGGTGGCGCCGGACCGAGTCCGGCGTCTCGCCGTGCGGCACCTGCCAGACGATGGTGCCGGTGTTCAGGTCGATGGCCGTGATGCGGCCCCACGGCGGTTTCATCAGCGGCAGCCCCTGCACCGTCTGGCCCGGCCCGCGCGCGGGCCCGTTGATGAACGCCATGTCCGACCGCTCGGGAAGGGACTGCATCGCGAGCACGCGGCTCAGCGTCTGCGAGAAGAGGTAGAGGATGCCGGTCTCGGGGTCGTAGGATCCGCCCGGCCAGTTCGCGCCGTTCGGCACGAACAGCGTGCCGAACTTGTCGCCCGCGCCGCGCCGGATGGGCGGCGTGAAGACGGGGCCGGTGCGGTACTGCTGCGCGATGCGGAGCGCCTCGGCATGGAGCTCCGGCGTGAAGTCGAGCAACTCGTCGAGCTCGAAGCCCTGCCGCTCGAAGGGCGGCGGCCGGGTCGGGAACGGCTGCGTCGGGGAGTAGGTCTCGCCGGGGAGGTCGCCGGCCGGCACGGGCCGTTCTTCTATCGGCCACACCGGCTCGCCGGTCACGCGGTCGAAGACGTAGACCCAGCCCTGCTTCGTCGGCTGCGCGATGGCCTTCATGTCCCGCCCGTCGACCGTGATGTCGGCCAGGATCGGCGCGCACGGGACGTCGTAGTCCCAGACGGGGTGGTGGACGAACTGGAAGTGCCACAGCCGCTCGCCGGTCTCGACGTCGACCGCCACCAGGCTCTCGGCGAACAGGTTGTCGCCGGGACGGTGGCCGCCGTAGTAGTCGCCGGTCGGGATCTCGACCGGGAGGTATGCGATGCCGAGCTCGGCGTCGACCGTCATCTGCGTCCAGACGCCGGTGTTGCCGGTGTACTCCCAGGAGCCGTCCTCCCACGTCTCGTGGCCGAACTCGCCCGGCTGGGGGATGGTGTGGAAGATCCAGCGGCGCTCCCCGGTCCGGGCGTCGAAGCCGCGCACGTAGCCCTTCGCGTTGCGCCGGCTCGGCGGCGTGCCGCCGGGACGGCTCGCGGCGCCCACGATCACGGTGTCGCCCGCGACGACCGGCGCGCCGTTCCAGGCGAGCTCGCTCGTGACCGGATCGAGCTCCTGGTCGTTGTTCCGTTTCAGATCGACGATGCCGTTCTCCCCGAACCCGGGGACGGGGCGCCCGGTGGCCGCGTCGAGAGCGACGAGCTGGTAGCCGATCGTCACGAAGTAGATGCGCTCGTCGCCCGCGCCGTCCGTCCAGTAGCCGACGCCCCGGCCGGAGAGTCGCCGCACGGAGCGTTCCGCCCGCTCGCCCTCGTCGAGGCGGTACAGCCAGAGGTGCTCGCCGGTGCCCGCGTCGAGCGCGACCACCGCCCGCCGGCTGCCGGCCGTCGTGTAGAGCACGCCGTCGACCACGAGCGGGGTCGACTGCAGGTTGAAGTCGGGGCTCGGGCCGAGGTTGTCGGTCCGGTAGGTCCAGGCGACGACGAGGTCGTCGAAGTTGCCGGCGTCGATCTCGTCGAGGGGTGCGTAGCGGGTCGCACCGAGGTCGCCCGCCCAAGTGCGCCAGTCGCCGCCGGTCGTGCCGTGCTGTGCGGCGGCGGGAACGGAAGCCACAAGCAGCGCCGCCGCGGCCAGCGCCGCCGCGGCTGCCGCTACGCCGGGAAGCGAGGAACGCATCTCCGCCGAGCGGGGCCGTCGCGCAGTCGCGGATCGCATCGCTTGCTTCCTCGCTGAGTCCCGGTCTCCACGGGCGACGGCCGTGCGCGCCACTGGGCCTGCCCCGACATCATACCTGCGGGCGGGACCAAGCCGTGTACGCCAGCGACGCCGGATGCTCGCGGCTCCTCGTCTTGCGCCGCCTGCGAGTCCCACTCACTCGTCCGTGCGAGCGCCGCGGGCGTACAGGCTCGGGCTGGGTGCGGATTCGGCGTGGATCGCCCGGGAAGCCACGAGGGTGATATCAGTATGATATGATTTAGAAATCATCCAGGAGGCCTCATGATTCAGGAGAAGCCGTTCGCCGCCACATCGGGCTGGCTCGTTCTGTTCGCTCTGCTCGCCGTACTGGCGGGCGCCGTCACTCTGTTCATCATCGACGTCGCCACGGATCAGCAGTTGTCGCTCGTCGGCCTCGCCTGCATCCTTGCCGTGCCGGTGGTGGGGTTCCTGCTCGCGGGCCTCTTCGTCGTTAATCCGAACCAGGCGCGCGTGATGCTGCTGTTCGGGCGCTACGTCGGCACCGCCCGCGACCCCGGGCTGCGCTGGGCCAACCCGCTGTATGCCTTCTCGGGACGGCGCGCGGTCTCGCTGCGCGTTCGCAACTTCGAGACGGCGCGCTCCAAGGTGAACGACACGGAGGGCAACCCCATCGAGATCGCCGCGGTGGTCGTGTGGAAGGTGGTCGACACGGCCGAGGCGGTCTTCGAGGTGGACGACTACGTCCACTACGTGAACGTCCAGAGCGAGTCCGCGGTCCGCAATCTGGCCACCCGCTACCCGTACGACGCGCACGAGGAAGCGGAGACGTCGCTGCGGGGCAACACGGAGGAGATCGCCGGGCAACTGCAGACCGAGATCCAGGGACGGCTCCACAAGGCCGGGGTCGAGGTGCTCGAGGCGCGGATCACGCACCTGGCCTACGCGCCGGAGATCGCGTCCGCCATGCTTCAGCGGCAGCAGGCGGGCGCCATCATCGCCGCGCGCAGCCGCATCGTGGACGGGGCGGTCAGCATGGTGCAGATGGCGCTCGACAGCCTGTCCAGCCGCAACATCGTCGAGCTCGACGAGGAGCGCAAGGCGGCCATGGTTAGCAACCTGCTGGTCGTGCTCTGCGGCGACAAGGCGACGCAGCCGGTCGTCAACACCGGCACGCTGCACCAGTAGCCGGTGGTCGGGTCCACGCGAGAGGGGAACCGAGCCCGCGAGCCCTGAGGTCATCACGATGGCTGCGCGCAAGCCGTTCCTGCTGCGAACCGAGCCGGAGGTGCTCGCCGCGCTGCAGCGCTGGGCCGGCGACGAGTTGCGGAGCGTCAACGGCCAGATCGACTTCCTCCTGCGGCGCGCCCTGCAACAGGCCGGGCGGCTGCCCGCACGAGACGATCACGCGGCGGCCGCGCCGCCGGACGTCGCGCAGCGCGGCGTCGATCGCGACGGCGGGGAGAGCGAGTGAGCAGCCGCGGGCCGGTGGCGGGCACCTTCGCTCTCACGCTAAGATGCCGGCACGCTTGACTTTCGGCTCGCCGGTCCGCCCGCCGGCGCTTTCCCGGGGTCGGGAGGACAACGAATGCGCACTACCAGATTCGGCCTGCTCGCGACGGTCGCCCTCACTCTTGGCGTGTCGTTCGCCTGCGGGGGGAGTGAACCCGTCGAGCCGCCGGCGGCGGAGATGGAGGCCCCGAACCCGAACGAGCGGTTCGCCGGCGCGTGGTCGCTGGTGCGGAGCGAGCGCCGGGATGCCGACGGCGAGCTGATCGGCGAGCCGCTCGAGGACCGCGTCGGCTACATCATGTACGACCCGGCCGGCTACATGGGCGTGGCCCTGATGCAGTCCGAACGGGAGCCGTACTCCGAGGGCGGGCCGATGGCCGAGGAAGCGCTGGCCCAAATGGGGAGCTACGCCTCGTACTTCGGGCGCTTCACGGTCAACGAGGCGGAGGGGTACGTCACCCACCACCTCGAAGGGAGCCTCAACCCGGACGGCGCCGGGAGCGACTACCAGCGCTTCTTCACGTTCGAGGGGGACAACCTCATCCTGCAGCCTCCGGCCAGCGAGGACGGCGCGAGGTCGTTCATCACCTGGGAGCGGTTGCCCGCCCTGCCGGAGGCCGAGCTCACGGACACGCACCGGCGGCTCTTCGGGGCCTACCGGGTCGAGTCGATCTCGCGGCAGACGACGGACGGCGAGCCGGTCGAGGTCGACCAGTACGAGACGGCCTACATCATGTACGCCCCGTCCGGGCACATGTCGGTGCACCTGATGCGGCCCGGCCGCATGCCGTACGCCGGCGACGAGCCGACGGCCGAGGAGGCGCTGGCGACCGTCCTCAGCTACGGCAGCTACTTCGGCCCCTTCTCGGTGAACGAGGAGGAGAGCTACCTCGTGCACCACCGTATCGGCAACGAGGATCCCGGCCAGAGCGGCACCGACGCGCAGCGGTTCTACGAGTTGACCGACACGCACCTGTCGCTGCGGCCCCCGGTCGGCGTCGACGCCGAGGGGCGCGAGGGCCAGAGCACCATCCTCTGGGCGCGGCTCGAGTAGCCCGACTGCCGCGGGCGCTTCGGCGGGGCGCGCGGGTCTCACACCGGGATGCTGCCGTTGGTGCGACTCGCCGCTGCCCGGCCGATTGACTTGCGGCAGACGTTCACGGAAGATCCGCCGCGTGACCTCCCCGGCCCGCGCACGAACGCCGCGCCCCCGCCCCCCACCCCCGGCCCCCAAACAACCCGCCGTTTTTCTCGTAATCCCCGGAGATACAGGACAGTCATGACCATCCACCGCAACGCCCGAGCTTTTCACCGCACCGCCCTCGCCCTGGCGGCCATCCTGCTTCTCGCGCCGTCGGTCCACGCCCAGGAGCCGGTCGTGGTCACGGGCATGGCCACCCCCGAATCCGCCGTCCACGACCCGGAGGCGGACGTCTATCTCGTCTCGAACATCAACGGCGGCCCCGGCGACGTCGACGACAACGGGTTCATCTCGCGCATCTCGCCCGACGGCACGATCACGCATCTGAAGTGGATCGACGGGGAGGATCCGGCGGTGACCCTCCACGCCCCGAAGGGGAGCGGCATCTACGGAGACCGCTTCTACGTGGCGGACATCGACACCGTCCGCTCGTTCGACCGGAGCACGGGCGCCCCGCTCGACGCGTGGGAGGTGCCGGGCGCCGGCTTCCTGAACGACCTCGCGGTGGGGGCCGACGGCACGGTCTACGTCACCGACACCGGCATCTCGATCGGACCGGGAGGCTTCACGCCCACCGGCACGGCCGCCCTCTACCGCTTCGACGCCGACGGCCAGCCGCAGGCGATCGCCGAAGGCGACGCTCTGATGCTCCCGAACGGCGTCGTCGAGGCGCCGCAGGGGCTGGTGCTGGCCCCGATCGGCTCGAACGTCGTCTCCATCGTCGGCGAGGACGGAAGCCTCACGACCCTGGCCGAGCTTCCGCAGGGGCAGCTCGACGGCGTGGTCGTCGCCGCGGACGGCTCGTTGCTGGTCTCGAGCTTCGGCGGCAACGCCGTCTACCGGATCGACCCGGCGGGTGCCGTCAGCGAGGTGGTCACCGACACCCCGGCCGCCGACATCGGCATCGACGTAGGTCGCAGCCGGGTGCTGATCCCGCAGCTCAACACCAACCAGCTCATCATCTACCCCTTCTCCCTCGACTGACGGCTGGTTCGACTGACCGTCCCGGCGATGCGGCGGCCCGCCGGCGTCGCATCGCCGGCGGGGGGCCCGCCCGCGGCCACGCGCCCCGGGCACCCCCACCCCGGCGACCGCCGCCCCCCGTCCCCCCCCCCGCCCCCCCCGCGGCCGCGCCGCGGGCGGGCGCCCCGCCGGCGTCCACGCGCCCTGGTCACCGCATCCCGGTCGACCGCGCCTCCTCGTCCCGCCCGACGACCCCTCGCCTACACCTCCATCAGCCCTCGGCCGCGGGCGGAAGGAGAAGGAAGACGGAAGGAGAAGGAAGACGGATGCAGGAACGTACCGCGACCACGATCCACAGCCGTGGCGTTCACCACGGGCGAGTCTTCGAGATCAGGAGCGATCGGGTCCGGCTGCCGAACGGACACGAAACAACGATGGATGTCGTCCGCCACCCGGCCTCGGTCATTCTGGTGCCGATGCCCGACCCGGACCGCGTGATCCTGGTCCGCCAGTACCGCTACGCCGTGGACCGCTGGCTCTGGGAGCTCCCGGCGGGCAACGTCGAGCCCGGTGAGGATCCGGTGGCCGCGGCGCGGCGGGAGTGCGCCGAGGAGACGGGCCGGAGTGCGGGCGCGGTCGAGCGGATCGGCGCGTTCTACCCGTCGCCGGGCTACTGCGACGAGCAGATGATCTTCTACCGCCTGACGGGACTCGCCGCCGCGTCCGGCCACGAGCTCGACGTGGACGAGGTGCTCGAGCCGCGCGTCTTCACCCTGGACGAGGCCCGGCGCGCTGTGGAAGAGGAGCCGGTCTCAGACATGAAGACCGTGCTTGGCCTCCGGTTCGCGCAGGCGTAGGGACGCGGCCATCGCATTCCCGAACGGTTACGGCTCGGTTCCGGTCACTTCGTGTTCCGGAGGCGGTCCACGCGTCGCCACACATCTGTGCTTGGATTCGTTCGGGGTGGTGAACCGTTGCCGGCATGACGCTCAGTGAGGTCGATTGCGCGCTGTTTCGCGGTCTCGAAGGTGTCGATGAGCCTGTTCTGAGCGTCTTGTGGAATCGCCTTGTTGTGGGAGAGCTTCAGTTCGGCGGACCGCTGCTGCGCCCGGTGGCGATCTATGTGAGCGGTTTGCGCGTGAGCGTAGCACCAGCCAGAGTTCGAAGCACGGGTTGGAGACCGCGACCTCGATCCCGCCTAGCCGCGCTTCCTCTACAGCTTGCGGTAAGTTAGGGTGTTCGTCGGTGTCGAACACGCACCAGATCTCGTCATAGTCCGGCGTGCGGCGCTTCGTAGGTCGGTTCCTTCGCACGTGCCCCCTCGCACGATCGACGAGGGCCTTCGGTGTCAGCCCTCGATCAGAGATCTCGAGTCGCACGTGGCTGCGATTGCGACGTGCCCATGCAGTGAGATACTGTGGTTCTGTGATCTCACCTTCGGTGAGGACACGGATCACGCGTCGCGTCTTCTTTTGCGCCACACGGCGCCTCGGACGCCGGCTCGACGGGCGCGTCATCAGCGAGTCGGGTTCGTAATCCGTCGGAACTCCGCTGGGTCAAGCACAGGAACGCCTCCGTAGCGTCCCTGGAGGTACCGTCGCCCAACGGCTTCATCGCCCTTCGGCCGGAAATCCGCAAGCGGGTAGAGGGCGGTCGTGCCGTCACCTTCTTTCTCCGCGAACCAAATCTGATCACGACCGAGCGTCCGTTGAGCGCTGTCCCCGAGGATGGTGACATCATGCGCGCTGAAAACGAGCTGTGCGCAGTTCGGATTGGTGTACGGGTCTTGGAACAGGCCAATGAGTCGCTGCGCCAAATGGGGATGCAGACTGGCGTCGAGTTCGTCGAGCAACACGGTCACGCCGCCTTGCAGTGCCTCTAGCACGGGTCCTATCAAGCTGACCCACACGAGTGTTCCCTGTGACTCGTGCTCCGGGTCGATCAGCACGGGGCCGTCTCGCCCCATGTGTTTCAGTCGGACCAACTCGCCGATTACGATCTTCTCCTCTTGGCCTTCTCCCGGTGTGTCCCCGTGTCCTTCGATGATGCGAAACGCCCGCTTCAGCAGGTCCGCCGCCTTGGGATCGAGATCGGGCTGGAATCTCTCCATGTCGGCTATGCCCAGGTCGGCAGCTTGGAGCAAAGCCAGGACATCGCCTCGCGCGTCCGGAGACCACATCCGATCGGCGGTGATCGTAATGTGCGGCTCCTTGTTGCGGGGTTCCATTAGGCGGAGACTGGTGCGGAACCAGCCGAACAACGGACCAATCAAGGAGGTGATGTGCAAGCCCTTGCCGGTGGAGTCGTCCGCGGCGGCACCGGCGACCGACAATAGAAGCGCGTTACTCCGGACGAGGCGTGCAAGGGTGTGTCCGGAGGAACGATATGTAGGTCCGAACTCGAGTCGCCCGCCTTCGTCACGACGAAGAACGAGGGCCTGACGGCCCTTGGGATAATAGTAGGCGTACTCACCGAGCACGCGTTGGTCGTCTATCTCGAAGCCGTACTGCCAGCGTACTCCCCCCAGGACCAAGTCGACGTCGAAACGAGAAGGGCGTTCAGCTCCCGCTTTGTGAAGGAGGAACGGGCGTCTATGGATCTTCGATTGCTGATCGCCCTGACGGAACGAGCCGAGTACGACGGCGCGCATGTCTGCCATAGCGCGCAGCACAGTCGATTTCCCGGATGCGTTCGCGCCAAAGATGCCAGCGGCCGGCAGCACGCCCACGGGTGTGCGAGTTCCAGCGATGCTCAGATTGCGGAGGACCTGTGCGTCAGACAGCCTGGTTCCGACGAGCGAGAAGTGCACCTCGTCCCAGTAGGAACGGACGTTTCGAGCCCCAAAGGCGAGTAGAGCGCTCTGCGAAGAAGGTCCGCCGGCGACTGAACTCATAACGCGATTATTGCGGAAAATCCGCGCGAACGGCAAGTTCTGTGGTCCGCCTGGCAGCAGAGGAGTCGTTCCGATATTCCGGGCGGGTCGCACACGCGAACCCGAGTCGGCCGCGGGACCGCCTCCGTTCGAATCGTGGCGAGTTCTCAGCTCCCCTCGATCAGTCGGGTGAGCGCCGGCGTGCGTCCGAGCAGGCGGACGTAGAGCGCGAGCTGGCCGCGGTGGTATTCCTCGTGGGCGATGCCGTGCTGCAGCCAGGCGAGGCGCGTGCCGGACTCGCCGTCGAAGCGGCGGATGGTCTGCAGCATCCCGACCTCGCCGACGTGCCGGAGCCGGCGCGCCCCGGCCGCGTGGGTCGAGCGCAGGAGCCGGACGAGACCGCTCCGGTCGACGGGGCGTTTCGACGCCGGCGTGCCGTAGGCCTCCATGAACTCCCCGAAGGTCATGCGGGTGAAGTCGCCGTCGGGGTTGGAGAGCTCGACGCACCACATCAGGGCGGTGTCGACGACGTGCTGCACGAGCTCGGCCACGGAGCGGGCGCCCGGCTCGGGGCGGTAGTCGATCTGCCCGGGCGGGATGCTCCGGAGCTCCGCGATGACCCCGCGACGCGCGTCGGTCCAGGCTTCGAGTGCTTCGTCGAGCAGTGACGCGGTCGGCATCTACACGGCCCTCCGGTAGCGGAGTTCGCGCCACGTGGCGTAGGGACGCTCCAGGAAGACCTTCGACTCGCCGTCGGGGCGGAATCCCAGCGCCTCGTAGAAGCCCCTTGCCCGCGCGTTGGTCTCGAGCACCCAGATCGCGACTTCCGCGAACCCGCGGGCGTGGGCCTCGGCCACCGCCGTCTCGCCCAGCCGGCGCCCCGTTCCCTGGCGCCACTCGGCCGGCAGCACGTAGAAGCTCGCGATCTCGCCGCAGGCTCCCGCGCCGCCGCCGCTGTCGCCCCGGGCCGCGCGGTTGCGGCTGATATGGCTGATGTAACAGGCGCCGTCGAGGTACTGGTAAGCGCGCGGCAACGGCGCGGCCAGGGCATTGAAATCCAGGGCAAAGGCATTCTCTGCCGTGCCGTTGTTGAGCGCCGCGAACAGCGCCTGCAACGCCGGTTCAAGCGTTTCCCAGTCATCCAGCGCCGCCTGCATGGTCGGCGCGACGGCGCTGGCGTCAACGGCTGTTTTAACATCGCGGCTGACGACAACCAGCGCGCCGTCACGGCCGTTTTTCATGGAAGCAAGTTTCATATCATCTCATTACCGGTGTTTTTATCGTTGCAAGCCTGAATGCTCAGGCTATCCTGATGCGGGTTGACAGGCTACCAGATTAAAGCAGGGATTGCTGTCATCCGTGAGGTTGACAAAGCCAGTACTCTTTCCAGGTGATATTGCCATGTTCAGCTATCAGTAGTTCCCGCTGACTCCGGTCGGACAGGTGGGGTCAGGGTAAAAACCATTGATGATATATCGACAGGTGGGGTCAGAGTAAAATCTTGAAGAACATTGACGATAGCACGATCGGTGGTGATTTTACTCTGACCCCGGCATTCCGGCATTCCGGCATTTCGGAATTCAGCGGGATCTGCTGCTCAATTATCGTCGTATCCCAGCCGTTTGCTGATCTCTTTTGCCGTCTCCTTGATCTCGCGGGCGAAGGCTCCGCTCCAGTTGGTGTCAAACGCGCCGGCAGGCCCCACGCCGGTAATGACGCCTTCAAGTCGCGTTTCGTAATTAAACACGGGAGCGCTGAACGCGTTGATGCCGGCGCGATAAGCGCCCAGCACCCGGGCCAGCCCGCGTTTTTGAATGCCGGCCTGGATTGCCGCCACTTCATTGTGGTTTTCCGGCAAGCCCTGTGTTTCCGCCTGTCGATGAAATTCAAGTTCAGCGTCGATAAAGGAGCTGGTTTCATGCGCCGGCATAAGCGCCGAAAAAACCAGGCCCGTGGAAGTCGTCAACAAGGGCATGACCGACCCGACGCGCACGTTGAGACTGACTGCGTGCCCGGACTCTTTCATCAGGACAATGGTTGGCCCCTGTTCGGTCCAGATGGCAAATAACACGGACTCGTTTATTTTATCGCTCAGCTGTTCCAGGTGGAAGCGCACAACTTTCAAAGGCTCAAGCCGGCCCAAAGCGGCAAGTCCCAGGTTTAACAGGCCGGGGCCGAAGTCATACTTTCCTCCGGACTCATACTGTTCAAGCATTCCCGTAGCCACCAGGCTGCCCAGGTAACGATGCGCCTTGCCCGGCTGCATGTTTACGGCGGCGGCAATTTCCGTCAGCAGCATCGGCTTGCCGTTGTCGGCGAGAACGGCCAACACGTCAATGCCGTTTTTCAGTGTTTGCAGGGGCGCTGTCTCTGACTTTTTATTGGGCATTTTCGGGCGGGTAGTAGATTCCGTTACTGGTAATGGCGCCGTTGGCGTGTGAGTAGCTGTGCTTTCCTTCCAATATATTTTTAGCAGCTCGTACCGCTGACCTGGTCTGAACGGAAGCCAAACCGCCAAGCAGGTCGCTGAATGCTCTGAGATCGCCTCTGTCTGCATTTTCAAGTGCGTCTATATAGATAGCTTTATTCTCAGTTGAAATGACCGGCGGGAGTTCATTTTTTCTTGAGTAGACATGAGCCATGAGCAGGCGTGATACCCTTCCGTTACCGTCCTGGAAGGGATGTATGGCCACAAAACGATGATGCAGCCAGGCAGCTTCAACTTCAGTAGGAAGGTTTTGTCTGCGGATGTTGTCGTAGAGGTCGAAAAACCGGTCCATTTCCGATTGAACGTGCTCGGGGGGGCAGTATTCGTGTATTGTGCCGTCCGGCCGGCGCGGATTGTTTGGATGGAGTTTGTATTCGCCCTTGCGTTTGAATTCAACCTGTACTTTTACCATGCGGTCCCCTTGCGGACGCAGTCCCGTGACTGTTTCCTGGTGGCGGGTCAGTAACTGGTGCCAGGACTTCAGGGTAAAGTGGCTTAAGGGACGCCGATCTTTGATTTCGCTGAAGATAGCTTCGAGGGCAGTTTGCTGATCCGTGAGAAGCCCCTTGATGATCTTGTCGTCGATCCCCTCTTCGGTATGCGAGGAGACAGCGGAGCTGAGTCCTTCGGTGATTAATTGTTCAGTGATGCCTCTTTTTAAGGTATAGAGACCCTCAATTTGGCCCGTTTCGATAGCGAATGCCCTGCGTCGTTCTCTCAGCCAAATGTTGAGATTGGTTTTGTCATGGTTTTTATCTGTTATCTCTTTTACAAGCTGATGCCATTCTGAGACCAGGTTTGCGTATTCGGGCAATCCCCAGGTGTTGGCATTGTCAGGAAGACCGATGATGGGTTTCCAGGTTGTCTTTTCGGAGCTTTTCATCAATTGAAATTTTAGACTATGAAGCTGTCTTCTGTCGGTAAACCTGTGAGATTGGCAAGCAGGATTGGGTATTTTAGCAGATGCGGGAATATTTGAGATAAAATAGTCGAATGTCGGGAAGACCCGAATACCGACAGGGGTGACTATCGGCGGAATTGCTATGGATAAGAGAAAAAATTAACCTGGCGACTATCTCAGAAAACCAGGACGATGCCGGCGCAGATCCGTCAACCTCCGGGATGACAACGACCTTCCCGGCAACTCTCTAAAATACCTGCGTGGATCGATCAGCGCAAAAGATATTAATATGGCCAGAGAAAACAAAGCAGAAATCTACGAACAATTCAATGAGGAGACGCCCGGGCGAACGCAGCAATCCTGTTCCGTTCGGGAAAAACTGGCGCTTGCCTGCAAGATTCTCGGCGCCAACGGGCACGGGGAAAACCTCGCTGGGCAGATCACTGTGCGCGCGGATGAAAAACCCGGCTGCTTTCTCACGCCGCGCATGGGCCCCGCTTTCAACCAGGTCAGGGACGAGGATATCTGCCTGATCGACGACGAGCTTAACGTCATTGACAGCGCGCGCGCCGTCAACCCGGCCATCAATTTCCATATATGGTTGTATCGCGCCAGGCCGGAAATACGCTGCCTGGTTCATACGCACCCGCCGTACGCCGCGGCGTTGTCGATGACCGGACAACCCCTGGAAGTCGCCCACATGGACAGCGCCATGTTCTACGAGGATTGCGCGTACCTGGCGGAGTGGCCCGGGGTGCCGTTCTCCGATGAGGAAGGGCGGATTATTTCCGCAGCCATCGGCGCCAAAAGGTCGATTCTACTGGCGCACCACGGCATATTGACAACCGGCGCCTCGATTGAGGAAGCTGTTTACCTGGCTGTGCTGCTGGAGCGCGCGGCGCGCATGCAGCTGCTCGCGCAATCCGTGGGCACAATACGGAAAATTGCGCCGGAACATGCCCGGGAGGCGCATGACTTCCTGCTCAAGCCCGGTGTCGTCAAAGCCTCGTTTGAAGCCTGGGCAAGAGATTTTATCGATGAACAGGTGTCGCTCGGGTAGCGTTTAAAGCACTATGAACGAATCGTCTCTCAATGCCCTGGTCGCCAAGCTCGGCCCCGGCATAATTTTTGCCGCCACCGCCATAGGCATCTCACACCTGGTGCAGGCGACCCGGGCCGGCGCGGATTTCGGCCTGGCGCTGGCCGGCTTCATCCTGCTTGCCTGCGCCATCAAATATCCGGCTTTCCGTTTCGGCTCTGAATATGCCGCGGCGACAGGGCAAAGCCTGGTTGACAGCTATTTCCGCCAGGGACGTTGGGCGCTCCTGGTGCTGGGCCTTGACCTGACCATCAGCATGTTTGTCGGCACGGCTGCCCTTGCGCTGGTCAGCGCCGGGCTGGTCGGCAGCGCCCTGTCGCTGAGCCTCGACCCGAAACTGGTCGTAATGATCCTCCTGGCGCTTTGCTCGGCGTTGCTGATCGGGGGCAGATACCGTCTTTTCGAACAGGTCTCCAAGGGGTTTGTTGGACTGTTGCTGGTCCTGATAATAGTGGCCACCATCCTGGTGTTGCCTGACATCAACTGGGGGGAAGCGTCGTTAACGCTGCCCGGGGAGTTTGACCGGGCTACCTTGCTGTTTATTATTGCGCTGTCAGGCGTCATGCCTTCCGCTATGATTGTATCGGTATTTCAGTCCCTGTGGGTCTGCGCCAAGTCAAAGGATATGGGCGCGCGGTTTAACCCCACGGATGCGCATTTTGATTTTAACCTCGGCTATGTAGTAACAACTCTCCTGGCTTTCGGCTTCCTGATTTTGGGAACCGTACTCATGTACCAACCGGACATTACCGTGGTGGATTCGCCCAATGGTTTTGCCGCGCAACTGATCTCCCTGTTTACATCTTCGATTGGCGGCTTTGCCTACCCGATTATCTCTTTGGTCGTAGTCGTTGTAATGGTGTCTTCCTTGTTAGCGGTTATCGATGCCTGCCCCCGCGTCATCGGCGCATTGATTAGCTATCGAAAACATACCGGGGCAGAAAAGGCAGGCCAGACGCCGCAGTTCCGCTTTGGGGAATTAGTGGCCCAGGAAAACAAGCACTATGCGCTGTTTATCTTCATCCAATGCATCGGCGCCGCGATTTTACTCATGCTGTTTGCAAGCTCCTTCAGAGCATTCATCGATTTTGCCACCAGCATCGCCTTCGTTACGAGCCCATTGATAGCGTTTTTGAATCATCGCGCCATGTTTTCAGCGGATGTCCCGCCGGCACATCGCCCCGGTAAAATAATAGAATCATGGAGTTGGCTGGGTATTTTGTCCATGGGGCTGTTCGCTCTGAGCTATATCTGTTTCGGCATACTGGGCCTGGGCCGCTAACTTCCAGGTGAGAGATAGATATGAACCGACTACATGAATTGTTGATGGAAGAGCAAACCGCGAAAGTGCGGGCGCCGCCGGTCAGCCCTGAACATGCCAATATTAACTGAAAAGAGTACCAGCGAGGATTGAGACAATGCTTAACCATACCAGCCGTCCGGTGAAGATCGGCACACTCACCAAAATGATGGAAGACTTGCTTGCCGCCGTCGGTTTTGATGAAGAAACCGCCAGAATTGTTGCAGGTATTCACCTGGAATCCGACCTGCGCGGAGTGTCTGTTCAGGGATTCAACCACCTGGTTTATACCCACCTGCAAAAGTATATGGAAGGTAAAGCCGACCCTGGCGGAAAGCCTGAAATTACCAGGGAAGGCGCCAGCTATGCCTTGATCAACGGCAACAATGGTCCCGGCCCCCTCGCGGCTCTGATGGCCTGCGATGTCGCCATTAAAAAGGCAAAAGATTCCGGCGCCTCGGTAATCGGCATTAACAACAGTAACGATCTTTTTCAAGCCGGCCTTTATGCGGAAATGATCGCCCGCGAAGGCCTGGTGTCAATGATATTTTCTGATGATGTTGTGCCTGTGGTTCACCCGTTGGGCGGCGCTCAGCCGGTCATTGGCAGTAACCCTTTAGCCTGGGCGGTGCCAACAGGTGACGATCCCTTTTTGCTCGACTTTACTCCCTGTGCAACCTTGCCCACCTACGTTCGCTACTCTCAGAAGTACAAGGCAGAAATGGAACCGGGCCTGGTTCACGACGCGGAGGGTAATCCGACCACCGATCCGTTCAAGGTCTGTACCGGTATCGGCCACTCCCTGGACACCGGCGCGATTGATCCGGGCGGCCACAAAGGTTACGGCATGCTGATGTTCATTGATTTCATCTCCGGTGCGCTGGTTGGCGCCGACATGGGTATGGATCACGTTACCAGGCAGGATTCGACCAAAGGGCATATCATGTTTGCGATCGACCCAAATGCCTTTGGTTCACTGTCCGTGTTCCAGGATGCCGTCAAGGCTCGTATGGATTACGTTCGCAACTCCAGGAAAGCGCCCGGTGTTGATGCCATTCGTATGCCGGGTGAAGGCAGCTTCTCCCGTCGTCGCAAAGCGCTGGAAACCGGTGAAGTACAAATCGACACCCTGTGCTGGGCTGACAGCCTTGAGTTAGCGAAACAACTGGGCGTCGAAGTGGCGGAAGCAAGCTGAGTTACATGCTGTCGGGGTGTGCGGAAACCCGGTCATGAGGGTTCGGGAGAAATCCCGGAAAAAACTACCTTATTAAGGTATGTACCCACTTCACGCGCTTGGCTACATTCCATATTATATGAACAACTATCAGTTAAACGGAAGGCGCATATGAACTCTCACAACCAACTGTCTGCACGCTTCAATACACAAGAGATCGTAGAAAAAGACAAAGCTCACTTTACGCATCCGTGGCAGATATTCGACACTTTTCCTGAAGCAGGAGCGCTGCCGATTGCAAAGGGTGAGGGTTGCCATATCTGGGATACTGACGGCAACAGGTATTTCGATGCCGTTGGCGGGTTATGGTGCAACAACATCGGCCTGGGACGCAAAGAAATGGCTGACGCCATCGCCAGGCAGGCCTACGAGCTGGCTTACGCATCGGGCTTCGTCGATATCACCAATCCGGCGGCGGCAGAGCTGGCGGCCAAGCTGGCTTCCATAGCGCCGGGCGACCTGAACCACGTCATATTCACCTGCGGCGGTTCGACCGCCAACGACTCGGCCTATCGTTTGATGCACTTCTACAACAACAAGCGCGGCAAGCGGGACAAAAAACATGTTATCTCCCGGATCAACTCCTACCACGGCTCCACCTATATTGCCATGTCCATCGGTGGCAAGCCGGGCGACAAGTCACCGGCATTTGACTATGAGGACAAACTCATTCACCACGTCGGCTGCCCGGATTACTACAAAGCGCCTGAGGGTATGAGCGAACCGGAATTCGTCGATACGCTGGTACGGGAATTCGAAGATAAAATCATCGAGCTTGGCGGCGCAGAGAAGGTGATGGCATATTTCGCCGAACCCGTGATGGGCGCCGGCGGCGTGATTGTGCCCCCGGAAGGCTACAATAAACGTATGTGGGAGAGCTGCCGAAAATACGACATTCTGTACGTGTCCGATGAAGTCGTGACCGCCTTCGGCCGCCTGGGCCACTGGTTCGCTTCTGAGGCCGAGTTTGACATTCAGCCTGACATCATTACTTGCGCCAAAGGCCTCACTTCAGGTTACCTCCCGCTCGGCGCGGCAATATACAGCGACAAAATTGCTGAAGTCGTCCACGAAACCGGTCACGGTGATTGCTTTACCAACGGCTACACCTACTCTGGTCACCCGGTAGCCTGTGCCGCTGCACTGAAAAACATCCGGATTATGGAAGATGAAAGAATCTTTGATAATGTTAAAGAAACAGGTCCCTACTTCCGCGCACAGCTGGAAACACTCCTGGACCTGCCTGTCGTCGGTCAGGTGCGCGGTCGCCAATTAATGCAGTGCATTGAGTTTGTGAAAAACAAAGAGACCAAAGAGCTGTTTCCGGAAGATCTGGATATCGGCAAGCGTATAGCAAACAACGCCGATCCCAAAGGGCTGATCGTACGCCCGCTGGTTAATCTTAACATCATGTCACCACCGCTGATCATGACCAAAGAGGACGTCGACTTCGTGGTCAAGGTACTACGCGAAGCCATCCTGGAAACCGTCGAAGAACTGCGCGATGAGGGACATTTTGGAGAACATCATCATGCCTGAAAACAAAAAATTTCAGCCCGTTGACCCGGCTGTTGTACCCCGTTTTGCCGACGTTGCAACCTTCCTTCGCACCCTTCGCCATGACATTACCGAAGACGTTGATATCGGCTTGGTGGGCGTTCCGTTCGACTTGGGCCTGAACTACAGAACGGGCGCCCGCCAGGGACCGTCGGCTGTACGTGAGGCCTCCCGCCTTATCCGCCGCACTCACCCATCGAGCGGCATCAAGCCGTTTGAAATTGCTAATGTGGCTGACCTGGGGGATGCTCCAGTCAACCCGATGAGCAAGGACAAGTCGATTGAGCAGATTCAAGCGTTTTTTGATGAACTTACCGCTAAGGGCATTATCCCTATTGCCGTGGGTGGTGACCACACGATTCCTCTGCCCATCCTGCGTGCCGTGGCCGGGGATCGGCCTGCAGGCATCCTGCACATTGACGCGCATGCGGATGTTCTCGACTCCCTGTGTGACGACAAAATCAATCACGCTACCTTTATGCGCCGCGCACTGGAAGAGGGCCTGGTCGACAAGGATCGCGTCATTCAAATTGGCATGCGCGGCAGTCGTTTCAGCGCCGACGATGTCAAGTACAGCTATGACGTCGGCTACAACGTCATCACCATGGATGAATACGAAGAGATGGGGCGCAACGCCGTCATCGAGCAGGTCCGTTCTGTGCTGGGTGAAGGTCCCATCTATATTTCTTGTGATATCGATGGGCTGGATCCTGCCTATATGCCCGGCACCGGCGTTCCCGAGATTGGCGGCATTCTGCCGCGTGACCTGCAGGTCATTATCCGCTCCCTGCAAGGGAAAGAGATTATCGGCGCAGACTTCTCGGAAATTTCACCCTGTTTTGACCCGACGGGCATTACCTGCATAACCGTTGCCAATCTTATGTTCGAGATTCTATGTGTCGCAGCTGATTATGTTGCGCGTCGCGACCAATAACGCGGTTTAAAACGAAAAAAACCATGGATCAGGACATCCCGGCTATTGCCGAACTGGCACAGAAATACTTTGATGCGCTATACAATGGCGACGCGGATTTGTTTGCGGAAATATTCCATCCCCAGGCGGCTTTGTTTTGCAATCATGATAACGAGTTCGTCAGCATGACTGTCGAGCAGTACATGGACCTGGTACGAAATCGCAGCAACCCTGTCGACCGCAACGAGGAACGTCAGGATGAGGTGCTGGCAATTATTCGAGAAACACCAACCACCGCAGTTCTGCGCACCCGCGAAGTATTTTTACCCAAACACTTTACCGATGAGCTGACGCTGATGAAATTCGATGGCGAGTGGAAAATTATTGCGAAAACCTGGGATTTTGAGCTGTTGGATTGATTCCGGCAATCAACTTGACAACTCTGCAGTTGGAGCAAGACTATGAGCAAATTGATATACACAGGATTGAATGCCGGTAAAGGTAAAATCACCAGAGTAGTGGGTGGCAAAGGCGTGTATTTCCACCTCGAAGACGGTCGCAAGGTGCTTGATGGCAGTAATACCGGTGGTCCGCTGGGCCACCTTCACCCGCGTATGGTTGAAGCGGTACAGGACGCTGCGGGACGCTGTCCGGTCATCAACGAAGGATGGTTCTGGGCCGAGCGGGAACAAGCCGCTGAAGACTTGATCAATATTGCATTTAAGGGCGAAGAAGACTGGATCGGTGGCGTGCGCTTCTTTTTGTCCGGCTCTGAGGCCAATGACCTGGCTCTTTCCTTCTCACAGGCTTACACAGGCCGAACAGCCCTGGCCACCCGGGAGCGGGCTTACCATGGCATGACTGGTTTGGCCTTGCACATGACCGTTCAGCCGCACTGGCATGGTGGGTTATCCGTGGCTGATGGCAATAACAGTCCGGTGCCCCGCCCTTATGACGTAAGAATTCTTCCGCCGCCGGTCAGCGCGATTTACGGGGGTGAAGAGCCTCCGGCCTCCATGCCGGAATATCTCGCCAATGCGGCTGACACACTCAAGGAAACGGCGGCCACCATTATCGACTACACACAAGGCGGTAAGTATTACCTGTCGGAGTACCAGGACACAATAGCCGGCGCCGCCCGTAAAACCGGTTCGCTATGGATTGCCGACGAGGTAATCACCGGACTGGGGCGCCACGGCAGCAGCATGTTCGCGTTCCAGGGAGGCGCCAGCCGGCCGGATATAGTAACACTGGGCAAGCCTGTTGCCGGGGGCGCTATGCCTGGCGGCGCGGTGATATTGTCGAAAACCATTATGGACAATATGTCTGACAAGAGCTGGCAAACCTACTCCACATTCCGGGGCAATCCCATGCAGGTGGCAGCCATACGCGCTTACCTGCGCGCTCTTGAAGAGGAACAGCTACTGGACAACGTACAGGCGCTTGAGAAAGTCATGCACAAACAACTGCTCGAAATTGCTGAAAAGCATCCGAGCGTTTACAGGGTAGATGGTCGCGGTCTGCACTGGACAGTCGAACTGCACGGTCCGGACTGGCGTGATTGGCAGATTGCCACGGCGGAAACGCCTGTCGCCTCCAAAGTTTCCGACAAGGCGTTGGAACTGGGCGCCATGATTGGCACTTCAGGCGAGCAAACCTCCCTGTTTTTAGCGCCGCCATTGATCATGACGGAACAAGAGCTGAAGCAGCTGCTCGCTATCCTCGATGAAGCGCTCAGTGTTGCTGACAGCGAGTACGTCAGAAATCAAGGCCAGTCACAATCGGCGCAGGGCGAGCCGAACCATGTCCGCCAAAGTAGATAAAGACCGCCTGTGGAAATCTCTTGAAACTCACGGCGCTATTGGCGGCGCCGAACCTGGGGGAGTCAATCGCGAAGCTCTGACCGAAGTTGACAAACAAGGCCGCGATCAGTTTATCGCCTGGTGCCGGGAAGCCAATATGGAGATTGCAATAGATTCATTAGGGACAATCTATGCAACTCGCCCGGGGACAGATAACAGCCTGGCGCCTGTCGCAATGGGAAGCCATCTGGATACACAACCCACCGGCGGCAAATACGATGGCATCCTGGGTGTGCTCGGCGGTCTTGAAGTCGTCAGGGCGCTCAACGACGCGGGCATCACCACACGGCGCCCGGTCCAGCTTGTCAACTGGACCAATGAAGAAGGTAGCCGATTCCTTCCGTCTATGGCGGCCTCCGGCGTTTACGCAGGCATTTTTAAGGAACGAGATGTGCTGGCGGAGAAAGACAGCGCCGGCATCACCATGGGCCAGGCATTGGAAACCATTGGATATAAGGGGTCAGAGTCCGTCGGCGAAAGGAAATTTCACGCCTTTCTGGAACTGCATATAGAACAGGGCCCAGTGCTGGAAGACAAAGGGATGGAGGTCGGTGTCGTCACTGGCTCCCAGGCGATGAACTGGAGTAATGTCATCGTCAAAGGGCGGGCTGCCCATGCCGGCACCACGCCCATGCCTGACCGGCTGGACGCACTGGCCGCAACCACACGCCTTCTCAACCGGGCCTACGAAAAAGGCAACGCCATTGAAGGAGCCTGCACCACTATCGGTGTGATGAACGCTTATCCCGGTTCTCACAGCACGGTTCCCCATCGTGTCGAATTGACGCTGGATCTGCGGCATCCGGACCAGGAGATACTGAACGAGCTGGTCGCCGATTTCGATGATGCGGCTGAAGCCGAACGCCAACTGGGCTTTGACGTTGTGCGGGAAGAGTTTGGCGCCGCTGAGGTTCAGGTCTTCGACCAGTGTTGTACGCAGGCCATTCGCGCAGCCGCGCAGGCCGGAAACTATCGACACTGTGATATTGTCAGCGGCGCCGGCCATGATGCCGTCTACATCAACCAGGTTTGCCCTGCCGGCATGATATTTATCCCTTGTAAAGGAGGCATCAGTCACAATCCTGCTGAATCAATCACACCGGAACATGCCTGTGCCGGTGTGGACGTATTGCTTGGATCGGTGTTAAGCCTCGCCAATGAATACTAGCCAAAGAGCAAGGCTGCGTTTTATTCAGATCTGTTTTAAGGGAGCGCCTTATTATGCAGATACAACTCCAAAGGGTCGTATTTTAATTCTTTATCGACACACGACAACGACTCGATAAAGAGGTGAAAGAGCTCTGCCTGTGAAGAGACTTTCAGTTTGGCGTAAAGGTTCTTCCGATGCAATGAGACAGTGTGATCCGAAATAAACAATCGCTCCGCAATCGATTTGGTGCTGTGCCCGTGAAGATACATCCGAACAATTTCACACTCCCGCCTGGTTAACACAGATGAACCAAAGACGCTCAATGCTGCCTCCAGCTGCGAGTGTAGCTGCGGTGCGTCTTCCCCCACCTGCTCCTTTTGGTGACCCCGATATTTTTCCAGTATGTCCCTGACCACCGGCAGAGCAAGTCTCAAGCGATTTATTTCAGTCTTTGAAAAAGCCGGCGAACCGAACAGGTTAACTAAAGATACATTGGCAAAACAGTTTTCCTCAAGATGAACGATAAACCCTACTTCGTCACTAATCATGGAGGACCTGAAGAAACGCTTATAGTATTCACTGTTATAAAAGCCTGGAGGTGAGATATCTGACAAATGATACAGGCCTGTCTTAATTCCTTCGAGACCGGCACGGTAATAGGGATCCAAAAGATAGGCTCCCTCGAAATACGCATCAATGTTCTGGTATCTCAAAGACTCTTCGGCATTATCGTAAATGTTAACGGGTTTTGTATTCTTCCCATAAAAAACAATAAGCCCGTTATCCAAATGCGTCAATCCTTCAATAGCATATACGAGACTTTCAGGGAAACGCTCAACATTATCTGAGCCAATTAAATGGATGATAGACTCATTCCAGCGTAAAAATTCCTCTGAGGTAATAGAAGTCATAAATTTCCCGCCCCGAGTCTCACTGCTTGCCGGCTTTTTTCTGTTGATAACGCACTATATCATATTAGACTTGGGAGCAAATCCACCTTTATCAGGGTATATGTCAGATGATTTCTCTATGTAATCATTCGAACCAGGAGCTGCCAGGTTTCTAATCTGTCTCTGGCCGCGCCTGGTGAGCGCCGGGAGGAAAACAAGCAATCACATTGACAGGAGCGCTATTGATGAACAAGCAAAATCAAAAAACCGGCACACAATCACAGTCCCTGTGCGAGTTGATCAGCGACGAGGAGCGTGCTGCCATTCGCGCGCCCATTGAGAACGCACAAACGCTGCCGCGTCGCGCGTTCATCGATACCGGCTTTTTTCAATATGAAAAAAAACATATCTTGCAGCGCAGCTGGTTTGCCGTTGCATTCTCGAGCGAACTGGCGGCGCCAGGTGACTGCGTACCGCTGGAAGTGTTGGGATATCCCATACTGCTGATGCGCGGGTCCGATAGCCAATTACGAGCGTTCCACAATGTCTGTCCCTACGATGGATGTGAGGTTCTGATCACTCCAAAGAAAGGGCTGGCATACCTCACCACTCCCTATCATGGCTGGCAGTATGGCCTGGACGGAACACTATGCGCGGCCGGCTACTGGGACGGCACTGAGGCTGCAGCAAGCCTGGACCTGCGCGCGTTGGGAGCAGATTTGCATCCGGTCCCCTGTACGGAATGGTTCGGTACGGTATTTGTCTGGCTGGAGGGTGAAGCGCAGGCCTTCGACAGCGCGAATCGCGCAGTCATGGAATTCTGCAGCCGGGTGGATATTGACCGGTTGCGCGTTGGACGTGATGAGAACAATCACCCACAAATCAGCGAATTTCGGATCGACGCTAACTGGAAGACTGTTTACGAGAACTATGCCGTCAACGTGTACCACGAGCATTTTGTCCATGCGATGTACCACAAATCGCCTCACGTTCCACGCGTGGACGCTGGTGGAAACAAGACCTACACCGAGGTCAACGATCCCAGCGGCTTGCTGGGCATTCACTACGATAATAGTATCGGCGCTTCGTTCTACGGCGACTCCGGCCTGCCTCCCATACGTCTCAGGGATGGCTCTGCAAATGACCGCAACTGTATCATCAACGTGTTTCCCAACTGGGCCGTCACGGTAATCCACAACTGTGCCAGGATCGCATTGTTCCTGCCCCATGAGGTCGGCAGGGGCGCCCAGAGGCTGGCAACATTTTTCGATGTCGATGCCGCAGGCAGGGCCTCACTTCTCGAAGAACGGAAGCGATCGGAACAACAGGGAATCAGGGCTCGTAAAGAAGACA
>MKWU01002569.1_pt1 | contig 26643 bp, 27 predicted proteins | sample 809101 | NCBI WGS metagenome assembly MKWU01 (sample SAMN05860141, study PRJNA318959) | sponge metagenome | host: Aplysina aerophoba | place: Slovenia: Piran, Adriatic Sea, Gulf of Piran | collected 2013-05-07 | reverse complement strand
CTCAGGAATACATAGGCATGAAAGAGATACTCTCAATTATTCAAGAAAAGTACGAAATACGTCCTGCTAACGCACCGGTCGATTCGACATCAATTCGCTATGAGATTCCTGGACGAGGTTTCTTTGGAATCATCGCCAATGAATCTGAGCCATTCTGTCGCACATGTTCTCGGCTTCGTATATCGTCGAACGGTGATCTGTATGGTTGCCTATCGAATTCAAGCCACTATGCTCTTCGGCCATTGCTTGCTCTTCCTCTTGATTTAGCTTTGCAAAAACTTCAACCCATCCTTCGTAACGCAATGGCAGATAAACAGTCTGTTGCGTTTACAGGGGAAACTACCGTCATGAAATTTATCGGTGGTTGAGTTTTGGTGTCAGCCTACCAAGGACTCATTGAGCTACTAAAGTCTCAAAAATATCCGCCGGTTCATACTTGGAATCCGCAAAGAGAAGGCGTTATCGACATCCGGATTCAGGCGGATGGAACTTGGTTCCATGACGGTAGAGAAATTACCCGAAAAGGAATCGCTAAAGTGTTTTCCTCGATACTCAGACGTGAAGGCACTAGTTTTTATCTAGTCACGCCCGTGGAAAAACTACGTATCGAAGTAGAGGACGCTCCGTTCATCGCAACGGACTTTGAGGTCCAAGGCGATGGACCTGAACAGAACATTCTGTTTAAAACAAATATGGATGATGTGGTAATGCTGGGACGCGATCATCCACTTACGATGAATCAGGTCGCTACCGAATTCAGACCTTATCTTGAAGTAAGAGACGGATTACAAGCACTGATTACACGAAGTGCTTTTTACAGATTAGCCGATCATGCGATCGAGGATGGCGATGACGCTATTCTCGTTAGTAATGGTGCGAAGTTTCGCCTTTCGTAGCATTGGGTTGCTACATATTAGGATAGTTCGGTCCACCTGCACCTTCAGGGACGATCCAGGTGATATTCTGTGCTGGATCTTTGATATCGCAAGTCTTACAGTGGACGCAGTTTTGTGCATTGATTTGGAAGCGCGGTCCCGATTCCTCCTCCAGCACCTCATAGACACCTGCCGGGCAGTAGCGTTGTGCAGGTTCTGCATATCGAGGTAGATTCTGAAGGATGGGCACTGAATCATCTGCTAGTGTGAGATGGCAGGGTTGATCTTCCTCATGGTTTGTGTTGGAGAGGAACACGCTCGATAGCCGATCAAACGAGATTTCGCCATCTGGTTTAGGGTAATCTATTTCTTGGGAACTCGAGACTGCTTTTAATGTAGCGTGATCTGGAGTAGGGTCTGTGAAAGGGATCAAGGTACGCCCTTTGAATAAGTTCTGTTCAATGAGTGAGTATGCAGAACCTAGCAGTAGCCCCAATCGATGCCATGCTGGTCCCGCATTCTTGGAACTGTTTAACTCCTCATAAAGCCACGATGCTTCGAATTTCTTCTGAAAACCGACCTCTAGCGGTGGCGAATCTAGTTTCAACGCCTCGTACACCGATTCAGCGGCGAGCATACCAGACTTCATGGCGGTATGACTACCTTTGATCTTCATGACGTTCAAGAATCCGGCATCGTCGCCTACCAATAATCCACCCGGAAAGGTTAGTTTTGGTAGTGCGTTCAAGCCACCTTTAACGATCGCTCTCGCACCGTACGAGAGACGTTTGCCACCCTTCAGCTGAGACTTTACGACTGGATGCTGTTTCCACCGTTGGAACTCCTCAAAAGGACTGAGATAGGGATTTTTGTAGGAAAGATCAACGATTAACCCGAGAGAAACCTGATTGTTTTCTAGATGGTATAGGAAACTTCCGCCAGTTGCACCGCCAACTAATCCTAAAGGCCAACCCAGTGAATGTTGGATTCGGCCTGCCTCGTGCTTGTCTGGCTCTATCTCCCAAAGTTCCTTCAGGCCAATGGCATAGTGCTGTGTAGAGGAGTTTTCATCGAGATCGTATTTTTGGATGAGTTGCTTACCGAGATTTCCCCTGCAACCCTCCGCTAAAATGGTGTACTTCGCTCGTAGTTCATAACCACGCATGAACGTTGGTTTTTGTACGCCGTCCTTGTCGACACCCATATCGCCAGTTGCCACACCAACCACCGTTTCGTTTTCATCGTAAAGTATTTCACTGGCAGCAAAACCAGGAAACAACATGACGCCTAATTCTTCGGCTTGTTGTCCAAGCCAACGAACCAGATTTCCCAGTGAAATGGCGTAGTTCCCTTCGTTGTGGATGGGTTTAGGGATGAGAGCGTTGGGTATTTTGAAACTTGACTTAGGGCTCAAGAACGCATAAAACTCGTCCGAAGTCACAGGTGCATTCAACGGTGCACCACGCTCCTCCCAATCTGGGAAGAGTTCGTTCAGTGCACGTGGATAGAAAATCGCTCCAGACAGGATATGTGAACCTATTTCGCTGCCTTTTTCGACGACACAGACCGTGATTTCGTCTTCTGTTTCTGCAGCCAGCTGCATGATGCGAATTGCCGCTGAAAGACCAGCGGGTCCGCCTCCAACGATGACTACGTCGAACTCCATCGCTTCACGTTCTGTTGACACGACTACCTCAGTACTTGATTAGGTTGCGAATTGTAATCAGGGACACATGCTTCACCTTGAAGTGAACTAATACGCTGTCCGTGCACAGTTAAGCGTTTCCGAAAATCAACTTTTTTAGCTGAGCCAATTAAAATACGCACCTGTTGACGAATTACTCAGCTTTTCGTCTCAAGCCGTCGCAGCCAGCCTGCGAGTTCTCTACCCTTAGTTTCATTTCAACCTAATCTATGAAAATCCTTGTAGCGGTAAAACGCGTAGTTGATCCTAATGTCAATGTAGTCGTGAAAAACGACGGTACCGGCATCGACTTAACCAATGCCAAAATGGCGGTGAACCCTTTCTGTGAAATCGGCATAGAAGAAGCACTGAGAATCAGGGACGCGGGCCTCGCCGATGAAGTCGTAGCAGTGGCTGTAGGAATAGAGAAATGCCAGGAACAAATAAGAGTATGTCTTGCGCTCGGAGCTGACCGAGGCATCCATGTCGTAACGGAAGAAGAACTAGAACCTCTCAACATAGCGAAGATTCTGAAGGCTGTATACGAGAAAGAAGAACCTGGAATCATGATTTTTGGAAAGCAGAGTATCGATGGGGATAACGGTCAAACAGGTCAAATGTTTGCGCAACTTACCAACTTACCTCAAGCCACATTTGCGTCGGAATTGACGATTGATGGTGACCAAGCGACTGTCATACGGGAAGTTGATGGTGGACTGCAAACAATAAAGGTATCGATGCCTATGGTATTGACTACTGATCTCAGACTGAACACACCTCGATTTGCTTCGCTCCCCAACATAATGAAAGCGAAGAGAAAACCAATAGATCAAACAACTCCAGAAGAATTAGGAGTGACCGTTCGTTCGCACACGGAAACACTCGATGTTTCACCACCACCAGGCCGACAGGCTGGAGTCCGAGTCGGGAATGTGGACGAGTTAGTCGAAAAACTTAGAAACGAAGCCAAGGTAATCGCATGAGCATATTAGTCGTCGCAGATCACGATAACACCGAACTCAAACAGGCATCTCGGGTTGTAATCGCCGCAGCTCAAGCTCTATCCGAACATGGAGGCGGAGATATCGATGTATTGGTCGCAGGCTCTGACTGTGAAGCAGTAGCAAACGCCGCATCGCAAGTACCTGGCGTATCAAGAGTTTTGCATGCAGATAATGCCGCCTACCAAAGTGCACTACCGGAGAATATTTCTCACTTAGTAGCCGCACTTGCCGATGGCTACGACTTTATTCTGACTGGGCATACTACAACAGGCAAGAACTTCCTGCCACGTGTTGCGGCCGCGTTAGATGTACAGATGATCTCAGACATCATCGGCGTAGATTCGCTAGATACCTTTAAACGACCTATTTATGCCGGGAACGCGATTGCTACTGTGAAGTCCAGCGATCCTAAAAAGGTAATTTCCGTGCGAGGTACTGCCTACGATGCAGTAGCGGCAGAAGGCGGCTCCGCGAGTATTGAGTCGGTCGATGCCATTCACGATGCCGGAGTTTCTGAATTCATCAGTGAAGAACTAGCTAAATCAGAGCGACCTGAATTAACTGCAGCCGGAGTGATTATTTCCGGTGGTCGAGGTATGCAAAGTGGCGACAACTTCACGCTCTTAGAAGGGATCGCAGATAAATTAGGTGCTGCTATCGGTGCTTCCCGCGCAGCGGTAGATGCCGGGTTTGTACCGAACGACATGCAAGTCGGTCAGACTGGAAAGATCGTCGCACCGGAACTGTATATAGCGGTTGGTATTTCAGGAGCTATTCAGCACTTGGCTGGAATGAAAGATTCTAAGGTCATCGTTGCGATCAATAAAGATGAAGACGCACCAATTTTCCAGGTTGCAGATTACGGCTTAGTTGCTGATCTATTCAACGCGTTACCTGAGTTTGAAGAAGCGCTAGGCTAGATCGTTCAGTTGTGTTGCTGAACCCCTGAGTGCCAACGCACCTCTCGGGCACTGTCCTCTATGTGATCGACGACATTCATAACCAAGGCGAATAGTGCCATGCGAATGTTGATGCCGTTGTCTGTCTGACGGAAAATTGCGAGGTTTGGGTGTTCGTCTAAGTCTTCGTCTAGTTCCTGAGCCTCTTCCCGAGAGTCCCTAGGGAGCGGATGCATGATCACTGTATTGGGTTCACAGTGCTGGGTATAAATCTGCCGATTAATCCTGAATAAGCCTCGATACCGATCCGCATCTTGCTGAGATTCAAAGCGTTCTTCCTGAGTCCTGGTCACGTACAAGATGTCCACATGCTCAATACCTTCAGTCAAATTATGAAAGACCTCAACTCGATGGTTTCGATCATGCAGTATCTGGACAATGTCCTCTGGTGTCTCAAGGTTTGGCGGTGAAACCAAGTGGATTTGTAGATTGTTAAAAACGGACAGTAACTTCAGAAGTGAGTGCAACGCGCGACCATTCTTGAGGTCTCCTACGACTGCGATCCGTATTCCATCGATGCCTTTCTGCGTGCTGGCCAGTTCTTTTTGAATGGTGTAAAGGTCCAGAAGTGCTTGACTGGGGTGTTCATTCGCACCGTCCCCGCCGTTTATCACAGGAACCCTAGATGTTTCGGAAAACTCAGCGACCGATCCTTCAGTCGGATGCCGCATCACGATGATATCGCTATAGCCGGACAGTACTCTAGCGAAATCATGCAGGGACTCCCCCTTGGCTATTGCAGAAGCTTTAACTTCGGTTGTCTCTCTAACGTCACCACCGAGTCGGTTAAACGCACATCCAAAAGAAACTCGAGTACGCGTACTAGGCTCAAAGAACATATTCGAAAGGATTGCACCTTCCAAAACGCTGGTGATCCTCCGACGGTTGGCAAATGGAACCATCAAGTCGGCGACCGCAAATATCCTCTCGACATCTAGCCGAGAGAACTGCGCCACTGAAAGGATATGACTACCTACGAAATCCACTAGATTTACTCATGGTCCATTGAAAATATGTTAGCCATCTGTCGTGCTCACTAAGGATGTCGCAATAGCTTTAATTTTCTACGATCGATCTCGTACGACAGAATTCATAGCTCCCATTTTTTTGGCACTATCTTAGCGGTATGCGCATTGGCTTGTGTAGCTTCTTGGTGATTGTGGTGATTTTTAGCAGAACGAGACCAGCAGTTTCGTTCTGCGTTAAACTACAGTGCCAATAAATGCAACAGTGCAATCACTAGCCGAGCTTTATGTTTAACACCAGCGAAGATCAGCAAGAAATTCAAGAAATCCCCACCATGTATCGCACATTTGAGGTGGAATCGATCACTCCTCATATAGGTGCGGTGGTACGGGATATCGATCTGTCTCAGAATCTGACCAACGAGCAACTACAGGATGTGTTCGATGCTTGGTACGACTGGAAGGTTCTCGTGTTTCGAGATCAACATCTGGATAGAGATCAACACAAAGCTTTTGCACGACACTTCGGTAGCTTGCATGTGCATCCAATGCAGCATGGCATGCGAGGAGATCCTGAAATACTGAAGGTCAAGACAACTGGAGACTCGCCTTATACGGCAGGCGATGGTTGGCATACCGATGTCACTTGCGATGAGATCCCACCTTTAGGCTCAATGCTGTATATCACAGAAACTCCGCAGTCGGGCGGTGGCGACACATTGTTTGCAGATATGTATCTAGCCTATGAGTTATTGTCTTCGCCAATTAAGGATTTCTTGGGAGAACTACATGCCGTCCACGATGGCAAGATTCCTTATGTTGGTTCATATAAGTCGAAAGAGCCAGAAGGTGGTTATCCGCGGAATACCCATCCAGTTGTTGTCAAGCATCCTGCGACAGGTAAGAAAGTCTTGTATGTGAACTCAGGATTTACTTCCCACATACGAGGAATGAAACGACAGGAGAGTGCAGCCATTTTGGAGATGTTGTTTGAGCATATCCATTCAACTCCTCGGCTTTGGTGCAATGTTCAGTGGGAACCTAACACATTGACTTTTTGGGACAATCGATGTACACAGCACCACGCTGTTTGGGACTATTACCCGCACTCAAGATACGGAGAACGAGTCTCAATCGTAGGAACAGAGCGACCCGCCGCTTGATTCAGTAACACCAAAGATCGATCTTGTTTTTGTATCGCTCTTGCATACTGTGGTAGATACCTAGAATCAAGGTTCGCTTAGGTCCAATACGGCACTTTATTGGTTTCGAATTGTCTAAAGAGGAAGTTTGGCACGACTGGGCAGAAGTACTGGAGTACGTAACAACGCAGTTGCTTCATCCTATACTCATTGAAAGGACATACCTAGTCCCTAAAATGTGCTTTTACGTCTAAGTCTTACATTAAAGGTGTACATTGGCTTCTGTAGCCGATCTGGTTCAAAACGGTAGTCATGAAGAACAAGAAAGTCATTCTGACTTTCTGTTGCCGTTCGGCTTTGCACGAAGATTTGGCGTTTTGTTGGAACGAAACGATCATTCAAAAAACGGTGCCTTCAGACTATTCCACAAACAGCCCCTGGATCTCCGGACGATATCTGAGATTCAACGGCATCTTGGTGCCACGCCAGAATTTGTGCAAATTCCCCGCAATGAATTTGAGAAGCGTCTACAGTCTGCGTATTCCGGCAACAATTCTGACTCCAAAGCAATAGCTGAAGACCTTGGAGGAACGGCAGATTTAGAGTCGCTTGTTGAAACGGTACCAGAAGACGGCGACCTCTTAGAGCAGGAAGACAACGCTCCAGTTGTCAAATTTATCAATGCATTACTAGCAGAAGCTCTAAGAGCGAATGCATCTGATATTCACATTGAAACGTTTGAGCGCTATGTTCAGATTCGGTTTAGAGTCGATGGCGTGTTACGCGAAATCGTAACTCCAAAGAAAGCACTCGCGCCGATGATCGTCTCCAGAATTAAGGTCATGGCCAAATTGGATATCGCTGAGAAAAGAGTGCCTCAGGATGGTAGAACATCGCTCAGGATCGGTGGTCGCGAGTTGGATATTCGCGTGTCTGTGTTGCCAACTGGAGACGGCGAAAGAGTTGTACTTAGATTACTTGATAAAGATGCCAGTCGACTTGATCTCAGATCGTTGGGGATGAATTCCCATATTCTTGAACAGGTGCAGAAATTGGTACGTTCTGCCCACGGAATTTTCTTGGTAACCGGACCAACGGGATCAGGCAAAACCACGACTTTGTATGCGTCGCTTTCCGAACTTAGCACGGATACTCAGAATGTAATGACCGTTGAGGATCCGATTGAGTACAACCTCGACAATATCAGTCAAACACAGGTCAACACAAAAACCGGCATGTCGTTCGCTAAAGGTCTACGGGCGATACTCAGACAAGATCCGGATATCGTCATGGTCGGTGAGATTCGAGATTTAGAAACCGCAGAGATTGCAATTCAAGCAAGTCTGACTGGACATCTCGTGCTCTCGACGCTTCATACCAATACAGCAATCGGATCGATTTCGCGTCTGGTAGACATGGGCTTAGAGTCATACCTGCTGTCGACGAGCCTTCTAGGTGTGCTAGCACAACGTCTTGTACGAGTCCTCTGTGAGCACTGCAAGGAACCTTATGAATCCTCTTCATTTGAAAGAGAGATACTCGGTTTACCACTTGGGTCAACGATCTACACGAGTGTTGGTTGCTCTAAGTGTGGACGTTCTGGCTATAGTGGTCGTACTGGAATCTACGAGTTGATCTTGATGGACGAGAAACTGCAACAAATGATCCATGACAGAGCTTCAGAACCAGAGATGTTGCTACACGCACATGAGTTTTCAAAGAACATTCGCAGTGACGGTGCGGAAAAGGTTCTTTCAGGACTTACATCCGTTAGCGAGGTGGTTCGTCTTACTCTGGACCACTAACCGTGCCAGCCTTTGAATATGCGGCATTGGATGCCAATGGTCGGACAAAAAAGGGCATTCTTGAAGGGGATAGCGGTCGATTAGTCCGCGAAGCACTCCGTGATCAAGGGCTTTCCCCTATACGGGTATCGCCGACGCGACGGCGTTTGCAAGGTGCCACTCAAGGACGAAAATTTGACTGGTGGAAACGCATCAAGCCATTGGAAGTGGCAGTCACCACCCGTCAGATGGCGACTTTGGTTAGTGCTGGTTTGCCAATCGAAGAAGCGTTATTAGCGATTTCCCGACAGTCAACCAATCGCAAGATCAATGCAATCTACATGTCGGTGAGAGACAGCGTGCTGGGTGGTCAATCTCTTGCTGTAGCTCTCGGTGAATTTCCCGGCACTTTCTCTACTATGTTTCGGTCCACGGTCGCTGCAGGTGAACAGTCCGGCCATTTAGACATAGTGCTAGAAAATCTCGCCAATTACTTGGAAGATCGTTTCAATACCCGACGAGACGTCGAGATGGCACTGTTCTATCCTTTGCTGTTATTTGTGACGGCAGTCGTCATTGTGGGACTGTTGCTGACCTACGTCATTCCAGATATTGTCCAGGTATTTGAAAATACTGGTGCGGAGTTGCCTGCCATCACGCGCTTCTTAATTGGAACCAGCGAAATACTGAATCAATACTCTTGGTTGATTTTGCTCGGGCTAGGTGCCGTAGGCATTCTTGGTTACTTTGTTTTCAAACAGAGCATAGTTCGACGTTGGTGGGATCGTGTAAAGATCAGAACCCCAGGAGTAAGTTGGTTGGTGAGAGGTACGAACACAGCGAGGTTTGCGAGTACGCTGGCGATTCTGACTAGAAGTGGTGTACCACTTGTAGAAGGCATGCACATAGCAAATGAAGTCCTGACAAGCTTTCAAATACGAAAGGCACTCGAAAGAGCTGAAAATACAGTACGGGAGGGCACTTCTTTGTACGAGGCATTGTCGAGTACCGGTCAATTCCCACCGATATTTCTACACATGGTCCAAAGCGGCGAAGCCAGTGGATCTTTAGCGGAAATGTTGTCTAAGTCCGCACAGTTTCAGCAGGAAGAGCTAAAGCGAACCGTAACGACGATTGTCGAGCTTGTAAGACCACTAATATTGCTCTTCATGGCAGGCGTTGTACTAGTGATTATGCTGGCGATCCTGTTACCTATTCTTAATATGAACCAGTTGGTGTTGTAATCGAAATGACAGAAAAAAAGCAGCTAACTCCTAAGAAGGAGAAGGGGTTCACGCTTCTTGAAATACTCATGGTTGTCGTGATCATCGGTATCTTGGCGGTGCTCATCGTCCCTAATATAGTGGGTAGAGGAGAGGAAGCTCGAATCACTGCCACCAAATCAGATTTGCGTACCATCGGTAATGCTTTGGAGATGTACCGTTTGGACAACTCCTACTACCCCTCGACCTCACAGGGGTTGGAAGCATTGGTATCAGAGCCATCTGGGATACCAGAGGCTCGGAATTGGCGTCAGGGTGGGTACCTCAAGAAAAAGCCAGTAGATCAATGGAGTAATGACTACGTCTATACCAACGAAGGTATGAATTTTGAAATTGTTTCATACGGTGCAGATGGTCAGGAGGGCGGGGAAGGGCCAGGTGCTGATATTTACTACACCCAGTTGTAACAGATTTGCGCCTTTTTCAATTCAACCTTTGTAGTAATTTCCGACTATTTCAAATGTGATCCACATGCATAGAACTGAGCGAGGTTTCACTCTGCTGGAATTACTCGTCGTTCTGTTTATTCTGGCGGTCATTTCAAGTGTCGTTGTACTCTCGTTTTCCGATGTCGGGCGGGATCGCACTTTACAAGCGACCGTAGAACGTCTCTCTCTGGTCATTGAACTTGCGAGAACCGAGGTAACGACGCGCAATGAGACTTGGGTTTTTTACGTGGGTCGCGATTTCTACCTATTTCGCAAACAGGATGCTAGCAATCAGTGGCAAACCATTAGTACCCGACCATTCCAACCTGTTTATTTAGACGATGAAGTTGAATTCATCACCCATCAAGATCAGGAAATTGAGGCAGATGACAAATCTAATTTAGGTGAGACACCCTTGCTCGTGTTGTATCCAAATGGTGAAATCAGCCCGTTTCAGCTGGATATTCAGTTAACACGCTCAGAAAGAAAGCTGAGTATAGTCAGCGACGGATTTCAACGAGTTGGATTGGTCGAAAACGCGCGACAATCATGAAAGTTCCACATTCACAGAAAGGCTTCACTCTAATTGAGTTAATGGTGGCGATAGCTATTTTGGCGATCGTCGGTACCGCGATTTTCTATTCGAACTCACAAGTCATCCAACAACAGATTTACCTAGAGGAAAAGACCGTCGCACAGTGGATACTTCAGAATCAGCTTGCACTGATCAGGGTGGAAAAGCGAGTTAATAGAGAAAATCCACGACCTATTTCTAGGATGCGTCGTGAAGTTCGGTACGGAAACCGAATCTACGAGGTAACGGTGCAGCAATCAGACGCTTCTGTTTTGGTTGGGAGTGCTCAAGCCATTCGTATCGAAGTTCGGCGAAAAATTGACGGCGACTTAATGCAACCACTTTTGACACTTGATACATTCGTTGCACTAGAGTAATGAGAGACAAAGGATTTACACTACTTGAGCTCGTGATAGCACTTGGGGTATTTGCGGTCATAGGACTGATTTCCGCTCAGTTACTGACCCATTCCATCAACGTCACAGAAACTATTCTTGATCGAAGCGGACGGCTGATTGAGGTACAAAGAGCACTGCAGACCATACAGAGGGATCTAAGCCAACATCGAGGTACTTCTATTCGTAATCAATTTGGCGATCGAGAAGAGTCTATTGAACTGCGATCTTCGGTCGAATTGGAATTCACGAGAGCGGGATGGAGTAATCCCCTGGGACGAAAGCGCTCAAATCTCCAGCGAGTCGCTTATTTATTGGAAGAGGGCCGACTGATTCGCCGGTTTTGGCACGTGCTGAATCGACCTAATGAGTTAGAGCACCAGGATCAAGTCCTACTGACGAGTGTGACATCGGTGAGATTTAACGTTATTACAGAGGACGGTCAGCGACAAATTCAATGGCCACCAAGGGCTGGTGGGGATATCCTGGACGCCCAATCGGTCATAGCTGTTTCGTTCGTCGGGAAAGTTGATGGATACGATGAATTCAACATGCTGGTAAATATTCCTGAAGAACCTCACTATATTCCAGCTCACCGAGGGGACGAACGCAGTGAAACATGAGCGCGGAGTCGCCCTTGTTAGTGTGCTCCTGATAGTCGTTTTAGCTAGTGCTCTGGCCTACCATCTCATTTCTAGGCAGGACATCGCGATCGCAAGCACTAGAGCGGTATTAGAGTATTCTCAAGCGAAGGAATATGCACTCGCTGCCGAGGAAGTTGCCCGTTCAGTCTTACATCAGAATAAAGCTTCATCGACATACGACCACCTCGATGAGGATTGGCGTTTTACGATAGTTCCCTTTGAAATACCGAATGGACAGGTTTATTTGCGCATTGAAGATTTAAACACCAAAGTCAATCTAAATGCTCTTTCTGGTCAGAACTATGGTGAGATCAGCCAATTTTTCGTGAAAATTTGTGATGAGGTGGCAGTCGACTCGAGGCTAGTTCCAATTTGGAAGGACTGGATTGACGCCGACCAAGTTACAACACCTGGGGGTATGGAGGATTATGAATGGCTGGGCTTTGAACCACCCATGCGGACCTTGGATTCATTGGGAGCACATCTGTCAGAACTCAACATGCTCGTGTCACTTAGCTCAGATCAGCAACATCAGATGACAGAGTATGTAGTGATTTTGCCCACCAATGAAATGAAACTGAATGTCAACACCACGCCAGCGATTGTTATGCAGATTTTTGATCCTTTACTAAGGACGGTTGACCAGATGGAACGCTCATTTGAATCGGTGGAGGAAGCTATATCTACGTTGCCATCGCTTGCCGACATATCCGAATATCTGTCTGTTTCAAGTAGCTTTTTTGAAGTACAGGTCGTTGTTCATTACAACGATACTCGCGTTGATTTAACGAGCCGAGTACTTATTGACAATGATTTATCAGGAGGACGATTGAATGTGCAAACTTACTCTCGAGACTATAGCCGAAGACATTTCGTTGAGGAACTAGCAGGCAGCTAGATTTTGGTAGATGAACAAAACACATCCAGGAAAGTTTGATCCTTGAGTTTCCTCTTTGTAATAACTCCTACGGCCCTTGAGCTAAGCAATCATCGAGAGGCGAAGTGTGATTGGTTGCTATGCGACGATGACAGATCAATCATTGAGAAGGGTGCGTGTACGTTAGAGGGATTGCCTGATGCCCTCAACTCACGAGAATTCAAGACGGATGACATTCGCATAGTAGGGGTGATACCTGACGAGCATGTGTTATTTACCCGTTTAAACATCCCTGCGAGATCAACGGCTCGAATAAGACAAGCAGCACCCTTTGCCATTGAACCTTTTTTAACGACTGATCTGTCGGATATGCACATTGCCGTTGGAGATCACAAGTCTCTGGATGGCGTAGCGACCGTGGCTATAAACAAGGAGGTAATGGATTCCTATAAGGAATTGCACTCTATAGAAGGATTTTCTCTATTCGGAATAACTACCTTAAGCCTTTTAACCTACGAAGAGGGTAGTGCCATAAGGGGATGGTTAATTGGCGATAGGTTTACTCTCGTCACCAAGGATCAAATGGCGGTAGTGGACGCATCGACGGCAGTTAGCTCAATCGAGTACTTGACCCGGTCCTCGGATGAAGATGAATATGTGAACTTTCAACTCTTTGTGCAAAACCAAGATGACGAGGTCGTCAGCAAGATCAATGTCATACCTTCCGTGACTACGACTGTTGAGCATTGTGACTTGGCGCAGTATGTCCTAGATTATTTCGATGAGAAGTCGTCGCTGAATCTACTCCAAGGAGAATTTGAGACGAAGGCGAGTCTATCGAATCTTGGTAGGAAGTGGATGAACGCATACGTTGCGACATTCATTGTTGGCCTCTTCTGCGCGTTAGTTTTTGCCACTGAAGGGTTTTGGGCACAGAGTAAAGCAAAGGATTTACTCGAAAGTAGCATCGACCTTTTTGAAGAGAGGTTTGGTTCTTATAACGGATTGGACAATCCTGCATATCTGTTACAGAAAAGTGCCCCTGGTAGCATCGGTTCAGACAATCTCTTCGGGGACTTCTTGACGTTGCTGTCTCGCAATTTTCGCGATATTGAGATGATCGAATTGCGATATGTAGATGCGACAAAAAATCTGGTGGTCGAGATCAAATCAAGAGATTTTGCCAAGCAGGAGAGACTCAGAGATGCTCTGATCGGGGAAGGACTCAGTGTTGAGTTTTCTACCGTAGAGCAACGAGACGGCATGTACCACACTTCAGTACAGATTCGTCGACCATGATTAGTTTGGATAAGACTAGCGATGTAGCGAAAACCTGGCTACGACAGAGGTCCAAAAGGGAACGAGCGTTTGTTGCTCTAGGGGGTATCGTTCTCAGTGCGGTTGTGTTGTTCTATGGTCTGGTTCAGCCTGCGTATACCTATCGAGCGGAGCAAATAGCACAGCATGCGTACCACTCGGCAGGATTCAGTTGGTTACGGACCGCCATGGCACAGGGTTTGTCTCCGGGTGCAGAAGCACCTTCCACAACCAGTCCAAATTTGATTCGGACGTTGACGCGTACCGCCAGTTCGTTTCAGATCACTTTATCGCGACAACAACCTAGTAATTCTGGAGTATCAGTGGAAATTCGGGATCACTCATTTGACAAGGTGGTTCGGTGGCTTGATTCTCTTGCCGAATCGCACGGAATCAAAGTGTATTCCGCGACTATATCACGCAAGGATTCCGGAATTGTGGATGCTCGCCTATTGCTACAGTAGGTATTCTCCAGTTTAAGAGGCAGTCGCACAGCAGTACGTGACTCCCAGACTATTTCTTTGCTAACCGATCGACGACGGATTCAAGCGTTTCTTCTGCTTTCGCACGCCAAGAATCATTTGTCTCCCACAACGTAGCTTTGGTTAGGTACTCCCTAGCCATGCGATAGTCACCGATCTGTCGGTAGGCATCACCTAGGAAGAGATTTGTCCGCGCGGACCAAGGTGCTCGTTGATGTGCGACCTTGAGATAATTCAGGCCATCTCCGGCACGTCCAAGTTCGAGGTACACGACACCCAATCCAAACGCTGCGTCGACCCGTTTAGGTTGTTGTTGCAGTGCTGTTAGGTAAAACTGAGATGCTAGGGAGAAATAATCCTCACACCTGTCGTGAAGGTCTAATAGACAAGGCCAAGTCAATAGGTCGGCGATGCGTATATTCGCCTCTACATTTTGAGCGTCTAGTTCGATAGCTTGCCTAGCTAGGGAATACGAATATTGATAGTCATCGGCATGGGCGCGAGATAGAGTGACTAATAAACCTGGATCGTAGGGTTGAGACTTCTGCGCGCGACCTAGATAATCCTGCGCGAGAAGCGGATTGCTTTGAACTAGGACTTCGCCCAACAGTACTTGCCGCTCGAATTGATCTAGACAAGAGATGGGATGTTTTCCTTTTATCCAATCTATGTGGATTGGAGTGACTGATTCATGAGTCTTGATTTTTGTAAGGTGGTTTCGCAGTAACTTGACTAGTGATTTGCTATCGGTGTGTGTTACTTTCTTCAAGGCGACATCTGCGGGTAACCCCTCGCTCATTTCCTTGAGTAAGTGAGGAATTTGTTCTCGAAGAGACTCTCCATTTGAATCTACCCCTCGGAAGAGAAGATGAGTGACAGCCCAAGCTACCAGATAGTTTTCGGTAATGTCGTGTCTACTCCAATCAAATGGCGGAGTGCTGTTGAGAATCTTGTCAATGTCCTTTGCATTTCGTCTGATGGTCCTTGACAAGCGGCGTGCTGGGACTTTTCCTACAAAGGCAGTATCTCGTCGTATTTGTGCCGTCGAAAGAAACTGTGCAAACCCTTCTTCGTACCAGAGCGGTACATGAATGTTTAATCGGCTACGTGCAAGAAAATGTGCATATTCGTGGAATGCGACTTCCAATGGCTGGATTGAACGCTCTTCGAGTACAAAAGCTAGGAGGTGTTGGCGCAACGAAGGATGCATGAATCCAATGAATTCCTCCTGCTGAAAAACGTCGAGAAATTCTTTTCGGTTACGGAACGCAACTATTCTTAATCGATGACCTTCAATACGTTCACCAGGCATGAATTGATCGGTGACTGCGTTAAAGGCGAGTAGCGAATCAGCTAAACTCTGTAATCGATTTCTTGGTGAATAGCCATATAAATCAAACTCAGACGTGGTGATTTTGCACCACCGTTCCATGTCTAGTTCAGCGGACGAATTGAATGCAACAATCAGTAGCCAAATTGATAAGACTAAGACTGATATTCTTGGCATTGCTCGGTATTTTGCTGAGTAGTAGTCATTTAGTAGCCGACGAAGAGCTCATTGATTGGCTACCTGTGGATTGTAGAGCTCTGAATACCGTAGGTCTACATGATGCGGTAGAAGAGGAAGGAGCGCTAAAAGAAGAATACGAACCTGCATCCTTTTTTCCGTCGGAATTCCGTCTAGAAGAAAACATGACTTTCTCGGAGCTCTTATCCGAGGAGGATGGCAAGGTATACATATCTATGCAAATCCAGGAAATGAATGCACAGTTTGAGTTTACCTGCACAGTTGTTCGGGGTCGATCAGAAGAAGACGGATATGTGTGCACCAACACTCCAGCCCAAGACATTCTGATGATCAATCCGAATAACGGACGATTTACGCGGGCCGCAGTTGGCGCGTGGACCTTCTTTCACACAAGCGATCTAGAGACCGGCGCGTCTCTACTTGTAGAGCACGGCACATGCATCCATCTGGATGTTGAAACTGATCAACCAGATGAAGAGGAATAGGTTATTCCTTTTCTGCCTCTTCGGCCTGCTTAAGAATCGCTTCTAATTCAGGTGCAAGCTCTGTAGACGAGTCTTCGATCAGCTCTTTCTCGCTGGTCACGTCGATGTATTCAAGCCTTGCGAGCTTTTCTTTGACCGTTAAGACATAAGGTTCAGCAACCTTCGGACTATCTTTTACGGCAATAGCACTCTTGGATTGTGTGTCTTCAGCAAGCATGAATGGTGCGGCAACAACCGCAACGAAGATTAACAGCTTTTTCACCATGGCACCTACGATTTGCTAGTGGAATAAGTCACTTATTCTACTTCTTGGCTAACGTTCTAAACCTCGTTTTCAACCAGCCGGTCCCAAACGACTTGTGCACATCGAGTATTTTCCTGTCCAGCGGATGTGGAAACAGAACCATTGAGTATTGGTTCATCTTCGCTGAATCGGTGTACTGTCGCCGAAGTAACCAGTTGATCAATGGTCTTACTGACTTTTGAAGGCTCTTTTGAGCTGGTTCCTTGAGTATCTATGACGCCTGTCGAGATTTGGTGTGCAAGACATTCATAGACCATCGAAACACTATCTGAGGTCACCCAGGCAAACTGAGATCTTGCCATTTCGGATTGAAGAAAGTCAGGTGAAACTTCCTGGCATGGGTGCTTAGAGCAATTTGGATAATCAGGTAGTGAAGAAAGCGTCGATTCCGGAGTTCGCCGCGAATCACAGAGCTTCCATTGGATACTGGGATTTTTGGACACAATTGTTCCAACTGCGGCGACAACCACGGCATGGTCCCACTCGCTGTGTTTGCTCGGTCCGCCTAACAAGATCAATCCGAGATTCGAATCTTTATCCGCAACACTTACCGGGCACAAAGGCCCTTCGGTGTGGACTACATTACCGAAATTTCCAGTCGAGTCATGGGACGGGATTAGAAGCAAATTGAAGAACCAATTCGGTAGGCTAGGTCGCATGAGCAAAACGGACTTACCTCCGAACGCCAATTTGCATCGAAGAATCGGGAGGTGTACATCGTGCCCTGCGCCGACTAGCAGGTGGGGTGGAAGTTTTTTATTAAGACTACGCAGTGTGTTTCTGCTAAATCGCAGATTTGGTGCGACTTCCTCGACTTGGACTGAATTACAGATCTGATGCAGTCCTTGAAGTAGACCTTCACTCTGTTTTTCGTGTCCAGCTTTTCCATCCACGAATTTCCAGATGTTTAGCTGTTCGATAGTCAATACTGTTCCATACTATATGTTTTAGATCAAATACTTACAGTACTTATCTAGAGTTGTTAGTCATCCGGGTTGAACCAGATTGACCTGAAATTACTGCCTTGAATTCTAATGACTTGCCACCTCAGTGAAACATTTGAAACAAATTTCTTGCCCTTTCGGGTTTGGTCATTCCAAACGGACAGAATGAATCTGGAGGCGTTCTAACTTTTTAGCACATGCTAACGGCTCAGTGCTTATCAGTACTCAACCCCTATCTATGAGTACCTTGGTTGAATTCTTTGTAAATACATGCTTGGCGATGATGTCGTAGACATGTCCGCAGTTGTCACAGTGGACTACAAAGAACCAAGGTGAACCCGATTGACTTTCTTGATCGCTCCTAGTGGATACAAAATGCTCGATTCCTTGAACTCCACATTCTGGGCACTTAGGTTGTGCTGAATTGCTCTCGTCAATCATTATTTTGATTCGGTTCGAGATTGAGCCTGTTCAAGCCTCTGATCCATTTCTAGCGCTGGATTCGGAGCCGACGGGCGACCGACAATGACCGCCGGGACTCCCGCCACAGTTACATGGTTGGGAACATCATTGAGTACAACACTACCAGCACCTACTTTAGCACCTTCACCTACCTCAATGTTTCCGATTATTTTCGCTCCTGCGCCAAGTAGTACGCCTTTTCGAATCTTCGGGTGACGGTCTCCTTGCTCTTTTCCTGTACCACCCAACGTTACAGAGTGAAGTATCGACACATCATCCTCAATCACGGCTGTTTCGCCGACGACTATTCCAGTCGCATGATCAAGCATGACGCCATGGCCAATTTCTGCAGCGGGATGAATGTCGACACCGAGACCAATACTGATCTGACTTTGAAAAAACTGAGCTAAAGTATGGCGTCCTCGTTGCCACAACCAGTGGCTAATCCGATAGGCTTGGATTGCATGAAAGCCTTTGAAAAATAGAAAAGGAGTCGTGTAATCCTTGCAAGCAGGATCTCTATCGAATATCGCTTGAATGTCTAGACTGGCGGAGAGCAAAATATTTGGGTCGTCCGCAATAGCTTCACTTATGACATCGCGAATCAACATCGTAGGAATCATCGGATTGTCTAGTTTGCTCGCTAATCGAAAACTGACCGCATGTCCAAACGAAACATGGTTCAAGATGGTTGCGTAGAAGTAACTCCCAAGAATCGGTTCTTCTTCGACTTTTTTAACAGCCTCTAGGCGCATGCGATCCCAAACTTCCTGATCGCTGGGAATAGTTTGCGCTACTGGGCTCAAAGATGTCATAGGAGATAAGGTAAGTGTTTTCGTGAGTTGAACAATAAGCTCTCACGTAAAAAACCATTGGTTTTGCGCTGAGAATAGGGAAGGAATGTTACAAATTAGAATGATTTGCTAGCCATCCCATTCAATGAACCGAGTTTCTGCATCTCTGGTTCCACGTAGCAACTTTTTTATGACATCAATCCGTATCGGCATCATTGGTCGCGAAGGAAAACCGAGTATTCAAGATTCGTTAGATCGAATATACAACTTTCTGGTTTCGGAGTCTGTAGAAATACGCGTTGAGCGCGACACCGCAGATTTAATGTCTCAGAATCAAATCACGACGGTGACACGAGACGAGTTGACTACTTGTACCTATTTAGTCGTGGTAGGCGGTGATGGCAGTATTCTCGGAGTTGCTCGAGATTTCGCCGCGAACAAAATCCCAATCATCGGCGTAAACAGAGGAGGTTTAGGTTTTTTAGCTGATGTGTCTCCAGATGATATCGAGCAGGGTATGGCCAATGTGCTTCAGGGTGAGTACCGCCAAGAAGAACACTTCCTCCTGAATCTCACAGTCATTCGAGATGGCGAGGTGATCGCCGAGAGTCCGGCCCTCAATGATGTTGTAGTGAGTTCCGGGAGTCTTTCCAAGATGATGGACTTTTCACTCTATATCGATGACCAGTTTGTGTATTCTCAGTACTCAGATGGTCTGATTGTCGCTACGCCGACTGGATCGACCGCATACTCATTGTCAGCAGGTGGGCCGATTTTGCATCCTAGTCTCGACGCTGTCGCCATTGTGCCGATGTTTCCACACACATTGACGTCTCGACCGATTATGGTGCAAGGTTCATCAAAGATAAAGGTGGTGCCAGGCGTTGTAACAACGAATCCTCAAGTGAGCGCTGATTCGCAGGTGCAGTTCGATATTCTGCCAGGAGATGAAGTCACAATTAAGAAATACAAAGATGTCATTCATCTAATTCATCCAACAACACACAGCTTCTATGAAGCATGCAGAAGCAAGCTGGACTGGGGTAGTCGACTAGGAAGAACCACGCGAACGGAGTAATTCGTTTGCAGTAACAGCGTCTTGTTCGGTATCAATGTCCAAGCACACACCTGGGTCCTGGACATGTAACTTGCAAACTAATTGATGATCTCTTTTCACAATTTCTCGCGCACCTTGATCACCGGATAAGTTTGTCAATTCGATAAAGTAGGAGCTAGAAAAGGCAATTGGATTGCCTGGCTGGTTTTGGTAGAAGGGACGCACAATCCCAAAATCACCTTGCTCAATTCTGGTTTTGATTAATTTCAGTGTACTGATAGAGATACTGGGCATATCTACAAGCCCTACAACTGCCCAACTTGCTTCGCCGATTGCATGAATGCCGGCGGCGAGACTTCGCGACATTCCTTGATCTGTATCGTGTGCGACTACGACTTCGCAGTGATCTGCAATTAACGCAGACACATTGTCATCTGGACGAATGACTACGACGACTCTCGAAAATTCTTCAGAGTAGAGTGAGGTTGTTTTTGAAAGTAGAGGAGTACCATCAACAAGCGATTTGCGTTTATCGCTACCAAATCGCGTTGATTTCCCAGCGCCAAGGAGAACCGCCGCGCCTTCTAACATCGATCGCTCGATTCAGCTAACTGCTAAATCTCGCACCTGTGAGCTATCGGCTGATTCTTGAACGAAGGAGTTCTTTACTGAAATGATTTCTGCCAGGATTGCCATCGCAATCTCTGGAGGGGTTTTACTCCCGATGCTCAGTCCAATTGGTGCTCTCAGTCGATTCATCGCAATTTCTGTTATCCCTAATTGGGCCAATCTCTCACGACGTTTTGCAGAAGTTCTAGAAGAGCCCATTGCACCGATATAGAACGCGTCAGTTTCGAAAGCCTCAAGTAATCCCATATCGTCGATTCTAGGATCGTGGGTTAACGCGACGATAGCCGACTGATTATCGTGCGCATACTTCCGAATCGCATCATCGGGCATATCCTGAATTTTGGTTATATCCGAAATCTCAAAGGAGTCGAGTGCTTCCGCTCTCGGGTCACACACAGTGACATTGAATTCCAGAGTTTTGGCAAATTCAGCAACGTATTGGCCAACCATACCCGCGCCGATGATAAAAATTTGGTGAGTCGGACCCAGAGTGTGAGTTAATAAACCGGCGTCATAGTCGAATGAGCATTCGATAGGAAGATCGGTTGGCGAGAGGGTAGTTTGTCCAGTTTGGAGGCTGAACGTACGAACCAATAACTTGCGGGATTGGAGATATCGATGAATCTCCTCGAATTGCGCAACACACTCAGTGGTAGGAGAGAGAGGCTCCACTACGATGTCTAGGTGGCCGCCACACGGTAATCCAAACTTTTCAGCATCCTCGTCGGATTCTCCATAACGAAAGAACTGAGGACTTTGATTTGCTAGTTCGCCAGCGACCAGTTTTTCCAACAGATCTTCCTCCACGCAACCGCCGGAAAGAGATCCCACAATGTGTTGGTTAGAATCGCAAACCATCAGGGAACCCTCTGGCCGTGGAGAGGAACCGTATGTTGCGACTACGGTGCTCAACCAGCATTTATTCCCCTGACGTAGCCATTCAAAGGCTTTATTTAGGACACTGTGGTTGGCGCCTTGCATAGCTGAAAAGACTAAGGAAGATTTCCAGCTATTTTAAATCCAACAGGCACCGGCGAAGCTCCTTTAGTTTGAATCGAATCCTGGTACTGTGAAATTTTCTTTAGGACGCAAGGCAGGGCGGAGTGATCGTAACACACGCTTCAGCTCGTCAGCATCAATCACGATGTCTTCCTCATTCGTGTTGTAAATCGATCTATTCAAAGCATCCAGAATGCGTTTACCGTCACTGTCATTTTCGAGCATACGAATGGCCTCGACACGGTTTATCGAGTACAGATCCTGTAGCCAATTCAGTATTTTCTTTTTCATTTCTGCGGGAGGCTGTCCCTTCAATCTAGGAAGCAAGTGACGTTCCAATTTTGACTTGCTTCGCGCTGCGGTTGCCTTGCTTAGAGTCTCCGACTTACCAATTAGAGTCGTTATCGACAAAACAAGCACAAATATCAATACAAGACCTATTGCGATGAGCCAAGGAGGCAAATCCTCAAGTCTGAAAGGAGTGCGTATCAGTGAAGGTTCTGAATTGGCTGATCCTGTTGAATCGGTTGAATTGACGTTGTTCAAGAAGTCGCCACCAGTCTGAGAAGCGGCGGAATCTACTGATGACGGGTCTGGATAAACGCGAAATGTTTCCGACGGTAAAACGGCTTCCTGAAGTTGATTTTTTTCGATATCCCACCACACGAACTTCTGTTCAGGCAAACTCAGAATCCCACTTTCGGAAGGGATGAGCGTTGTGGTTAAGGTGAGTATGCCACATAGCTGTTTTTCACACAACACATTTTGTCGATCAGGCAAGTCCGTAAATATCTTGAACTGTTCGGGTACGTTTAATTGGAACTCAGGAAATGATTCTGAATATGCACCGACCGCCATTATCTTTACGTTCCATTTAAGTGCATCACCAAGCTTGATATTCGTAAGGTCCGTCTGATCAAATTCCCGAGTCACACTCACATCTTTGGATGGGAACCAAGGTACGTCAGTTGGATACTCTGCAGGGATCGAGAGAACTTCAATGTACTGTTCCTCGGTGTGGAAGTTCAGCAATTGCCTACGGCGTGAGTTGGACGGATAAGCGCTAAGCAAAATGCGCTGACTGGGTATGACGACTTGGCCACTTTTTTCTGGAAAGATCGCGTAGCGATCACTCAGTAGGTTATATGTTCTACCGTCTCGTTGAACCACTGAGCTAGTGGCTTCAAGTATCGAGACCTCGATAGCATCGTCAAGGTCTGGGAAAACAGTCATAAACGAAGACAACTGAACACCAACCTGATAGTAGAACTTCCGATCTACATAAATAGCACTATTCACGTATCCGGATTTCGGACTGATTTCATACTCCATGAATGCCAGTTCAGAGCGTTCCTGTTTTGTAGTCGAATCGAGTGGCACCACAGTTAGTTTGAATGGCTCACTCGTGAATCCACTCCAAGTGAACGATGGAATCTGTATCTGTCCCGTGCGTTTAGGCGTTAGATTGAGCGATATAGATTGCCTAGCTGTAAATTTGCCATTGATGTACGTTGAAGAGAATCCAGTTTGTTGGGTACCAAGATAGAAATCGTCATTCAATACTGAAAAATCGGGATAGTTTGATAGTTTGTCGGCGGTCGCCAGACTCAACTCAATCGTGACCGTTTCACCTTCAATGACTGTGTTCTCAGAAACTCCGCGAAATTGAACCTTCAGTTCAGCAGCGCTGGAAAAACAACACAAAGCAAGAATCGAAAAAAGAGCTAATAGCGCTTTTTGGCGTGTAATGCTGAAGCGATTCCGCCGGATCCTACTGTTTATGTAGCTAGTCATTATTTAGCTACCAGGAAAGCTGATTTTCGTCTGGTCTGCGTAGCGCACCTTCACGAATCCGTTTTTGAGTCGTCTTCAAAAACTTGGTTCGTAGGAGTCCACCTGGTTGATCTGGGATGCGTCGTAGCCAGCGTTCTTCCGTGTCCGATTGCTCTCGCTCCTGTTGCGCCTCCGCTAATTGATCGTTCTGCTCATCTGATGTTTGGTCTTCCTCCTGAGGTTGCTCCATATTTTCGGCAGGATTCTGTTCCTGCTGAAACTCGTCTCCTTCTTCGTCGTTTTCACCTGATTGTTGTTGCTGTTGTGATTCCGAATCCTCAGATTCCTCGCCTTCAGATTGCTGGCTATCTTGATCCGATTGCTGTTTTTGCTCTTCCAAAATTCGCTTGATCAAGTCTCTATTGAAGACCGCGTCCTCGTGCTCTGGATTGTGCTTCAAGACCTGTTCATACGTGGACAGTGCTTCCTCAAATCGACCTTGCATGGCCAGTGAATTCCCAAAGTTAAACTGATGCATTTCACTATTCTCATCAGCAAATAACGTAGCAGCGTCCTCGTACTCCCGATTCCGATATTTTGCAATGGCACGCCAATCTTGATCCTCGAACAGAGACGCGGCGGACTCTGGGTCTCCTTCAATTAGAGCCTGGTGCGCTTGTTGATCTCGTGTCTGGAACAAATCATCAATCCAGTCGGCACGAACATCAACAACCACAAAAATCAAACAGATGGTTAGAACCCCACGCCTTAAGGCAGGCAACAAAAATAACGCTAGAGGCATGGCGAACCAAACCCCCATATCTAACCAAGCATCGAATTCTTTATCTTCGTCTTCGATAAACTCCGTCAAAGGAGAATTGGATGCGACTCGATTAATGTCTGAGTTATCCAATGTCAAGTCAGAGTAGGTGCCACCTAGTCTACGGGCGAGGCTACCGAGTTTTGCTCTATCCAACCTTGCGATGACAACATTACCCGAAGCGTCGGTAACCATGCGTATCCTTCCGTCATTACCATAGACGTAGATTGGGTTGTCTTGGTTTCCAGGAAAGGTCATTCTGGGAATGGTTGCGCCTTTACTTGTGCCCACACCTATTACCGAAACAGGGAAGGCACTGCGGTGCACGCGTTCAACGGACTCAATAGAGTCCACACCATCCGTGATCAACACGATGCGCCCTGAAGGTCGAGCGCTTTGAATCAACAATTCTTGGGCTAAATCAATTGCGGCGGCCGTATTACTCCCGGCAAGCGGCATGATGGTGGGATGTAGTGTTCTAAGTAAATGTTCAAGTGTGCTAATGTCATCGGTGAGTGGTGCTACGACATGTGCGTCACCCGCATACACAACGATGGATGTGAATCCATCTTGACGCGCGTTGAGAATGTCCTGAATCTTTACTTTACTCCTCTCTATTCTTGAAGGAGATACATCGGTAGCAGTCATACTAGGGGAAAGATCCAGTACGATCACCATTGCTTCCCTGTTCTTGAGGATAGGCTGTTGAATACGTTCCCAGGTGGGACCAGCAAGCGCAATTGCAGTTAAACAGATTCCTAGCAACAACAGAGGTAACCAAGCGAGTTTCCGTCGACTTTGCACTTTATCAGTCACCAGGACATCGTAGAGTATTGGGTCAATGATTTTTTTCCAGTTGTTACCTGTTCCGGTGATTTTGATTCTGACCCAAATTAGTACTGGAATGACGAGCAACAGAGCAAACCACCAAGGTCTTAGAAAGTGGAAATCACCTGCAAATTCAAACATTTACTCGAAATCCCGTAAACCAAAGAATTAGGAAGCAAACTAGAGCTACTGTCAGCGGCCAATAAAAGAGTGCCTTTACTGGTCGAAATGTCTCAGGATCCTGGTCTATTGCTTCCAGTTGATCGATCGTCTCATACACTCGTTGAAGCATCTCAGTACTCGTGGCGCGAAAATGCCTGCCACCTGTCTCTAAAGCGAGTTTCTCCAGTGGTCGAAAATCAAGTTGCTGGGGCATGAACCCAGATAGCAAACCTCTTCCCATGCCACCGAATGCGATGGTGTAAATCTTCACGTTATTGGATGCCGCCAGTCCCGCGGCATCCTCAATTGAAAGGGAACCAACCGTTTGTTCACCGTCTGTTAGTAATACCAATGTCCTGTGTTCTGCATCTCGTGCACGGAGACGCTTTATCGCAAGTCCAACTGTATCTCCAATGGAGGTTTGGGTTCCAGCGATGCCTCCAGGTGCTTCGTTAAGTAATTGGTCGATAGTCTCTAGATCGAAGGTCAACGGAGCATATACGTAGGGTCTGGTTCCAAACACGATGAGTCCAATTCGATCTCCCGCACGATTGAACAAGAAGGATGTCACAACGCTTTTAACAGCGTCTAAACGAGTGACGTAGTGGCTCTGCGACTGCAGATCTAAGACATCCTCGGTATTCATGCTCCCTGACACGTCGACCGCTAGATACAGGTCTCTTCCCGTTGTTGGGAGTGCAGTTAGTTCTCCTGTCAGTCGAGGTTGCGCAATCGCGGCGATTAGACAACACCACATAACGCAGACAAGAAGGCTCCGCCAAAGCACGTTGAAGTTGAACGGAAGTTTCAGTGAACCAATTGACAGTTTAAAACTGTCAATTTCTGGGACCAGTAGGGGTGCGGCTTTTAGTAATTTAGGCTTGAGAAGAGGTAAGGTAATGAAAGGCAGCACACACAGAACCAGCACCCATGGCCACTGAAATTCGATCATTTGCGTTTTTGTTTTTTTGGTTTAGCGCTACCGAGTGTGCTCTCTACTAGATTCACGAAAGAAGGGTTGGAAGGCGGCGAGCGCATGAATCTCTGGTCACCGAGCACCGCGCCTACGCCACGTGTGAAGTTCGGTTCATCGAATCGCTCTTCAAGGTATTGCAGCCAGTCTTTACCATGCAAGCGACCGCTCTCTCGAATTCCTTCGACTCGAAAGACTAACCGCTTATATAGCTCATTCGCTTTGTCGTAGAACTGCTGATCTGAAATCCTGTTGTCAGCAAATTCATTGATCAGGTTGAGCGACTCACTTCGTATAAACCGATAGGGTCTCATCGCTTGATAGCGTTTTAACACCAGCCAGGCGCATGTCAATAGAGCCGCAACTAGAACGACGAAGAGAATCCACCATCCGTAGGCTAATGGCCACCAGCCAGGTTGCAACGGTTCGTGTATATCACGAAGTTGCTGGAGTAGGTCAGGTAAACCTTCA
>MKWU01002565.1_pt1 | contig 26673 bp, 22 predicted proteins | sample 809101 | NCBI WGS metagenome assembly MKWU01 (sample SAMN05860141, study PRJNA318959) | sponge metagenome | host: Aplysina aerophoba | place: Slovenia: Piran, Adriatic Sea, Gulf of Piran | collected 2013-05-07 | reverse complement strand
GTTCACAAGAAGTGCCTCCTCTGCTTGGGTGACAGCCGTTCTTACATAACAGCTATTCTCCCAGGTCAGAGAGGCACTTCACCGCATTTCACCCCCACCCACCCCACAAACCACCGGTGGATCTAGGTTTAGAGGTTGCCGCGCCGCTTCGGCCCCTCGCTCTATCCTGATCGGGAGAGGTCCGTCTTCCGCAACCAGCAGGGAACTAGATGCGCCGCTTTCAGTTAGGGAGTAGTGGAGAAGGGGTTCGAGAGATACAAGAACGTCTCTCAGCCTTGGGACACAACTGCGACCGGGACCGACCAGGCGAGTTTGGCGAGGCAACGTTAGCGGCCGTCAAGACTTTCCAGGGCGATAGGGGACTACCCATGGACGGTGTGGTGGCCCAAGACTGCTGGCGTGCGTTGTACGAGGCTGGTTACCGCCTGGGGGACCGTCTTCTCTTTCTGAGACGACCCATGCTCCGAGGCGATGACGTAGCAGAATTGCAGATCCGCCTGGATGCATTGGGATTTGACACGGGCAAGCCCGACGGCATCTTCGGTCCGCAGACCGAAACGGGCCTCCGCGACTTCCAACTCAATCGAGGCTTGGCCATTGATGGCGTGTCCGGGCCGGAGGTGATCACCGAACTGCGCCTGGTAGCCCGAGGGACGTTGAGGGCTGGCCGAGTCACCTTGAGAGAGCGGGAGTGGCTTCGAACTCGACCTGCCACCCTGGTGGGCGCCCGGGTCTATTTCGACCCGGCATGCCGGACTCAAGAAGAAAGCGCCGTGAGTTGGAAGGCAGCAACTGCCGCGTCCATAGCCCTGCAACAAAAGGGAGGAACACCTGTTCTGTCCCGCGGAGTAGACAGCACCTTTCCGGAAAGGGTGCGGGCGCGAAGAGCCAACAGGATGGGAGCCGACTTGATCATCTCGTTTCAGTTGGCAGACCATCCACCCGGGAGGATTAGCTACTTTGGCTCCCCTAATAGCCACAGCCTGGCCGGCAAAATGATCGCTACCTGCCTCGCCGAGGCGATGTCGCTGCAAACCGAAGGGCAGGCAACCGCCATGCTGAAAGAGACCCGGTCTCCTGCAGTAGTGGTCGCCGTCCCCGACCTGGGGGCCGCCACCGGCGAAGCGGCCATAGCCGGCCTGCAAAACTTCTTCCGCACCTCCGTCCCTTGACAAGTTTCCCAAATCGGGGTAAACGGTCGGGACGCAAACTACATTAATGTTGTTTCTATGGGCGCCCCGGCCCCCTCCCAAGTGGTGCAAACCAAGGCTTACGTTGAGGACGGGCACTCATTGCGCTGTTTCACATGAAACACCGGGCGACTCATCACCTCGTCCGGTCGGCCAGTTCCTGATGCAACCCGAATTCCTCATGTTTCACGTGAAACACTCTGAGCGGTGAGTAGGCCCGATCCCCCACCAGTGGTTAAACGCGCCGCAATGTGGGCTGGCCTATCTCTCAATGCTCGCCAGCTAAGTCTTCTTGCAGACCTTGCCAACTGGCTGATTGAGGAAGCAATACCCGCTGGAGGCCTGGGCCCTGCGGAAGCGGGTGTCATCTACCCTCGCCACGTGGCCGATTCCCTGCTGTTCGCCTCTGGATGGGATGACGCAGCCCGGCCACCCGCCTCGCTCCTCGATATCGGCGCCGGCGTAGGGCTTCCGGGGCTGCCTCTCGCCATTGCTTGGCCATCCTGTCAAGTCCTTCTCTTGGACAGATCCTCTCGGCGCACCGACCTGGCCCGCCGCGCCGTTCGACTGCTGGGCTTGGCCAATGTCGAAGTGGTCACCGCCCAACTGCGGGAATGGAGGAGGCCTTCCGAGTTCATTGTGTGCCGGGCCGTCAGATCACCTGCTACCCTGGAAGGGGATTTCGTCCCCCTCCTTACCGCTGGTGGGGTGGCCGTGGTCGGGGGTTCCACACGCCGTCGACTCGCAGTGTCCGGCTACCGTATCCAAGAAGTTCCGGCAAATATCATCGGTAACCGTGTGTGGCTCCTTATTATGAGGGGGACATGATCTCCTCGGCGTTGATCGCAGTTACAAACCAGAAGGGTGGGGTGGGGAAGACCACTACATCTGTCAATCTTGGTGCCGCGCTAGCCGGTTTACAGGAGACAGTATTGGTCATCGACATGGATCCTCAAGCCAACGCCACGGCCGGCCTTGGCTTTGACCAGGAGCAGATCGAGGCTTCTATCTACGATGTCTTGCTGAAAGGGGCTGACCCAGAGGACGCCATCGAGCCTACTCCGGTGCGCAACCTCTACTTGCTTCCCTCAACCCGTAGCCTCGCCGACGCCACTATCGAACTGGTCCCCCTCATGGCTCGCGAGCAGATCCTGCGTAATTCCCTGCGAACCCTGGACGGCCAGTACTCCTACATCCTGATAGATTGCCCTCCTTCCCTGGGTCTGTTGACTGTAAACGCCCTCACCGCGGCTCGGTATGTGCTGATACCCATGCAATGTGAGCAATACGCCTTGGATGGATTGGTTGAGTTGCACCGCACCATAGATATGGTCCGCTCAGCCCTGAACCCCTCTCTGGAGTTGCTGGGTGTACTCCTCACCATGCTGGACAACCGGACCCGGCTTTCCCGAGAAGTCTCCGAACAGGTCAAAGACCACTTTGGCCCCGCGGTATTTCGAAGCTCCATCCCCCGCAGGGTCCGTTTGGCCGAAGCAGCCTCCTACGGCGAGCCCATCGACGTATTCGACCACATGAATCGAGGTGCCATCGCCTATCGGAGACTGGCCGAGGAGGTCCATTCGAGACTCCAATCGAGGAAGGTGATTCACCAATGACTAGTAGGCGAGGAGGACTTGGCAGGGGTTTGAGCACCCTTATACCCACTGGTGAACCCCAGAAGGGCACGCCTTACCGGGAGATCCCGGTCAATCTGATCCAGCCCAACCCCTCTCAGCCACGAACTCGTTACAACGAAGAATCCCTTGGTGGCCTGGCGCGATCCATCATCGAAGTGGGTCTGCTCCAACCCCTGGTGGTGCAGGAGATGGAAACCGGTTACGTCCTCATCGCCGGGGAGCGCCGCTGGCGGGCCGCTCAAATGGCGGGACTGGAGTCGGTGCCAGCCATTGTCCGTATCGCTGATGACACAGGGTCCTTGCTACAAGCCCTGGTGGAAAACCTCCAAAGGGAGGATTTGACCCCCTTGGCGGAAGCTTCCGCATACAAGCTTCTCATTGACAAGCACGGGTTGACCCAACAAGAAGTAGCCCATCGGGTAGGCAAGGGCAGGGCGACGGTCGCAAACAGCATACGATTGCTGAGGTTGCCGCCCGCCATTCTCGAACTGTTGGAGAACGGTCAACTGACCGCTGGGCATGCCCGTGCGCTTTTGCCGATCTCCGATCCCAAATATGCCTCTCATATCGCCAAGCGGGCGGTGTCGGAAGGGTGGACCGTCCGGCAAATAGAGGAAGCCGCAAAAGCTCGGGCGCCCCGCCGCAAGACCTCCGGCTCCCCACGAAAAGCACGCCCTGCTGAAGTTGTCGAATTGGAGACGCGGCTAACAAGCCAACTGGGTCTTCCGGTTTCCATCAGCTACCGAGACCAAAAGGGTAGCTTGAGAGTCTCCTTCAAATCCGTCGACGACCTGCAACGTCTCTTCGCGAAGCTGTCCGCCGACTAGGCCACGGCTAAAACCCGGGGACGGTCGAGTTCCCAACCCCCCTCCGGTCACCTGTTATCCAGTATAGGCTATCACCACATATCGTTGCGGCGCCTCACCCTCTGAAAACGACCGTACCTCGTCGTGCTTGGAGACCGTATCGTGGATGACCTTCCGGTCGGCGGCGTTCATGGGTTCCAGCATCAATTCTCCGCCTTCGGCCGTCACCTGCTCCACCAGTCCCGTGGCGTAGATAGCCAGGGCCTCTCGGCGGCGGCGGCCGTATCCAGCGATGTCCAGACGTAACCGAGCGCCGCCTGAGGTCTTCCGTTTAATCACGGACTTGGCGATCGTGTGCAGGGCTTCGATGCCGCTTCCTCGCTGACCCACCAAGACCTCGGTCTCGTCTCCCTCGATCTTGGCTACGATCAAGTCTTCCTCGGACCGGGTGTGAACCTCGCCCTTCATGGCAATGGCTTCCAACAGGCCTGTCAGGAAATTCTGAGCCGCTCCCTCCTGTTCCTCTAGTGAAGTCGCAGCCGGTTTCTGTTTCCTGCGATTGTTCCGATGAGCCGGTTTGGGTGGACTGCTTTGGGGACCCTTCCCGCGGGGAGGGCGCCGGCTTCTCTGTTTCGTCGCTCCAGCGGTCGGATCGCGTCGTGCCCGGCCTTTGGGGCCCTTGCCTCCTCTGCCGCCACGGCTGCGGCGGCGCTTGGCGGGCTTGCGCTTTGCCCTGACGATGGCGTCCTGCCTCCCTACACCCAGGAAACCCTTGGTGGGTTCTTGCAGAATCTCCCAATCGACTCGGGCGTCATCCTTTAGGTCCAACTCCTCCAAAGCGGCCTGCTTAGCCAACTCCACCGTCCGGGCCTTTACGTCTATTAGCTCCATGTCTTACTTCCTCCTCTTCCTCCTTCTGGATCTCTTTGCCGATCGGGGGTGGGGTGGGGAAGAGGATGGTGTCCCTCCCGAATCCGGCTTGTCCTCTTTATCAATCGCAGGGGGCGGTTCTGGGCGCCCGTCCATCCAGTTGATGGTGATTTGCTGTCCTAAACGAACCAGGTTCGACGTCGTCCAGTAAAGCAGGAGTCCCGCAGGAAAATTCCACGAGATGAATCCCAGAAAGAGTGGCATGATGCGGGTGAACATTTGCATCTGCCTCTTCTGTCGCTCGGCGCCCGGCGTCGAAACCTGATCACGCTGGGTGTACCACTGCTGAACGTATTGGATGGCGATCATGGCGATCATGGTTGCCAGGTAGGGGATCGCGGCTCCTATGCCGGTGCTGATTATCTGAGAAGGGGATACCCCCAGGTCCATTCCCACGAACGTGGCTTCCTCCGCCCGAATGGCTTCCCACAGGGCGCTCCCGGGCGGCACCGGAGACAGGTCGCCCTGTAGACCTGTCGGGTCGTTGAGCACCCGGAATATGGCAAACAGGATCGGAGATTGCACCAGCAGGGGTCCAAGGCACCCCAAGGGTGAAGCTCCGTGCTTGCGCTGCAACTCGGTCATGCGACGTTGCATCTCTTCGCGTTGATCCCGATAATCCCGGCGGATGCGCTGCAACTCGGGTTGGATCTGCATCATTGCCCGGCTGGATCGAGTCTGCTTGAGAGTGAGCGGGAACAGCAGGGTGTTGATAACGAAGGTCACCAATATGATGGCTATTCCAAAGTTCGGGAGGAATGCGAATGCGGTCGCAAGGGACCAGCCCAAGCCCTCTTTGATCAGATCCCAAAGGGTCCACCACGGGTCTAGCACGGTTCCGCCCCACGATCCGCAGGCGGAACTGGATCAAACCCACTGGACCCGAAAGGCTGGCACCGTAAGAGTCGACGCACTGCCATCACGACTCCTCTCCAGGCGCCGTACCGCTCGACAGAGGTCTTCGCGTACTCCGAACAAGTAGGCAGATACCGACAACGCCGACCGAAAGCAGGGCTGACAGACCTCTGGTAGAAGGACAATGCATTCAACAACACCCCGGTCATCCTGCCGGGTGCGGCCTGTTCAGCTTGTCTGTTCATCATGGTCTACCGTTGTCCAAGCGTGGCTCTCAGCCATCCCACTACCGTCAGGAAGGGCGCTTCCGCCACTTGCCTGCCTGCCACGATTACGTAATCGCGACCCGACGCCGGGTCAATCTCCATCAAAGCGGCGCGCAAACGCCGCTTGACCCGATTCCGCACCACAGCCTTGCCAACTCTGCGACTAGCCACCAAGCCGACCCTGACTTCATCAGGATGGCCCGGCGCCCACAGGACTGTGATGCCTCCCACCCGGCATCGCTTGCCTTGGGAGAATACCAAGCTGAAGTCGCTTGAAGTTCGCAGTGGTTTGTACGTCGCTATTTCAAGCGGCCAGACGCTTGCGGCCCTTTTGCCGCCGGGAACGGATCACCGCCCGGCCCGCCCGGGTACGCATCCGGTGTCTGAATCCGTGCCGGCGCTTGCGACGGCGAACCTTGGGCTGATAGGTCCTTTTCATAGTTTCGCACCACAAAGATCGTAAATAGGGGACTAGCCAAGGCTATCGCACAGGGGACCTTATGTCAAGACGGTGAGCGGCATTCTTACGCCAAAGGAAACACAAGCCACCTAATCGAGGACCGCTCCTAACAGATTCCCTATGGAGCCTTGAAAACTACCAATATGTAATTCACCTGCCCTGCATGTCGCACCGTCATGCGAAGCAGTCCTTACGCCTGCTTGCAGAGCGTGGCGCCGTCCAATGGGCCGGACCTCAACACACCCTCGGCGCTGATGGATTGGCTGACCCTCCCGGAGGCCGTGGGACGCATCCAACCAGCCCACCAGAAAGCTGTGGAACGCGCCCGGCCAAGGCAGTCGATGCTCACCAAGCCCGCAGGAGCCCTCGGCGTCCTCGAGGCCTTATCGATCAGGCTGCCTCATCGAGACCTCCGATGCCACCATGGATACTGGTAAGCAACGAGGTCGGGATGGGCCTCGTCCCGACCTCGCCGCTGGGACGGGTGTTCCGGGATGCCTTGGGACGCGTAAACCAGATCATCGCGGCTCGGGCAGACGGAGTGAAGCTAATGGCTCTCATTCAATGTAAAGCGCTGAACTGCCATGGAACATGTGGTTACAAAGAGGTGAAAAAACCTCCGTTTTGTGGCAAAAAAGAATTTAGAATTCGCGAAGAAACCGTCGGCTAGTTACAACCTTGTATTTCCGCAGGTCAGAGCATGGCGCCATCCTGGCCCATGTGGTGCCCATCTAACCTCTTTCCGCAGGTCAGAGCCGCATTACGAGGCTCCGCCGCCTCCGCTCCGGGGAGTACGGGAGGGGCTCTTTTAACGGTTCTTACACTGGCTCTAAGGGACTTTGTCTCGTTGAGTCCCCAGATACCGGCCCCCGACTTGTCCCAGCCCCCGACCTGACATCGCCGTCGTGGTCCAGACGTAAGCCGCCATGCGGATGGCGACTGGACCACAGGCACGGAGACAGCTTAACTTTGACCCCGCCCGCCCCAACTCTTGATCGCAACGTGTTCCGCAGGGTGCTCACCGCCCACACCTCGCCGGACGACTGGTCGCGCTGGTTCAAGGACATCCAGGTCTCCTTGACGTCATCGGAAGTCTTATTGGAAGCCCCCAGCCGCTTCGTGGCAAACCAAGTGGTCAGCCGGTTCCTTTCCCAGGTGGAGTCCGCCGCCAGGACCGCAGGCGCCGAGGTCCCGGCGCGGATCCGGGTGATAGTCAACTCCAATCGAGAGGGGCCGTCCCGAACTCCTGCAGCTACCCGTCCCCCTTCGGTGGGCAAGCCGCAGCAACAGGACCCACCTTCACCCCCTCTCCGACATCCCGCCAACCATCACCGTTTTGACAATTTCGAAGTCGGATCATCCAACCTGTTCGCCTACGCGGCGGCCACCTCCGTCGCCGACAGTCCCGGCGCCCGCTATAACCCACTGTTCATCTACGGGGCATCCGGTCTTGGCAAAACCCATCTTCTACTCGCTATTGCCCACGGGACCCGACAAACCCACCCCGCCATGGCGGTTCGTTACTGCACCTCCGAGAAGTTCGTCCAAGAGTTCATCCTGTGTGTCGGCAAAAGGCAGATGGAGAGGTTTCGCCGACGGTTCAGGGACGTGGACATGCTGATACTGGACGACTTCCAGTTTCTCGAAGGCAAGGAACAGACTCTGGAAGAGTTCTACTGGACGTTCGACAGCCTTCAACAGGCGGGTAAGCACATCGTCCTGGGTTGCGACCGTCCCCCCCGAGACCTCAACGCCGTCGCTGACCGCACCAGGAGCCGCATTTCCGCGGGCCTTATCACGGAGATCATTCCGCCGGGGGTGGAGACCCGGATGGCCATTCTACGCCGGTTGGAGGAGCGCAGCCCCATGTCACTGGGCCCTGACGTCCTTCGCATCATCGCCGACCACTTCACGAACAACATTCGAGACTTGGCAAGCGCCCTACGTCAACTGCATGCTTTTGCAAACCTGACCAAGCTCCCCGTGACTCCCGAAGCCGCCCTTCAGCACCTTGCCCCCATGTCGGGTCTGCCTTCATTGACCCCAACGCCGGAGACCATCATCGCCGCCTGCGCCAAGGCCTTTGACACCACCAGCGAGGAGATTCTCCACCGCAATCGGCGACCCAAGCCCTCCGTTGCTCGGCAGGTGGCAATGTACCTGGTCCGAGAAATCACCGGACTGCCTTTCGCCCGCATAGGAACGGCCTTCCAGAGGGGGCACTCCACCGTGCTGTCGGCCCACCGACGAGTGGTGTCCCTAATCTCCGGTGATCCCCAATTTGCCGAGCGTGTCAACGCTATCTACAACGCTATCAACAATCCATGAGCACTGTTGGACCCTTCTTTGTTGGTAACGGTTGCGAACGAGGACAACGTCGTATGCTGGTATACAAACAACTTTGTAGTTCGCCCAGCATCTCCGCCGATAACAGCGAGCTATCAACAGTTGACAGCACCTACTGTTACTACGAGTAATTTTGTAAAATGCAAAGTTCTAGGAAAGGGGTATTTCAGTGAAGATCCGAGCCAACCGGGAGCAACTGGCTGACGCCTTGGGACGGGCACAGCGGGCAGTCGGTTCCCGCAGTTCGCTTCCTGTACTGCAGGGGCTGTTGTGTGAGGCATCTGAAGGGAGGCTGGCTGTAACCGGCACCGATCTCGAGGTGACCGTCCGCAGCGAGATTGCAGCCGAGGTCGAGGAGTGGGGAAAGGTGGTCATTCCCGGGCGGTTGTTTACCCAGGCGGTGCGCAGGATGCCTCCGGGGGTGGTGATGTTGCGGGCCAAGGACCAAGCAGAGTTGGAGATTTCCGGCGAGAATCCGCAACCCGTCTACACGTTGAGGCAGTTGAACGAGGACTTTCCCAAGGTTTCCGTCAGCGGTGGAGCCGGAACTGAGGTTGAGGGGGAGAGTCTTGCGGAAGCCATCAAGCAGGTTGCCCCTGCAGCTTCCAGCGATTTGGGTCGAGCCGTCCTCACCGGGGTGCTGATGGAGTCGACTCCGGAGCGGTTACGGATGGTTGCCACCGATTCCTACCGCCTGGCGTTGCGAGACCTGCCTGCCATTGGACTTGAGACCACCGGTTTGCTCCCGGCGCGGGGGTTGCGGGAGCTTCCCAACACCGTGGGCGCCAGCAAGGTGAAAGTGTCTTTCAGCAGCCGGGAGGGCATGTTCAGTTCGGCGGCAGGCACGCTCCGGCTCCGGATGATCGAGGGGAACTTTCCCAAATACGAGACTCTATTGCCAAGCCAGTACCCGAACCAGTTCACCTGTGACCGGGATAATCTCTTGGAGACGATTCGGCGCATGGAGTTGGTTGCCGAAGATCACTATCCCATCAGGCTGACCATCAGCGATGGAGGCGCTGAGGTGAATGTGATCCGGCAAGATGTCGGCCGGGCCACCGACTACGTGGAGGGCGAGCTTGAGGGAGAGAGCCAGAGTCTGACTGTGGCCTTCAATCCCCGGTACCTTGCCGATGGGGTGGTGGCCACCGGCGCCGAGAAGGTGCGGTTACGCATCATTGACGGCATGAAACCTAGCGTGATAGATGATCCCTCCAGAGACGAGTTTCTGTATCTGTTGATGCCGGTCAACGTTTAGATGGCGCTTGCCTGGCTGACGCTGGCCGGGTTCCGCTCCTACCCTCAGTTACGGTGGAGACCGTCTGAAGGGATCAATCTGCTGGTCGGTCCGAACGGGGTCGGTAAGACGAACCTGCTGGAAGCCGTGGGAGTCCTGTTTACGGCTGCTTCCTTCCGAGGCGCGCCTGACCGAGTGTTGGTGTCCTCGGGCGGGGACACGGCTGTTGTGAGAGGGGAGACCGATGATGAGGCGCCGCACACGGTCGAGTTGCAATTGCATCGCAGGGAGAGGCGTCGACTGCGGCTCAACGGGGCGCGGGTTTCCCGGGTCAGTGACTTGGCCAGGATGGGACGGTTGTTGGTGTTCATCCCCGAGCACCTTGACCTCGTGAAAGGCGGGCCCGCCCAGAGAAGGCAATGGTTGGATGACACCGCGGCCTTGCTGTGGCCGGTGGCCCGAGCGGACCAGTCGGATTACCACAAAGCCCTCCGCCAGCGCAACGCCTTTCTCAAGGCGGGAGATCAGGAGGACCGGATCACCCTGGAGGTGTGGGATCAACGTCTGTCGTCTTCAGGAGCGAGGGTGATGGCTGCTCGCGCCAGGGCCCTTCATGAAGTTCTGGACCCTTTATCGGATGCGGTCACTGCCATCGCAGGGTTGGGCGAACAAGTCGCCGTGGCCTATCGATCGGGCTGGGGCGGAGGCCTCGATCCGGCTGCCGGGATGGCGGCATGGCAGGGGAGGTTGAGGAGTGCTCTGGAGAATGCCCGCCGACGCGACTTCCGGTTGGGTGCAACCACCATCGGCCCTCATCGCGACGAGCCGATAGTCACCCTGAACGGAGCAGATGCCCGTCTCTACGCCAGTCAGGGCGAACAGAGAACCCTGGCGCTTGCGTTGCGGTTGGGAGCATTCGAGGCTGTGGAGCAGGCTGCCGGTGGCCGGCCCGTTCTGGTCCTGGATGACGTTTTCAGCGAACTGGACTCCACCCGGGCTGAAGCCTTGGTGGAGTGGTTGCCCACCACGCAGACCTTCATCTCAGCAGTGGATCAGCGGAGAGTGCCGATTGGAGGGGAGGTCTGGAGGGTGTCGCCGGGGGATGTAAGGTGAACCGTTCACCCCAGGACCCGACCCGGGCCTCCTCTCAGGTGGAGGAGACCCTGGCGAAGATGGGCGTGCCGGGGGTGGCGGCGACGCTGCGGATCCGCCGACAGTGGCGGAGCATGGTCTCAGGGCAGTGGCGTGACAAGGCCCGCCCGCTGGTGCTGGAGGACGGTTGCCTGGTGGTTGAGGTGGGTTCCCAGATGGAGGCCACCCTGCTGCGCTACGGCGCGGCTGGACTGCTGGAACAGCTCAACGCGGCCTTGGGATCCCGGATCGTGCAGCGTATCGCCGTCAGGGTTTCAAGTGGTTCTCATTAATCGTAAATCCCCAGGTCAGCGGCTATTAATCCTCCCGGCACCCGGCAGGATAAGAGAAGATTGTCACAGGGATTCTGCTAGAATAATTGGAAGATCAAAGAGGGTCGCCCAAAACTCCTGCCTTGCGATCCGCGAAAGCCGCCTTTTCAGAAAGCTAGGGAAACAGTGACCATCACAGATCGTTACTCCGCCAGGGATATCGTCGTTCTGGAGGGCCTGGAGGCGGTCCGCCGCAGGCCCAGTATGTACATCGGGTCAACCGGCCCGCGTGGCCTTCATCATCTGGTGTGGGAAGTGGTTGACAACGCCATCGACGAGGCCATGGCCGGCCACTGCACGCGCATCGATGTGGTCCTGCAGGCGGACGGCTCGGTCCGGGTGTCCGACGACGGGCGGGGTATCCCTGTGGGTCTTCATCGGCAGACCAAGATGTCCGCCCTGACCACGGTGTTGACCGTGCTCCACGCCGGCGGCAAGTTCGAAAAGGGTTCCTATCAGGTGTCGGGGGGTCTCCATGGGGTTGGAGTCTCGGTGGTCAATGCCCTCTCCGAACGGCTGGACGCTGAGGTCCGCCGGGAGGGCCGGATCTGGACCCAGAGCTTCGAGAAGGGACAGCCGCTTGGGAACGTGCAACGGGGACGCAAGGTGACCCGAACCGGGACCACTATCACTTTCGTACCGGATCTGGAGATATTCCAAGAGACCCGCAAGCTTTCTTACGCCACTGTGGCGTCCCGGTTGAGAGAACTGGCCTATCTGAATCGCAGCCTCCAGATCCTGCTGACTGATGCACGGGTAAGTCCGGCCCGAACCGAGTCCTTCCAATACCAAGGCGGTATCCAGGATTTCGTAGCCCATCTCAATCGAAACAACGACGCGGTGAACCGGCGCCAGATCGTGGTTGAAGACCAGGACGAAGAGGCTGAACTAGAGGTGGCCCTGCAGTGGACCACCGGCTATCAAGAGAACGTCCTTTCATTCGTCAACAACATAAGCACTGTGGAGGGTGGTACCCACGAAGAAGGGTTCCGCCGCGCCCTCACCAAGGTGACCAACGATTTTGGGCGCGCCAAGAACCTCATTAAGGAAAAGGACTCCAACCTCACCGGGGAAGACGTTCGGGAAGGGCTGACCGCCGTGCTGTCCGTACGGGTCAAGAACCCGCAATTCGAGGGCCAGACCAAGACCAAACTGGGCAACACCGAGATTCGGTCCTACGTGGAAAAGGCTCTCAACCGGGCACTGCCGGAGTGGTTGGAAAAACACTCCCCGGAAGCAAGAGCGATCGTGACCAAGGCGCTGGGGGCGTCCAAGGCCCGGGAGGCGGCTCGCAAGGCGCGGGAGTTGACACGGCGCAAATCGCTCCTCGAGTCAACCAGCCTTCCCGGCAAGCTGGTGGACTGCTCGAGCCGTGATCCCTCGGAGAGCGAACTGTTCATCGTGGAGGGAAACTCCGCGGCCGGTCCGGCCAAACAGGCTCGGGATTCCCACATCCAGGCAATTCTCCCCATCAGGGGAAAGATCCTGAATGTGGAGCGGGCCCGTCTGGGGAAAGCCCTCATGAACAAGGAGGTGCGTTCGATCATCACCGCGGTGGGAACCGGGATAGGCGAGGAATTCGACATCGAAAAGTGTCGTTACCACAAACTGGTGCTGCTCACGGACGCCGATGTGGACGGGTCCCACATCCGGACCCTTCTCCTTACCCTGCTATTTCGCAACATGCGGGGTTTGCTGGAACGTGGGTACGTCTATGTTGCGCAACCTCCGCTATATCGCGTCAAGCGGGGCGCCAAGGTGATCTACCTCAAGAACGACCAGGAATTGGAGGATTTCCGCCGCAAGCACCCCAAGATCAACCCCACCCGGTTCAAGGGCTTGGGAGAGATGAACCCCGACGAGTTGTGGGAGACCACCATGAATCCAAAGACCCGGACTCTCCTGAAGGTACAGATCGACAGTTCGGCGGCCGCCTCGGAGACCGGTGAACTTTTCCGCACGCTTATGGGCAACGACGTGGCCGCCCGCCGAGAGTTCATACGGACCAACGCCTCCGACATCCGCTTCCTCGACGTATGAACGACGATCGACCACCATTGAACCCCACGCTCTACAGCGGACCGGGGATCGAACTGACCGACGAGATGTCGCAGTCTTTTTTGGAATACGCCATGTCGGTGATCGTTGCCCGAGCATTGCCGGATGTTCGGGACGGATTAAAGCCCGTTCAGCGGAGGATCATCCACTCTATGAGCCAGGCCAACCTGACGCCGAACGGTCGCCACCGCAAGTGCGCCACTGTGGTGGGAGACGTCATGGCCAGGTTCCATCCCCACGGCGATCAGGCGATCTACGACGCGCTGGTCCGCCTGGGTCAGGATTTCAGCCTGGGCCATCCGTTGGTGGATCCCCAGGGGAACTTCGGCAGCATCGAGGACCCGCCGGGCCAGATGCGTTATACGGAGTGCCGACTCTCAAAGATCGCCCTGTCCATGTTGGAGGGAATCAACGAGGACACCGTCGACTTCGTGGAGAACTACGACGGGGAACATCGGGAGCCGGTGGTGTTGCCCTCGAAGTTCCCGAATCTGTTGGTCAACGGCGCCCAGGGAATCGCGGTGGGAATGGCCACCAATATTCCTCCCCACAACCTGGGTGAGGTGATTGACGCCTGCCTCTACCTACTGGACTATCCGGACTGTCCGGCCTCCGACCTACTCAAGTACGTGAAGGGTCCCGACTTCCCCTCGGGCGGGGAGATCATCTCCGACGAGGCCGTTAAGCAAGCGCTTTTGACCGGGAGGGGTTCGGTGAAAATGCGGGCGGTGGCCGAACCTCGGGAGATCCGCAAGGGTCGCACCGCCATAGTGGTCACCGAGCTTCCCTACCAGGTCTCCCAGGACCGGGTGCTGGAGAAGATCGCTGACTTGGTGAACCAGAAGGAGATCCGCACCATCGCCGACCTGCGGAACGAGTCCTCCTCCCGGGTGGGGACTCGGCTCGTGATCGAGTTGAAGAGGAGGGCGGTTCCCAAGGTGGTCATGAACCAGCTTTACAAGCGGACCCAACTGCAGACCACTTTCGGGGTGAACATGGTGGCGCTGGTGGATGGGGTACCCCGCGTGCTGGGAATCCGGGAGGCGCTTGGGTACTACGTCGACCAGCAGATGGAGGTGGTGGAGCGAAGGACCCGCTTTCGCTTGGACAAGGCCTTGGCCCGGGCTCATATCCTGGAAGGCCTTTGCATCGCAGTCGACAACATCACCGAGGTGATCGAGATCATCCGGTCTTCGGCAAACACCCCCCAGGCGCGGACTCGTCTCAGGGAGCGGTTCGAACTCTCCGAAATCCAGGCCAATGCGATTCTTGACATGCCGCTGCGGCGCCTGACGGCCCTGGAGTCCGAGAAACTGGCCAACGAGTTGGAGGAATTACGGGAGGCAATTGCCGACCTGCGAGACATTCTTGCCAAACCGGCCCGCCGGCGTTCGATAATCCGATCCAACCTCCAAGCGATAAAGAAGCGGTTCGCCGTCCCCCGACGCAGTCGCCTGATCCCTGATCTGGGGGAGATGTCGATCGAGGATTTGATCGAGGACGAGGAGTTGATCGTCACCGTGTCCCGCAGCGGATATGTCAAGTCCGTAAAGGCCGGAGCCTACCGGACCCAGGGGAGGGGCGGAAGGGGCGTGAAGGCCGCCAAGCTTGCCGAGGGAGACGTCATCTCCAACCTGGTTCACACCACAGCCCACTCGTACCTGCTGTTCTTCACCAATCGGGGAGTGGTGCACCGACTGCGGGCCCACGAGATCCCCCGGCAGTCCCGGACCGGAAAAGGAGTACTGGTCCATGCCGTGTTGCCCATCGAGCCTGAGGAGAGGATCCAGGCGATAGTTGACACCCGTGACTACGAGACGGTGAAGTACTTGGTGATGGTCACACGCCGAGGAATGGTGAAGAAGACCGAATTGAAGGCTTACGACTCTACGTACAGGACACTGCGGGCCATAAACCTGTCACCCGATGACGAACTGGTTGCGGTCCGGTCCACCAACGGCAAGAATGACCTGTTGCTGTTCACCCAGAGCGGGAAGGGAATCCGGTTCCACGAAGGGGATATCCGCCCCATGGGTAGAGTGGCCCGGGGAGTAATCGGGATGAGACTCGCAGAAGGAGATCAGGTGGTCGGCGCCTGCTCCGATATGGAGGGTGACGAGGTTTTGCTGGTTACCTCCAGGGGGTTTGCCAAACGCACCAAGATGAAACTGTTCCTGCCGCAGACGGAAGAGGCGAAGCCGCGTTTCCGGGGGGGCCAGGGCGTAATCGCCATCAAACTTGCCAAGGCGCGAGGAGTCTTGGTCGGGGCCCGCGCCGTTGGTCCGGAGACCGAGGTGATGCTTATCTCTGCTCAAGGAATTGCCATTCGAACGGCAGTGTCGTCGGTGAGTGTGCAGGGCCGCTACGCCACGGGTGTCACGGTCATGCAGTTAGGAGAAGACGAGACGCTGTCGGCCTTCGAGATCGTTCCAGGTGACAACGGCAACTGACGGGGGCACGCTATAGCCTGGGACGCTCCGGTAGGCTCTTTGTGGTGCTAGATACGCAGCCCACGCACTCGGTTCACCGGGTCCGTCGAGTCATTCGGCGCATAGACCCGTGGACGGTGCTAAAGGTTTCCTTTATCGTTTACCTGGTGGCCGCATTTGCCTTCATGCTGGCTTCTGTGATGTTCTGGGAGGTGGTGGAGAGGTCGGGCATACCCCAAAGAATCACCGAATTCCTGATCCAGATCACGCTGCTGGATACTGGCGAGGCACCTTTTGCCAACACCGAACAGTTCGTTCGCCTTTCGGCCATTCTGGCTGTGGTGTGGGCGGTCATGTCCTGCGGTCTCACCACATTGGGGGCAATCATGTACAACCTGGTAGCCGATGTGGTGGGAGGGGTGGAAGTAGTGTTGCTGGAGGAAAACGTTGTTCCTGTGGTCGTGGCGGCTCCCGCCACCGATTCTCCGCAGGTTGCATCATTGCCCTCGGGGGAGCAAGGCGGCCCCCTGGATCCCGATGAGCCCACCATGGTGGTGCAAAAAGACTGACCCGCAGAGACCGTCCGCAACATGTCAGAGGCTATCGCGAGGGCCTAGGGGAGTCTCCGTAAAAGACCCTGTGGCCATGACCGGACTGACGCAGGAAAGTGGCGGCGAAAAGGCCGGCGAGGGCGGTACGCCCCCGCACCTGCCATAACTTGGCATATAATGCTGACCCAGAAGAGGTGATGAGTTGAATCAACCCGACGCGCTGGAACGAAAGGTAGGAGCGCGTCGGGATCGTGCCTCCGGATTGCAAGAGACGCTTTTGAGGCCAAATGCAGGTTTGGATTTCCAAAGCGTCTTGCGGGAAGTCGTGGTGGGTGCCTGTGCTTTGACCGGGGCCCGGCAGGGTGGGATCGCAGTGCTTGACGGATCTGGCCAGATCCAAGACTTCGTTACCCATGGATTGACGCTCGACGAAAGCAACGTCGCTGAAGTCCTCGAGCATCCTTTCGGTTCTCGCCAACTCGACCCGCTACCGAGCCCCGATGATGTCGCAAACTATATCACTTCGGTGGGTGGAACCAAGTGTTCGCCGGAACTGACGTCCTTTTTGTCGACAGTGATTTGTTTTCAGGGATCAGACGTCGGCAACTTCTATATTGCCAACAAAGAAGGGGGGGTGTTCACACAGGCCGATCGACAGGCACTGGAGGTGTTCGCCTCCCAAGCGGGGGCAGCCATCATCTACGCGCGGAAGCACGACCGCCGGGGAGAGGTCACGATCGACCTGGAGGGCCTCATCAACGCAACACCGATAGGCGTCCTGGTTTTCGATGGGAGGACGGCCCTTCCGATAGCCATAAATCAGGAAGCGAAGAGGATGGTGAGTTACCTGCACTCGCCGGAGGTGTCAGCCGAGCACCTCTTGAAAGTGATGACAGTACAACTGTCGAATGGGTTGGAGATCGGTCTCGACAGGTTTCCTCTGGCGAAGGTCTTGGCCGGCAGGGAGACGGTGCGAGCGGAGGAGGTCACCATAAACGTCCCCAATGGGCGGAGCGCCACAGCCCTTGTCAACGTCACCCCGATCCGGTCGGACAGCGGTGAGACCGAGTCTGTGGTAGTCACCTTCCAGGACATAACCCCGCTGCGAGAATTGGAACGACTTCGGTCCGAGTTCCTGGACATGGTGAGCCGGGAGTTGCGGGCTCCGTTGACCTCGATCAAGGGATCGGCCACCACTTTGCTGGAATCGCTGTACACCTTGGACCCGGCGGAGACGGTTCACCTGGTTCGCATCATTGACTCACAGGCCAACCAAATGCGTGCCCTGATTCGGGATCTCCTTGATGCGGCCCGCATCGAGACGGGCACCTTGTCAATCCTCCCGGAACCTGCAGAGGTGGCCGTCCTTGTCAGTGAGGCCAAGAACGCCTTTCTAAACGGAGGAGGCCCCGATGACATCAGCATGGATGTCGATCCGGATCTCCCCTTGGTCAAGGCTGACCGGACCAGGATTGTGCAGGTCCTTACCAAACTCCTGTCCAACGCAGCCAGGTTCTCCGATGAGTCATCCCCCACCCGGGTGCGGGCCGTGCGGGAAGGTTTCCACGTCAAGGTGTCCGTTGCCGAACAGGGACGGGGAGTGCGTGCTCAGCGACTTATGGATCTGTTCAGGAAGTACTCGCGGGTCGAGGGGACTGAGGGGGGACGGGAAGTGTTGGGTTCGGGATTACATCTCGCCATTTGCAAGGGCATCGTGGAAGCTCATGGCGGCCGGGTCTGGGCGGAAAGCGAGGGACCGGACAAGCCAAACTGGCTTAGCTTCACTCTTCCGATGATGGAAGCACTCGGGACCGGCTCCAGGACGCTGTCCGATCCCACTTTCACACAGGCTCGGGCGGGAGAGCAGGTCGGGGTACTTGTAGTTGATGATGACCTTCCAACCCTCAGATACGTTCAGGACGCTCTTACAAACGCGGGTTTCGCGGTCATCGCACCCGGGGATCCCGAGCAGGCCCTGGAGCACATCGGAGTGAGCAAGCCCAACCTGGTGGTGCTCGATCTGGTTTTGTCAAGCACTGACGGTGTGGCCCTTTTGAATGCGATTCTCGGCGTTACCGACGTTCCGGTCATCTGCCTGTCCGAGTACGGGAGAGACGAGATCAATGCCAGAGCCTTGGAAATCGGGGCTGCCGACTATGTGGTGAAGCCCTTTGCCCCAACAGAACTGGTGGCGCGGATCCGGGCAGCACTGCGAAGGCATGCCACGCCGGAGCGACGGGAGCCGCCGGAGCCCTTTGTGCTGGCGGACTTGGTTATCAACTATGCCGAACGGAGGGTGACGGTGTCCGGGCAGGCCGTGCAACTGACTGCGACAGAGTACAACTTGCTGTCGGAGTTCTCGGTCAATGCCGGACGCGTCTTGAGCCATGACCATCTGCTTCGCCAGGTGTGGGGGTTGTGGCACAACGGGGGAGGCGGGACCATCCGCACCACTGTCAAGAGGCTGCGGCGAAAGTTGGGCGACGATGCCGCTGATCCCAAGTACATCTTTACCGTTCCCCGCGTCGGCTACCGGATGACCAAAGCCGACACGCCGGCCGAAGCACACCACTGACCTTCGGGGGGAAAGAGCCTCCCCGGTAAACAGACCGGCGATGAGCCAAGGCGGGGCGAGCCAACCGGTGAGGGCTGTCTCCCACGAACAAACCGGAGTCGCGTAAGAATCAGCCGTGTGAGATCTGATGCGACGGGTATCGGTGGGCCCACCTGGATTTGAACCAGGGACCTCATCCTTATCAGGGATGCGCTCTAACCAACCTGAGCTATGAGCCCTCTGCGGAAAGAATATTACACACCGAACCGAACCTCCACAGACGAAGTATCCTTGTGTTCTCCGGGGGACGTAGCTCAGCCTGGAAGAGCGCCTGCTTTGCAAGCAGGAGGTCGTGGGTTCAAGTCCCATCGTCTCCACGCCTTTGGTGACTGACCATTTTTGAGAGGAGCAAGGAAGATGAAATCGGCTGTAATCGTAGATGCGGTGCGCACTCCGGCAGGCAGGCGCAAGGGCAAGCTGTCCGGAATACACGCGGTCGACCTGGCGGCCCTTTCCTTGGCCGCTGTGGTGGAACGCAACGATCTGGATCCGGGCCTGGTGGAGGATGTGATATGCGGATGCGTGAGCCAGACGGGGGAACAGGGTCTCAATGTCGCTCGTAACGCCGCTCTGGCAGCCGGATTCCCCGAGGAGGTTGTGGGAGTCACCATTGACCGGCAGTGCGGTTCCTCCCAGCAGGCCGCTCACTTTGCCGCACAGGGTGTGATGGCAGGCGCCTACGACGTGGTCATTGCTGCAGGGGTGGAGTCCATGACCCGGGTTCCGATGGGTGTCACCGCTGAACTGGGGCCCGGTCTTCCGTTCGGCCCCCAGGTGATGGAACGTTATGCCAACGGCCTGGTTCCGCAGGGCATCTCGGCCGAACTGATCGCAGACAAGTGGGGCTTGAGCCGCGAGGAACTTGATCTGATCTCGCTTCAGTCCCATCAACGCGCTGCAAGGGCAACCGACGAAGGACGTTTCCAGTCTCAGATCCAGCCGGTGACGGTGACCGTTGGTGGGCAAAGAGAAGTCATGACAGAGGACGAAGGGATTCGTAGAACCACCAGCACGGAGGCATTGGCCGGCCTGCCGCCGGCTTTCAAGGCCGACGGCAAGATAACCGCTGGAAACTCGTCACAGATCTCAGATGGCTCTGCGGCCGTGCTGATCATGAGTGAAGAGCGGGCTTCTCAATTGGATCTGACGCCTATGGCGCGGTTCGTCTCCTTCGCCCTGGCGGGAGTTGACCCGGTGATGATGCTCACAGGTCCTATTCCGGCAACGGCCAAGGCACTGGATCGGGCCGGTCTGACCATTGACGACATCGGGCTGTTCGAGATAAACGAGGCTTTCTCGTCGGTGGTCGGGGCTTGGCGGGCGGAGCACGGGGGCAGCGATGTGGAGGGGCTGTGGGAACGCACCAACGTCAACGGGGGAGCGATAGCCCTTGGACATCCCCTGGGCGCCTCGGGGGCGAAGCTTCTTACCACCCTGGTGCATGAGATGGTTCGCACCGATACCCGCTACGGCCTGCAGTCCATGTGTGAGGGCGGTGGTATGGCCAACGCCACCGTCATCGAAAAGCTCTGAACGAATCCGCTGCTTAGGCGTTGATCAGCGTCCTCAACCTGGTCATCGCCCTTCTGATCGGGGTGGTGGTGTGGCGGCTCTGCCTGTGGTTCCTGCGCGCCTTGGCTGTTCCACCCCACAAGCCCGATCCCGACATGGTGGTGGAGGCCGTGCAGGACTACCGCTGCACCCTCTGCGGCACGGAGCTGACAGTGAGGGTCGCCAGCGTGTCCAAGACGGCTGCGCCTCGGCACTGTCGAGAGGATATGGTGGCGGTCTGGCGACCGGAGGGTTCGGGCTAGCGGTATCCGGTGGTCATCAGGAACCCCACCGCAATCAAGGCAAGTCCACCCACGAGCCACAGCTGATCCAACCCAAGGACAAAGCGAAGCAGGACCAGGATCAGGCCCACGCCCATCAGACCGGCCATGGTTATCACATACCATCGGGGCGATGGGCTCGAGGCCTTAACAGGATTGCGGGGAGGGGTGGGCTTGCGCTGGCGGGCGCCTTTTCGTTTCTTCGAGACTGGCATCTTTCCATCCTAGAGAGTAGCGGACCGGCCCCCCACTCGCGAGGCCGGGGTTTGAAGGTCTTGCGGCCGAAAACCGAGTTCAGCGCGAGGTCGAGGGTCGGCTTGGTAATCTGGCGTGGTGATGCGGGTTCTGATTCTGGACAATTACGACTCGTTCACCTTCAATCTGGCTCAATACTGCGGCGAGTTGGGCACCGATCCCGTGGTGGTGAGAAGTGATGTGACCACGGCGGAGGAAGCCCTGGGCTGGGGGGTGGACAGATTGATAATCTCCCCGGGGCCCGGGCGCCCCGAGAACGCCGGATTCTCGGTCGACTACGTAAGAGCGTTCGGGTCCAAAGTGCCGACCCTGGGAGTCTGTCTCGGGCATCAGGCGGTGGCAGTCGCCTATGGCGGCCAGGTGGGCGCGGCGCCGGAACCCCGCCACGGCAAGACATCCCCGATAAGACACGACCGGAAAGGGGTCTTCGAGGGCTGTGACAACCCCTTTGTGGCAACCCGCTACCACTCGTTGGCTATCACCGAGTTACCACCGGTCCTGGAAGCGTGCGCATGGAGCGAAGAGGGGGTCATCCAAGGAGTGCGCCATCGTTCTCTACCGGTGGCGGGGGTGCAGTTCCATCCTGAGAGCATTCTCACCTCGGAGGGCAAACGCCTGCTTGGCAATTTCCTGAGACCCGCCGGGAAGACGGAAATCTAGCTGGTCGGTGGTGCTATTTTGAGGTACATGCTTTCCACGGAGGTGGCAGATGCCGATCGCTAGTCCTTCCCAATACCTTGCGATGCTCGAGTCGGCCCGTTCGCAGGGATACGCCTTTCCTGCCATCAACGTCAGCTCCAGCGAAACCCTCAACGCCGCTTTGGCGGGATTCGCGGAAGCAGGGTCAGATGGAATCATCCAGGTATCGACCAGCGGGGGCCAGTTCCTATCGGGCACAAGAGTGAACGACATGGCACTTGGTGCCCAGGCCTTGGCCGAGTTCGCACACACGGTGGCGGACCGCTACCCGATGTTCATCGCCCTGCACACCGACCACTGCCAGCCCGACCGGGTGGACGGGTTCATCCGACCACTGCTTGCCGAGACCGCCCGGCGCCGCGCCAATGGCCTGGGGCAACTCTTCCAAAGCCACATGCTGGATGCCTCCGCCCTGCCTTTGGAGGAGAACCTGGCTCTGGCGGCCGAACTCCTGGAAGAGTGCGCCGCCCAAGAGGTGCTCTTGGAGTTGGAAATCGGGATCGTCGGCGGCGTGGAGGACACTATGGATCACACCAACGTGGATCGCCGGAAGTTGTACACCACTGCGGAAGACATGATGGCCGTGGCCGAGAGGCTTGGAGTGGGAGAACGGGGCCACTACATGCTGGCGGCGGTTTTCGGAAATGTCCATGGTGTCTACAAACCCGGGAAGGTCGAGCTTCGCCCCAGCATCCTTCGTGAAGGGCAGAATGCCACCGAGGAACGGTACGGGTATCGTCACTACCTGGTCTTTCATGGCGGGAGCGGTTCCAGCCCGGAGGACATCCGGGAGACGGTGGGCTATGGGGTGGTGAAGATGAACATCGATACCGACACCCAGTACGCTTTGACCCGGTCAGTGGCAGATCACATGTTCACCAATTATTCAGGGGTTATGAAGGTGGATGGGGAGGTGGGCAACAAGAAGGTATATGATCCTCGTTCCTATATGAGAAGAGCGCAACAGGCCATGGCGGATCGGGTAGCCCTCGCCTGCTCGGACCTCGGGTCGGCCGGGCGCTCGATAGGGGAATAGGAGTCGGGTCAGTGCTGAGGGAACCTTTACACGAAACCTGGATCGACTCCAATCGATTCGTGCCCCGGCGATTCGTCCGCCCCATCCAGAAGTTCATGAAGATAGAGGCCTCCACGGGGGCCCTGTTGCTGCTGATGGCGGCGGTGGCCATGGTCTGGGCCAATTCACCGTGGTCGGACAGCTATTTCGCCTTTTGGAACACCCCCATCGACGTGACGGTCGGGCCCATACATCTCAGCGAGACGTTCCAGATCTTCGTGAACGACGCCCTGATGACCTTCTTTTTCTTCGTGGTGGGTTTGGAGATAAAGCGGGAGTTGGTGCTGGGCCGGTTGCGGGACCCGAAGGCGGCAACGCTGCCGGTAATGGCGGCGGCAGGAGGAATGCTGGTGCCGGCGTTGGTGTACATCGTGCTGGTGGTCGGAGAAGGGGGAGAGGCCCTGAGCGGGTGGGCAGTCCCCACCGCCACCGACATCGCCTTCTCGCTGGGGGTTTTGTCGCTGGTGGGAAACCGGGCGTCTTCCGGCGCCAAATTGTTCCTTCTGGCTCTGGCCATCGCCGACGACGTGGGAGCGATAGCAATCATTGCCCTGTTTTACTCGGAGGACCTGGCCTGGAACTGGCTGACCTGGGGGATAGTGACTTTGATTGTCATCGCGGTTGCGGGCCGGGCCGGAATACGTGCCCGCACCTTTTACATCCCGGCGTCGCTGGTGGCCTGGTTTTGCGTTCATGAGGCAGGCGTGCACCCCACGTTGGTGGGAGTGGCCTTGGCTTTCATAACCCCGGCGCGGCCCATGTATTCCGCCGAAGAGCTATACGACAAGGGACAGGCCCTTCTCAATTCGTTCCCTCGCCACATCGTCACCTACCACCAGCGTGAAGAAGCCGACCACCAGATAATGACCCTGGCGGAGGTGGCGCGCGAGTCGGTGGCGCCCCTGGCCAGAAACGAGCATCGGTTGCTGGCTTGGAGTTCCTTTTTGGTGCTTCCCATCTTCGCCCTGGCCAATGCAGGCGTACGGATCGGTGATGATATCGGTCAATTGCTGAAGCCGGTGGCGATGGGCACTGCGTTGGGTCTGCTGCTGGGTAAGACCGTGGGGATCAGCCTCTTCACCTGGCTGGCGGTGAAATTGGGGTGGGGACGATTACCTGAAGGCATGCAGGGTCGCGATGTGGTTGCCTTGGCAGCGGTGGCCGGGATCGGCTTTACCGTGGCCATCTTTGTCTCCAGTCTGGCTTTCGTCGACCCGATGTTGACGGACCAGGCCAAGCTGGGAATCTTGACGGGTTCGCTGCTAGCCGGGCTACTCGGCTACTCCATATTCCGTTTCGGACCCAGGCCCAAGGCCTCCGGCGAGTCGGCAGGTGCGGAGTGAGGCGCGGTCGCGGCCTGTAGCCGATACGGCGCCAATATCCTTCAGTCGCACTTAACAGTGCTAGCATCGGGGAGAATTACGCTTGCGTTGTTCGGCCCAGCCCGAGGCTGCGCCTGAACCCGAATATCCGTTGTTTAGTCGGCTGAACGGCCGACTAGGAAAGAGGAGGCACTCCTCATGAAGAGAACAGCCATCGTTTTAGTAGCTTTGACCATGATCCTGGCGGCGTGCGGCGATACCGAGGATACGGCCACCACGGCGGCCGATCAACCGCCGGAAACCGTTATTGTTGAAGTAGAAGTTCCTGTAGAGACCGAAGACGTGTTGGATGTGGTGATTGCCCGCGGCGAGTTGAACTGCGGGGTCAATGAGACCATTCCAGGATTCGGCTACAAGGATGCCGCCGGGACGTTCACGGGCTTCGACATTGATCTGTGCCGGGCCGTGGCTGCCGCAGTTGTCGGAGACAGCGAAGCAGTCAGGTTCGAGGCACTGACCGCCGCCGCCCGCTTTGAGGCTCTGACCTCTGGCCTGGTCGACCTTCTGGTACGTAACACCACCTGGACGCAAAGCCGCGACACCGACCTGGGCCTTGACTTCGGACCTACCACCTACTACGACGGCCAGCAGTTGATGGCCCGAGGAGAGCAGGGGTTCAGTTCCGGGTCAACCTTGGAGGAGATAGAGGGCGCCACGGTTTGCGCTATCGCCGGTACCACCACCGAGAAGAACATGACCGAAGCGGCCGCGGCCGCGGGGGTCAACATCACCCTGAGCACCTTTGAAGATTTCAATGTGGTGATTGAGGGCTTCAAGTCCGCCGCCTGCGATGTGGTGACCAGTGACGGGTCGACCTTGGTCTCCCGCAAGGCCACCGAAGGGGCGGCTGGTGAGGACTGGGTGATATTCCCCTCGGTTCCGATTTCCAAGGAACCTCTCGGTCCCGCCTGGATTCAGAACCAGTCCCGCTTCGGCGATGTGGTCAACTGGACGGTCTTTGCCATGCTGATCGCCGAGGAGAAGGGCATCACCTCCTCCAACATTGACAGCATGACCGAACTCGATGGTGAGGCAAGTCGACTCCTCGGCGTCACTGAGGACGAGTTGCAGACCAAGATGGGCCTCCCTGCAGACGCCTTCTATCAGGTGATCAAGCAGGTTGGCAACTATGGCGAGGTCTACGACCGGCACCTCACGCCGCTGGGCCTCGAGCGAGGTTTGAACGCTCTCTACGGCGATGGCGGTCTTCTCTACCCACCGCCCGCCCGTTAAATTACGCACAAGCGATCAAGAAGAGGAGACCCGGGCTCACCACAGCCCGGGTCTCGTTCTTGGAGGGTAGGATGAATCCGGCATGAAGAAGGCCCCCTTAGCACTGGTTGCTTTGGCCCTGGTGGTCGTTGCCTGCGGAGGCGACGTCGAGGAGACAACCACCACCGCCTCTGCCATCACCCAAGCGGCCGAACCCGCTGCCACGGAGGCTGAGGACCTGCTGGACGTGGTTACCGCTCGTGGAGAATTGAACTGCGGGGTGAACGAGACTCTGCCAGGGTTTGGTTACAAGGACTCGTCAGGAGCTTTCACAGGGTTTGATGTGGAATTGTGTAGGGCGGTCGCCGCCGCCATATTCGGCGATGCCGATGCCGTGAGATTCGAGGCGTTGACCGCCGCCGCTCGCTTCGAAGCCGTGAACTCGGGCCTGATCGACTTGTTGAGCCGCAACACCACCTGGACGCAGAGCCGCGACACCGACCTGGGGCTCGACTTTGGGCCCACGACCTACTACGACGGCCAACAACTCATGGCGAAAGGCGCGGACGGGTTCACCTCTATGTCCGACGTTGAGGACATCGATGGCGCGGTAGTCTGCACAAACGCCGGTACCACCACCGAGAAGAACATCACGGAGACGGCATCGGCGATGGGGATCAACATCACGCTGAGCACCTTTGAGGACTTCAACGTGGTATTGGAGAATTTCAAGTCACGTGCCTGCGACGTAGTGACTACCGACGGTTCAGGACTGGTCTCCCGCAAGGCCACCGAAGGCGCCGCAGGTGAGGACTGGGTGATATTCCCGGCGGTGCCCATTTCCAAGGAACCTCTCGGTCCCGCCTGGATTCAGAACCAGTCCCGCTTTGGCGACGTGGTCACCTGGACTGTGTTTGCCATGCTGATCGCCGAAGAGAAGGGCATCACCTCCTCCAACGTGGATTCCATCGTGGAGGTGGACGGTGAGGCCAGTCGCCTGTTGGGCGCCACGGAGGACGAGCTTCAGACCAAGATGGGTCTTCCCGCCGACGCCTTCTATCAGGTGATCAAGCAGGTCGGCAACTACGCCGAGGTCTACGATCGGCATCTGAGCCCTTTAGGCCTGGAACGCGGTTTGAACGCCCTTTACACCGATGGCGGCCTTCTCTATCCCCCGCCTGCCCGCTAAGCGAAAGATCGACAACGAAAGTGAGTCCCGAACCCAAGACGGCTCGGGCTTCTTCTTTAGCCTAGATCCACCGGTGGTTGGGGGGTGTGTGGGGGTGAAATGCTGTGAAGTGCCTCTCTGACCTGGGAGAATAGCTGTTATCAAAGACCGCTAGGACCCAGACAGAGGAGGCACTTCTTGTGAAAAG
>MKWU01002563.1_pt1 | contig 26727 bp, 21 predicted proteins | sample 809101 | NCBI WGS metagenome assembly MKWU01 (sample SAMN05860141, study PRJNA318959) | sponge metagenome | host: Aplysina aerophoba | place: Slovenia: Piran, Adriatic Sea, Gulf of Piran | collected 2013-05-07 | reverse complement strand
GCGGCGCTCGGCCGGCGCCGGCTCCGAGAACCTCGCGCCAGTCGCCGCGCAGCGGGCGCATCCAGATCCCCTTGCGATCCACCCTCTGGCCGGGGGCCGCGCGGCGACCGCGCCCGGAACTCTCCCCGACCCAGATCCAGCCCGACGCCGCCAGGCAGGCGCCGCTGAATCCCGGCCCGGTGAAGGTCTCGCACAGCGCCGGCGCGATCCCGTAGCAGTCCCGGAAGTCCGCCGCAAGCCGGCGCAGGCACAGGCTCAGCGCCTTCGAGGCGAGGTTCCGGCAGCGGACCTGCGGGCGGATCAGGAACCGCGACATCCCGACCACCTGGTCGAGACCCGCAAGCCGGGCCTGCGCAGTCCAGCCGATCCAGCGGTCGCGGGGAGCGAGGGCCGAGGACGGGCTCGCGAACACGAAGCCGCCAAGCCAGCCATGGTCGGAGGCGACCAGATAGCGAAGCTGGCGGCCGCCGTGCTGCACCGCCCCCTGCGGATGCTCGTCCTGCAGCATCCGCGAAAGAATCCGCGCCTCCTCGCGCCCGGCGACCGGCCGAACGTCAAGGCCGGCAACGTCGCCCGCTCGCTCCGGAACGCCGCAGGCGGCGGGCACCGGATCCGACGACATCCGGGGGCGCGGCGCGACGGACGGGCTCCGCCTCGCCGGAGGCAGCTTCACGAGGCCCGCCGCATCCAGATCGCGCAGAGCCGCCCTGCAGCTCGATTCCCGCGGATTGCCGAGGGCGTCGACAAAGCCGAACCGCGCGCACACCTCGCGCGCATATGCCGTCCTGCCCGGAAAGCTCTCGGGCGGCGGCATGGCCGCAAGAACCGCCCGACCTTGGTCGGAAAGCAGCGCGCGGCGAATCGACATGTTCGCTGTCATGGATCCAGCATAGCCGACAAAATCATTCGTGTTTAGAGCTATAATGACCAATGGGCAGGGCGCGCTAGGTGCGCCGCCTGAATCGGGGAGGAGGGATTCTTCCCATGCATGCTGGGGAGTTGACCGGTCCGGCACCCGATCTGGACAGCCTCGATACGGCGACCCGCGTCGGGCAGCTCGCCGCCGCCGCAGCCGTTACACTACGGCAGCAACCGGGCGCGAGGCAATGCGGATCGGCTTCGGAATCGTCGAATGCTCGTGCCGGAAAATTGTCGGGCTGCGCCTCAAGCACCCCGGATGCCGCTGGACGCTCAAGTCGGCGAATGCCATGCCGGCAATCGAATGCGCGCTTGCGAACATGCGCCGGGTGGACTTCAAGGACTGGAAAGTCGGAATGTCAAAGGCGACCCGATAAACAAAATTGGGCTACGCTCATTCGAGAATTAACGCTTGTCCGATAACGCATTCCGCGGCATTCTGTCGCAAACAGATCGACCTACCAAGCGAACGGACGGAATTTATGAAAATTACCTGGTACGGGCAAGCCAGCTTCGGAATCGAGAGCCGCTCGGGAATCAGGATCGTAACCGATCCATACGACCCGGAAAAAGCGGGATTCAAGCCGTTTCCGGACGCGGCCGATATCGTCATCAAGTCGAGCAGCAATGACGATTTCCACGACAACGACCATCTGGTTCCCAAGAAACCCGGTGCATGCGTAATAGACGCGCTCGAAGTTGCGAGGCGGGGCGGCAGCGCGACTTCGCACGAAATCGGCTTCAGGGCGATAGAAGCGATGGAGCACGATCTTCATCCGAGCGGCCATCCCGATCAGAACGCGATGTACAGGTTCGAAGTGGACGGAATCGACATTGGTCACATGGGCGACATGGGCAACGACTTTTCCGAAGACCAGTTGGCGTTTTTTTCAGGCGTGAACGTCCTGCTGAGCCATGCAGGCGGCTTTCCGGTTATATCGCTCGAGGAGCTAAAGCGCATCGTTGATCGTGTTCGTCCCAATATGGTTATCCCGATGCATTTCAGAACCCTGTGCTTCAAGCCGAGAATGATGCATTTCATAACGGATTTCCTAGAGCTTTTCGGCGAAGACGAAATCGACTTCGCCTTCGGCTGCTCCGCCGAATTGGAATCCCAAGATCTTCCCGAACCTACTAGATCGCTGGTGCTGGACTACTACTGACGCGTGGCAGGGACTAGCCCCCGCCCTGCTTCAGAGATTCTCCGGGCTTGGGTTCCAGATGCCGTCGACATGCTCCCGCTGAAAGCGTACGCAGCGGGTCGCGCGATTCGATCCGACGGACACCAGTTCCGCCCGCGACTGCGAGCATACGGGTTGCGCGTAAGGGCAGCGAGGCACGAGCCTGCAGTGTGCGGGAGGCTCGACGGGCGATGTCGGCTCGCCGCTTAGCGTGATCCTCTCCTTGCTTTGGCGCGGATGATCGACTGGAGTCGCGGAAACGAGCGCGCGCGTATAGGGATGGTAGCTGCCGGTCAGCACATCTCGCGTGGGCCCCGATTCGACGATCTGGCCCAAGTATAGAACGGCAACATGGTCGGCGAGCATCGACACGACGGCTAGATCATGAGAAATGAACAAATAGGCGAGCTGGAATCGTTTTTGCAGATCCTTAAGCAGATTTAGAATCTGCGCCTCTACGGAAACATCCAGAGCCGAAGTCGGCTCGTCGAGAATCAATAGCTTGGGATTTGATGCAAGCGCTCGAGCGATTCCGACGCGCTGCTGCTGCCCACCGGAAAGAGCGTGCGGATACCGATCGATATGTTCCTCGCCCAAGCCGACTAGCCTGAATAGTTCGACGACTTTGCGCTTGATTTCCGGTTTGGGAACGATGCCGTGGAGCAGCAAAGGCTCCGCTACCAGCTTCCCCACCGGATGCCTGGGATTCAAGGATTCAAGCGGTTCCTGGTAGACCATTTGCATTTGCGGCCGCAACTTGCGGACTTCCGGCTCCGGCAGTTGGGTGATGTCCGTTCCTTCGAGGCGAACGCACCCTGAACTTGGCTTTTCGAGTCGAAGAATGCATCGGCCGACGGTGGATTTGCCGCTTCCGCTTTCGCCCACTAGCGCAAGCGTCTTCCCGGCGCTAACGGTCAGCGAGACCTTGTCCGCGGCGACAAGCTCCCTGTAGCGGAACATGCCGCTCCGAACCGGATACCGCTTGCCCAATTCGGCGACATCCAAAAGCGGGCCGGTCAAATGAGTTCCCTCCACCTGTGGCAAGCGACCCGATGCCGCGGACTTGACGACTCCAGCCCTGGACTCTCGGACCGGCAAATCTTGGTCGCGAACGCGCATCTGGGATGGAACGCGCAGCCGGCCGGCCGGCGCTTCATGTCGGGAACTTGACCGGGAATGCTCTCGAGCTCGCCCCCGCCTTCAGTTCGGGCTCGGGCGGCGAGCAATCCCTTCGTGTAGGGATGCAGTGTTTCGTCGAACAGTCTCTCGACCGGCGCTTCTTCTACGATTGCGCCGGCGTACATGACTGCGACTCGATCGCATAGCTCCGCGATGACGCCGAGATTGTGGGTAATGACGATCTGGGCCAGGTTTCGATCCTTCCGCAGCCGGGAGAGCAATTGAATAATCTGGTACTGGATGGTTACGTCGAGCGCGGTGCTCGGCTCGTCGGCTAGCAGAAGCTGAGGGGACGACGCCAGCGCCAGCGCGATCATTGCGCGCTGCGCCATGCCGCCGGAAAGCTGGTGCGGATACCTTCGAAGCACTGCATCCGGGTCGGGCAAGCCGACATCCGCAAGCAATTCCGCGGCCCGCATCCTTGCCGCCCCGCCGCGCAGTCCGCCATGCAGCAGCAGAACTTCGCGAAGTACTTTGCCGACCGTAAATACCGGATTGAGGGATGCTCGCGGATTCTGGAAAATCATCGATATCCGCTCGCCGCGGATCGCCTGCATCTCGTCCGCGCCAAGTTCGAGCAGGTTCTGGCCGCAAAACTGGATTCGTCCTCCCGTTACGATTCCGGGCGGACGCAGAAGGCCGATTATGGAAAGCGCCGTAACCGATTTGCCGGATCCGCTTTCGCCAACGATGCCGACGATTTCCCCCTCCGCGACATCCAGGTTGACTCCCGCTAGAACGGTTACGCTGGAGTCGGGAAAACGGAATTCCACTTCGAGGTTCTCGACCCTGAGGATTTCCTTGCCGGCGAGGCCGCCGTCCGCCGCCGGGACGGATAAAGGCTCGCCGTTCGAAGCGATTTCGGGATTCGCCACCGCTATGTCTTCTTTCACCAGCGCTTGGGATCCAGCAAGTCCTGGAGACCGTCGCCGATCAGATTGAATCCCATTACCGTAATTGCGATCGCCAGACCCGGAAAGAACGATATCCACCATTGGCCGGAGATTATGCGAGGCGCACCCAATCCGATCATAACTCCCCATTCAGGAGTCGGAAGATGAACCCCGAGGCCGATAAAGCTCAATCCCGCCGCGTCGAGGATTGCCCAGCCGCATTGCAAAGTCGACTGAACGAATATTGGCGCAAGGCTGTTGGGAAGCAGGTGCCACGCCAGAATCCGCATGTCGGACGCGCCGACGCCCCTTGCCGCCATGGCGTACAGCGAGCTTCGGATCACTAGAAAACGGCTTCTCGACAAGCGCGCATAGACCGGAACGTTAACGAATGCGATGGCAATGATCAGATTCGGGATGCTTGGTCCGAGCACGCCGGCGATCGCCATTGCTAGAATAAATCCCGGGAAGGCGGCGACGATGTCCATTAGGCGCATCAGAATCTCGTCCAGCCTGCCGCCGTAGTACCCCGCCAATACGCCGACCGTGGAGCCGACGACGAGGCCGAATGCGACAGCGCCGAGACCGATGCCGAAATCGATCCGAATTCCGTACAGAACGCGCGAGAAGATGTCCTCGCCGAAAATCCCGGTTCCGAATGGATGCTCCCAGGATGGCGGTCTCATCCTCTCGGCGGGATTGAGCGCGTACGGATCGTACGGCGCCAGCAAGGGCGCGAGCACTCCGAGGATTCCGAGTCCCAAAATGATCGCGAAGCCCAGCGCGGTTACGGGATTCCGGCGGCACCAGAGGTAGAGCGAGCGCGAATTTTCGCGAATGCGCTGCGAGGCGACGGCCATCCTATATCCTCACCCTTGGATCGAGCAGCACGTACAGGATATCGACAAATAGAAAGAGCAGCACGTAAACGGTCGTCGAATACAGGATGAAGCCCTGCAGCGCCGGATAGTCGCTGGATGCGATCGCATTGTAGACATATCGCCCCAGACCCGGCCAGGCGAAGACGTTTTCCACGAGGACAACGCCGCCGAGCAGGTAGCCGTAGACTATCGCGATCATGGTTATCACAGGCAGGACCGCGTTCCTGAGCGCATGCCGGAATACAACCGATCGCTCGGGCAGGCCCATCGCCCTCGCCGCTCGGGTATAATCCGATTCCAGGGCTTCGATCATGCTTGATCTGGTCATGCGAGCAAGCGGAGCCATGGCCGCGAACGCCAGGACGCAGGCCGGCATTAGAATAGACTGAAACGAGCTTCGAAGCGCCGGCCAATTGCCGGTCAGCAGCGAATCCACCACAAACAGGCCGGTAATGGCATCGGGCGGCGCGACGATTACGCTGATTCGCCCCTGCGGAGCAGGTAGCCAGTGCAGAAGAAAGAAGAACACGTAGATGGCGACCAGACTTACCCAGAAAACCGGCATGGCCACGCCGAACACGGCGAGCAGCCGCGAAACGTGATCGATCCAGGTTCCGCGCCACACCGCCGAAGCAATGCCGAGCGGGACCGCTAGGATTATTGCCAGGAGCATCGCAAACAGCGTAAGTTCAAATGTAGGCATGAACCGCGATGTCAAATCGTCGAGCACCGGCTGGCTGGTAACGAACGAGTCTCCGAAATCTCCGTTTGCGACACCCCAGATATAACGTGCATACTGCTCCCAGAGCGGGTCGTTCAGCCCCGCGTTCTCGGCAATTCTGGCGCGGGTTTCGGCATCGGCAAGCGGACTGACCATTAGGTCGATCGGATTGCCCGGAATTATGCGCGTAAGCGTAAATGTAACGACGGTCACTCCGAGCAGGACCGGAATCAGCAGAAGCAGCCGACGAGCGACAAAGGCGATCATATTTTAGGCAATCACGGAATTGGACATGCAGATGCCGCGGCGGACACCGGGAGGTTCCGCAAATCCGCCCGGTGCCCGCGAGAATTCGATACTGCGGCTATTCCTTGTACAGATACTGGTATCTCGTAAAGTTGTCGGCCGAGTAGTAGGCATATCCCTTGACGTTCGAACGCATCGCAAGAATGTGCTCGGGCTGGTACAGCAGCACCCAAGGCGCCTCGTCAAGCAATATGCGCTGAATTTCCTCGATTGCCGCCGCCTGCGCCGCCGTATCCGTGCTGATCGTATTGTCCGCGATAAGCTGGTCCACGGTTGAGTTGGCGTAGTTCGCGTAGTTGCAGCAGCTGTGATGGAACTTCCAGTAGACGTGGTAGTACGGGTCGTTGTTGATGGAAATCCAGAAATTGGTGAAGAAGAATTTCAGCTCGTGCTTCTGTATCTTCTCGAAATACGCCGCTCCCGGCAATTCCTGGATTTGAATGTCTACGCCGATCTTGGCAAGCGAATCCTTAAGAAAAACGGCGGTTTCCTTCGCTTCCTGGTTGCCGATGGGAATTTCGAAAACGCTTGAGAATCCGTCGGGATAGCCTGCTTCTACCAGCAATTCCTTGGCCTTCTCGAAATTTTGCTCGTACACGAAGAATTGGTCCGTGTGACCGGGAGTCCCGAAGGGAATCGGGCTCTTGAGCTGCACGGCGTATCCGTTCAATACAATGTCGATGATCGTATCGTAGGGAACCGCATAGGAAATCGCCTGTCGAACCAACTTATTGTCGAACGGAGCAACTTCGTTGTTCATGCCGATATAGGCGATGGAACGGCTCGTGTTGCGATGGACGGTTATGTCCGGATTCGCTTCAAGCGAGGGAATGTCGATGGTCGGAAGCTCCAGCGCGATGTCAACCGCGCCGCTAACCAGCTGCGCCAGCCGACTTGCCGGATCAGGAATTATCTTGAAGACGATGCGCTCAATGTTCGCGGGCTCGCCGTGGTAGTTGTCGTTCCTGACCAATACGTACTGGTTGCCGGGGTCCCATGAATCCATGCGATACGGGCCCTGTTCCGTTCCGCGCGAATCCACTTTAAGGAATTCGTGGGCATACGGGTCGTCGTCGGTCATGTGAGGACCGACGACTTTCGGATTCAGAATTGAATTGCCGGCTTGCGCCATGTTGCCGAATAGAAGCGAGTTCGCCCGATCCAGATGTATGGCTACCGTTTCGGAGTCGATGAGTTCGATATGGTGCTTGTCGGGCACCTCCGCCAGGGCCATGTTCCCGACGGTTACGCCCTTCTGATCGAAAATGCGGTCGAAAGTGAACTTAACCGCCTCGGCCGTCAGCGGGTCGCCGTTCGAAAACTTCAGGCCATCGCGCATTTTGAACGTCACGGTCTTGCCGTCATTGCTCCATTCGAAGCTTTCGGCCAAGCTTCCCACGAAGCTGTTCGCATCGCCGATACGCGTTCCGTCGTCGAGCGTAACGACTTCATAGTCGATGAGCCAGTTGTAGACATTCGTCAAAAACTCCCACGTCGCGGTATTCCCGCTAGTTAGCGTGGGGTCGGTGTTCTGAAGATCGTGGGAAACCGCTACAACTAGAGTGTTCTTGTCGGACTGCGCCTGAGCGGCAATCGGGCCGACAGATACAGCGATTGCCCCCGACAGCAGCGCCAAAGCGCCGCGCCTTAGAATTCGGCCGAAAATCTGCATGAGTATTCCTCCCTTGAAAATTCGCGGAATCCGGCAATTGCAGACCTGCTTCAGCCGGATGGATTCGGAATTCTCAAATTTTTTCAAGCGAATTCCAAGCCATCCGAGCTTTGTACGCATTCGTATTTCGAACGACATTTGCGCGAATGCAAACAACCTGTTTCCGCGACATGCGAATTCCGGTTGCAATTACTACAAACGCATGAAATTTGCAATGCGGAAAAATTTTTTGCTTGATTGAACGCGGGCCGAGTCTTGCCTCGGTCGTTCTCCACGCCGACTTGGCCATGCCAGTCGCCGCCTATTCGGCAGCAAATTCGCCAAGCGAGCATTCCGCCCGCCATTCGCGCTTTCGGCAAGCTGAAATCCGGTCTTCGGCCGGAACCCGTCCAGCGGGCGCCTTCGACGACCTCTTTCAGCCGATTTCCCGGATAGAAGGCTCCTCCGGCAGAATGGCGCGGCATTCATTTGAGAATGGAAAAATGTTGTCCACGCGGAACTTCTTCGCGACGATGATTGCCATGGCCCGCAATCCCTCCGCGCCCGGCAGTCCGGATTCGTTTCGCGAAGACAACGAATGGCCGGAGCCATGCTCAAGCCGCCGAAATTCCCGTCCGCGCCGGTTGTTTGAATTTTGTTGCCGCGAGCATAACATGGGTTTCGGAAAATTCTTGCCTTGAACCGCGTGCGCCGTACATGCGCACTATTTCAACTATGGCGTAGCACTAGCGGCCAAATTGGCTCCCTACGAAGTACAGCGCGAGCGGCGGCTGTTCAACGGCGCCTACGCGATAGCCGGGGAAATTCAGGAAAGCGAGGCTCGGCAGCATGCTCGACTCCCGTCATTCCACCAAATCGGCAAGTCAGATAGTGGTCCGGCATCCGGTTCATGGGTAGAACGACTATACAAGCTTGACCGGGAATCGCGCGATGTAACCTGTTGGACGTGCAAATGCTCTTCTCAAGCAAATATTCGCCTGCGATAGTGTGTTCGGATTACTACGGGGGAACGGCGGACTACAATTCTTAGTCTTGATCCGGCCATGTAAATCAGGCTGGATCTACCTAAACCTTGGGGCTGGAGACACTGCGGATCGACCTTAGGATATGATCGATCACTCTCAATTGCCGCCTCCCGGAGCTGGACGGATCAGTTTATATTCCCGCGCCATCGCATCATTTAACACTATGACGGAGTTTGGAGATTTTGCCCAGCATTTAACGATAGGATACAGAGCTTTCTTCAAGGCATCGTTAAGCGGCAACAGCCAGTCAATTTCATGCCCATTAATCACCAGTACAAATTTTACATCTACATTCCACAGGCAGAGCGCTCTAAGTCTTTCGGGCAATTCCTCTTCGGCTTCTTGGTGCCTCATTATGCAAGATGCCCATCCAAGCGCAAAGGCGTTGATGAGCTTTTCGCGAGTCTTACCAATGAATTTATCGAAATCCTGCGACCCCGGTCGAGGCGCACTGGACTTGGCCTCGACCACATACATAACTGGTTCTTCGCGACTCCCGCGCAACAATAAAAACTCCGCCATCTTGACGTTTTTTCGAATAGCCGCGTAGCGTTTGCTTTTCTCGATGTGAAAGAATTCGCAATTCCGATACGGACCAAATGTCATGCCAGATTCAACAATCGACTGCGTAGTCATGGAAGCACTAAATCCACTTCCTCCTTGTAGAGTTGGATAGACTCGTCAATGATCGAGTTTTCCGGCATCCCGTCCAAAAGTCTTTCGGCGGTCCATTTGCCCTTATGCTCTGAATTAACCGGGATAGACCACTGCTTCTTTTGGGCAATTAAATGCAACTTTTTCACGACGAAGTAGGAATGGCTGGCCAGAAAGAACTGGATGCCGCGCTCGGCAAGCACAGAAACGATATCCAGAAACTCAGATATTTTACTTGGGTGCAGGGCTGCCTCCGGCTCGTCCATGAAAACGATCGAGTTGGAATCAAGATATTGATTGCCTAGCAATGTATCCAAAATGGAAATCTTCTTGATTCCCTCGGCCGTTATCCCGATAGCAAATCTTTGATTTCCGGTCTTAAATTGCCAACGGCCAGCTGTTTCGTTGTATACAACGCGCCCGCCAAGCATATCGCCCAAATTCTTTCGCGGCTCGTCAAAATTTGCGGAATTCTTGCCCGTTTTCGGAGATTGACGCAGTGCTCTGGCAAGATCGAGATAGGTGTCGTCAAATCCAAATTCTCTATACTTTTCACGGGATGCAAGAATAATCCGATCCAGAGACAGCACCTCTTTCGCCGGCAAGAATACGGAGTTGCCTTCCTGCGGCACAACGTCGTTTTTCAACCATGAAATCCGTTTTGTCGTATCCCTGCCGAAACTGAACTTGAAGTCTTTTTTATCAATTTGCGCAGTAAAAGACAGGTTGCCGTTGGTTCCCTTGGTCACAAGATCGCCGATCTTTTCTGGCTGGAATGTCCAATAGAGCTTTTCCGCAAGAATCTCTTTGTCGGTTCTTTGGTCGTCTCCGCGTTTATATTCTTCCAACGTACGCGCAGCGCAATACATTGCCTTCAAAAGGAACGTCTTCCCCACGCCATTTCCGCCTACAATCAGATTTATGCAACCAAGAGTTTCCCAATTCAGCTCGGAAAGTGGTCCAAAGTTTTTGAGACTTATTCCATTAATCATGGATTTGCTCCCGCGCGACGCGTTGACCGGCTATAGCAAGTAGGTGGTCGTAGATGCAATTGCCTGTGAGTATGTGCGGTTGGAGCGCGGAATCCGCTTCCTTGCCGTTGTCCCTGCTCAATTTGGCGCCGGCTTGTTACACAGGAAGTTGGCGCCTCTCTTTCGAAAATGTGGCGTAGCGAGATACAGATGGATGTCGAGGCGCACAATGTCGTTGGGGTCCAGCATCCAACCGATTGGCCGCTCTTACATATTTTACAACTTGGATGGATGACGCGAAAGGACTCGCCATTTTAATTCACTCTGGCTTCTTCACAGTTCCCTCTGCGGAGGCCAAACACTCCCGAGCTAAGTCTTCGCCGCTGGTAAATTCCTGCTTCCGGCACCCGTTGCAATCGTCCGCTCAATCACTGAATAGCGGTTCAAGCAGCGTTGGGTCGAGCTTGCGGTAGTTGCCGAGTGCCGAGGATACGTCGCGCAGGCCATCCCGGAGGCGCCGAAAGAAGGGTCCGTAACGGAACGGCTTGCTGCGCTGGTTGAAACAAATTTCTAGCAGCCAGTTCTCGATCATCGTGCCCGCGTAATAGGTGCTTGTCATCAATGCGACCGGGAAGTACGAAGACTGCGGAAAGAAAGTTAAGAAGGCAGTCGGAAGCTTATAGCTCGCCCCTACCGACGGAATGCTATCGACAACCTCGCTTTCGGCATGGCAAGTCGCCGATCGCAGCGGTTGACCCACTCGCGCTGCTCGCAGGTCAATTCCATTCCGGCACCCGGCTTAGAAGCCCGGCGATGCCCTATTAGGCTAGCGAACCCAACCTGAAGTATTGATTCAGGTGCGCACAGAATTCTTGCTGGGTGCCAATTCAGCTTGTGCCATAATGCGGCGCAGTGTCGGCGGCCCGAGCATCTACGGAATTTGCGGCATCGAAGCCAAGCGGTCTTGATACGGCAACGATGCCCAAATCGGCTGCTTGACGCAGCCTCGGCTCACCGTGCCGGCGATTCCGGCCTGAAGCGGGCGAATTTCCGCATACCAACCCGGCCGCCCGTCGCAAGCCGTCGGCGCAATTTCAGCCGGGAATAAATTGATGCGGATCCCGGCCCGGCGGGATTTGCCAAAGCCAAGCGCCGCAAACTGGAGGCGGCTGACTCCAATTCGCGCAAGCCGCCAAAACCCCGGGGGCCGGCCAGCAAGCATTAGAATAGGATCACGCGCTTAATGGCTCGATCGAAAAATTTTGAGACGCATTCGTTCCAAGGCGTAGCAGGATGCTATTTCTTCCGTTTCAAGCGACATCTTTATAGATCGGGAACAGCAATGGCGCCTCGGCATCGGCTTTGCAGGCGATACTTCCGGTTCCGTCATCCAAGCTCGCACTTTTCGAATTTTCCGTCCTTCATAATTACGGAAATATTTCGTCCCTGATGTTCAAGAACGCCTAGGTCCTTGAGAGGATCTCCGTCTATCAGGATCAAGTCGGCGATCGCCCCCGGAATTATCTCGCCCAGTTTGCCCGATTGGTTCAGAATTTCGGCGTTGACGCGCGTGGCCGAAACCAGAACCTCGCGGGACGTCTGCGCCTGCGCCTGAAGCGCCAGGCTGCACGACTGATGAGTGCGAAGGTCGCCGAGCAGATCGGTGCCGAAACCGACTTTGGCTCCCGCGGCTCGGCAATGCTCAACAGCGCGGATTCCGGCATCTTTTACGACCTGCAGCTTTTCCATGCTTACCTTGGGCAGTCCGAGCTCTTCGCCGAACTTGTCCATAATGTCGTAGGCGGCGAGCGTCGGGACAAGAAATGCATCGTTTTTCGCCATCAAATCCGCCGTCTCGCGGTCTATCAGGTTTCCGTGCTCGATTGTGCGAATTCCGCTTTCAACCGCGTTGGCCGCCGCCCTCGACGTATAGGCGTGCGCGGCGACATAGGTGTTCCAGGCCGCCGCCTCGTCGACGATCGCGCTTAGCTCGTCAATGGAGTATTGCGCATTGTCGATCGGGTCCGTCGGCGAAGCCACGCCGCCCGAAACCATCACCTTCACGAAATCCGCGCCTTTCCGGAGTTCATTTCGCGCCGCGCGGCGAACCTCGGAAATTCCGTCGGCGATTACCGATTGCGGTGCGATCGCGTTGGAATCCACGCTATTGTCGTGATTTTCGAACGGCGTTCGAAAGTCGCCGTGCCCGCCGGTCTGCGTTAAAGCTCTTCCGGTCTGGAAAATTCGCGGTCCCTGGAACAGGCCCGCCTCCACCGCCATTGCCAAGCCCTTGTCCGCCCCCGCGCAATCGCGAACTGTCGTGAACCCGCGCATCAGCGTCTCGCGCATGTTGCGCGCCGCAAGCGCCGTCATCATCGTCACGGGAATGAAGGCGAGCTTGCGCAGATCCACCTCCGAAAGAGTGACGTGCACATGGCAATCAATCAATCCCGGCATCAGAAATCCGCCCCGCCCGTCCACGACTTGCGCCGACTCCGAGCGAATCGGACTATCCGACACGTCCTTGACAACTCCTGATTCCACTAGGACTTCCAATTCCTCCGGCTCGGACCGGCTGGCATCCCAAACTTCGACATTCCTGAATAAAACGCTGGTCATGTTCGTTGTCCTCGTCTTTGTTTCGTGGGCGCCAGCCGACGGCGCAACGGCCTAGCGGTCCGGTTCAAGTCCGTAGACTTCGCGAGCGCAGTCGTCCGAAATCAGTTCATTCCTTAGATCTTCTCGAACAAGCTCGCGATCTCTGTCCTTCGGATCTCCCAGGCCGCCGCCCTTTCCCGACACCACTCTTATGATATCGCCCTTTCGCGTCGTGAAATTGGATGCGAATGTCATTTTTTTCGGCTCGCCCGAACTGGGAATGTAATGAACGTAGTTCGGCGATCCTTCGTTGCCCCCGTCGAGCGACCATGCCGGGTATTTCGAACGGGTGTACCAGATCGTCAGAAATCCGTTGTCGGTTCGCAGCCTGTAGTCCATTACGATCCCGTGGCCGCCGCGGTAGCGCCCCTCCCCGCCCGGCTCCAGATTCAGCTGCAGCCGGTCGACATAGAGACCGTTGCGAGCCTCGTTGATTTCCGCGGGGCAATTGAATGTTTCGCCGTGAAAAGCCGAGAACATGGCGCTGTTGCCGTCATTTCCCGCACGTGCGCCCCAGCCGCCCAGCTGAGGCTCGATGATCGTATACTGGCGGCCCGTATCCGGATGGATTCCGCCGATAAAGGTACCGCACACGGAGGCGAAATGGCCCGGTCCAAGCCTCTCCGGCATGTGCTGGGCGAGGCATCGCCAAAGCAGGTCGTAGGCGCGTAGCTCCAATTCGTAGTAGAAGCCAATGGCGGCCGGCTCCTTGGCATGGAAGATCGTGCCTTCCGTGGTAAGCACCTCGAGCGGCCGAAACGAACCCGCATTGCAAGGCGAATTGGGATCGGTCAGCGATTTTAAAATCATCTGGGCCGCGACGATAACTCCGTCGCGGCTAGTATTTACGGGGTCGAACGCCTGTTCGGGATTATTGCGGAGGTCGACGACGAAGACGTCGTCGGCGATTGTAACCGAAACATTGAACACGCGCCCGTCTTCCTGCTCCTCGGATAGTTCGAACGTGCCCTTCGGAAGCTTGGCAAGTTCGGCGAGAGTTACCTTCTCGCCGAAGTCCATGAACGAGGACATCGCCTCCTCGAAAACGCTCGCCCCGTATTTTTCCGCGAGCTCCTGCAGCCTCTTCGCGCCGATCCGCACCGACGCGATTGCCGCCCAGACATCGCCCTCGATAACGTCGGGCATGCGCGAATTGACCTTGATGATCTCGAAGACCGGCTCGATCGGCCTGCCCTCGGAAATTATCTTGACCGCGGGCAAGCGCAGGCCTTCCTGGAAAATCTCCGTTGCGTCGCCGGTCAGCGAGCCGGGCGCCATGCCGCCGACATCCGAGTTGTGGGCGATGTTCGCCGTCCAGGCGATAACCCGGCCGTCCGCGAAAACGGGCATGGCGACAATGATGTCGTTTAGATGCGTTACGCCGCCGTAGTAGGGATCGTTGGTTGCGAATACATCCCCCGGGCGCATGTCGCCGGACTCCTTGAATTTCCCGGCGATCACCTTGGTCGCCTTGTCGAGCACGCCGATGAACGCCGGAATGCCGGCGCCGGAACTGGCGATTTCGCCGTCGGCGTCCATGACGCCCGTTCCCATGTCGAGAACTTCGTAGATGATAGAGCTCATCGCCGTTTTCTTCATGGCGGCGAACATTTCGTCGGCGGCCGACTGGAGGGAGTTCTGAATGATCTCCAGCGTTACCGGGTCGTTACTTGCCTGGGTCATCGTCTTGCTCCGCTCAGGTTCAATCGAGTTCGATGCGCGTATTTCCGAATCCGTCGACATTCACTTTGTTGCCGGGGTGAATAACGACGGTCATGCCCGGATCCTCGATAATCGCGGGGCCCGCGAAGGCCATGCCCGGCTCCAGCACGGTCCCGTCGTAGACGGTCGCCCGATGGACGCCCTCGAGCGCGTAGTCGACATCTCTTTCACTCTTGATCGCAGCCCGGGCATCGGCAGTGCCGCCCGGCCTCTCCGCAATGGTGAACCGTCCCGCTTCAGCCGATGCGACAAGATGAATGCCGACCATTTCGACCGGCGCATCCAGCCTGTACGTATATTCGCGCTCGTAGGTTTCGTGAAACCCCGACTCGATCGCCTTGATATCCTCTTCGCCTATCGTTTTCAGATCGATTTCGACTTCCGTCGTGTGCTCCTGGTTCTGATAGCGGAAGCGCCCGAATCGCAAGAATTCGACTCTTTCCGCCCCGATGCCCTCGCTCGCAAACTGCTTTCGAGCCATTTCTTCCGATTCGCGGAATGTCGATTCGATCACCTGCGCGGACCCCGGCTTAAGGTCCGCCAGCCGCGTTACGAAATAATCGCGGCGCAAATCGGTCATTACCATTCCCCACGCGGAAAACACGGCGGCCCCCGGCGGAATGACCACTCTGCGAATGCCGAGTTCCTGCGCAAGCGCGACGGCATGCATCGGCCCTCCGCCGCCGAACGCCACAAGCGTGAAGTCCCTCGGGTCGTAGCCGCGATTAATCGAAACAAGCTTCAAAGCGTTCACCATATTGTTGTTCGCGATCCGGACAATTCCGCGAGCAACTTCGTCGGCGTTCGCTCCGAGTTTGGCGCCGATGGAATTTATCGCCTTTTCCGCAGCCTCCATATCGGCCGATATGGCTCCTCCGCAGAAGTAATTCGGATTTATTCTCCCGAGCCACAGGTTCGCATCAGTGGTCGTAGCCTCGGACCCGCCTTTTCCATAGGCGGCGGGCCCCGGTATGGCCCCGGCCGACTTTGGGCCAACGTAGAGCTTGCCGAATTCGTCGACGCGCGCGATCGAGCCGCCGCCGTTGCCGATTTCGACCATGTCGACCACCGGTACCATGATGGGGTAGCCCGACGACAAGCGGTTGCGCTCGATCCAGTAGTCCGTAACGATTTTAACCTGTCCCTCGTGAATAAGCGAGCATTTTGCCGTCGTGCCGCCGATGTCGAGCGCGAGAATGTTGCGTTCGCCTATTAGCTTGCCGAGTTCCGCAGCGCCCCAAATGCCCGAGGCCGGGCCGGATTCCACCATGGAGATCGGGATTCGAGATGCCGTTTCCACCGTATCTACGCCGCAATTCGACTGCATGACGTAGAGCGCGCCGCTGAATCCCAAGTCGCGAACGCCGCTATCGAGCCTATTGAGATACCGTTCGGCTACCGGCTGCACGTAGGCGGAAAGCACCGCGGTGTTCGTGCGCTCGTATTCCCTCCATTCCCGCGTTATCTGGTGGGACGCTACGGAAAACACTTCCGGCCACAATCGCCTGATTTCATCCTGCACCGCCAATTCGTGCGACGGGTTGGCGTAGGAATGGAGCAGGCAAATCGCGATCGACTGGACCTCTTCCGCCTTGAAGCCGTCAATGATTTCGGGAAGAGGCGACAGATCGAGCGGCTGGAGCTCTTCGCCCTTGTAGGTCATTCGGCCGGGAACTTCGCGGCGCAGGAACCGCGGCACGAACGGCGGCGGTTTCCGATAGTGGAGATTGAAGAAATCCGGGCGATTGCCGCGAGCGATTTCGAGAATGTCGCGGAAGCCCGACGTTGTAATCAAGCCGACCTTCACGCCCTTTCGCTCGGCCAGCGCATTTATTACGACGGTCGTTCCGTGAGCGAGGAAATCGATTTCCGATAGCTCCACTCCAGATTTGGAAAGCACGTTGAGGACGCCGATCTCGAAATCCGGGGGCGTCGTATCGGTTTTCGCGGTTCTCAGCTTTAGCTCGCCGGACTCGAGATCGGTTTCAAAGCAGACTAGATCGGTAAAAGTACCGCCGACATCGGTTGCAACTCGCGTAATTTTATCTGGCATATCAATTTACTCCGGCTAGCGGCTGGATTACCGTACGGAACGATACGGCTACATAAGGCTTCCGGCGCGACGGCGGTCCGTTGCGCGGGGCCGGGTTTTGTCGCGAGGCGCGCACGGTCCCGGAAGCGAACCCTCGGCGAAAGCTTGCGCGGTCGGAGCGCGGCTTGAAATCGCCGTCGCACGATCCGCGCGTTCGATACCAATTCAGTATCATTGATAGCAATTTCGAAATGAACCGAGAAATCGTCATTTCGGCACGCCTCCTCCAAATCTAAACGCCGAATGCTCCGGGAGCAGTATTGAAACTCGGGTTGCCGGTCAAGCTAATGCCCAAAATTCGACGGTGCTAGTTCATTCTTCAGCCACCGCCTTTGTTCGAAATCCTGCAGCCGAATTCGATTCCGTCAATTTCGTCGCGCAGCGAACCGCCGCTACGCGATAAGCGAGCGCGGCCCGGAACAAGACCGCCGATCCCAGCAGCTGCATCGAATGCGGCGAGTGGATCCGCCGTGAAGGAATGCAACATTGGCTGCCGCGGGCACACCCGAGATCCTCTTGATCGAAACAATTACTCAAGGATCAAGCTCAGCCGGATGCCTGTCTGAAGCGGTCCGGATCCTAAATGCGAAGGAAGCAGTATGCCCTGACCCATGTTGGAACTTTTCGAGTCGGCGATGCCCAGTGGAGCAATAAATTTCCGGCTTGGCAATGCCATATTTAGATTCAATGCGAGCCGGACTCAGCATATTGCGTTGCATCCCTTCCAGACCTCCATTGCAGGGACAGTATCTGCATTAGGGGCATCGATTTCCGAATTCGCGTTCTCCCCGAAGGGAGGGCATGTATATCAAAGCGGCGGAAACCCGCACCAAGGGCGGGGATCCCGCCTGCGGCTACCGGCTGGTCAAGTCCGAACGCATCGGCGGAAGGGTCCGGCAGATCGCCCTTCTCGACCTCGGCACCCGGTTCGCCGTTATCAGGGAGAAATGGCGCGAGCCATGTCACATAGCGGAGATGCAGCAGGCTGGATGAGCAGCTGAGGACAGCGGAGGTTGATCTCGACTGCCTGGAGCACAAGGGCCGCGCACGGTCGGCGGCGATCCGATTACATCGGACCTCGGGTCCGGGTTGGAATGCCACTCATCCCGATTTCCGCCGAACGGAATCTGAATCCCGGAAAATCTGACCGGGCGCGACATCGCACTTTGACCGCTTGCGACGGCCTACCTGCCGTGGACCAACAGGCAGCCGAGGTCCGAGACCGGACGGCTCCGAGAGATATTCGGCGAAAACAGAACCCCGGCCGGCGCCGCGGTTCGGCATTCCGTGCTGGTGACGGGCCGCAGGCCCGACGGGTTCCAGACCGGGACATTGCCCGGCTGGACCAAATACGCGTAAGAAAATCCGTACTGGCTCGAATACAGACCGACCGGCCGCCGCAAGGCACGCATTGCTCGCCAGGCATCAAGCAAGAAAAGGGCGGCAGCCATTTGCGCCTCGACCCCTTGCCTTGATGGAACGACCAACCGCCTAACTCAGGCATGGGCCGATCCGCCCTGCCGTCCTCCGGTTTCCCGGCTCGTCCCGATCCCCCGCCCAAACGGGCTTGCACATGGCACGGAATGACCTATGAGCGCGCGAACACCAGCAACGGCACGTAATCGTGGCTGTCCGCGGCCCGAAGAGAGGCGATATATCTGGTGCGCGTCTCGCTCGCGTCGGTCAGATTCCGCCTGCCCCATGTAAGCGGTTCGCGGCCGAGCCGCGTTGCCACCAAATCTCCCATCAGGCGGGTCGTTCGGCCATTGCCGTTGGGAAACGGGTGGATCGCAACCAGCCGGTGATGCAGACGCACGGCGATCTCGTCGGGCGGGAATGTCTCGCGCTCTATCCAGCATTCAGCGTCGTCAAACGCCATTCTGAGTCCGACGGGGATCTGCACCGGCTCGATACCGATGTTTCGCTCGGTCATGCGAAGCTTGCCGGCCCAGTCCCAAACGTCGCCGAAGAGACGCTTGTGAAGCTGCCGGAGGAACTTCTCCGTGAGCAGATCGTGGCTGCGAACGCGCTGGGCCCATGCCGTGCCCGCAGCGACGTTCGTTTGCTCCGCCTCGTTCAGGTCTCGACGGTAGGTAATCCAAGTCTGGAGCAGACCCTCCCGTTCGTCCGGCTCGAGCGGGGTCGCATCGGCCGGTTCATCGAAGAGGCCTCTCAAGCGTTTTCCCATAGATCGCGCTCTCGAAGGTGATCGCGAATATAGGTTTCAATCTGTTCTTCGCGCTGTTCCCGAGACAGGCCTTGGGCCTCAAGGTCCATCGTATGCGCGATCCGGACGAGTTCCTTGCGCGCAATCTCGCGGGATCTTTCTTGAACCATGTCTTCCAGCGAGGATTTTGGTACGAGAGCGTACACGACAACGCAGTCCAGCGCCTCCGCCGCACTGCGAAGCGTCTTCAGCTGGATGGTTCCGGAGGCCTCGGATTTCTCGATGTCGGACACGCTTTGGGCCTTCACGCTCATGCGTCGGCCGAGCTGTGCGCCGGACATGCCCAAGGCATCGCGTATGGCCCTGATCCAGCCTTTCGGCGGAGGATGGTAGCGGGTTTCCGGCTTCATGGATGAAAAGCGTTGATCCAGGCGCTGGCGCGGAATGGCTTTTTTGGTGATATTCATAAGGCGACAACCTGTTTTCACGCATCATTTAATCAGATTATAGCCTGATAGAAAAGCACTTGCAATAAGGCCACGCCCTGAACAGATCGTCGCATGTCGGCCCTTCATGAATTCGTCATTCCCCGTCGATTCCCCGGCCGCAGCGTCAAAGGCCGCTATCGGGAACTCGCGCAGGCAAGTTCGCCTCCGCAGCCGCAGAACTAGGCCGCCGACGAGGCCCGGCTTGACGGCGTCTACGTCGTCCGCGCCAACCTCGGAGCGGACGGCATCCTCAGGCCGGATGCCGCGCCGACGAGCTATGCCGGCGCGGGGGTTTGCGTCGCCTCGCGCCATCGACGGGCTTTGCGAACCTGGCGCGGATGTCGGCGAGGGAGATCCCGCGCCGGAGCATGAAGTCGATCGCGATTCCGCAATCGTCGGCATCGAAACGGCTCAGAAATTTTTTAGACCCGCGCCCACATTTTTTTTGCCTTTTGGAAACATTCTGCTCTAAAGGCATGCGGGAAAAATGAATCTCGAATGCCGGAACTGCTGCCGCTATCGCCCGCGTAGGCGGCTCGTTGAATTTTAGGAAGGGATAACCGAAAAAGGTTCGATAAAAGATTTGCTGAAAATGCCGAAAGATTCACCTATTCGTCCGAGAAATTATAGCTTGCTGGGTCCAGACGCGCGCAGTGCGATTGATTCGGGATTGGCTAACGGAGAGTGGTACCGGCCCGAAATCCCTCGAAAGACGATGAAGGCGCTCATGAAGCGCGAAGACGGCCCCGCCATCCGCGATACCGCTATCTACTACGGCGCGATGATGCTGCTCGCCGGAATCGGCATCGCCCTCTGGCCCTCGTGGTGGTCTGCGCCGTTTTGGCTTGCCTACGGCGTATTGTACGGGTCGGGCGGCGATTCCCGCTGGCACGAATGCGGGCACGGGACCGCATTCAAGACTCCCTGGATGAACGCGGTCGTCTACAACATCGCTAGCTTTATGATGATGCGCAACGCAGTCACGTGGCAATGGGGACATGCGAGACATCATACCGAGACGACGATCGTCGGACGCGATCCGCAAATAGCTCTAATGGCGCCGCCCGCGGCCCGGCGGCTCGCGTTCAACTTCATAGGCATCCCCGATGCCTATGCGGCTTTTTCTAGAATGCTCCTCAATGCAAGCGGAAGGCTGGACCCGCAGGAAGCCTCCTTCGTACCGGAAACGGAGCATCGCAAGGTCATTCGCCTTGCGCGGATCTGGCTTTCGATTTACGCGGCGACGGCTTTCGCTTCCCTGGCATTCAATTCGATACTTCCCCTAATGGTGATTGGCCTGCCTCGAATCTACGGCGCATGGCATCACGTCATGACAGGATACCTGCAGCACGGAGGCCTGAGGGATAACGTGCTAGATCATCGGCTGAATACGCGCACGGTTTTAATGAACCCTATTAGCCGATTCATCTACTGGAACATGAACTACCATATTGAGCATCACTTGTTTCCCATGGTTCCGTACCACCGCCTTCCGGAACTGCACGAATTGATTAAAAACGACCTTCCGGCTCCGAATCCGTCGATTTGGCACGCGTATCGCGAAATGCTGCCCGTCCTTAAGCGCCAGCTTCGAGGCGAAGAAGTCTTCATAGAGCGAAAGCTGCCCGCCAACGCCCATCCGTTTCAAGAATATCCGGAAGCAGTACCGATCAATATGCCAGCCTGATTCAGATCTCGGACCGGAAAAATCTCGCCGCGTCCAATGGCAATTCCTTCTCTTTACGCCGTGCGAAGCCAAATCCGGGCTGTCAACGCGGCGGGAGTTCTATCCCTCCCGGAGCAAGTCCCGCCAAATCCGCAGGGCGCGGCATCCGCCTTGTTCGGTCTCCGAGCGCGCGCCGATTCGCGAATCTTCGCAACCTCCAGGCGACGGGCATCATGCACCTTGGACGCGGGATTTTCGTAGTAGGATGTAGGGAGTCGAAGATGCGCCGCGTTAAGGCGCGGGGGGCGAGATTGCCGTCTATGGAAGAAAAACTACCGTTCGCCAGTCTTCGAACGCAACCTAGCGGACCGACTTCGCCGGCGACCCGAGCCGCTATTTTCGGAAGGAGCCTGCCCGGTTCGCTACCGGCTGCCGAATTGCGCATTCCCAGCGCCGCGCGAACGCAATTCGACTTGAAATTTCGAAGGCGCTTGAAAGCCGAGCCCGCGAACCGCGATAGGCGAAGCAGATTTTTTCCGGCGGGTGCCGTCCGAAGGCATTTTAGCGGAGGCGGGGCTTTCGCCAGTCGAAAGCTAAGTTTCCAAAATGCCGGATGGCGGTAGAATACCGGAATAGGCGGCAAGCCGGCGAGGCGCCCGCTTGAATTCGATGGCCTCGCGAAGTACGGCGAGGCTCGAAGGCTCCCCGCTGCCAACCCGTAATCGGAGGTGATATCCTAGTGGCCGACAATTCAAGGCGCTTTAGGGCTTTGCCGGCGAGCAGGCCCGCTTTCCGGCAGCAGCCGCGCCGCTTGAGCGAATCGCCATGCCGCGGCGACCGATGATCGAACACATCAGTACCGGCAATCGCTTCGGACCTGCCGACATCGAAAAGGATTTTCATTGCACCGCTGCGGCATCGGCGGGAATTCCTCATCTCGCCCGAATTCAATTCCGCCGCAATGCGCGGCTGCGGTCGGCTCGGCTCGTTTCGCCGCAGAGTCGGTCGAGCTGCGAAGCTCCTACGCTATGGCGTCGGAATATCTTCGCCGCGCTTCATTCAAGGGACGGCAAGTCCTCCGCGGCAGCCATGGGCTGCCGCCTTCGAAGCGCTATCGGCAACGAAATTGCGGCGAGGGAAGAGAAGGCCGCTTGCCGATCCAGGTCGGAATGAACGCAAGGAACGAAGCTATGGCGGACAATTCCGGGGGCTTCGCCGAATCTCTCGGCAAGGCAAACTTCGCCGGATCGCAAGAGTCGGCTAGGAGCGCCCGGGGCATCGATTCCGTTACTTCCGGCATTGTTGAAATTCCCGGCGGCGAAGCCCTGATCGGGACGAACGACCCGGTTATTCGATTCGACGGCGAGCATCCGCTGCGATGCAAGAAAATCAAGACCTTCAGAATTGACGCGACCGCTGTAACGAACGAGAAATTCCAAGCCTTCGTGGAGGCGACCCAATACCGAACGGAAGCCGAGCGCATTGGCAACTCGTTCGTCTTCGCCGGCTTTCTGCCAAGCGGCGACCGATCGATATCCGCAGTGTCGTCGGCACCCTGGTGGCACGTCGTCGAAGACGCGAACTGGCGACTGATTCACGGTCCCGGCAGCGAAGGCGCGTGGAAGCCCGATCATCCGGTAGTGCAGGTTTCATGGAACGATGCCCGCGCCTTCGCAAATTGGGCGGGCGGGCGCCTGCCAACGGAAGCGGAATGGGAGCATGCCGCCCGGGGCGGCCGGGAGGATGTGAAGTTTCCCTGGGGAGACCGGGAGCCGAACGACGAAGATTTCTTTCCCTGCAACATTTGGCAAGGCAGGTTTCCCGAGACCGATCTCGGGCGCGACGGCTTCGCGGGAATTGCGCCGGCTCAATCCTTCGAACCCAACGCCTACGGCCTCTACAACATGGTAGGAAACGTCTGGGAGTGGACGTCCCAGCCCTTCAAGGTGCGATCGCTCAAGAAAAGGACCGCCCGGCTGCACGCGTCGAAAAAGGGCTACAAGCTGGTCAAGGGGGGATCTTTCCTTTGCCATGCCAGCTACTGCTTTCGCTATCGCGTCGCGGCGCGCAGCGGCACGTCGCCGGATAGCTCGACCTCGCATCAGGGATTTAGGCTAGTTTACGATTGACGCGGCACCGCCCGGCCCCGACTAGGCGAAAGCCGTTCCGGACAAACCTCAGCCACGGGAATTCCGCTATCGCGTCGCCTTCGAGTCGTTCAATCTGCTTTCCAGCAGTTTTCGAAACCGCGTCCCGAATTCTTCGTGCCTGATCGCGAAATCGACGATCGCCTCAAGGTAGCCGAACTTGTTTCCGCAATCGAATCTCGTCCCGGGAAATCTCAAGCCCTTCACGCGGCCTTTGCAGGCAAGCGAGTTGATCGCGTCGGCCAGCTGGACTTCGCCGTTGACGCCCGGCCGCTGCCCGCGAAGCTCATCGAAGATATCGGGGCTGAATACGTATCTTCCCAACGAGGCCAGATTGGAAGGAGCATCCTCCGGGGCGGGCTTCTCGACGAGACCGCGCACATCCACAAGGGAGCGCTCGGAGCCGCCCTCGTCGGTATCAAGGATTCCGAAATTCGACACTTCGCTCCGGCCGACGGTCGAATACGCCAATACGGAGCCGCCGACTTCGCCGAAGGCCTCAATTAGCGCCAATGTCGGAGGCTTCTGGTCCTGCATAAGGTCGTCGGCAAGCAACACGGCGAAAGGCTCGTTTTCCACGACGGGACGGGCGCACAGAACCGCATCGCCCAAACCTTTCGGAGTCGCCTGGCGCAGGAATATGCAGTCGACGCCTAGGGGCACGATATTCCGAATAGATTCCCGCAATTCGACTTTTCCGCCAGCCACCAGCGCCGACTCGAGTTCGGGATTCGAATCGAAGTGGTCCTCGATGGCCCGCTTCGTTCTGCCCGTGACGAAAATCAGCTGCTCGATTCCCGACGCAATCGCTTCTTCGACCGCGTACTGGACAAGCGGCTTGTCAATTATCGGAAGCAATTCCTTGGGCATCGCCTTGGTCGCGGGCAAAAAGCGCGTGCCGAGGCCCGCGACCGGGAAAACCGCTTTTCGAACTTTAGCCATGGCTTCTCTCTAATGCGATCGATCACCGGTCGGCAAGGCCGCGCAAGCTCTCGCGAACAAGCCGGGAATCCATCGCCCGCTCTCTAGAACGCCGCATTCGGCGGCGCCAGGCGATCCTGGCCGGATACCGATTCTTTCCTCTGCGTTCCCATAAATCGGCAAATGCGAACGAACCGCGCCAAATTATTGGTTGCGTAAAGCCGAATTGCGTTCCATTCAGGGCGATCATTGCCATTATTCGAGACAAGACATGACAGAACAGCATGCGCCGAAAGGCGTTTTCGCCGCCGTCGCCACGCCGGTGACGGCAGATTTCCGCCCCGACCTGCCGCGGTTCCTCGACCACTGCCGATGGCTTCTTGCCAATGGCTGCGACGGGCTGGCTCCGCTGGGCACCACCGGCGAAGGCAATTCGCTCGGCCTGGCCGACCGGCGCGCAATTCTCGATGCAATGGCCGATGCGGGCCTTCCAATGGGCAATGTCATTGCCGGCACCGGATCCGCCTCTATCGACGATGCCGTCGAAAACTGCAAAGCGGCCTTGAACGCCGGCGTGAACGGCCTGCTCATGCTGCCTCCCTTCTACTACAAGAACCCGTCCGAAGACGGGCTGTTCAATTTTTTCGCGGCCGTAGCCGACCGCCTCGCAGACCGATCGCCCAGAATTTTCCTTTATCATTTCCCTCAAATTTCCGCGGTTCCGTTTACTGTATCGCTGACCGCAAGGCTCCGGGAAGCGTATCCGGGCGTTTTCGTCGGCCTCAAGGACAGCGGCGGCGATTTCGAAACGACGCGCGAATTCGTAGAGGCGTTTCCAGGCTTCGAGGCGTTCTCGGGAACCGAAACCTTCGCCGCGAAAAATATTTCGATCGGCGGATGGGGCTGCATTTCGGCGACGGCCAACCTGACTGCGCCGATTGTCGCGAAAAGAATCGCCGAGACGGATCCGGGGCGGCAGGCCGAACTCGACAATCGGATCGACGAGTTGCGCAATGCGATTTCGTCTGTTCACAATATCGGCGGGTCGAAAGGCGCTTTGTCCGTCTATCGCGACGATCCGGAATGGAGGCGCGTCATCCCGCCAAACGCTGAAATCGGCGGCAAGCGCGCGAAAGAGCTCGCGGACGAGCTAGACCGCATAGCCGGACTGGACGGATATTTCAGATCCTGAGCTTGCTCAGGGCGCGCACCTAATATTTGGGTTAGGCGGCGGCGATCCCTTGAGTCTTCCACAGAGCGAACTCTTCCCTCCGCAAGTTCTTCCAACAGGTCGTCAGCTCCAGCAAAGAGTTCGCGCCCCGCTTTGACCATTTGCATCCCGGCCTCTTGAAGCGGGCGACGAAAATCTGCTTGCAGCTGCTCTTGACAACCCGGTGACAAAGCCTGCAGAAAGGGTGCCCGGCTAACCGTCAGGTACCGGCGCCATCCCCATTGCGGCAAGTTCGGTCGTGCTAGTCTGCCGCTTGCAGGACTGGATGACGCGGCCGGAAGCAGAGCTGTTTCCGACCGTCCTCCAGCCCGGGATCTTTCATCCCGCTGCAGTTGACTCACATTAAGACGTAGTCTCGGCAAGCTCTGAAATCTTCGACGAAATATGATAGCATCTTGTAGCCCTCCCAGAGTTTTTTAGTTCCCGGCAGCGGCTGCCTCTTCCTGGGGATGAATCCGGCGAGGCAGGCCGTGTTGACCGCGAAGCTCGCGATCGTCTGGTTCGGGTCGGGCGGGCCGCGCTGCCTCCGGTGGTTCGGCTTGGACATGTGAATGGCCAGAACGATGATCTCGTCCATGTGGACGACCGTGCGCGCGGGCGCGTCCGGCATCGAGCGCGCGAGGCGCTCGATGGACATCACCGTGCAGGCGGTCACCGCGTCGAAGGCCAGGCACTTGCGCAGGTCGTCGGCCAGGTTGAGCTTCCGGTCCTTGATCCGGGTGCCGACCTTGAGGGCCCCGAAGTACTCCTCGATCAGCCACCGCTTCTCGTACCAGGTCACGAGCTGGAGCGCGTGGTCCGGCGTTGCGTCGCCGAAGGTGGCGAGCAGCAGCCAGTCGAGAGGCTCGGCGGCGCTCGGCGGCGGGTCGATCTCGAGGACCCGAACCGCCAGCATGCGAAGCGGCGGCGTGCCGCGCGGCTTGTACTTCGGCGGGACGAGGTCGACGAAGCCGGCGCGGACCTCCAGGCGCACGCCGGCGCGCTTCTTGCGGGCGCGCGGGCCGCCGCAGGCTTGGATGTCGATGGTCTTCACGGCGACGAGCGGCAGCTCGGCCGCATGGACCCACAGATCCCGCTTGTCGCCCGCCGCGTCGAAGGCCCTGCGCTGCGTCGAGCGGCTGGCGCGGAACAGCGCCTCGGCTTCGCGCGCGTGCGCCTTCTCCATCAGGTCCCAGTTGTCCCCCTCCCGGTCGCAGATCGCCACGACCCGGGTGTCGGGGCAGGCCGCGGCCAG
>MKWU01002561.1_pt1 | contig 26765 bp, 16 predicted proteins | sample 809101 | NCBI WGS metagenome assembly MKWU01 (sample SAMN05860141, study PRJNA318959) | sponge metagenome | host: Aplysina aerophoba | place: Slovenia: Piran, Adriatic Sea, Gulf of Piran | collected 2013-05-07 | reverse complement strand
CAGCCGTCACGAGATTCCGGACCCCACCGCCTTCGGCCGCGGTTATCGACGTTCAGCACCGCATCTGCCGACCATCCGGGACATCCGGGACATCATGGCAGCAGCTCTGGAACTCGGTCCGCCCGGCAGCATCAATCCCCACAGCATCCACACCATGATCGGTCTGATGGCCACAACCGGCCTGCGACGCAGCGAGGCCATCAACCTGCAGCTGACGGACTACTCGGCCGACGGGTTGGTTGTCCGTAACAGCAAGTTCGGAAAGAGCCGGCTGATACCGCTGCATGCCAGCACCCGCGCGGCACTCGACGCCTTCCTTGAAATCCGCAAGGCGAAGGGCGGGGCGAACGATCATCTGTTCGTCAACTCGGCAGGCCATCCGTTCCATCCCAATCACGTCACCGCGGTCTTCATTCGACTCGCTCGCCAAACGGGACTGCGCGGGGATGCGGGAACAGCCGGGCTTCGATTGCATGATTTGCGTCATGCATTTGCCGTCCGAAGCTTCGAAAGCATGCCGGCAACGGCAGATGCAGGACGCCATGCGCTGGCACTCTCCACCTACATGGGACACGCCAGCATCGAGTGCACGTACTGGTATCTGGAGGCAACGCCGAAGCTGATGCGGCAGATCTCATCGGCGACCGAGACCCACATGGAGAGGATGCTGTCATGACGGATCTTGCGCCATTGTTGACGACGTTCTTCGTCACCTATCTGCCGCGCGACCGCGCCCTCAGTTCCCGCACGATCAAAAGCTACGCCTATTGCTTCCGGCTTCTCCTTGCCTTTGCGGCTGAACGGTGTGGCAAGCCGCCTTGCGGCCTCGATGTCGAAGACCTTGATGTCCCGCTGGTTCTCGACTTCCTTGAGGCCCTTGAAGTCGAACGGGAGAACTCGGCCCAAACCCGAAATGTTCGTCTTGCCGCGATCAAGGCGTTCTTCAGGTTCGTGCAGTACCGGGAACCAGCCTGCCTGCACCTGTGTCAGCAAGTCCGGAACATCCCCGCGAAGCGGTTCGAGCAGACCCTGATCGAACATCTCGAACCGGAAGAGACCAGGGCAATCCTCAACGCTCCTGACACCACGACCCGGTTCGGAATCAGGGACCAGGCGATGTTGTATGTGGCCTATGCCTGCGGCCTGCGGGTGTCCGAATTGACGGGATTGCAGCTCGAGGATCTCGACTTGCCGGGACTCGCGAGTGTGCATGTCATGGGGAAGGGGCGGAGCGAACGTGTCTTGCCCCTGTGGGAGGAAACCCGCGTGGTTCTGCGCAACTGGCTCGCAATCCGCCCCGATACCACCGAGCCGCATCTGTTCCTCAATGCCAGGGACAGGCCAATGACCCGCCACGGGTTCGCGCACCGACTTGCGGTCCATGTCGCCACCGCCACCAACGTGGTCCCGTCGATCGGAAACAAGCGTGTAACGCCCCATGTGCTCCGTCACACGATCGCGATGGATACCCTGGCGGCAACGGGTGATATCCGCAAAGTCTCGGAGTGGTTGGGACATCGGAGCATACAGAGCACCGACCCCTATCTGCGCAAGAACCCGCGCCGGAAACTGGACATACTCGACGCCGTGCGACCGGTTCCGGTCACGAAAGGAAACTTCACGGGCGCCACCGACAAGCTGATGGCAATGCTCAACGGTCTGGCGGCATAGTAATGGTGAGTGATCGAGCCGGATATCCATTCAAAACAACGGCTTGATCACTCCACTCTCCATAACTGTGGACTCAACATTATCGATGGAATGCTACGCATAACATTCCATCGACGACGACATCGGCCGCCGCTACCACTTTCCGAACCGCTATCTTGCAGAGGCCGAGCGAACGAGAAACGACTGGATTGTCTATCGGGAACCGCGTCGCGGCGGCGGGCGCCAGGCGTATGTGGCCGTGGCTCGGGTCGTTCGCATCGAGCCCGATCCATCCGACCCCAGCTTCTCCTACGCCCGGGTTTCCCACTATCTGGAATTCGACGCGCCGGTCCCGCTCCACAGCGGAGTCCAGTACCACGAAACTTGGCTCAATTTACTCCCTGACCCGTCGCGTGTCGGTGCTGCTCTCCGGGGAAACTCCATCAGAACGATACCCGAAGAGAATTTCGGAGCAATCGTGCGCGCCGGCCTCGCCGGGACGCTGCACAGGGAAAATCCCCATCGACTGGAGCACGGGAACTCGGAAGCCGACCTGGCCCTTCAAGCGTTTGTCGAAGCTGCTCCGGAGGTTCAGGAACGCCGGATGGCACAGATGCTGGTAAACCGCCCGTTGAGAGACTGGGCGTTCCGACGGTCCGTGGTGACGGCCTACAAGGAAACCTGCGCCGTTACCGGCCTGCGGATGGTGAATGGCGGCGGCAAGGCCGAAGTTCAGGCCGCGCATATTCGCGCTGTCGAACATGACGGGCCTGACCTCGTTCAGAACGGCATAGCGCTATCGGCCACATGCCATTGGCTCTTCGATCGACATCTCATCAGTCTGACGAACGACTACGGTCTGCTCGTTGCCCACAACCGGGTGCCCGGTGAGTTCCAAAACCTCTTCTCCAGGCAACTCGAACGTATTCATCTCCCGGATGACGAGCATCTATGGCCACATCCGGCCTACATCGAGTGGCATCGAGAAAGATTCCTCGGCGGATAAGACCGAACTGCCGATCATGCCGGCATGGAAACCGAGCGCGGCCTCCATGCCGGCCTTCGCCTCCTCCCCGTCCATGCCCGGCGCCGGCAGGAAATGCCAGACCGTCGAGGACAGCCCGCCCCGCCGGCCCTCGATGGAGAAGTAGTGACCGAAGCCCTTCAGCACGAGGTTCATCTCATCGCCTTCTCTTGCCGTGAATGCGAACGCCGCCGGCGTCGCGGTCCCGTCCCGCCCGTCCGGCCCGGTGCGCCGGAGCCGCGGCGACCTTCACCGCCGGCGTGCATTGAGGCGTTTCATGGACCTTTCGTGGTCTTTCCGCCGCCGCCGCGCGTCCATCTCGAATGCGATCATGCGCTCCTGATGTTCGCGCTCCCAGCGCGCGGCGCGTTTGTCCATGTCGCGGCCCCATCGATGGAGCTCCCGGACGACGGCGGCGACCAGGACGGCGTAGAGAATCAGGCCGACGGCCACGAGGATGAAGAATATCTGCATCGCCGGTCAGCAGACCGCCGCGGCAGGCGCGAATATCGCGAGATATTCTAGGGCGGTTTTTCTCCTTTTCAGCTGCCGGTTCCCAACCGGCGCCGCGCTCCGCCCGCCTGCCAGAGGCCGGCCGGCACCGCAAAGCCGCCCGGTCCGGGCGCTGCGGCCGCGGCCGCCAGCAGGGCGTCCAGCCTCTCCACCTTCCGGGTCAGTTCGGATGCGAACCCGAACGCGTCCAGCGCCAGCAGATGGCGGAACAGGCAGGCGTTCACGGGCGGCGGCAGATTGTGGCTCACCCAGAGATACAGGCCCGAGGGCCGTCCCCTCCCGCTGAAGCGCAGCCCGGTATTGGCGTAGAAGGTCCCGTCCGGGGACGCGCCGCGCGGGATGGCGCAGGCGTGGCTGCCGAACAGGCGCTCCAGGCGGCGGCGCAGCAGGCGCCGGCCGGTCCCCGTCAGCTTGCCGGCATACCGGTAGCCGGAGGTCACGGCGAACCCGTCACGGTCCTCGTCCTCGCCGCCGCTCAGCACGGGCTGTCCGCCGCCCTTCAGCAGGTGGGCGAAGACGCGGTCGAGCAGCTCCCGGTGGAACTCGCCCGCCGCCAGTATCCCGTCGCGCATCTCCGCGCTGCCGTCGTCCCGGTCCGGGCGCGGCTCGAAAACCCAGCGCGTCTGGTTGAGGCCGCCCTCCCTGCCGTCGATGCGGAACTCGTAGTCGAAAAGCGTGCAGACCAGTCTCAAGGCGTCGGTCTCCCTGCGGCGTTTGCGGTCCGGTTCAACGTCTATTGCATGGCTCTTTATATTACGATAACTTTGTTATCGCTTTCAAGATAGCACACGACCGGAGCAAACGCCATGCCCGAATACGGATCCCCGTCACGCCTCGCTGCCATGCCACCCAGGGAGGCGTGGTTCGCCGGCATCGAGAGCGGCCACAACCGCAGGGGCTATCTGCGCGATGTCGGGGAGTTCATGGACCATGCCGGCCTGCGCGAACCGGAGGAACTGCGGGACGCGGCGCCGGAGCGGGTGGAAGACTGGCGCGAGGCGCTGCTTGCGCGCCCGCTCAGGCCGGCGACCGTGCGCCGCAAGCTCTCGGCCCTGTCGTCGCTGTTCGACGACCTGCTCGCCAGGGGCGCGGTGGAGGCCAACCCGGTCCGGGACGTCGAGAGGCCGGCGGACGAGGAAGGCAGGCATGCGGCGCCGGTGCTGACCGGGGAGCAGGCCCGCCGGCTCCTCGACGCGCCGCCCGGGGGCACGATCAAGGGCCTGCGCGACCGCGCCATCCTCGCCGTCATGCTCTGCCAGGGGCTGACCCGCGAGGAACTCTGCGGGCTCAGCGTGGGCGACCTCGTGGGCATGGACGGGCGGCCCTGCCTGAAGGTCTCCGGCAACCGGGGCCGGATGCGCATCGCCGCGCTGCATCCCGAGGCGGAGGAGCGGATCGGGGGCTATCTCAGCCGGGTGGGCCACGGACGGGACCCCTCCGCTCCGCTCTTCCGCCCGGTGACCAACAATCGCGGCGGCGGCCGGCTCGACCGCGCGCTCGATCCGGGCTCGGTCTACAGCAATGTCGTGCGCTACCATGCGGACCGCTCGGGCCTCACGCGCGAGGTCGAGGGGCTCTGCGCGCATTCGCTGAGGGCGACGGCGGCCGCGACCGCGCTGCATGACGGTGCCCGGCCCGAGGCGGTCCGCGACTGGCTCGGGCACACCAACCTGGCCGCGACCCTGCTCTACTACCGTCCGCCGGCCAGCGACCGCATCGATCCGACCTTCCGCATCTCCTACCCGAAGCCGGAACCCGTGCGCGAGGAGGTCGAACTGCCCGCGTTCCTCACGGAGGGGCTCGCCGGGGCGGAGGCGGGAGACGATCGCCGGAATGCCGCCGGGCGATCCGTTCGCGCCGAACGGGCGGACTGACGACCGCATCCGATGATCTCCGCCGGCGCGACGTCAGGGGTGCTCGCCGCCGCAGGACTCCCGGAGGGCGTCACCCGGCCGGAATCCCTGAAACACGCACCTGTCGCCCGCTTCCTCCCGGCAAGCACTGCAACGGCCCCACAACCCGCCCGACAGAGAGAGTCGCCATGCCTCCCGTCTTCGACATTGCCGACCCCGCAAAGGGCGTGGACATCCTGCTCTGCGCGCCGACGGGACGGGCCGCGAAGCGGATGAGCGAGGCGACAGGGTTCGAGGCCAGGACCATCCATCGCCTGCTCGAAGTCGATCCCCGGACCGGCGGGTTCAAACGCGATGGCGAGAACCCGCTCGATTGCGGGCTGCTGGCGGTCGACGAGGCCTCGATGGTCGATGTCCTGCTCATGCGCTCGCTGCTGGCGGCGGTCCCCGATGGAGCCGCGCTGCTGATCGTAGGCGATGTCGACCAGCTGCCGTCGGTGGGGCCCGGACAGGTACTGGCCGACGTCATCGCCTCCGGCGCCGTGCCGGTGGTGCGCCTGACCGAGGTGTTCCGTCAAGCGGCCAGAAGCCGGATCGTCACGACCGCCCATGGCATCAACCGGGGGGCGATCCCCGACCTCTCCCGGCCCGAGGGCGAAAGCGACTTCTACTTCGTGCCGGCCGATGACCCCGAGATAGCGGCGGACAGGATCGTCGAGCTGGTGAAGAGCCGGATCCCGAAGCGCTTCGGCTTCGATCCGGTGCGGGACATCCAGGTGCTGTGCCCGATGAACCGGGGCGGCGCGGGCGCCCGCTCGCTCAACATCGAGCTCCAGGCAGCGCTCAACTCGGCTGGCGAGCGCAAGGTCGAGCGTTTCGGCTGGACCTTCGCGCCTGGGGACAAGGTGATGCAGGTCGAGAACGACTACGACAAGGAGGTCTATAACGGCGATATCGGTGCGATCGTGGATGTGGACTCCGAGGCCGGCGAACTGACGACGCGCTTCGAGGGGCGCGATCTCCTCTACGGTTTCAGCGAACTCGACGCCCTGGTGCCGGCCTATGCCGCGACAGTGCACAAGAGCCAGGGCTCGGAATATCCGGCGGTAGTGATCCCTGTGTTGACCCAGCATTACGCGATGCTCAAGCGGAACCTGCTCTACACCGGGGTCACGCGCGGCAAGCGGCTTGTGGTGCTGGTGGGGCAGAAAAAAGCGGTGGCCATCGCGGTTCGCAATGCCTCCGGGCGCCGGCGCTGGTCAAAACTGGATGAGTGGCTGGCCGGCGCGAAGGACAGCGCAGGTCTGTCTCCCGACGGGATTGCCGTTGACCGGCACCGCGCCATACGGGTAACAGCCTTGCCATGAGCACGACCGATTCGGACCTCGATCGGCTGCAGGACCTGCTGGCCGCCATTCCGCCTGAGCGGGAGAGCATGAACGTCGTGGAGCTGGACGGCTATGTTGCAGCTCTGATCGTCTGCCCCGACCCGATCTTGCCCTCGGAATGGCTGCCGGGGGTCTGGGGCGAGGACCATGCCTTCTCGAATACCGCTGAAGCCAAGGAGACGATCGGCGCGGTGATGGAGCACTACAACCGGGTCGCGCGGGACCTGGCGGAGCGCCCGGAGGACTACGCGCCGGCCCTGGGTATCGATCCCGACAGCGGCGAGACCTTGTGGGAGCCCTGGATCGCCGGCTTCGAACGGGCCATGGGGTTGCGCCCCGATTTGTGGGAAGAGATCGCGCTGAGCGATGACGAAGAAGCGTCGGCGTCCATCAGCATGGTCATCGCTCTGTTCGATATCTATTGCGGCCGGTCCGCGTTGACGGAAGAGGCGGTAGACGAACTGGACCGGCTGGCGCCGGGGATGATCCCGGATCTCGTGCGCAATCTGAACGCCTGGACGAAATCGCGACACGTCATGAGTGCTGACAGAGGCCCTGCCGGGTTCTACCGCGACGATCCACCTGCATTCGGCCGCAAGGTGGGGCGCAACGAGCCTTGCCCCTGCGGCTCGGGGCGGAAGTACGAGCGTTGCTGCGGCGCGCACTGAACGCGGGACCGCCGAAGGCAAGACAGCAGAGTTCACAGACCGCCAAGCATCGCGAGTGGAAGGCAATCACGGTGGTCGACGAGGGGATCGGTGTCCAGCCTGAGGAAGTGCGAGAAGGCTTCCTCTACGACAGCGCACTCGTAAGCCCGTATTGGTCGGACTAGCGAAGTGCGTGACCTAAATTACAGCCAACAAAGGGACTACAGGTAGACAGAAACGGACAGAAGTCACCAAAATTGGCCAATAGTGGCCAATAGAGGTTACGGTAGGTCACCCTGCCGCGGAGCGACGACAATGAAGCTTCTCTCGATTCAGGAGGTTGCGGACACGATGAAGGTCTCCCAGAAGACGGTCCGACGACTGATTAAGCGCGGTGACCTCGCCGCCTACAAGGTAGGAGAACGCGGTCAAATCCGTGTCAAAGAGTGCGACCTTGAACGGTACGTGGAGGCACAGCGAGTGGAGTTCGAAGGGACGGCAGGGCCGGAGACGAAAGTGATGGAGTCAGGCGAATGAACACTACTGGAGAACAAGACTTCTCGATTGTCGCGGTCAACAATTTCATTCAGGCGACCCGAGACTCCGGGTACAAGGGGACGTCGAGTGCCATTGCTGAACTTATTGACAACGCGGTGCAGGCGGGCGCGACCTCCATCACGGTGTCACTTACGGTGGAAGAGGATGAGGATGAGCGTTCAATCGTCCTCACCGTTATAGACAACGGATCTGGCATGGACCCGCAGACCTTACGGACCGCGCTCCGCTTCGGCGGCAGCTCTCGCTTTAATGATCGTGAGGGGCTCGGACGTTACGGCATGGGTCTACCGAACAGTTCTCTGAGCCAGGCTAAGCGCGTCACCGTGCACACTTGGAATTCGAAGCGCGGTCAGGTGCTTACTTCCTATCTCGACCTCGAGGAGATAGCCGCCGGGGAATTAACTGAGGTGCCGAAGCCAACTTGGGTCGAGAGACCAAAATTCGTCAACGGATACGGCTCCGGCACAGCTGTGACATGGTCTCGCTGCGACCGACTCGACAATAAGCGTATTTCTACGATTACGCGGAAACTCCTGCGGGCGCTGGGGCGGCAATTTCGTCACTACTTGTGGAGCGGCGTGTCCATCAAGGTGAATGGTGACGCGGTTCAGCCCATAGACCCGCTCTTCCTCCACCCGGTCGCACTCTACAACGGCGCGACACAGTTCGCGGAGGAAATGATCTACGAGGTCGCCGCCAGCCCCGACGACCGCAGCATAACCGGGATCGTCAGGGTGCGGTTCTCGGAACTGCCTGTCGCCGAGTGGTCGAAGCTCAGCAACGAGGCAAAGCGGGCCCGCGGGATTGCGAAGGGTGCGGGCGTCTCAGTCGTCCGTGCGGGTCGCGAGGTGGACTACGGTTGGTTCTTTCTCGGAGGGAAGCGCCGCGAGAACTACGACGACTGGTGGCGGTGCGAAATTAGGTTCGACCCGATTTTGGACGAGGCGTTCGGGATCACCCACACAAAGCAGCAGACCCGGCCACGCCCCCACCTTATCGAAGCGCTGAGTTCGGATATGGAGGCGACGGCCCGCGCGCTCAACAACCGTGCGAGGAAGGCGCACCTAAACGCGAAGATTGCGGAGCGGTTCACTAGGTCTGAAGATCGCGCAAGCGAGAAGGACGACATGCTGGCGCCGCTGCCACCGAAGCCACGACCGCGCGACAAAACGGTCCTCAACGCGCTAGGCAAGAAGTTAATCCCCGCCGGGAGCACAGGAGGTAATAGTGGGGGATCGACCGGGTATCGAATCGTCCCAACGACGCTAAGCGAGACCACCTTCTTCAACTACGCGCGTGACGAAAGCAGGCTGGTCCTCGTTCTGAACCCTGAACATCCCTTCTACAAGCTTGTGTACAAGCCGCTACTGGAGACTGACAACCCTGAGGACGAAACCCTACGATCACAGATCGATTTGCTGTTGCTCGCAGCGGCGCGGACCGAGGCGCTGCTTGAGGACAAAGAAACGCTCAAAGTCGCGGAGCAACTACGGGCCGGCTGGAGTGACACGCTCGCCACGTTCCTGAACGGGTGAAAGATGGGCCGCCAAGCACAAAGCGGGTGGGTGGCGCTATCGCCACCATTCCCAGAGGGCAGTGCCGCGAAGCAAGCCTTCCGGGCGCACGCAGTGAGGTTGTCAGAACTATTGAGCGAGGACGACGGAGAGAACTTCAACGAGGCGATCGAGGAGTCTCTGCGCGTCCACAGCGCACACGAGCCAGGCACCGCCTTGCGCGCGGCGCTGTGCGTTTTAACTGACCTCGCTCGGCAGCGCTGGTCCATCCGGGTCAAAGAGGGCAGCGACCCCGAGGTGAAGCGCTCCGAGGAGGGGGATCAACATGACCCCGGACGCAAGAAGGCGCGCATCCGAGCCCAGGAACTCATCAAGCGCGATGAGCAACTCCGAGAACCCGCGGCGAGGCGGTTCATTGAAGGGATGGAGAAAAAGTCCGTCCACAATGGGCATTTCGTGTCGATCTACTCGGTCATCCGGGACGGTCGAGAACTTGGGGGAGCACTCCGCGCCGCGCGCGCGCTAGCTGGCGATGACCGAATCCGCGCGCTGAGGCAGGTAATCAATCCCTACCTCCAGTTTGTCGACGAGGCCGAGTACTGCGGGCATACGGGGCTCCGCCTACAAGACATCTGGCGATATTTCCGCCACACATGGACGAACCAGTACACGGCTACCCCCGGGCGCTCAATGGCCTTCATAATCCGCGATTGCGCGCGGGAGTACCACCCAGTCATCGGGATCGGGTCGCTCGGGAGCCCCATCGTGCAAATCCGCGAGCGGGACGCCTGGATTGGCTGGCAACCGGAGGCATTCATGGACTTCGCTAGCGAGTCCCCGTCCGCAGAACTCGGGAACTGGCTGCACAAAACGGTGGAGACGGCGATTGGCGAGATCTACCTTGACGACTTCTTCGAGGAGGAGTTGCTATCCCCGACCGAGATCCGCACTCCGACGCCAGAGGTCCTCGAACGTCTCATCACCCACGGAAAGAAGCAGCGGGAACTCCACCATCGATTTGCCAATTCGAAAGATCTGAAGCGCTCGACGAAGAGCGACGATACAGGCAACAATGAGGCGCACTGGCAGGCGCGCGCACGGACACACCTTTATCGCAGTAAACGCGCGCTCTCACTGGCGAACATGCTCCAATCTCGTATGGTCCTCCAGCAGCACCTGTCTTCGCACCCAACTAGCCAACAGGTGCGCGCGCTTCTCGACACAGGAGATGGGCGTCGGACTGTGAAGAAGGTCCTGCGCAAGGCCAAGGCCGACCGCGTCGGGATCGCGATGGCAGACATCACGGTTTGCGGTGCCGTGGCTCCCTACAACCCAGTCCTCGGGGGAAAATTGGTCTCGATGCTCGCAGCGAGCCCGGAGGTGGTTGCCGTCTATCGTGAGAAGTACGTCGCGCAAGAGAGCGAGATTGCTTCCTCTATGGCGGGGCGTCCGATCATCCGTCGATCAGAACTCGCGTTCTTGGGAACGACCTCGCTCTATGGCGTTGGGTCCAGCCAATACAACAGACTCCGGATGCCGGCCGCGCGCATCGGTGGTAAGAATGGCGAACAGCTCGCGTTCCTCGAACTTGGCAAATCCGAGGCCTACGGGACCTCGCATTTTGGCTCGGACACAGTCAGAGCCCTTGTCTCTCTGGTCCAACAGTCAAGTAACGGCCAACGCGTCAACAGCATCTTTGGTGAGGGTGTGAGCCCGAAACTCCGGAAGATCCGGGACGGTCTCGACGCGCTCAATCTGCCGGCGGACGTAGTGCTAAGGCACGGCCGGCAGCGCATAGTGTATGGCGTTCCAGTCGCCAGAAATGTTCGTGAATTCCTTCTCGGGATGGACGACGAGCCGGAATACGTTTTCGACTTGGATGAACCGGAACGCAGCACCAAGGAGATCGGTCGCTGGTGGGCTGAGCGATGGTTGGGGAAGCGAATCGAGTCCGATGACATCCTGACGCAAGTCGAGCAGCATACGCTAATCCGACCCATTCGCCATGGGGCACGGGTCGTTCTCCCTCGTATCGACGATGGAGAGCCGGGGCTTTTCGACGACCTTGCAAGTTAGCAAGGGACAAGCATGACCTGCAGAGGCTCGTGACTAAGCGGCAGGCAATGAAGCACGGTGTGTAGTGAAGTCCCGGATCTCATGGATGACAATTGGCTATCTGGCGTGAATGCAGGCATGCCTGCTATGTGCTATCGCGAGGTTGCCGCCAGCTATTTCGCTGTCGAGGCCGCCTCACGGATACGCCGGTGGAATGGACGAGGGGGGCACCATATGGTTGTTGAGGCAATGCAAGCGCAAAGGCAGCGACGCAGAATTGGTGGCGTCGACGATTGCCCAGGAACGCACCCCCTTTTCTTTCCCGGCCTAAAGTGCCAAACGCGCGCGACGCTGCATGCGTGAACTGCATCGTGAGCTCGGCGAGAGGTACCGCACGCTCCAGGAGTCGAGGGGGGGACCGGTCTACTTCGTCGAGCACGGGCTGAGCGACGGGGAGGTCGCCGACCTGTTCGCAGACGTCCGTCGTCATCTAGTCGCACACCCGCTTGAAAGCGGTTGGTGGAACTTGAACAGCCTCCCGCTGCTCGTCGCGTCCACAGAGGTCGGGTATCGGTATCGTGGCTCCGGAACGGACTTTTGGCCCGTTGTTGAGACAGAGCTTGGGGTAAAGATCAGCGCGACCGATCGACAACGCATCCGGGACCTTTTCAGTAACGCCTCGAAGAGCTACCGAGGAGCGGAACCGCCGAATACTCCTTGGGCCAGGGCATTCCGCCTGATCGCTTGGCCGATCACACATGCTCTCGTACCGCTCGAATTCCATCGACCGCTTGCTCTGACGCTCGCGAATCTGCGCGCGAAAGTGGGCGAACTCAGTGACGCCGAGCTTCACCGTGCCGTCAGGATCGCTGCATCCAGCCGGTCCGCACGATTTTCGACGTTGCTCGAGGATTCAGCGTTGATTGTATCTGTGACGAGAAGGCTACTTGGCGACGGCACGGGCGAACTCTGTCCCGAAACTATGAGGCGCATAGCAGATGACCTCGCCGCGGACCAGGTCACGCGACGCGCCGTCGCGGTTGCTCGCCGGGTCCAGCGGACAGCTGTTCCCAAGTCATCCAGGGTGCTGCCCCCGTCGATCGTAGGCTCGCTCCACATCCGCCGCCGCGACAGCGCAATGACGCTTGAGGCGGTCTTCCCTCCGATGGCAGAGGACGTGCAAGGGAGGCTCCGGAAAGTGCTACGTCGTCGGCGATATTTCGCTCGCCTGTGGGGAGTGTCAGCGCCGGTACCCAGCGTGCAGTTGCTCTCCTGCCTGCCTTTCACAGTCAAACTGACGACAGTCCCGCCCGAGGATTCGGATCTGTTGCCTGACCTCGACCAGGTCGAGATTGACCAGGAACTTCGCGACGTCCTCGCCGCCCTCGAGTTGGATATCGTGCATCCGCTGCTATTCGCCGTCTCGCCCGATGAGGCTCATGGGCGGCGCATTCGGGGGCCGAGCATCTCTGGAGACCGCAAATATTGGCTGCTCTCCCGCTCAGGCGAGGGTCCTCGGGGTTGGCCAGCGCTGGGAGAGGTCGGGCCGTATGATTGTCATCTGCTGGATCCTGCGGAGGAAAGCGTGCGGGAGGTTCTGCGCGGCCTCGGATTCCAGGTGCGCTTCGGGGTTTCGGTTGAATTCGCAGGCAGCCCCCCGCTCCATCGTGATGCGCCCGTTCCGGAGTTCGCCGTCGACGACCGGCGGATCGTGGTACCTCGGCGCCCGCCGCCCGGGGGCCTGAGCATCCAGTTGGGCGATGAACAAGTCCGTCTAACGAACGACGATGTTGCTACCGTCGTCGTTGAGCGAGGCGATCACACGCTGCGGGTGTCGAACGGCGATAACGACCGCGATTACTCGTTCCGCGGCACGCCGTCATCGCGGTCCGTGCCGCCTGTGGCGTGTTCCATAGAAATGCATTCCACTGAGCTGACGGTCCAGGCGTTATTGAGCGGCGCGCTCGACTTTGCGGTCGAATGCTCTGCCTCGCTCGAAGGGTTGGACCTCACGGTCGAGATCGACGCTGACGGTCGGAAGCTCTTTGCAACTGCTCCGCTTGGCCCTGTGCCGTGTACTGTCTCCTCGGATCAAGAGCCATTCTTGACGCTCCTAGATGATGAGACCCGCGGACTGCTGGCGCAGGCTCCGTCGCCCACTCTGCGGCTGAGTGTGGGACGCCTCTGCTCGCGCATTATAGTTTTGGAGCAAAGGGTGAGGCCCTGTTGGTGGAAGCGGGCTGATGACGAGTCGGTCGCGCTGACGAGCGAGATCGGGGCGCTCCCCTTCGGCTTGATACCGGCGGCCGCTCCAGCGGCGCGGCCAGTACCGGGGCCAGACAACTTGCTGGAAGAGACGCGATTGCTCGTGCCATTGGAACTTGATGTCTCGGAGTACGGCGATGCTGCCCAGTTCACGACGCTCTGCATCGCGCCGTCCCGCATAAAACTCGAAGTTCCTGCCATAAAGAAGCCGCATCTGGCCAGACGCCGTCGTGCCGGGCACGGCGCACTCGGCCTCGAAGACTTGGTCGAGAGCTATCTCAGATGGTCCCTCGCCGAGAGCCCTACGATCATCGCCGAGATACGGCGGCGGCAGGTTGTTGATGTACTAGACGGATGGATCGCGGAGATCTGCTGTGGTGAGGAGTGGGTACGTCGCGAGGCCGAAAGTCGGGGTACGGACCCATGGGAGGAACTGACCCGACTGTGCGACATGACAGGCCTTGGACGCGACTCGTATGTCGAACTCTCGCGCGGGGACGAATTTGAGGTTACGCGCATCGCCGTCCGAGAAATCCGGCTGGAAATGCCCGACATGTGGGCACGGGTCGGCTCGCCATTCGATCTGAGGCCGGAAGATTACGAGGCGCTCGATCTGGCCTGTGGCCGCGCCTATACCAAACTTGCCGGCGTGTATCGAGAGCAAGGTAAGGCGCACATGGCCGATCAGATCGAAGAAGGCGACCCAGGCGCAGCTTCAGAAGAGTGGGCCGCGGTCCTAGGACGCGTGAAGTCCGCGGCTGAGCTTCAGCCGCTCGCTGAAATGCTTCTTCCATCCGACATGGCTCACGGCCTCATGACGCTCGAGCTATCGATGATGACATTGGACGAACTGACCGAGGAACTCACCTGGTGGGCCCGCGACGCGCGGAGAGCTCTGGCCGGGAGCGTGCCGCCAGCGGAATCCCTCAAAGCGGTCCTCGCGCTTTGGATCGAACCGGAGGCCGCAGTAAGCCTCGACTGGCGCGGCGCGCTTGATGTGTTGCTCGCTGAGCGAGGCCTCGCTCGCGCCAAGCGGTACCTGGCTGTGCGAAGTCGGCGGACAGCCCGGCGAGGTAGCACCCTATGAGAAATGGCTACGTAGACCTCTGCCTACAGGTTCAAGCTGTCCGGCGAGCCTTCGAAGGCATCCGTACGCCGCTGGCTCCGGCGGTCGGGGTCGCCGCGTCTCTCTTCACGCATCAACTCGCGAACGTGCGGCAGGTGCTGACCGATGTGCGAGTTAGACACCTGCTCGCCGACGAGGTTGGACTCGGCAAGACGGTTCAGGCCCTGATGGTGCTGAACGCGCTCCGGAGCCAGAGGTCTGACCTCCAAGCCCTAATCGTGGTGCCCGACCAACTTGTTCCGCAGTGGCGCGACGAGATCTTGACGCGAGCCCACTCGGCGCCGTCGGGGGAAGACGAAGAGTTCGATAGCGGGCAGTTCATCCGCCTGGCGTGGGAGGCACAATTGGGAATGAGGGATGCAGAGGGGAACCCAGCGTTCGCCCTCGCGGACATCGACCCCAATCGCTTCCAAGTGCTTATCGTGGATGAACTCCATCGCCTCCGCGGGGATGTCCAGGATCGGGTCGTTCGAATCGCCGCCGACTTCGAGCATGTCCTGATCCTTACGGCGACTCCCGCCTTCCAGCATGCTGAACGTCACGCACAGCTATTCGCGCTGCTAGAGCCGGAACGGGCGGCGCTGGCTCGATGCCGAATTGCTGCCGAAGAGGAAGGAAGGCGCGGTGATTTAGCAATTGGCGACGATCTCTCCAAGTGGCCCAGGTGGGCCGCCGTTGCCGTTGTCGATGAGTTCGTTGAGAGAGATCGCGTCGCGGCGGCGGCTGTAGAGCAGGAGGGCGTCACAGCCACGGCACTTGCGCATTGCGCTTACCGCAGGGTCATACGAACGAGGCGAGTCGACTTTAGCGGTGTGCTCCCTCGTCGCCGGCACCGGCCGCTCGTCGTCGAGCCCCTTGGGGCGGAGTCCGAGCGGCAGTCTTTGATGTGGCGGTACTTTGGCCACCTGGACGAACTCAGCCGGCGTTTCGATCCAGTGTTGCTGGCGAAACGCGTTGTTCTCAGTCCACCGTCTCTGGAACAGCGTGTCGACTTCTTTCGGCGCCAAGGACATGAGCGAGCCGGACTGCTCGAACGCGTCAAGCCGCTTGTTCACCGCAGCCAAGGTGACTCCCGCGCTGACGCCCTGGTCGATCTTCTCATGGAGATCTGGGCCGCGGACCCCACGGAACGTGTGCTCGTGGCCGCACAGGACAACCTTACGGTCGACTATCTCTTCGATCTTGTCCAAGCGCGCCTCCCGGAGGTTGGACCGCTCTCCCAGCGGACCCCGCTGATTGCAGCTCGAGTTCGCCAGGGGATGATGACGGAGGCGGTCGAGGATATTGGTGGGTTCGGCAACGAGACGACCGAAAACCTCGAGGCCTTTCAGCGCGGCGAAGCCCAGATCTTGTTCGCACCCGAAATCGTGCAAGTGGGTCTGAACCTCCAGTGTGCGCGGGTGTTGGTCCTTTACAGCGTTCCGTGGCGTCCGGAGGAGGTCGAGCAGTGGATCGGACGGCTCGACAGGATTGGCAATGTCGCCGCCTTCTCGAACGCGGACGAGGCGAAGGCGATCGATGTCTACACCATTGCCCAGCATGGCCTAGTCGACGAAAAGGTTGTCAGTGTCCTTGAGCGCTTCCACGTCTTTGAGAGGACTGTAAACCTCGACGGCGACCACTTGGATGAGGTAGCGATGCTCATTGAAGATGCCGCCCTGCGCCCAGAGCGAGTCAACTGGCGCGAACTCGAGGTCGCTACCGAAGCTATGGCGGCCGAAGACGAGGTGCAGGAGTTCGATTCAACGCTGCGCAAGTACCTCCCCTGGACGGCCCGCTCAGCGACCGTTGAACGTCAGTGGTTGGAGTCACTGCCCCCCGCTGCGCCAGTCCTTAAGGCCCTTCCCGAACATTCGGCGCTAGGCCCTCGAGCGTGGGATCGGGCGCTAGAGGGGACGCTCAGCCTTCTCAGCCATGCCGGCGACTACCACATTCGCTGGAACACCGACCCGGAGACAGAAAGCCGCTTTCGGTCGTTGTGGTATCGGTTCGGCGAGAAAGGCATGTACGGGCGGCGAGAGATCCGGTCGAAAGTGGTGTTCTCGTTCGGTGCGGATCCCAGTCATGAGCGCAATCCGCGATATGCGCACGCCTTCATCACTCGACGGGGAGACATCGGCAATCCCGCTCGGCGGAGCGTCACCATGGAGCTAAACGGTATCCGGGTGCGACGGCCTCTGCGGTTCCTCAGTTTTGGTGACGCACTTCACGACGAACTAATTGAGGGCTGGCTACCGAAAGACGGTGGTGCAGTTAGGCTGGATGTCTCATTTTACGAAGACCACGCCCTGTGGTCGCATGGGGCTCCGGGACTGTACCTCCTCAGGTTGTCCATCATCGATCCGGAGGCCGCGTTCACGGGGGCTGGCTTGGAAGAGCGGTTTCTCGCCTCGGCAGGTTCATTGCTCAAGTTCGCGCACTGTGCACTTGAAGCCGACGTCCGGTGGATCCGCGCGCAACTCACCGCGCGCATGACGCTCGACGTAAGGCGACAGGAGCAGAACAGTTGGGTGCAAGTCGAGGCGGAAGAGGCTGCCGCGCTACTTAATCCGATGGCGCACGAACGTAATGGCGTTCCAAGGGCGAGCATCCTGCGCGTCAGTGAGGCGGAGATCGCTGCCGCCAAAGCTGAACTGTCTGAGCAACGGCAGGCCGACGCGACGGCCGCCCGTTCTGCGTGGAGCCATCGCTTTCCCGACTTCAAGGAAGCTCTCGCATGCCGACTGATGGTCGTTGAAGAAGAAGGCCGCGACGCGGTCGCGCTCGCGAGCAAGGAGTTATGCCGGGCGGAGGAAGCTCTCAAGGTGGCCCGGGAACGAGGTGTCCGTGGTCAGATCACGCGCGCGGAGAACGTCCGCGATACCGCCGAAGAGACTCTACGCGCGACGGATGCGTTTTGGGACGAACGCGCTCGCTGGCTTCGGGAGAGCGAGGATCGGGTTCGTCGAGTACTCCCACAAGAGAAGTTGACGGCGTTACTGCGAACTCGAAAGGTCTCGTAGGCACCGGAGCGAAAGGCTAGGCGAGTAGCTGCCATGGGTCAGGGCAGTCCGGGTTCGCATTCCACGCCCAAGCCCCGGTCGGCTGTCCTACGATGTCCATCGCGGCCCGCAGTTGATTGGGCGCCGGGAAGGTCAATTGAATCTTCGACGCTTCGGCTCGCACGACTTCCTCCGGGCCGACGCACCGACCACGAGCGAGTACAGCCCATCGCCACTCATCTGCATCGTAGAGGTCGAGCGCTTTTCGGACGCTGCCACTGACAGCGATGATGCACGGGCGCCAGTGTGTATCGCCGTAGCCGGGGCGATAGGCACACCATAGGCCGTCGCCGGGGTCTGGCGTCCACCTGCCCTCGGGTTGCAACGAGTTGTGACGGCCGAAGAACTCTCCCGGGCAGCCCCCGAGCATCCTCACCTCAGCGTCAGCACCAAGCGCGAGCCCTTCTTCTGTCAACGCATTCTCAAGCAATTGCCAAAAGCCGCTGAGAGAAATCTCATCGCTCCTCATGAGCCGGCGTAAGCGCCTGCTTGCGTGTGAAATATAGCCTGGAGGCACCAACCAGTCGGCGAGCGACACCTCCTGAACACCAGCGAGTTCCAGGGTTGCGGCGTCCTCGTCTGTATCGACTCGAACTCGACGAACGACATCGTGATGGTCGCCATCGACGAGCGATAGGCCGTCGGGCGGCTCCGACACTCCCAGATAGGCCGCGACACCGTCACCCACAGGGATCCAACGCGAAGCGCCCGGCGCCAAGCAGGGCTCGTGTCCCACAAACAGGTCGTCGAACTCGCCAATTTCGACAAGCCGCTGCAGGACGCGTGGGATCCTGCTGAGGTCCTCAACTCCATAGGCCCGAAGCTCGGCGCGCACATACTGCAGAACAGTTCGTTTCGGACTCGATCCCCAACGGTTGAGCGGTGCGCGCAGCAAGTCGGCGATTGCCCGGTAACCTGGTTTTCCCTCGCCATCGAGAAAACCGAGATGAGCGCCGAGTTGAGGTCTGGGTAGGATTCGCAGGTTCATGTCTCTGCCTCGGACGCTGTCTGAGCAGCGCTGATTACTTCGCGACACTGATTCCCATGCACGATTGCGATCAGCAGTGCCTTGGCGCGTGTGCACGCGACGTAGAGATCTTCTCGACGGAACAATTGGCCAAAGCCGCCGAGATCGTAGAGCACGACCACTTCGGCCTCGAGGCCTTTGAAGGAGCGGGCCGTGGTGACGAGGACGCCCCCGCCGTCGCGCCATTGCTGCACAGAGGTGACGATGGGAATACTGTCGATATCCGTCAGGTCCGACAGGCTTCCGTTTGCTTTCGCCGCGGGTCCGATGACTGCGATTGTTGCGGCCGGCACATCTTCCCGCCGCAAGAGCGAGCGCAGTTCCTGCATCACCAGTCCCTTCTGATGTGAAGGCGAACCTGCGCGGAGCACTCGTAAGGGGTCGCCCGCTGGCGCCCGAGGAAAAGTGTCAGGCTGGAGATCGAGTACAGATGCGCTCGCCACCGCTATCCGCCGCGTGTTGCGGCAGTTGATGGTTAGCTTGAAGCGGGAGGCGAACTCGACGTCGGGCCATTGTACTTCGCCTCGAAGGGACTGATTGGGATCGATGAAGGCGTAGAGGGGGCCGTCCGACTCCGACAAAAGCGACTGCGTCAGCGCGTACCACCAGCCCATCGTGAAGTCCTGCGCTTCGTCCACGACGATGGCGTCGAAGTGGACGTCCCGGTCCTCCATGTCGAGTTTGACGATGGCCTGCTCCATGAGGTCGGGAACTTCGTCGTTCCAGAATGCCGCCGTTGGGGAACCGCCATCGACAGGACGGAAGTCGATGTCAGCGTCTGTTGCGAGATCGGCAGCCAAGCCGTGGAAGTGTTTGACTGTCAACGAATCGCGGAAATCCGTCGTGGTCGGGTCTTCCTGCACCTGCCGCCGGAGCCAGGTCGCCAGTTCCCTGTTAAAGCAGACAAACAGTGTTTTCCTGCCCTCGCGCGCGAACGCCAGCGCCCGGTGCAGGGCGAGGAACGTCTTGCCGGAGCCAGCTGCACCTTCAACCAGCACCCGGTCTTGTACGTAGAGGCCCGTAAACACCTGGGCCTGCATTTCGGTTAGTTCGAGGAGTTGTTCATCCGCGTGGGAGATGTCCGGGCCGACGGGGCGGAAAACCCTGAACCGGGGCATCAGGCAGTCGTTCAGGAGCATGCGATAGTGGTCGTTTGGTAGCGAGCGTGGCTTGTCGGTCCATGCCGCAAACGCGCTTTCAATCGCCTGGAGCATGATGGGGAGGCTGCGCCGCGAGATAACGATGGCCTTGTCGGCGTTCGGTGGCGGCTGACCTTCGTAGTCCATGTGAGGGAAGACAACCGCGTATCCGTGCACGAAGTCTTGCCTCCGGATACGCCTTCCCGAACGTTCTTTCACGATATCCAGGAGCGCGTGCATGTTGCGTCGCGCCTGGTTGAATGGATCCTGGAATTCGCGCGGTCCGTTCTCGGTGTCTCGGAACCACCGATTACCGTCGTGCCGGATCGAGTCGCCTCCCTTGACCTCGAGGACGAGCAGCCCGCGGGAAGGGTGAAGCACGACGAAGTCCGCCTCGCCCTCGGCGAGGGCTTCGCCGCGCCACGGGCGAAGCCAAGGGTACGAGTGCAGGACGACATAGTCGCCATCCAACTCGTCGCGCAATGCGCGATATACAGGTTCCTCTGAAGCGTGCTCGATCTCGGACGGCTTCACGTCGGGTAGCATTCGCGCCATCAGTCGTCCCGCAGATGTTGGAAGACACCATCGACAAATGCGCCAAGGAACCGCCCGACAACCTTCACGTCCTCCGCGCGAGGCGCTTCTGATCGGGGTGCAACCTGGGACTGATAGAGGATGCTGACCTTGCCCTTCCGGAGACGCGGGAGACCGAAGGTCCACTGAGCCCTGGTAGCGTTGAAGGCCCCGGCCTTGCTGACAAGTAAGCGCGGAGTGCGATCTTTGCGGCTCTCCGTGAAGTCGTCCTCCGACGTGGGGGTGAATACTACCCACGCCCCCGCGGCAAACGCTCCGTTGCCCACGAGTTCCAGCGTCGGCTGTGTCAGTTGGACGACGAATGCCCCTGTGGGAGCGTCATCTATGGCTACCATGGCGAGCGGCTCCGGCGGTTCTTCGTCGGCGAGCGAGGTTGGGTCATAAACCGGGTAGCCATCATCGTCTGCCGGAAGGAACGCGGGTAAGGAGAAGCCGCTGTTGTCGTCGGTCTTCGCACCTGTTGCTTCCCGCACTGCTGCTGGAAGTGCCCTGTCCACTTTCAATTTATCGACGATGACGTGCGGCCCGCCGCTGGCTACGCATACTCGACCGGCCACTGAGCCAGCTTCACCGGGGGTAATTGGGTGCCCGAGTACCACAATCCGATCCGAGAGGTCGGGCAGTCGCAGGCCCCCTGAGACCTGCTCGACGTCGTGTCCCGCCGCGTCGAGGTCCACCTCGAGCGCGCGAAGAAGGCGCCGTTCCTCATCGGCTCCTAGCGTGGGCCGTTCGCCGTCGATTACGTGACGAATGAAGGCCGCGGCCAGCGTGCGGTCGAGGTACTTGTGATCCCACTTATTCTTGTAGCTGCGCAGACAGTTGTAGCAAGAATGTGTGCAGTCGCAGGACTCCAAGCGATCCAAGGCGGCCTCGAAGAGTTCCTTCGAATTTGCGGCAGCGGCCCGGACAAACCCGGCACCGCCCGGCGTGAGGTCGTAGAGGTAAATCTCGACCTGCTTTCCCGTCCGGCCTCCGCTGGTCATCGCAACACGGAATTCGGCGCCGATGTCGGACTCTTCGATGCCCAGGATACTGGCTGCTGTCGAGGCCAGGGACTCAGCGACCGTAGTGAGCACGATCTTGGCCGCGATCGACCCCGGCTCGAGGCTGACCGCATCGGCAAGCTGGAACCGGAACAGGGCGATGTCGGTTTCGAACTCGTTGCCCAGGACTACGACAGTGGGAGTGCCGTTGCAGTGTGCGCCGTGCGGATGATTATTCGGGTTCGGGCGGGGGTGTCCGCCGTGTTGGAAGCGCCCGGCGCCCCATCCGTTCGGCTCGGCGCGGCCGCATTTGGGGCAGTAGAGGAAACCAGGCTTCATGCGGTCCTGGGAGCCCGTGTTTGTCAGGACAAGCCGCTGCTTGTCGGTCCAGATTTCGTAGCCCGCGCCATTGGGCGCCGTAAAGGTTTCCTCGGCCGGAACGCTCTCGGTGAACGGCGCGCTCAGCTTTGCGCGTGTAGGCCTTGTGGGGGTGGGGCTGTCGTCAAGGGGCAGTTCAGGGTCGAGGTCGACGGGGTGCGCAAATCCCGGCGGTCGAAGCCAGCGCTGACCGATCCCGAGCGAAGCGGCAGAACCGCATGCAGGGCAATCGAGCACCTGATCGACGTAGTGCTCGTCACCTCGCTCCTCGACTTGGGCATACCCGCATCGGTCGCATTCGAAGTAAACCTTCATCGCGAACCAGGCCTGCCAGCAATCGCGGCGGTTGAATGGCGTCCAGATGGCGAACGAGTAGTGGCGCTCACCGTTAACCCAGACCTCACGACCGGGAGCATAGCCGGAGAGAGCCTGATTCAGACCGAGTTGCGGGGTGTACTTTAGAACTGCATTGCGCTCGGTGCTCGCGGCTGGATCGAAGACGTGAAAGGTAACCACATCTGTCGGGAAGGCGTACCGCGGGAGTACCCCGCGATCGAACAGACGGTCCAGCAGCTTCTCGGGGTCAAGCCCTCCCTCCGGCGCGTCTTCGGTCCGGTCGATCGCGCCGGAGGCATCTTCGGATTCAGCCGCGTCCGTGCCGATCGCGTCGAAGTCGATGTCGTCAGCCCAATCCATCGTCAGCTCCGCTCGGGCAGCCTTTGCTTCCTCACCTCCACCTTCCGCGACGAGTTCCTCGTTCGCGCGAGAGAGTTGATCGTTTACCTCTGACGCCTCGACGGGGCCGGCGCCCACCTTGCGCAGTATTGCCAGCAGCGCCGACGGGACTTCCTCGACAAATTCAGACTTCGCGTCGATAACAGGTTCCGGGACGATCTCTTCGAGAGCGCTCCGGACGCGGGCTGCTTCTCGATCGAGCCAAGCCTCGATGCCGGAATAGGAGAATTCGTCTCCGTTTCCAGTCCTGAAGTCACGAAGCATGCCGAGGCTCTCGAAGATGTTGGAACTGACGCTGTCATCGTCGGGATCGGCAATCGTCGCAATCTGGAACATGCTCATCACCAGCGCGAAGCAGTGGCGGCGAACGATTTCGAGGTTGTCCAGGTTGAGCGTTGGGTCCGGCACTGGGCCACTCACCATTGCAGCCGGGTGCGAGTAGAACTCCTGGTCGTGGCTGTCCGCACCGCAGTAGGTGACAACCGTCGAGAGTGCGGCGCCTCGGCGGCCCGCCCGGCCCGCACGCTGCTGATAATTGGACCGACCGGGCGGCACGTTCCGCAGCGCGACCGCTGTGAGACTGCCGATGTCGATGCCGACTTCCATGGTCGTCGTGCAAGACAACACGTCGATCGGGCCCTCGCGACGCCCCTCGGGACCCTCTAGGTCGAGGTCCTGAAACCTCAGTTCGTGCCACTCCGCTCGAGCCACTGTACCCTTGTTGCTACTGTCGTTGAGTGCGGCAGAGTGCTCGGCGGCGACGTAGGGGTGCGGTGAATAGTCGTGCTCGGCCGTGAGTCTTTCCCAATGGCGGCGGAGGTGTCCTTTTCGGGAGCGGAACACGACATCCGACACGGGGTCCAGCGGGCTCGTGGTGCCGGTACACACCCGGTTGCCCAAACGTACGCGGCAGCGGTTGTCGGCAAGCGGGTTGTAAGGCTGGGCAGTGGTGCATGTAGCGCAGCGACGCCACTCGATTCCCTCCGAGACCACCCGGAGCCTGCTGGGTCTCAGGATGAACCCGTTGGCAGTCTCGCCTACGCCGAAAACCCTGGAGAGGAACTTCCCCCACTCCGATGGGGACCCTGCGCGGGCTCGTAGGTTGGCGTTGAACCACTTGGTGCCGACGAGGTCCTTCACCAGGTTCGGGAATGTGGCCTTGACGCGGTTGATTCTCGCCCCCGTGCGCGCATCGAGCCACTCGCTCGGCGTGGTGGGAAGATACAGCCCGCGGCGGAGGACGGCATCGTTCAGCCAGAGTTCCAGTAGCGCCAGGCGGCGCTCGTCTTCGCTCAGGTGGGCGGACACAGGCGGTGCTGGCAATGCGTGAAGGGCTCGCATGTCGGTCTCTTCGAGGGAGGCACGAATGGTTGCGAGACCGAGAGCGCTGAGGCCAGTGTGCGGGTCGTTCAGCACTGGATAGAGCGCGAGCATCAGCGCTGTGTTCGTATTGTGCGCATTCAGGTCAACGGACCGGCTGAGGATCTCTTGTTCCGATGTCGGCGGATCGCTGGTCAGCAATTCCCGAAATTGCTCAAGGTCATTTTCGAAGTGAGGTGCCTGGGCAGGTCGTAGGGTTACGCCCTTGATGACGCAACCAGTGAGGAGGGTGGCGTAGGCGTGGTCGAGGGCTACCGGTCTCCCGAACCGCTTCTCGAGTTCAGCCAGTCCGGCCAGGTAAAGTGGTCGCACGGCATCGCGCATCGAGTACTGCTGGAGTTTGCCGGCGAGCCTCGACGCTGCCTGCCGCCCGTCGGAGAAGATCAGCGCCTTGCGTCCCTTGAGTGGCGTGTCGACGTCCGGACGCGGCGGCTGTTCGAGGAGTTGTGACGAGACGATTTCCTGGAAAGGCTCGTCGCCACTGGTCACGTGGTCCATGATGTCTGCTCCGCGTGCGCCACAGCACGGGCAGTTCTGAAACTCGCCGGGGACCGTGTCCTTCTGGTTGAGCGGCGGGAGCCAGATTTCACGGGCGGCATCGCTTTCGGATCCTACGCGGCCAGTTATGGGGTCGAGGTAATCGAATCGCGCTCCCGAGCCGGCGGGGGGCTCCTCAAGCGAGAGAAATACCGGCTGGACAACCCCTTCGACGTCGTCCATCTCACCCACGTCTTCTGTCCATAGATAGTCGGGATCGCTGGGGTCGAACGAGTAGGCCTTGAAGTATGCCGAGCCACAGGACCGGCAGGTGTAGAGTTCGAAGACTCGGGCGCCGCAGTTGCAGGTCCGGAGTGGCTGAGCGTATAGCGCTCCCGTCGGTGGGTCATCCCATCGTTCTCGCTGTGCATCGGAGACCTCGGAGCACTGCGGATCGGAGCATGCCCAGAGGCCCGGCAGACCTCGAAAGAACGCATGAGCACGGGCGGCCAAGAGGGGAGCTTTCTCGCCGTCAACTCTTGCCATGGACGCGAGTTCGACGAGGACATTGGTAGCTTTGCGGGCAAGAGCGGCTTTCACTCCCGGGAAGAGCCGCAAGGCGAGATCTTCGATGCCCTGAGCCGGTCCCTGGTCAACGGAGTCACGCTCCGGGTCCGCATCTGTTGACGCACCGCTCGTGAGGTTCATAAGTCGTCCCGTGACCGAGATTTGCTTGAGCGCTTGGTGGAGAGCCCTCCTAACAGGATCTTCATCGGGTGAGGCGCTAGTTTCGTCCAACAGGCCTTGAAGCGATGTTTGGTCTTCGGCCAGCCGAAGGACCGGCAGGACCGCGTCAAGGCGAGACGTCAGGTTCCCGTTGCGGACCTGGTGGAGGTCGATCACCGCGAGGGTTTCCGCGAGGTGTTGATCGCCGGGGCCGGACGGGTGCGCCGCACGCTTCGTGCCAGTCAGAACCGAAAATCCGTCTGTCGGCTTACCGACAAGGTCAGCGGCGAAGCTCTTCGCTGCGGCAGGATCCGAGAACGACGCGCTCGTACTAATGACCTGAAGTTGCTCGGGAGCGAGCGCCAGTCGGTTGCGCAGGCGGCGGATCAACATTGCCACCTCTGTCCCCTGTGCGCCCCGATAGAGGTGGGCCTCGTCGAGGACGAGGATCAGCCGCTCATGCGGGTGAGCCGCGTAATATTCTTGCGTAGAGCTGAATATGCCTCGTTCAATGGGACGTAGAAGCATGTATTCGAGCATGGAGTAGTTCGTGACGAGGAGGTCGGGGACCCCCTCCTGTGCCTCATGCCTGAGGAAGAGTTCCGAGTCTTCGGGACGTTCGATCGTCCGCACCCACTCGCCATCGCGCTTCCACTGACCCTTGCCCAGCCAGGCACTGATGCCGTCCTCGGCCTCCGGGTTAGTGGGTGGCTTGGCCGGCCATTTGCCGCGCCGCCGCAAGTCGCTGATCAGATGTTTTGTTTCGGTATCGGACGCGGCCAGGTCTTCAAGTTTGGTGAAAAACTCAAGAGGCTCCTTCAAGCGTACCCAGTGTTTCCTGGTATCGTCCTGACGTCGCCCTGGGTACAGCGAGCGCCCTGTGTAGCGGGCAAATTTCATCGGGCGGCCACCGTGGTCGGTGAACCACCGCGCCACGCTGTTGTCGCCGAAGAGTACGCGCAGGCGGCCGAGTTGGTCGTTGACCAGTGCGTTCATCGGATAGAGGAGCAGGGCGCGGACAGCGCGCGTCGAGAACGATGGACCGCCGCGGGCTTCCGCGGCCATCCGCCCGAGGATTGGGAGGAGGAACGTCTCTGTCTTGCCCGACCCGGTTCCTGTCGTCACGACGAGGTCGCGAAAAGGGGGGGTGAGCGCGAGTTCCAGTGCACGAGCCTGATGGTCGTAAGGAGGATCGAACAGAACGCCTCGGCTGCCGAGCCATGTCAGAAGCTCCGCTACATCCGTTGGGAGCGAGAGATCCTCATAGCGGCGAGAGGCAGCGTATCGCGGGGTGCTTTCCAGGTAAGGCGTCTGTGCGACGGCACCTCTCCGGGAAAGCAACTCATCTCGTAGGTCTACGAGAGCAGGGTTTGAGACGTGGTAGGTGGATGTGATGTAGGTGCGGAGGGCATCGGTATAGTGCTGAAGCTCTTCATACATCGCGGTTTTTTGCCGTTCTTTCTGCTGTTCTTGGTGCGCTTGGTAGCCGCTTCTGGTTCGATATGACCGAGCATGCGTATTTCAGAGATTCCGGCCGGGTATTTCACTAAGTCCCGGCCGCGGATTTCAATAAGTTCCGGCCGGCCTTGAGCATGGCTGCGGGCGCTTGGTTTTTGGTTAATCGGGATTGTCTTCCGCTGCGGCGGCCGGGGTCAAGTCGGGCCTGGCGTTTTTCCTTCGCATGCTTTCGCC
>MKWU01002560.1_pt1 | contig 26765 bp, 22 predicted proteins | sample 809101 | NCBI WGS metagenome assembly MKWU01 (sample SAMN05860141, study PRJNA318959) | sponge metagenome | host: Aplysina aerophoba | place: Slovenia: Piran, Adriatic Sea, Gulf of Piran | collected 2013-05-07 | reverse complement strand
CGCCCACACGTACTGAGTAATCGGCCGGAAACTCAGGTCCGGACCGGCCAATGAAGCCCGCAGGACGCGGCTCCCCCACCGCCCCTGACCGCTCATTGTCCAACTCAACAATGACGGTAGGCTCTACATTGATATAAGTTTCCGGCGTGGTTCTACCACCACCCAGCGAACCACCTTCTGAAGAGATGATGATGTTGTCGATGAAGAAATCCTGATGCTTATTGGTATAAGCCTTCGATTCATGACCGTTCGCGTTCAGTGTCCACACCAGTTCACGATCATCCCAATCAGCCGGCACGGTGACGGTGAAGGTATAGCGATTACGTCGCGGCATAAAGAAAGTCGGCTGACCGCGGTCGGCCTCGCCTGGCGAAAAGGAATTATTCTCCCCGATCGGCACTCGAAGCTCTTGTGCCCAGTTTTCATTCATATAGCCGAATACGTAGTTCGTTGAACCATCCGGATTTTCAGTCCAGCCCTCATACGCCGCCCACAGCGGCGCACCGGAACTGTAGGTCTCGGTGCTGCCCAGCGCCGGAGACAGTACTAAAACCAGACTGAGTAGTACTTTTCTTACGAAAACCTGGGATGCGTATTGTTTCATCATATTCTCTATTGGTACTGATTTAGCCTTGCACTACTGCGTGCCTTCCCCAATAGTTTCCAGCGCAGCTTTGTCCTGGGCGCTTACCACCTGATTGAATCCAAGTACGGCCTCAGCTATTGCTACCGCTGGCGCTGGAACAGCGATGACGCCTCTGGGCGCCGTGCTTTCATTACGTCTAAGGATATTGCGTATCTGTGCTTTGTCTTCATCGCTTGCTACACCGTCAATGTTGGCTACGATCTCCGCAAGTATGATCACGAGCCGATTATTCGAATCGTTGGTAAGCGCTACCAACGCACGGTTCTGTTCGTCACTCGGGGAATTATTCATACCAGACAGGATCTCAGCGATTACAACGTAACCGGTGTCTACATCAGTGTCTTCGTTGGCACGCGTCGGCGAGACCAACGGTAGCGTGCATAGTGGGCAACCAATCACATGGTCATTCGGTCCCAGATCCAGCGCTTCACGTCGCGCGGCCATCTCTTGCTGAAACTGCTCGTCCGTCAGTTCCACATGCTCGCCCAGCTCGGCAAACATATTCGACACAGAACGATTACCTGAACCTGACCAGTTACGTATATCCGGCACGTTGATGTTGGTTGCCGTAACGTTCATTTCCCCATAGACATGAAGAATAGTACCGGCTGGCAGTAGCGGTGCTGCGTGGTCTTCGTACACATAGCTGCGGACCCAGTTGTGGTCATAGCCGGCACAAGTCAGGGTTTCAATTGAGCTTCCCCAGATGGCTTCCATACACATACGCTTTCCCGGCGCATGCAGGTGCGGCTCAAAGCGGATTATCTTTGTCGGAGCGTTGAGAATCCGATAAGAATGAAGTAGCTGATTGTCCTCGTTCGGTCTGACGCTGATATCCTGGCCGCTACCAAGTAGGGACCGTGATTGCCTGTACGTCGGCTCATAATCCTTATCATGAAACCGAAAGCCGAGTTCAATATGGCCTGTCGTATCCTGGCCGGTCGAGTGCATATGTAACGTGCCTGAGTACATGAACGTATTCGCTTGTAGCAGGGGTCCAGCCAGCGGATCGAATACGTCACCGTTACGGCCGACTTCGTGTATAGGCCATGGGGTATCAAAAGCATTTCTTTGGATATTACCTCCCTCAGTTACTACCACGCTGTGGATATCCATATGATGGACGATATAACGCCCGCCCACGACACCGGAAACCTGCGTCATATCGACATCGTTAACTTCTACCATTTCCAGGGATTTTACGTAGCGATCCTCGGTTAACCCGGTCGGCACCGGGTCCAGCGAACCCCAGAAGTCAGGTGCACCGGCTTTCATGCTGACTTCAGGCATGACGACGATCAGATCGGGTTCGCCTAAGGTCCACTTGACGCTGTCATCGAATACCAGCGGTCCCGGGGCATCGGCGGGATCGCCCTGTGGTGTGCCGCTGCGCGCCCAGGCGGAAATGGTGGCGATTTCTTCATCGCTTAACGACATGTCATCTTTGTAGTCCTGGATACCGATATCCTTCTCGATATACCAGGGCGGCATTGCGCCCGCCACATCTCTCAAGCCGGTCTTGTACTCAATCAGCCCGGCGAACGGGGCGACCTGCTCATAAGTCATCAGTGGCATCGGCCCGGCGCCACCGGGTCGATGGCAGGTCTGGCAGTTGGCCTGCAGGATCGGCTCGATATCCCTGTGGAATGTGATCTCCCCGGACTGCGCCAGCAAAGCCGAAGGCGCGGCCAGGAAGGCGAGAAGTGGACCGAAAGACATTCTGAGTAGGAATCGCATCATTTTGTCCTCTGGATGAATACAAGGAAACCTGGCTGATACGGCGCCTGCTACGTAGATAACAAACGAGATGGAAAAATCCGCAACAGACGCGGACACTCTACGGGCAACGACGGGCCTCAACTACCTGTTTCTGAATATCGCTGATCGTCAGCAGTGAACCTACGACTCGACCTCTACCACACGATAGTGGCGCGAGACATTCTTCGTGACTTCGGCCCATTTTGATCCCTGACTACGCGATTTGTGTCGTTCAAATGCTTCTCTGTTTTCATAGAGTTCGCGTACATCCAGGATATGCGGTTCGCCAGGGCGCTGGCTAGCGTCAAACTCGATGCATCCCGGCTCATCTCTGGTGAGCGAGGCGTGATTTGGAAGCTCCGACAGCACTGCCGCCAGATCTTCTTCCGGTATTTCCATGTGGCCTTCAATAGCGAGTTTCATGTGCCTGGGCGTTGTCGTCGACGTAGACTCTTACATCGTCGCATCGTATCAAAGGCTGGGCGACTAGATGACCTTGTTCTCTTTAAACTGGCTGAGTTCTGCGTCGCTGAAGCCGAGCTCGGCAAGGATCTTGTCGGTGTGTTCGCCCAGGAGCGGTGGCCGCTCCACTTTCCTGGCGGGTGTTTCCGAAAGTTTAAACAGCGGCGCAGCGATTTTCGCGGGCTTTGTAAGTCCCGGGAACTCCACATCGACAAACTGCCCGGTGGCAACGACGTGTTCGTCCTCCAACGCTTGTTGAGGGGTGAGTACTTGTGCGCAAGGCAGGTGGGTTGCTTCCAGCCTGGCGACCAATTCCGTGCACGTATACTGACTACACCAGTCCTGCATTACCTCGCTCAGGTAAGCACCGTGTTGCCCGCGACTTTCGTCATTCTTAAACCGCTCGTCTTCCAGAAATTCCGGCTTGCCGACCAATGCGCACCAACGCTTAAACATGTGGGGGCCGATCGCCTGCACCATTATCCAGCCATCTTTCGCTTGATAGGTATCGGCAGGCGCCGAGTACTGGAGTCGGTTGCCGATAGGTTCGCGATTGATGTTGAGTTCTGCCTGCTCGGCAATGGCGAGGTTGCCAACCATCAAGGCGGTACTCAACAGTGAGGTCTCGACGTGTTGACCCTTGCCGCTCTTCTTTAACTCATGAATGGCAGCAAGGGTGGCGAAGGCGCTGAGGCAGGCAGTGCCGTAATCGACATAAGGGGCGGCAGTTTTCGTTGGCTTACCCTCACCCGTCAGATACATCGTGCCGGACATGGCCTGGGCGACGCCATCAAACCCGACTTTCCTGCTGTAGGGCCCATCTTCGCCATAGGCACTGGGTGTGGTCAGAATTATATTCTCTTTTATGGCTTTCAGACTCTCGTAATCCAGGCCGACTTTTTTCAGTATCGACAGAGGCATGTTGGCGATGACGACGTCCGCACTCTTAACCAGTCGTTCCAGAATAGGTTTCGATTCTTCGCTGCCCAGACTCAACGTCATGCCGGATTTATTTCTTCCGACTACAACAAAGAGACCACCGCCTTCGTCCGATCCAAGAGGGCATAGCGGGCGGTCTTCCCCGCCTTCGCGTCGTTCAATACGAATCACTTCGGCGCCGAGATCACCCAGCAGAGTTGCGCAGAACGGACCCGCCACATAGCGGCCAAAGTCCAGAACTCTTATCCCTTCCAATACGCCTGCCATGTGATACCCGCCGTTTATCTACATGCGTCGAAAAAATTGAATCGGTAGAACTCGGTTCGGGCTAATTGCCCTTGAAGACTGGTTTGCGTTTCTCCATGAACGCCGTAATGCCTTCGATGTGATCGTCTGTCATCATGCAATCTGTTATCGCGTCCGCTTCGAGTTCGACCTGGGACTCCAAAGAGTTTTCGAACGACGCGTTGAGCAATGCTTTCCCTCGCGCATAAGCGTAGGTAGGACCATTCGCCAGCTTGAGCGCGAGTTCGGAGATATGCTTATCGAACTCGTCGTTCGGAACGACCCGCGTGACCATGCCCATTTCCCTGGCTTCTTCGGCAGTGTATCGGCCGGACAGGTACATCATCTCGAAGGTGCGCTTGAGACCAATCATGCGCGGAAGAAAATAGCTGCTGGACGAGTCCGGGCTCACGCCGATCCGGGAATACGCCAACGTGAAAAAGGCGGATTCGGCAGCGATGGTAAGATCGCCGGCGACAGCCAGGGCTACGCCGGCTCCGGCCGCCGCACCTTCCACCGCGCAAATCACCGGCTTGGGCATCCTGCGCATTCGGAAAATCGTGTAGTGCAAAGCAGGTAAGCCGCGGAGAGTGGCCGCCTTGCGTTCTACAGGTGTCATTTTTTCTCGGGATTTGAAAACACCGATATCGCCGCCGCCCATGAAATGGCCGCCCGAGCCACGCAGGACAACACAGCGGATCGAATCATCCATTTCACATTGTTCCGTGAACTCAACGAGACCCTGGCGGAGTTCTTCGCTGAGTGCATTTCTCTCCTTCGGCCGGGTCATGACAATACTCGCGACGTGGCCTTCGATTTCCAGCTTGATGTGTGGATTCATGTTTTTCGTCTCGCTACATTAATCCCATGATGGAAACGGCCGAGACACCCTGATAGGGCACTCCGCCGAGATTGTGGGTTAAGCCCAGGCTGGGACCTGGCAGCTGTCGTTCACCGCCGCGCCCCAGGAGCTGGGAGTAAATTTCGTAGACCATGCGCAGCCCTGAGGCGCCGATTGGATGGCCGAAACATTTGAGCCCGCCGTCGATCTGGCACGGGACACTGCCGTCAGCATCGTAAAATCCGTCCAGAATATCCTGAGTCGCCTTGCCTTCCTCGGAAATGAACAGGTCTTCCATGGTGACCAGCTCGGTAATGGAAAAGCAGTCGTGCACCTCGAGCATTATTTCTTGTCCCCCATCCTGAAACGAATCATACATTTTGGCGGATGCGAGCGATATTCGACATTCATAATATTTGCCACGAAAAACTACGCACACCGGGCAGGACGTTTTTGCGATAAACTGCAGCGCAGAGCATTTGCACCGACTTTCCATGTGGTGCATAACTGGTGCATAACGCGGCGAATGGAATTCCCGGGGGGGCTTATCGTGAGATTACTCATACTTTTGCTTGGTTGCAGTGCATTGTCTGCGTGCAATCAGTCTGAAACGCCGGCGCAACCTGATGCTGCTGCGCCGCAAGCTCAGCCAGCGGCTTCTGATTCGCCGGCGCAGCCGAATATTCTCGTCATTATTTCCGATGACATGGGAATCGAAACGCTCGCAAGTTTTGGCGTCGGCGCCGTGACTCCACAAACGGCAACGCTGGACGAACTCGCCACCCGTGGCGTGAGTTTCAGTAATTTCTGGGCGCAGCCAGGGTGCTCGCCGACACGCGCAACCATCATGACGGGTCGCTACGGTTTCCGCACCGGTGTCGGTGCCCCAACCGGCGACAACGTCGCGATGGGTGAAATGCCCCAGGCACCGACAGTGCCTGCGGGCGTCGTTGAAATTGCCACCGGCCGGCTGGCGCGGCTGGCGCGGCTCGGCGGCATGGGCGGTATGGGTGGCGATGTCGGTGTCGCGACTGCCGGCCGCTGGGGCCGCTGGGGCATCAGGCTCGATGAATTTACGCTCCCGGAGGCCTTCAACGAACATCCCGAGCTTAATTACTCGAAAGCTGCAATCGGCAAATGGCATTTGTCCGATACCCGCAACGGCTGGGAAAACCATCCGAACCTTATCGGCTTCGAGCATTTCTCCGGACTCTTACGCTGTTGCCCGGAGAGCTACTTTGCCTGGGTGCAGGTGATTAACGGCGAATTCTCGACTCGCACCGGCTACGCCCCGACCGACAAGGTCGATGAAGCAATCAGCTGGCTTGACGCTCAGGATGACGACGACCCCTGGTTTCTGTATCTGGCGTTCAATACGCCGCATAGTCCACTGCACCTGCCGCCACGCGAGCTGCTGCAGTCTGATTATTCCGACCGTAGTGACGAAGAGTTGCGAGGCGACAATCGAGCGTTGTTCGAGGCGATGATCGAGGCAATGGATACCGAAATAGGGCGCCTGCTGGATCACATTGGCGCGGACGAACTCGAGAATACCTACGTCGTTTTTCTCGGTGACAACGGCACTTCCAGTAATCTTGTGCGCGAACCGTTTCGCTCGGGTTTTGCGAAGAATGGCGTATACAACGGTGGCGTCAGCGTGCCGTTTCTTGTGACAGGTCCTGGCGTGCCTTCCGGGCAGACGACCGATGCGCTCGCGAACTCGACGGATTTGTTCGCAACGCTGCTGGAGATGGCCGGTATCGACATGAATGAGGTCGTGCCGGATGGCGTAACAGTCGATTCAATTAGCCTGATGCCGTATCTGTCCAATCCTGGTGCAGAGTCGATTCGCGAGTGGATTTACGCTGATGTGTTTGCGACAGACCTCGGAGTCAGGTCTGGTGAATATGCGATGCGCAACGCTCGCTACAAGCTGCTGGTCGAGGAAGGCGTCGAGCACTTCTTCGACATGAATTCAGATCCCTACGAGCACAACGATCTGCTTGCCGGTGAGCTGACCCAGGAGCAGGCAAGTGAGCTCGCAGCATTGCGCGCAGAACTTGTCGCACTGCACGCAACTGAAGGGATTTAGTTTACGCAGGAGATTCGGCGCTGCCGCTGCATCCGCGCTACAGCGGGTTGGCGTTGCCGCCGATTGCGTTTAGCTGATGTGCGTCAGCGGCTTCGACGGCAGATGGGATCCACGGTGCCAGACAGGCTCGGCTGGTCACGCACGGATCAGTCAGCGTTTCCAGAAATTCCTCAAGGTCATTGATCTCACCGTTATTCAGGTTGATATTCTCGAGCGCAGCAGGGTCATTTTGGTTGCGCTCCTGATTTCTCTTGTTCAATGCCTGATTGGTGTTTTGTTCGGCGTTCGGATACAGGTTCAGAGCCTGGCAATTGGCAATATCTTCGAACTGGTCCAGATCACACCATGCGCCATTGTCGAAAAAATCATCGACCTCGCCATTCGGATTGTCGTAGTGTTGTAGTACAGCGTTCAATGTCTCGTACGCCCCGGTATGCATGTAAGGTGCCGTCACCGAAATGTTAAGCAGCGTCGGGGTTCTGAATCGAAATCGTTCGACCGCCAGACCGGTGATGTTTTCGCGGCCGAAATCGTTATCGTTGGGATTGCCTTTGCCGGGGCCGAATTGCGGCGCCGCAATCGTGTGGTGTGCCTCGTCTGAAAACATGTCACCTGAGTGGCACTGCACGCAGTCCGCACCGAAGTCACTCAAACTCTGCAGAGGTTGCGGATCATCTTATTTTATCGCGAGTCCAGGTAGGCCTGGCTGTCGCAGCCCCACTGTATAGGGAACAGCTGAGCAGAAGAAATCCGCAATCGGACGCGGCCGGGGGTCGCCGCCCGCCGCGCGACGAAGCGGCAGTAGAGGGTCGAGTTCCTGTTGGGGCGGCGCGCTATTCGGTGACGTTGACGGTGATATAGGCGTCGGCTGGCAGACTACCGTCATCTCCCCTGGCCCATAAGACATACGTGCCGGGTGTATCAAACGTCGCCGTTGTCTCGATCATGCCATCGGCGGGGATCTCCGGCGGGAGCCAGAGTACTCCCCACGGAGAATTGGAGGCGACTCGGGTGTCTTCCCAGACTTTTGTTTGGGGTGGATCGAACGTCACCTCGCCTTCACCCCGATACAGACTCCAACTCAGATGCAGCGCAACGATCTTACGTACCGCAGCCGGTAGACGCGGAAAATACATCAAGCGCCGCAACTCTTCCTCGCTGCGCGCGTGCCTTATTGGGCGGCACGGTATTCCGCAGCTCGGCAGGCCATCGTCTGTCAGCCGAGCGGGCAAGCGGAGTGGCTCGCCCACGCGCACTGAGTACTCGGCCGGTCCCGGGCGGCCAAAAAAGCCAGGGTGACGCGGCTCGCCCACAGCCACCGAGCGCTCATTGTCACCCTCAATGGTGACCGTAGGCTCCACATTGGCGTAGGTTTCCGGCGTGGTTCTACCCCCACCCAGCGATCCACCATCTGAAGAGATGACCACGTTGTCGATGAAAAAATCCTGGTGCTTATTGGTATAAGCCCGGGACTCATTGCCATTGGCATTCAGCGTCCACACCAGTTCACGATCACCCCAGTCGGCCGGCACGGTCACGGTAAAGGTGTAGCGATTACGTCGCGGATTGAAGAACGTTGGCTGACCGCGATCGGCCTCGCCTGGCGAGAAGGAATTGTTCTCGCCGATCGGGATTCGAAGCTCTTCTTTCCAGTTTTCGTTCATGTAGCCGAATACGTAGTTTGTCGAGCCATCGGGATTTTCAGTCCAGCCCTCATACGCTGCCCACAGCGGTGCGCCGTGCTGGTAGGTCTCCTCGGCACTGGCCAGCGCGGGCGACAGTAATAAGACCAGACCAAGAACTACTTCTTGATTCATTGGCATGACAATTCTCTTGACGTTATGCACTCACCGCACGGTGCTGTTGTTCCTTGTTTGCGTAGTTCTGTCACAGGGCTAATAGCGTGGCTTTGGCATCTTCACTTGCCGTGCCATTAAATTCGAGCAAGACTTTGGCAATTGCTATGGCTTCTGGAGTAAAGCGTCCAGGATTGTTGATGACAGCGCCCAGGCGTTGGGCGTCTTGAGCAGTTATCGTGCCGTCAATACCAGCTATAAGGTCGGCCAATATCTGCTCTATCCGATCGGCATCAGGATCGCTGGCAATCGCCATCAATCCGGCGTTCTGTGCGTCATTCGGGGACTCGTTGATTTCAGACAGCACGCGGGCCAGTGTCGGCAATGCGGTCTTCTTTTCCTCTTCTTCAACAATCGCTGAGACCAATGGCGCGGTGCACAGCGGGCAGCCAATCGCATAGTCATTCGGCCCCATATTCAATGCTTGACGCCTATCGGCCATCTCTTCGAGAAACTGATCCTCTGTCAAATACACTCGGCTACCTATATCGACAAACATGTTGGCCGCAGAGCGATTGCCTGAGCCTTGCCAGTTACGTGGGTCCGCAACGTTGACGTTGGCTGGTGAATTATCCACTTCAGCATAGAGATGAAGAATAGTGCCCTTCGGCAATAGTGGTGCTGCGTGGTCTTCGTACACATAGCTGCGGACCCAGTTGTGGTCGTAGCCACTACAAGTCAGGGTTTCTATGTCTCCCCCAAAGATTGCTTCCAGACACATACGCTTTCCCGCCCCATGCAGGTGCGGCTCAAAGCGGACTATCTTCGTGTGCCTATCCAGATACTCGTAAGCATGAAGCATCTGACCGTCTTGGTTTGGAGCTACACTAATATCCAGGCTGTCACCCATGGCAGTAAGCGACTCCCTGTATTCCGGCTGATAATCCTTCTCATGAAACCGAAAGCCAATTTCTATATGGGCTGTTGTATCCTGGCCAGTCGAGTGAAGGTGTATCGTAGTGGGATAGAGGACCGTATTCGCTTGTAGCAATGGTCCGGCCTTCGGATTGAAGACGTCTCCATTACGGCCAACTTCGTGCAGAGGCCAGGCGCTTGGAAGTCCCTCAACAGCGCGACCTTCTTCATCCACTACACCGGTCTCCCACTGCATATGATGGACGACCCAACGCCCGCCTACGACGCCGATAACTTGCGTCATATCGAGATCGTTAACTTCTACCATTTCCAGGGATTTTACGTAGCGATCCTCGGTTAATCCGGTCGGCACCGGGGGCAAGGTACCCCACCAGTCAGGTGCACTGGCCTTCATGGAGACTTCAGGTAGTACGACCACCAGGTCGGGTTCGCCCAGCGTCCACTTGACGCTGTCATCGAATACCAGCGGAGTTGGGGCATCGGCTGGATCGCCCTGTGGTGTGCCGCTACGGGCCCAGGTGGAAATGGTGGCGATTTCTTCATCGCTCAACGACATGTCATCTTTGTAATCCTGTATGCCGATATCCTTCTCGATATACCACGGCGGCATGGCCCCCGCCCGATCTCTCAGGCCAGTCTTGTACTCAATCAGACCGGCGAAAGGGGCGACCTGCTCATAAGTAAACAGTGGCATGGGCCCGGCACCACCGGGTCGATGGCAGATCTGGCAATTGGCCTGCAGGATCGGTTCGATATTCTTGTGGAATGTGATGTCTCCGGACTCTGCCGCCACCGAGGCCGAAGGCATGGCCAGAAGAGCGAAAAGCGGAATGAAAGTTATTCTGGACGGGGATTGCATAAGTTTGTCCTCGAAAGTACTCGGACGCGGAAGATGCCTGGGATCATTTAGTATACAAAACCGAGCCGGGGTCGTTGTCGTGACCTAACTGCATAAGTAACAGACGAGATGGAAAAACCCGTAATCCCGCTCATTGTGAAACTATCCAACGAAATCAGGCTCGAAACACCGCGTGGCGTCATGGCCGGCTTGCGCGGCGAATATTCAAACGGGCCGCAGGTGTTGTGCCTGCACGGCTTGCTGGACAATGCGGCGTCTTTCCTTCCCCTGTCGATTGGGCTGCCCGGATTGGACCTGGTTGCGGTGGACCTTCGAGGCCATGGCCGCTCCGAGCACCGTCACCCTTCGGCCAACTACTACTTCATGGAAAACCTGCGCGATGTCGATGCGGCGCTGGATGAACTCGGTTGGAAAACCTGCCACCTCGTGGGTCACTCCCTGGGGGCAGGCGTTGCGGCCGTTTACGCGGCGGCAGCGCCCGAACGGGTCCGCAGCCTGGTAATGCTGGATGCCCTGGGTCCGTTCAGCGAGCCCGCGAACAAATGCGTCACCCGCGTGCGAAAAAGCCTGCAAAGCGGCCGCGCCAATGCGCGTCGCAAACGGCCCTATGTCTCCATCGACGAGATGATCAAGGTTCGCCAGGCCAATACCGGTCTGCCCGATGAACCGGCGCGGCTGATTTGCGAGCGCTCGGCGAAACGGGTTGATGACCACTACGAATGGACCAATGATCCGGCACTGTACTGGGTCTCCCCCATCCTGATGACCGAGGAGCAGGCCCTTGAGTACCTCGCAGGCATCACAGCCCCGGTGCTGTCATTAACCGCAACGCCTTTCGCGTCATTTGTCAGCGAAACGCTGTACCACACGCGCATCGCCGCCATCCCGAACGGCCGCCATGAACTGCTGGCGGGAGACCACCATTTTCACATGGAACAAGTGGAAAAGACCGCCGGGATGATCCTTCCATTTATCCTCGAACAGGAACGCGACTTCGAGCATCACAATAACCAAAAATAGCCAGCGCACGCTGAATCAGATACGAATCAGGGCAGCGCCGGGCACTGCGCCATCTTCGACGCGCTGATGTAGCGTCGCCGCCTCGTCGAGCGATACTTCTGCGCCGATTCGAAACTCGAATCCAGGAGCGACTGCAACCCGATTGACTTGTTCGAACAGTGTCGATAGCCGCTTCCGGCTCAGCACAAAAATTCCGATAAAGCGGCAGTTGGCGTTTTTCATCATCAACCGGCGCGCCGGGATCTCCGGTGTGGGCGCGTCGTCAACACCGTAGGCGGAAATTGTGCCGCCGCGTGCGAGCATGCGCGAATTGAGATTTGCATTGCTGCCAAAGCGTGATTCGACAACGAGGTCGAAGCCTCTCTTCCCCACGCACTCACGCAATTGAATCTGCAGTTCAGGGTCGCGGTAATCGAAACATTGCTCGGCGCCGAGACTTTTGACCGCTGTGCACTTTTCGCTCGACGCCGTCGCAATCACTCGCCCGCCCGCTGCGCTTGCGATCTGAACGGAGAACGCACCGACGCGACCTGCGCCGCCTGCAACGAGCACACGCTTGCCCGCCAGGGAATCGATAACCGACAGCGATTCGAGTGCGGTGACAACCGGGGACGCGAGGCACGCCCCATGCTGCAGTGACACCGCCTCGGGAAGCGCCACCGCCTTCCACTCGGGCAAAACGCAGTATTCAGCACAGCTGCCCATGGCTTGCCCGACTTGCGCGCCGAACAACCAGACGCGTTCACCGATGCGCGATTCGGAAACACCGCTGCCCACGCTTTCGATTTCTCCGCTACCGTCCACGTGAGGCACGACCCGGTCCCAGTATGCGAGCTCCGCACCGTGAACGCGTTTCTTGACATCGAAAGGATTAACCGACGAATACGCGGTTTTTACTCGCACCTCGCCCTCGCCGGGTTGCGGCGCTTCCAGTTCCCCGATTTGCAAGACTTCGGCCGCTGGGCCACCGCCTTTGTACCAGACCGCCCTCATGTCTGCAGCGGCGTCGCGCTCGCGTCGAAACGCGGTGTGTCGACACCGCCTTCGATTTCCGATGTGATGTGTGGGCCCATGTTCCTGGATTCGCTGATGATAGAGATCTGGCCAGTTCTTAACAGATGAAATGGAAGAACCCGTAATCAGAACCAAGAAGCGCGAGAAGGAACCGGTTCCTGAGTAGTGACTTGAACGGTAAGGTAATGCCAGAATCAGTTCAGTCCTGACAGCCACCATCGGAGTTTCAAAATACGAACACTCAGGCGGTCAGCCAGAATCATGTTGCCGACGGTAATGCTGGTAAATTAGCCTGCCTCGCCTCACGGTATCCAATCCTCAGGGATTTAACACCAACTTACCAAAAAAAGTTGAATCCTCCAGCATGCGGTGCGCCGCCACGGCCTCCGACAACGGCAAGCGCTGGTGAATCACCGACTGCACCCGGCCCAGGGTCACCAGTTTGATCAGTTCGCGCATATCATAGCGTGTGCGGCGCGCCTCCAGATCCCAGGCCCCAACCCCCATAATATTGAGGCCGCGCATAAAGACCACACCCAGGTGTAAATCGACCCGGTGCCCAGCCGTTACGCCGCAGGTAACCAAACGGCCGGCGACTTTCAAACTGCGGAAACACGCCGGCCACACCGCGGCCCCGACGTGCTCAATCACCACGTCAACCCCTTCGCCGTTCGTCAACTCCTGCACGCGCGCTGCGATGTCTTCGGTGTAGTGATTGATCACTTCATCCGCGCCCAGTTCTCGGGCCTTGAGCAATTTGTCATCGCTGCCAGCGGTGGCGATAACGCGAGCCCCCACGGCACGAGCTATCTGGATCGCATAGCTACTCACGCCGCTGCCAGCCGCCATCACCAACACATCGTCGCCGGGGCGCACACGCGCGCGATTAATCACCATCTGATAGGCGGTCAGACCCGCGATCGGTAACGCTCCCCCGTCATCAAACGAACACGAGTCGGGCCAGTGAAACGTGCGCGCGCCCGAGGCCAGGGCGTATTTCGCATAACTGCCGGTGCCGCTCGCGACGACGCGATCGCCACTGCTAAAACGCTGGACTTCGCTCCCCACCGCGGCGACCTCACCGCAGATGTCGCGGCCCAAAATTTCCGGCGGCGTAATGCGGGTGCCGTGCGAGCCCGCGCGCATAAACACATCGAGGCGATTGACCGACGTGGCGCGCACGCGAATTTTGACGTCATTCGGCCCCGGCTCGGGTTCGGGTTGATCACCGTAAATCAGCGCTTCAGGCGGTCCGACCTGTTCTACATAGGCTGCTTTCATACGTCGCTATTCCCATGAATTTCCGCTAGACCCGGAAACGTATATAGTTGCATCGCGCAGTCAGGCTATACGGCCCCAGATCTTTCATATGCGCGATATTCTGAAACGATCGCGACATCGACACGAATAATAGTCTATCTGAATTGTCAGGTTCGATTGCCGCAGCGGCAGACAAGGACAACCTGGATGATAAAAACGAAGATAACCGAAATGCTCGGAATACAGCATCCGATTATCCAGGGTGGTATGCACTTCGTTGGATTTGCCGAGTTGGCGGCGGCTGTATCAAATGCGGGTGGTCTCGGAATTATTACCGGGCTGACACAGAAGACTCCGGCAGACCTTGCGAACGAAATTGCCCGGTGCAAGGACATGACCGACAAGCCATTTGGCGTCAATGTCACGTTTCTTCCCAGCCTTGTTGAATTTGACTATCCGGCCATAATCAAAGCCATTATCGATGGCAATGTGCCGGTAGTGGAAACGGCCGGGAACAATCCCTCGCAAGTATTGCCGTACCTGCAAGATGCCGGTATCAAGGTAATTCACAAATGTACCTCCGTACGTCATGCGCTGAAGGCACAGTCCATCGGATGCGATGCAGCCAGCATTGATGGCTTCGAATGTGGCGGTCACCCGGGCGAGGACGATATACCCAATATGATTTTGCTGCCGCGTGCTGCCGATGAGCTGGAAATTCCGTTTGTTTCTTCGGGCGGGCAGGCAGATGGACGCTCTCTTGTCGCATCTCTCGCGATGGGCGCCGAGGGCATGAATATGGGCACTCGCTTTATGGCCACGCAGGAAGCGCCGATTCACGAAAATGTTAAACGGGCGATTCTTAATGCGACGGAGCTTGATACTCGTCTGGTCATGCGCCCACTGCGAAATACCGAGCGTGTCCTGAACAACGCCGCTACTGAGAGCTTGCTCGCCAAGGAGAAAAAACTCGGTGACAAGCTGACGTTCGAAGATATAGCCGACGAAAAGGCCGGTGTCTATCCGCGAATCATGCTGGACGGCGACATTGATTCCGGTGCGTGGTCCTGCGGGATGGTTGTGGGATTAATCAATGACATCCCGACCGTGCGAGAATTAATCGATCGGACAATGGAACAAGCCCGTACGATTATCGATACACGCCTCAGCGGAATTCTCCAGCCCAACGGCTGACGGCGCCAGATTTTGGCCACGGGATATTTCTTCAGGGTACTCTAGGATTTGCATCGCGTGAATTTATGGTCAGGGCACATTCCATGAAACAATCTGATTCGACTGCCGCGGCGGTCGACAACGATGTCGTCACGATGCTGCGCGACAGTGCTCGCGACTATTGCGAGCGCGCGTTACCGCGCGAACGCCTGCGCCGGATGCGCCGGGACGGGTCGACGTTCGACCGTCAGGTGTGGCGACAGATGGCCGATCTCGGCTGGTGCGAGCTGCTCGTGCCCGAATCGCGCGGTGGACTCGGTCTCGGCATGGCGGCCGCGGCCGGTGTTTGCCGCGAACTCGGCGCAGCGCTCGCGCCCGAACCGGTGATCGAAACCGCCGTCTGTGCGACGACCCTGCTGGACTGCCTGGAGTCCGGCGACCTGCTGTTGCGCGATTGCGGGAGTGGTGACCGCGTCATCGTGCCGGTCCTTGGCGGGGTTGAGCGGAGTGCCTTCGACGGCGTCGATGCCACCCCCGATGGCAGTGCGTACACGCTAAGCGGATGTTGCGCCAGTGTCCCGCTCGGCAGCGACGCCGACGGCTGGCTGGTACCGGCACGTTGCGACGGGCAGCCGGCCTGGTTCTATCTCGACGCTGGCACGCAGGGGGCTAGCGCGACACGGCTGAAACTTGCTGATGGCGGCCATGACGCGTGCCTCCGGTTCGATCGCGCGGCAGCAATGCTGCTCGGACGCGGCGACGAGGCAACGCATGCGCTCGCCATCGCCCGTTGTCGGGCCGAGGTCGCCTCGAGCGCTTACCTGCTCGGCCTCAGCGAGGCGCTGTTTCAGATCACCCTCGAATACGTTGCGACACGGCGCCAGTTCGGCCGGGCCATCGGCAGCTTTCAGGTCATCCAGCACCGCATGGTCGATTTGTACATACAGCTACGACTGGCAGCGGCGGTTGTCGAACAAGCCAGCCGATCGCAAGCCGATCGGAGTGCAACAGCGATGTTCTGCGCCGCGAGTCGCGCGCGCTTCCGCGCCTGCACCACGGCGCTGGCCATGGCGCGTGAAGCGGTGCAGTTGCACGGCGCGATCGGGTTAACCGATGAATGCGATGTCGGTTTGTACGTCAATCGCACACTGGTGATGGCAGCCCGTTACGGCCAGGCGGACGCGCATGCTGCGTGCATCCGGCGCGAAACGCGGAGTTCGCCGAGCGCGGCCACGCTGCCTGCGGACGGTCACGAAATTGACGCCGACGCTGATCCGCCTGGTGGCGACTGGAACGCACTGGACGACGAAACCTTCCGCGCAATCGTGCGACAGTGGTTCGAGCGCAACTATCCACCGGAAATGCGCTATCCGCCGACGCGACTGAGCGCGGAGCACAGCCGCGAGTGGCACACGTGCTTGTACCAGCGCGGCTGGGCGGCGCCGGCGTGGCCGGTCGAGCACGGCGGCATGGGCTTGGCGGCGGACAAATTACTTATCTTCATGGAAGAGCGCGAGCGATGGGGCGTGGGGCGGGCACTTGATCAAGGCGTCATCATGGTCGGCCCGATGCTGATGCAGCACGGCTCACCCGCACAGCAGGCGTACTACCTGCCGCATGCGCTCAGCGGCGAGCACATCTGGTGCCAGGGATATTCCGAGCCCAATGCGGGTTCGGACCTGGCGTCGCTGACCACCAGCGCGGTACGCGACGGCGACGAATTCGTCATCAACGGCCAGAAGATCTGGACCACCCTGGCGCAGCATGCGACCCACATATTCTGCCTGGTGCGTACCGATACATCAGCCAAACCGCAGGCCGGGATCAGTTTCCTGCTCATCGATCTCGCTGTCGGCGGGATCACCATCCGCCCGATTCGCAACATCGCCGGTGAAGAAGAAGTCTGCGAAGTTTTCTTCGACGACGTGCGCGTTCCGGTGGAGAGCCTCGTCGGCAAGCTCAACGACGGCTGGACCATTGCCAAGACGCTGCTCGGATTCGAGCGCCTCTTCATCGGCAGTTCGGGCCCATGCCGGCGCGGGCTCAGCCGCGTGCGAGAACTGGCCCAGGCGAGCGGATCGCTGGATGACCCCGCATTTCTCGATCGCCTGACCCGGCTCGAGATCGACGTCGCCGATCTCGAATCGCTCTACAACGAATTCGCCGACACCCTTCGCCGCGGTGAAACGCTTGGCGCGGATGTGTCGATACTCAAGATCTGGGCCGGCGAAACGGAATGCCGCTTGAGCGAATTCATGCTCGAGGCCGCCGGCGATGCCGGTGGACGTACCGGTGCGATCGATTTCGATACGTCGTCTTTTGACCTCCTCAGTCATTATTACAACGCGCGTCGGACCCCGATCTACGGCGGCAGCAACGAAATCCAGCGCAATATCCTGGCCAAGCAGGTACTGCGGATGCCGTCGAGCTGATTCATTAAGATAGGGCCTGGAAAGAAGAATTTTAGCGAAGGATTTGCCGATGTCTGCTCGACTGTTATCTCTATTTTTCATTTTGTCTGTTTCTTTTGGCACTGCCATTGCGCAGCCAACGGGCGAGGGCGCGTTGTCAGATACGGACATACGAGAATTCTCCATTGCCGTGTCGGATCAGGCAATGAATGACCTGAATCTTCGCTTGTCGCTGAGCCGTATTCCAGATCAACTAGAAAACGTTAGCTGGGAATACGGAACCGATAGACTGTTTTTGCTGAGCCTGTTGGACTATTGGCAAAACGATTTTGATTGGCGCGCGCAAGAGGCGATGCTGAATGGCTTTGATCAATACAAGACGATAATAGATGGCTTGGACATTCACTTTATTCACCAAAGATCTCCTCATCCAAACGCAATTCCGCTATTACTGGTTCACGGTTGGCCTGGATCCATTGCTGAATTTCACAAAATCATTGGACCTTTAGCTGACCCTACTTCCTACGGTGGCTCCGCTACTGATGCATTTCATGTCATTGCGCCGTCATTACCTGGATTTGGCTTTTCAGAAAAACCGGTAACCTCCGGCTACAACCCGGAAAGAATGGCTCACTTATTCGTGGCTCTAATGGAGCGCCTTGACTACTCGAACTATGGACTTCAAGGCGGCGATTGGGGCAGCGTAATCAATCGTCATATTGCCAACCACTATCCAGAACGACTCATCGGCTTACACACTAATTTCGTACAAGCCAGAAATCCGGGTGGTGATTCTGGCGACTATCCGGTAACACCTTTGGAGCGGGAAAGAAGAAACGAGTTGGCAGCCTTCATGACCGAAGAGCAAGGCTACCGGCAAATTCAAGGAACCAAGCCGCAAACACTGGGTTATGGTCTAAACGATTCGCCGGCCGGACTGGCAGCTTGGATTGTTGAGAAATTTCATGGCTGGAGTGATTTATCACGAGATACTGGCGGCGACCTTGACAGTAAATTTTCAATGGATGAATTACTCACCAATATTTCGATTTACTGGTATACCGAGACAATTACCTCTTCCATGCGGGTTTATTACGAGAATCGCAATACGCGGCCAGAAAAACCCATGGCGTATATTGACGTGCCCACCGGGGCAGCCATTTTTCCTGCAGAAATTTTTGCAACGCCAAGATCCTGGGCCGAGAATAGCTATAATATTGTCAGCTGGACTGTGATGCCAAGAGGTGGGCACTTCGCTGCCCTGGAAGAATCAGATTTATTAATCGATGATGTGCGCGGTTTTTTCCGAGGGCTACGTTAACCAATCAAGTTTTCCTAGCACCGCATTACGCAGGCCCCGTCCTCGAGTCAAATAGAATCGGGAGCTTATTCCAACGGTTTTTTTGTAAGTCAGGCAAGCCCGGCTACGAGATAAGACCAAAAAATAGTAGCTGGAGCATTGCATGAGCATCACCGCGGTCGTCATCGTCCTATACCTGGGGTTTTTTGCCGCGGTCGGATTTTATTTGAATCGCAGCAACGCCAGTGGATCGGATTGGGCGGTTGGCGGCGGTGCGATGGGTGTCTTCATGTTGACGGCGGGCGTTGCCGGTACGCGCATTGGCGGAGTCGGCACCTATGGAGTAACAGGTGATGTAGTCAGCGAAGGCTTGGGCCACTTCTGGTACGGCGTGAATGCATTCACGGCCATGCTTCTGGTAGGTCTATTCTTCGTAATCCCGTATCGACGCTTGAAAGTTCTTAGTGTCGGCCAGTTATTCGAGCGTCGATTTGGTTCTTATCGCTGCCAGTGGCTAACCAGCCTCTGTATCCAAACCGAATATTTAATAATAAACATTATCGAGCCCTATGTGATTGGCTCAATCATTGCTGGCGTAACAGGTCTGCCTTTTGTTGTCAGTGTTGCCATTGGTGGCTCGCTTATCATTGCTTTTACGGTAACCGGTGGCTTGAAAGGCGTTGCAGCCACAAACATCGCTCATTGTGCTGTCATTTTTTTCGGACTTTTGTTTGTCGGCATAGTCTCGATGCAAAATATGGGAGGCTGGGATGCCGTCGTAACCCAGTCGACCGCCAGGCTTGCGGAAGTTGGACAAGATGAAGTTGCCTGGTGGAGTTTTTCCGGCATTGGTGTGGTTACGATCATCGCCCTGTTTATTGCAGCGACGGTTCACACACCGGCAGTTTCATTTTACGCAAACATGGCAAATTCGGCGGCGAGAGAAGACTATTTGATTAAAGGGTTTTTCTTTGCCGGCATCTTTGCTGCCCTCGTGGCATTTATCGCAGCATTTATTGGTATTTTGACCATGGCGGCTTATGGTCCCGAGAGCGGGCTGAGTAGTTACCTCAATATTACGCAATTGGCGATCGACACTGGACCCATTCTGGGTGGTATCGCTTTGGCAGCCGTGATGGCCGCGGTTATCTCTACCGGTGCTCCGATACTATTGGCGAGCGCGACTATGTTCGTTAACGACTGGGTACCCGGCGCCAAGAACTTTAACAGCGATCAACAGCTACGAGCTTACAAGATTGTCACCGTTATCTATGGCTCGATTGGGGTAATCATTGCCAGCCTGGGATACATCAGTTCGGTACTGCAACTCTTGTTACTTGCTTTGGCTATGGTTGTGCCCCCGGCAGTCGCGGTGTCATTTGTAATTTACTGGCGTCGTACGTCCGAACAGGCGGTCTTCTGGGGAATAGCCGCAGGTTTTGGCGGCGGACTGATTATGTGGCTGTTTAATACCTTGTTTGACGGTGCAGAAAACGCAACGGCTGGCGGGTTTGCTCAGTGGTGGTATGAACTGATTACCTATCTGGGAGAATGGAGTGATCCCTCATTCCTTACGTTGCTGCTGCCCTTGATTGTGATGCCCGTTGTTACTCTGCTTTATCCGAATACGGTAGTCGACAACGAACACCATGACGCGTTCTACGGCAAATTGGGCCGCCTGCGCCGCGACTTTAGCTGGTCTTAGGTTGGTCTTAGGTAGACGCGGTCACTGCTTTGATTGTGGCGTGCCCGACTGTGTAACCCGGCACGGACTACAGTGATGCTATCCCGATGTGAAATTACCGTGTGCAGGCATCGGCTGGACTTTTCTATATTACCGATTCAATTCTCGCTGATACGTCGGAGAATCAACTCCGCCAGCGGTGCACCGGTCTCCTGGACGTAGTGCCCGGCACCCGCAACGGTGTCGAAGGTCGCGCCAGGAATGTGCGCCGCGAACTGACGCCCCCACTCGGGAGTGAAAATATGGTCCTGGTCGCCGAAAATGACGTGCGCGGGCTTGTCCCAGGAGGCGAGCGCCTCAAAGGCGACCGCCTGTCGCTCTGCGGCTCCGGCCTCCGGTTGCGCGAACGGTAACATCCATGGCCAGCGGTATGCGCCCGCAGTGGCGTTCTCACTATCGAACGGCGCGCCATACGCCGTCCCGTCCAGTTGGCGATTGCCCGCCCAGTCCGTGAACTCGACGCTTTGTGAACGCACGTTCCAGTTCCGGAGCGCCTGGTTGTCTACATCAATCCCATAATGGAAACTGCCGTAATACCAAGATAGGGCACGCCACCGAGATTGTGCGTCAAACCCAGGCTGGGACTATCCAGCTGTCGTTCACCGCAACGCCCCAGGAGCTGGGAGTAAATTTCGTAGCCCATGCGCAACCCGGAGGCGCCGATGGGATGGCCAAAACACTTGAGCCCACCATCTGTCTGGCAAGGGACGCCGCCGTCAGAATCATAGAATCCATCCAGAATATCTTGAGTCGCCTTGCCTTCCTCGGAAATGAACAGGTCTTCCATGGTGACCAGCTCGGTAATGGAAAAGCAGTCGTGTACCTCAATCAGACTCAGCTGTTCCCGGGGCTTGTCTATCCCAGCTTCCTTATAGGCGCGTTCAGCGGCAATTCGGGTATTGCGTACGTAACTTCCGTCCCACTGATCGGTGGTGGATTCCAACCCACTACTTACAGAGATCTGGAGTGCCTTGATGGAAACCAGATCGGACTTTCCGAGCGATTTGGCAATTTCCGGTGTCGTAACGATGGCGCAGGCGGCGCCGTCGGACACACCGCAACAATCATAGAGACCGATCGGGTCCGATATCATCGGGGCATTAACGATGGTCTCCATGGGAACGGCCTTGCGCAAATGCGCCTTGGGATTGCGCGCTCCATTCTGATGGCTTTTCCAGGAGACATGTGCCATCGCCTGTTTGATAGTCTCCTTTTGTATCCCGTGCTTGTGTTCGTAACCGTGGGCGAGTTGGGCAAATCCGGATGGTGCAGAGCTGGAAGGCAACCACATGTCGTTGAAGTTGCCTTTGAAGGAGGGGGGTAACCCTCCATAACCCGTGTCCTTCAATTTCTCCGTACCGATGGCGAGTGCGATGTCCACGGCACCGGCGGCAACAGCATAGGTCGCGCCGCGCAGAGCCTCGGTGCCAGTTGCACACAGGTTCTCCATTCGGCTCACGGGAATGCCATCCAAACGAAGGGCAGTCGATGCAGGGATGGCGGAACTGCCGACATTGACCGAGTCGGCATAACAACCATACCAGGCCGCCTCAATCTGCTGCCTTTCTATACCCGCATCCACAAGCGCTTCATCAAAGGCCTCAGCCATCAGGTCGCCGGCATCGCTATCCCAGCGCTCTCCAAACTGTGAACAACCCATACCAAGTATTGCGACTTTGTCTTTGATCCCCGTTGCCATGTTTAAGCCTCTTTAATTGCTGTAGGCGTTGCTTTCCAGAAATAGCGCCGGAAGCCTCGTTGCTGATCGATATCCTTGACCCTGAAGACATTACGCATGGGCATGCCAACGGCAAGGCCATCGTTGCCAATATCCACCATTTCCATTGACACGCGGGCACCATTATCGAACTGGATAAAGCCGACATAGAGGGGTGGGGCGGGATAATAGGAGAGCCAGTCACTGGTAAAGGTGAACACCTCACAGGGTTCATCGATCAGGGAAATATCTTCAAATTCTGCTGCCGGAGTCTGACAGTCGGTGTTAACACAATACTGCAATTGTGGAAACTGGACGGTATCGCAACGACCACAACGTCCAGCATTAAACCCGGCGGTCTGTTCCACGGCCCGGTACTGGGTAGAGAACATGGTCTTGGAGTTTTTTTCCGAGCGCATACCCCATTCCAGTTCTATTCCCTGGTAAAAGGACAGCATGCGCAAGTAATCCCGGGTGTCCAGCTTGTCGGCCAGGTTGCCCTTGATTCCACGTGCTGGTTGACGTGATGCCAGATGTTCGGTTGTCCGCAGCACTATGGCATCCGCGCCCTGACCGAATCCGATAAGAAGTATTCGCTCTCCGGGTCCCGCCTGTTCCAATACGTTGGCGAGCATCAAGAGCGGATGTGCGGTACCGGTGTATCCACAGCCCATTTGCAGATCATCGGCCAGATTGCCCTTGAATCCCAGCTTCCTCGCAACGGCCTGGGCGGCACCGCGTTGAACTGGTGGCACGATGAGATGGTTTATTTCTGTCGCGCCGACGCCGGCTTTCTCAAGCGCTGAAGTCGCCGCCTTGATGGCGAGTTTGCCAATGCCTTCATCCCTGATCCAGCGCTCTTCCCAGTAGTAATTGTATTTCTCCTCTGCGGCGCGGAAGTGGTCGACAAAATTCGCTGTCACGGTCGCGCTTGCCAGGAATTCAACAATCACATTCTCGGTACCGGTTACATAGGCTGCAGCACCAGCCCCAAAGCCAAGCTCCTGAGGGCTGGCGGGTTTGGCCGCTGGTCGCTCCGATGCAATGAACAGCGTGGACTGTGCGGAATGCAGTGTCTGAATAAAACCCGATGTAGCGGCTCGCTGTGAGTTGGCGATGTCCATGCTCGCTGTGTTTTCTTCCAATCTCAGGGCACCTGCCGCAATCGCACTGCCCTGGAGATCAGCGAAGGGCGAGGTGGTCGATGCAAGCGTTATGCGCCCGATGGATTTCGGGTCAACGTTCTTCAGGCAGTCCCGCCCCGCCTCCACGGCCATGGTGATCGCATCTTCATCCCAACTGCAGAAGGCCCGTTCACCCTTCGCCGCCCTACGCAAAGAAGGCGCCATCCAGGCATGGGCATTTGCAATGTGGGAGCGGTCGATTCGAAGGCGGGGGATATACGCCCCGAAACCGGTGATTCCCGAAGAGCTCATGATGGGTTCTTTGGCAGTTATTTCTTACAGATTGACAAAAAATAGCATATGCTGATTTGCACGGCATACAAGGTGATTGTCTCTTTCAGGAGGCTATTTTTTTCTTGTATCTTCATCATTTGCGGAGCCAAGATCAGGTTGATTATACTTCGCTCAGGCAAAATACGTCGACGCCGTGCGCAGGATCTCGCTGTTCCTGCGCAACTCACGGTTCTCCCGCACCGCCCGTTCCGGTACCTCCGGGGAATACCCCGGTCTTCTGTCCATCGCTCCACACTCTCATAAATTGGAGCCTCCGGAAGAGTCCGTGTGGTCAATCAACTAACTATTATCTGAGGATAAAAAATCATGAATCTGGAAGCCTTGCGAGAGCACAAATTCGAAACCATAGTTACGTCTTATACTGATCGCGATGTGATGTTGTATGCCCTCAGCCTGGGTGTTTGCGTCAATCCTCTCGATGACAACGAGCTTCCCTTCGTTTATGAGAAAAATCTACGTGCGCTCCCGAGTATGTCATCTGTGTTGGCATTCCCTGGTCTTTGGATTGCCAATAAGGAGTTTGGAGTGAAATTCGTCAAGTTGCTACACGGCGAGCAACGGGCACGATACACAAAACCCTTACCGCCCTGCGCTGAAATACGCGGAGATTATCGCGTCAGTGCGGTAGTCGACAAAGGTGCGGACAAAGGCGCGTTGGTCTACTTCGACAAAATCCTGTCCGACAACAAAACAGGCGATCATCTTTGCACTGTCTCATCGACACTATTCCTGCGGGGGGATGGTGGAGCAGGCGGGTTTGGCGAAGCGCCGGAGCCACTCGCAGCGGTGCCCGAGCGGGCACCCGATTTTATCGATGAGATACTCATTAGCAAGAGGGCAGCATTGCTATATCGCCTGAACGGCGATCGAAACCCTTTACACGTAGACCCGGACATAGCGCGAAAAGCCGGTTTCGAGGTTCCGATTCTTCACGGTCTTTGCGCCTACGGAGTCTGCGGCTTCTCCGTATTGCGCAAGGCGTTCGATTACGATCCCGCCAGGATGAAATCCCTGGACCTGCGCTTCAGTGCTCCGGTAGTACCTGGACAGACGCTTCAGGTTGAAGGCTGGGACGTCGATGGAGGAGTGGCATTCCAGGCCAGAGTGAAAGAAAGCAGCAGGCTCGCTATTTCCAATGGGTTTGCCGCGTCAGCTCGTTGAACGGCGATGCTCAGGACAACAAGAATATTGTTCTGGATCGCGGTGCCGCTGCTCTTCATTGCCCAGATCGCCTGGGCGCAGATGGAGTGGCGCGAGTACCCGAGCATGGAGCGCGGCTGGTATCGGGATGCGGACATAGATTACGGCTATCAGGAGCCTGGCGAGTTCGTTGTCGGTCGTCTGATGTTCCCGCAAGCCCGCCAAGGCCGCGCCCTCGGTGTCGGTGGCGGCGATTGGCTGCGCGGCGGCACGGCATGGACGGTGGACTATCCCGAAGGCGACCGAACCGGTTAGGCTGCTACAGCCAGCCCCTTCCGACAGCAACACCACTGCTACACAAGCAACAGATGAGGTGGAATAAACGGCAATTAAAGCGCAGATAACGTCGGGCACTATTCGGTGACGTTGACCGTGATATAGGCGTCGCTCATGAGGCTGCCGTCATCTCCCCTGGCCCATAAGACATACGTGCCGGGGGTATCGAACGTTGCGGTTGTCTCGATCATGCCATCTTCCGGGATTTCCGGCGGGAGCCAGAGCATTCCCCAGGGAGAGTTGGAGGCTGGCCGGGTGTCTTCCCATACCTTCGTTTGCGGTGGATCGAACGTAACCTCGCCTTCACCCCGATACAGATTCCAGCTCATAAACAGCGAAACGACTTTGTACACAAGGGGCTTCGAGGGCTTCCTGAACATCAGACGCAGAAGCTCCTCCTCGCTGCGGCTCGTGGAAACCGTTCCCGCGCAGGGTACGCTGCAGGTCGGCAGGCCATCGTCTGTCAGTCGAGCGGGCAAGCGGAGTGGCTCGCCTACGCGCACTGAGTACTCGGCAGGTCCCGGGCGGCCAAAAAATCCGGGTTGGCGCGGCTCGCCCACAGCCACTGAGCGCTCATTGTCACCCTCAACGGTGACCGTAGGCGCCACATTGGCGTAAGTTTCCGGCGAGGTATAACCTCCACCCAGCGAACCACCATCTGAGGAGATGGTGACATTATCGATGAAAACATCCTGGTGCTTGCTGGTATAAGCCCTGGACTCATAACCATTGGCATTCAGTGTCCACACCAGTTCACGATCGCCCCAATCGGCCGGCACGGTGACTGTGAAGGTGTAGCGATTACGCCGCGGCATGAAGAAGGTAGGCTGACCGCGATCGGCTTCTCCAGGCGAAAAGGAATTGTTCTCGCCGATCGGCACTCGAAGCTCTTCTTCCCAGTTGTCGTTCATATAGCCGAATATGTAGTTCGTTGAACCATCCTGGTTTTCATTCCAGCCCTCATACGCTGCCCATAGCGGTGCACCGTGCGTGGTGGTCTCCTGGGCGCTGCCTGGTACCGGAGACAGTACAAAAACCAGACTAAGCAGTACTTTTCTTGCGAAAAGTCGGAATGCGTATTGTTTCATTGGCATGACAAATCTCTCTTGCTTAATGCTGTCAATCGCACTGCGCTGAATATTCTTTATTCGCGTTGTCGCAAATTAATGGTCTAATAGCGCGGCTTTGTCCTCTGCGCTGACCGTGCCATTAAACCCAAGCAAAGCGCGGGCTACTATTCCGTATGCCGGGGGAAAATTTTCGGCATTGGTCACGATACGCTCCACGAGCGGGCGATCGTCCCGACCTAACGCGTTCTCAATGCCTGCTGCCAGCCCGGCAAGCCCTTTCGTGACCCTGTGAACCTCAGGATCGTCAGTGTTGGCAATCGCCATCAGCGCGGCTTTCTGTTCGTCATTCGGAGACTGGTTCATTTCAGCAAGGATGCCGGTAATCGTTTGCCATGCGGCCTCGTCTGGTCCGAACTCTTTAGGCGTAACCGCTGAGACCAACGGCGCGGTGCACAGTGGGCAGCCAATCACGTGGTCATTCGGCCCCA
>MKWU01002559.1_pt1 | contig 26766 bp, 21 predicted proteins | sample 809101 | NCBI WGS metagenome assembly MKWU01 (sample SAMN05860141, study PRJNA318959) | sponge metagenome | host: Aplysina aerophoba | place: Slovenia: Piran, Adriatic Sea, Gulf of Piran | collected 2013-05-07 | reverse complement strand
TCCGCCGGGACATGGAGGCCCTGCTCGCCGAGGTGGCCGAGACAAGCGGCACCCGCATCCGGCTCCCCCCCCGGAACATGCCCGGCGGCGCTTTTGCGGTAGATCAGAACGGCCCGCTGGTGGGCGCGTTCCAGTCGGCATATGAACAGGTGACCGGAGCATCGTTGCGCTTGGGCGGCAAGCCCTTCATCGACGATGGCAATGTCTTTATGGCTGCCGGGATTGCAGCCCTAACGCACGGTCCCTGCGCCACGGGGGCGCATACGACCGACGAGCAGGTGCCAGTGGCCGAGTTGGTGCGGGTGGCGAAGGTGTATGCGCTGACGGCGCAGGCGTTTTGCTAAGCGGTCTCAAGGGCGCGCGCCGCGGCCGTGCCTCGCTCCTCATCGACGAAGTAGAGGCAGACTCCGCCCGCGACGAAGAGGATGACGATCGACAAAATCCCCACGCGCGGGCTGCCAGTCAGCACCCCAATCCAGCCTACGAGTACCGGACCGATGACCGCGGCGAACTTGCCCAGCATGTTGTAAAAGCCGAAAAACTCCGCCGCCCGGTCGCGGGGAATGAGCCGCGAGTAGAGCGAGCGGCTCAGGGCTTGCACCCCGCCTTGGACTAGGCCGATAGCGATGGCCAAGGCGTAAAATTCCCATACTGCATTCAGAAAGTAACCCCACACCGTTGCCGCGATATAGACGGCTAGACCGATGAATATCCCCTTGCGGGTGCCGATCCGCTCGCCGATCCAGCCGAAGGCAATGGCCGCGGGAAAGCCCACGAACTGGGTGATGCCCAAGGCGATGAGTAGGTCGTTGGTGTCAAAGCCGAGGGACAGGCCGTAGTCAATGGCCATGCGGACGATGGTGTCAACGCCGTCGATGTACAGCCAATAGCCGATGAGGAAGACAAAGGTAGTGCGTAGCTGCCGGATGTCGCGGCCGGTCGCGATGAGTTGTCGATAGCCGGCCGAGACTGCGCTCCAGCCGCGGCGGGCGCACACTGGAGGCGATTCCTCGACCCACAAAAAGAGCGGCAGCGAAAAGCCAGCCCACCAGATGGCGACTAGCAAAAAGCACACGCGCACTGCCTCGCTGGCATCGGCCAATCCAAAGGTCGTGGGGTGGAGGACCATTACCACATTGAGCGCAAACAGCAAGCCGCCGCCCAGATAGCCGAGACTGTATCCGAGCGCTGAGACCGAGTCGGACTTGTCGCGCCCGACAACTTCCACGATGAGCGCGTCGTAAAAGGTGTTGCCACCGGAGAAGCCGATGGCGGCCAAGACATAGACCACAACCGCCAACTCCCATGCGCCTTGGGCGACCATGTAGAGGCACCCGGTGGCGAGGACGCCCAAGAAGGCGAAGGCAAACAGGAACTTGCGCCGGGTGCCACCTTGGTCGGCAATGGCTCCTAGGAAGGGGGCGAGCAGCACGACGATCAGGCTGCTGAGCGAGTTGGCCAGCCCTAGTTGGAAGGTGCTCTCGGTGACGTCCCTGCCGGCGCTCCAGTAGGACTTAAAAAACACCGGGAAGAAGGCGGCGATGACCGTGGTGGCAAAGGCCGAGTTAGCCCAGTCGTACAAGGCCCAGCCGATGATCGGTTTTTTGGCGTTGGTCGGCATGGTATTAGGGGGAATCGTTGGTTGAGGTCGCGTACCGCATAACAGTATAAGGCAAAAAGGGCGCGGTTGCCGCTGGCGTCCTTTATGAATAGCGTAGGGAGATCGCTCCAAAGGACGATCTGTTATGAACGACAAATGGCTGCGTTTTGATGCGGCGACCAATCCGTATGGCCCGTCGCCCAAGGTCCGGGAGGCGATGGCCGCCTTTGCCCGCACTGGCGATTTTAGTCGCTACGACGACGAGGAACGCGCCGAGTCGTTGCGTGCGGATCTGGCAGCACATTGGGGGCTTTCGCCCGATCACTTCATCGTGTACAACGGGTCTGGGGAGGCCGTGGTCTGGCTTTTTTTGGCGCGGTTGCTGCTAGAGCAGCAGCGCTTGCTGATTCCGTCTCCGTCGTACGAGCGCTTTGTGGCGTTGGGGCAGCGGTGCGCGGCTGAAGTGATCTCGGTGCCGCTGCACGAGGAGGACTTTGCGCTGGTGCCCGAGCGAGTTATCGAGGCGGGTCGGCAGTCGGGCGCGCGGGTGTTGCTGCTGAGCAGTCCCAACAATCCCACGGGCAATCTCCTTTGCGGCGAGCAGGAGATGGCGCATTTGCTCGACGAGTTGCCCAACTGCCTGTGCATTGTCGATGAAGCGTATGCAGACTATGCCGGCCACAGTTGTGTGCCTTGGGTGCAAGAGCGGGAAAACTTGGTGGTGTTACGGACCTTTTCCAAAGCATACGGCATGGCTGGTTTGCGGATTGGTTACGCCATTGGGCCTAAGCCCGTTATCGCCGCCCTAAGCCAGATGCAGGTTCCTTGGGCGGTCAATGCGCTGTCGCTGGTGGCGGCACGGGCGGCACTGGCCGACCAGGGCTATTTGCGCCAGATCGTCGCCCAGATCCGCAGCGATTGTCAGATGCTCTACGAGGGGCTGAACGAGCGGCCGTGGTTGCGAGCCTATCCGAGCGCGGCGAATTTCTTTTGGGTGCGCTGCGAGGGGATCGGCCCGGAGCGGCTGCGGGCGGGTTTGGAAAAGCGACAGGTCCGCGCCCGCTGGCGGCAAGACGCGCCCGGTTTTGTGCGGCTGACGTCGCTGCGGCCCCAAGACAACGAGTATTTGTTGACAGCGCTCGATGAGATCGGGCAATCAGACTAACACAAGGGAGAGATATGGAATACCGCAATTTGGGCAAGGCCGGCGTCAAGGTATCCAAGGTGTGCTTGGGCGCGGCGTTTCGCGGCCAAGAGGACGAGAAGATTTGCATTGAGGTGGTGCAGCGCGCCTTGGACTTGGGCTGCAATTTTATCGATACGGCGCTGTATGGTGGTGGGCGCTCCGAACAGGTGGTCGGCAAAGCCATCAAGGGACGGCGCGAGGATGTGGTGCTGACGACCAAAATTTTCGGCACCTTGGGCAATAGTCCTAATCACGTGGGGCTGTCGCGGGTCAATCTGCTGCGGGGCATTGAGGCGTCGCTGCAGCGGCTACAGACCGATTATGTCGATCTGTACTTGCTGCACTCCTTTGATTCGGTCACGCCGCTGGAAGAGACCTTGGGTGCGCTCGACGACATTGTGCGGCAGGGCAAGGCGCGCTACGTGGGGTGCTCTAACTTCCCGCCGTGGAAGATCGTCGAGGCCCTGTGGATTTCGCAGCGCGAGCGCTTGGCCTCTTTTGCCTGTATCCAGAATCAGTACAATCTGCTCAACCGCTGGGAGATGGAGCCGGAGCTGATGCCCATTTGCCGTCAGTTCGGCTTGGGCATTATGACCTATAGCCCGCTGGCCATCGGCCTGCTCTCCGGCCGCTTCCGCCGCGGGCAAGAGCCGCCGCCGGGGACGCCGTGGAGCACGGACGAGCTGCGCGGCATGAGTCCGGGCAAATACAATTTTGCCGAGGCCATGACCGAGCGGGTCGATACCATCGTCCAGACGCTGATCGATATTGGAGCGCAGCACGGCAAGACTCCAGCGCAGGTGGCCATTGCCTGGATTTTAGATCACGATGAGATCAGCGCTCCCATTTTGGGGGCCGACGAGCCGGCACACGTCGATGAGATCTGCGCGGGCTTGGACTGGTCTTTGGCACCGGAAGAGCGGGCGTTGTTGGACGAGGTCTCCGAGGTGAAGAGGCCGCGGAAATACGCCTGAAGGCGATGCATCCATGAACAGACGCAGACTCCCCACCGGCTCCAGACCTTCCGCGAGGTCAGCTTTAATCGTATGAATAAGCATGGTGCGGCTCCTGTGTGTAGGGTTTAGATGCAATCTGCGGCGATTACGAATAAACCTAAAGCAGGGCTGCACTACGACTTAGCTTACTACCGTGTACTTAGCAGGAGAGATATATGGCTCTGATCGAGAATCTGGAACATGAAGGCTGGGAGGAATTTTTTCGGGATAGTTTTAGGTATGCACTCGAGGTCTTGAAGAACGATCGCTTCAGACCCGTCGGTAGTTCCGTGGACGACCTGAAGAGTTGGCTTACTGCGGGTGGAGTCGCCCGAGTTCGGACACATCTCAACAAGCAGATGGAAATGCGCCGTTTTCCCTCATCCCGAAAATCGGCAGTCAACGACTGTATTGAGCAGTTGGTGCGAGAGAACCGGGGTACGCTTCTGGACTTGATGGCCGATGGTATTGTCCCTACTACAAGGCAGGATCAGTTCGAGATCTACGGCCTGCCAGAACAGGACTTCCAAGATATTCTCAGCCGCATAGTAGCAGGTGAACGTCCCTTTGAAGAATGGATGCATGCACATGGACATTCTGACGAAGAGATAGAGGAGATCTATAGGATGGTTGACCAATGGTTGATGCAGAAGGGGATCATTCCTCAGAGGTCAGGAGAGTAAGGAACCCTGATTGACTGGGAGACGGACATCTGGGATGCGCTGCAACCGCTCTGCTTGCGCTTATTAGCTTTCCCCATTGAGATGATTTTCGTGACAGGGCCTCGTTGGGTATGTGCTAGTTCACGCTATACTTCTTCCTCGGATATTGCTAGGTCTCTGGCGAGGCTTTCACAGAGGCTGATCGCTGACAGACAAAACGTAGCTGCGATTGGCATCGACACAGTGCTCTCCTCCATGTGCTGTCCGAAGTTACCGACCGAGTAGAGGTGTTGCACGAACAAATACGTCGGCTTCGTTACGAACTTCGAGACCCGGGGGTACTTGTCTATCCCTGTGATGATGTTGAGCATGCCACACTGATACCTACGCTCTGGTAGATGACCTCCCTTAACAGATTTCCAGTCACTCGGGAACTTCCAGTTATGCGGCAGAGATTTGTCTGCTGGAAGTTCGGCTGTCCAGATTAGGTCCAGTGCGCATAGCGCGATGGCCCGAGCCCAGCCTAAAGATTCGGTTGGCTCGGGGTGCAGGTCACGGATGGCCTTTTCGACATAGCTCTTCAGCTTCGGGTCTGCTCCACGGACCTGAGCAAGACGGAGTTCAAGGAGGCTTTGAATGTTGCTATTGAAGCGCTCCACGTCTCCGAATAGCCGGTTCAGGTTTGCCACTTCGCTTGCTTGCTGTTGCGCATACCGGACCATAAAACGACACGACGACTGGAGTTTGTTTCTGGACAAACGAGCAAATCCCCGCAGTTGGAGATCGCGACTTCGCTGATCCGGCACTTCGGAGAGTGGCACATCCCTATCAGTGAGTTCCACTAAATCGGACCTAAGGTCGATCGAACAGTCATTCCTCCATAAATCTGAGATCGAGTCTAGTCCTTCTTCAAGCATCGTTTCTGCGACGTTGTCCACATGTGGCTTTGAGATCGTTACTTCATCGCTAACTTCGGAAATTAGCCGATTGGCCAGAGCAGCTGCCAACTCCGGGACGCCGCCGGTCCAATTGATAATTTCCTTGCGAGCTGAACTGTCGAGCGTGACACCATGCAGCTTGAAGGGATCGAGAAAATCGTTCCAGTCATGTTTATCGAAGCAACCGACCTGCAACGGTGTATCGTAGAAAATCTCCCAAAAATCGGATGTCTGAGACTCCTCAGTTCTGCAAAGCTCCCGGAGTCTACGCCTACTTCCAGTCACAAGACGGAGACAGGTCCTCTGGCCGAAGTCACGCATTTCGTCCCAGAGGTTTCTCGTGATGTTACTCTTAGCCAGAACGTGGTCGAATCCGTCGAGTACGGCGAGTAAACGGATTTGCTTGCGGTCCATTTCCTCGAAAACGAACCGGAGAAGATAGAGAAGGCTTTCATCTTCCAGTTCCAAGCACTCAGCAAGGTCAGGTTGCACTGGCTGGAGGGCACTTTTAATCTTTTCTGCGAAGCGTCGACGGAATTCGTCATCTGTCTCGGGGGTACTATGCCGAAGGTCCCAGTACAGAGAGGTCACATAGTGATTGTCTTTGTCTTTGAAGTGGGAAGCGAGGTGATTCAGGAGTACCGACTTTCCGAACGACCGAGGGCCCACGACGCACATATGATCCGGCGTTGGCTTGGTCAGGTGATGACATAATTTTTTGAAAAGCTGCTCTCTGCCTCGCATCAGTGCGATTCCTGGGCCACGGACTTGGTAAGGGGTATCGCTCATTGCTCATCTCCTTGTGTTGTGGAGTCGTAACATGTTTCCATGGCCATAGCCACTGCTGTCACCATATCCTTAACCATCACCTATCTCTTCCACTCTCTTGGACAGCTCGTCGTCGCTGATTCTCGAAGTCGATGTTCTGGCTTATCCAGTTGGCCATAAGAGGAATCGCGAGCACGTATGCTGAGCCGCGCGCTGTATCTTGGAGTTTGAGAAGTTCAAGTTCACGGAGGAACTCCAGATCGTCTCCCAAGCGGTCTTTGGAAGGAAGGGCGATTTTGTGCCCCTCAAGCTGCGTCTCCAGCAAGCTCAGTGTGATAGGATCCGGCCCTTCCTCTAGCTGCTGACATAACGATAGAACAAAGCGCCTACGCTCTGTTCCGGCGTAGCCCCACAGTGTGAAGAAATGCTCGTTGTCTTCCACCATCTCTTGAACTGCTATGTTTACCGCACCTTCCTTAACCGTCCGCCCTGAATGGGCGGTGTGCTCGAAGATCCGGTTACACAAGGACTGGATTAGGAAGGGTTGCCGCGAACACAGTTCGACTACGTGATCCCTCGCCTCGGGAAGGTACGCGAGCCGTCCCTCCACCGGCTGCGTCACGAGGAGGCGGGCATCCTCCAGTGGGAGTTCACTCACTGGGACTCGATAGCCGAAGCCGAAAAGTGCTGACCAGTACTCCTCACGGAGTCGCTTGAGACGGCGCGAGCCGGTGAGGATGGCTGACAGGCCCGGATATGTGTGGAGTAGATACCGGATATTCTCCGGGACTTGAGGGCTTGTGATGCGAGCGTCGATTCCCTCCTGAAGCTTGTCAAACTCATCGAGCATGAGTAAGAGGCGTCGCGGACTGGCAGCCTCTAGGACAGCCTGTATATAAAGCTCGAAGACCTCAAAGGGGCGTGACCTAGAGAAAGCTGTTGAAAGGGCTTTCACAAACTCTACCTTGAACCGTTTATTCGGGTCGGGGGGGGCCACGTCAGGGAGCCATACTCGAAGCCCCGCGTTATCCATAGCCCAACCGATGTCGCGCGCCATGTGTCTGAAGACCTCGTTGGTGGGCAAACCGGCCTTGCTTTCGTGGCCCTTGGCACCTTGCAAGGAGCAGTTCACGACAATCCAGTCCGGAAGCACATCGGGAGTCTGTAAACGCTTGAGAATTGAGGTCTTGCCCGTTCTGCGGTTGCCTTCCAGAAGGATGACGTTGGCATGGTGGCTGGTAGAGAGCTGCCGTTTGATCGTGTCGATGATGTCTTGGCGGCCGAAGAACATCTCCTCGCGATCAATCGGGCTTCCGACGATGTACGGGCTGGGGCCGAGATCAACGGGGTCGTCGGCCTCTCCCTCGGAGCGGACATCTAACACAAGCGGCAGTTTATTGGATACAGTCTGTCCGTCGAGACGGTCGGCTTGCCATCGAAGCTCAAATTGGAAAGGACCGGTCTCTGGGCATACCGGGATATCCGCCGTAAAACTGTGCATCTCGCCCTCGGCGAGATAGCCGATACGGGTCTCGCCGACCGAGGGTAACGTGGAGACCAAGACGTTGCGAAGCGCAAGAGGCGACAGGTTTTTTACGCGGACTTGAACTTCGTTCTCCGTCCCAGTCACGACCGCATTCGGTTCAACCTCCGTCTCCAGTTTCACGTCTTCTAGGATGGAGTACAACTCTTTGCGAATGAGCCGGGAAATTTTTCTGGTGACATCTCGTGCAGAGTCGAGCGCCGGCAACGATGATTCTTCGATTGTCTCCTGAACACGTTCAAGGCGGAGAAGTGCCCTGTCTAGGATGGCCATGAGCCCAACACCCGGTGGTACATTGTTTAGACCCTGCAACGAACGCATCGCCTCCGCGATCCCCACCAACCAACGAGCGAGGTCGGGTTCGGTGTGAATGTGCTCGTGCTCGACCTGATTTCGCAGTGTCTCAACCGAATGGGCTATCCGCTCCAGAAGCACAAAAGGATCGGTTGCTTGGTGGGATTGCCGCAGCTCGCGGACATCGGAAGAGCCTTCTAGCCATGCGACAACAGGATCCTCGTTAATGCCCGTTAGGGTATGCACGAGAACAGCAAGAGGATCGTCGGTCTTTTCATCCTTCTGCAAGAAAGTTGACGCCCCCACCGCCCCTACGGCAGCACCCATGATAGCACCCAAAGGACCTAAGGCGCTGCCCAAGGCACCGCCTAAGGTACCGCCTAAGGCGGCACTGCGGGTTTTCTCTTCACCCGTCTTTTGCATAACACGACGGTTTTTCCCTCTACCTATCTGCTGTACAACACGCTCTTGGATCGCAACTGGCGGCACCGGCACGGGAAGATTCTGTAGCGTGCGTCCGGATAGATGCTGGATAGTTGCCCCACGTGCGTGCCCGCGGAGCCACTCTTGGTATGTATCGGAAGCGAGTATGCTCTTCAAAAACTGTGGGGAGATTTGTTCCTTGGGGCGTATGACGATCAGGTTCTTGGCGGCTACTGCGTCCACGGTACCTGACTGCTCAGACACGATACCCAGCTTTCCGATGGTGCCAGAGGCCGTAAGTAGAATATCTCCAAGGCGCAACAGGTGCTTCGACTGCACTCGTTCGCTACCCTCTTTGGTCAAGAAGAGGGTGGGAGGTTGCACACCAGTTCGCTTCACATCCGCTACACGCACGAGACCAGCGAACATCGATGGATCGTCACCGTGCGGTGTGGTCACTGACTTCCTGTACGAGACACCAGCGAACACCTCCGCCACCTCGTTGAGTGGCTGCACAGGGATTTCGGCATCTGCCTCTTGGAGAGCACGGAGTGAGCGTGATAGAGCTTCCTCACCTGTTCGTTTGGCAATCAACTCCCAATTCCTAGTCGCGAGCTTTTTGATCGAGGTTTCCCAGAGCCATGGGTTGCCGTCTAGTTTCCCGTTCCTGAATATCTCAGCGATGACGTGTGCTGCTGTGACCGCCGTCCTATCTCTGAGACCGTCTTTTGGTTGGAGAAAGGGCAACTCTTCCACCTGCATGAACCGAACGGCTTGCTTCGCTTGCTCCCGGCGGAAGAGGACCAAGCTCGTCTTGATTCCTGTATAAGGATGGAAAGCCCCGACCGGCAGCGATACCACTCCCTCAACACAGTAATTGGTGAGGAGCGCCTTGCGGACCTTCTGGTCGGGACCGGTTCGGAAGAGAGCACCATCCGGGAGGGCGATGACGGCGCGACCACCCGGACGAAGAGAAGCCATCACGTGTTGGAGAAATAGTATCTCAAGGTTGGCCTCCTTCGGGTGTGCGCGTCCGCCCCAAGGAGGCACGGCCATAATGCAGTCGAATCCTTCGGAGGAACGATCTTTGGCCAAGGGACGTTCCAAGGCGTCACCGAGTTCGAGCTTGGGATAGTCGATGCCTGCTAAGACGACTCGCGCAAGTCCGATGCTGTACGCGAACGGACTGATCTCTACCCCGAACACGATTTGCTGTTGGACTTCTGTCCAGACCTCCGGGGGCATAGACATTGCTTTCTCGTGAATTCTGCTTGTTACTGTGGCGAGCAGTCCTCCGGTGCCGAAGCATGGGTCGTAGATGCGTTCTCCCGGATTAGGATCCAGAAGATCAGCCATCATCTCGACTATAGGTCTGGGGGTTGTGTGCTCTCCCAGAATTTTTACACCCTTTTCAGTGGTCTCTTCTACAAGGGCAGCAAGGGCGTCCCCTGCTGCCTGCCTACCAGTGACAGTCTCCAGATTGAAAGATTGGGTCCACTGGACAAGCGCCTCGATTAGCTCAGGAGGTTCGCTGGCGAGGTCCTCAACGATGGGTACAAGACGTTGCAAGGAGTAACCGAGGCTGCTATTGGGCGCGTTGCGCAACGCAGGTAAGATTTCTCTCCGAAGAACGTCGACAAGCCTCTCGCCGCGAAGGTCGTACCACGAAGACCAATGCTGATCCCGAGGTAGCACAGGCAGGGAATCGTGATCGTCGAAGGCTTCCACGGTTTCCTGCTCAGTATCTATGTGGTCAGCCCAACGGAGCAGAAGTAGGGAGGCAGTAAAGGGAGCGATGACCGATTCTAGTGGATGATTGCTGGTCCTCTGGCTACGCATCTGGTCGAGGCGCATCCATAGCTCGGATACCTGAGATGTAAGTTCAAGCTGTTTCATGTATTAATAATCTCCATTGCAGTTGGCCTGCTTAGAGTTCCTCCGTAAATCCTGATTGAGGATTATATTTCGTACTCGCTGTTTTGATCCGCTAAGACATCCCGGACAGCCTGCACTGAGGCGATGTCCTTGAAGGGACTCGATTGCGCGAGTTCGACGATTGAGCCCAAGGTGACAGCGACGTTAGCCGTGTCTCCCGTGTCAATCGCCCTATCCAAGACTCCAAAGAGTTGCTGAAAATTCTCTCTCCGTTCATCAAAGGAGCGTTCGAGATAGGCCATAAGGATATCACGCTGAGCATTGATCTGGTGAATAGCCATCCGCTCTTCCGCAGAGATCCTTTGTCGTTTTGTCTCTTCTTCCTTAGCGATCTTCCGCCAATCGGCGTATGCTTTGACGATCTGAATGACGACCGCGGTCGGGTTGATACTCGCCTTTTTTGATAGGGGGCCTGAGCCCTTTTTTATCAGGCTACCGCCGGTTCTCTTGACTATTTCCATCGTCTTCCTATCAGTTCCGTTCATCGTCTTAGTCCTTAGCTAGTTCTTCGTACTTCAGATATACCTTGTGGCTTGCCACGGAAAGATTTCCGTTCTGGCTTACGAGAGGAGTTCGAATAACCTCCGACAGCGCACGCACCAACTGTAGAGCTGTCGTCAAATCCGTCACCGCTGCATCGTCCGTCGGGTTGAAGGTGGCTGGATCGATCTTGGCCATTGCATACCGGGCACGCCGGTTGAGCTTTTTCGCGAGGTTGTGAAACTCCTCAATTCGCCACTCAAGTTTTTTCAAGAATTCCTCCAAGGTGTTCAGCTTGGCAATCTGTGTGTTGCAGCTTTTTTCGTAACGCCGAGCCTCGGTCAGTGCCTTCTCACCTTTACTAGCAAGGTAGAAGCCACCCACGGCCAGTGCTGGTGCTATAGTGATTCCACCGAGTACGAGAGTCCCTGAGGCGACACCACCACCGCCTGTAGCCAGTGATCCTCCGCCGAGCCAAGCTAGGGTGGCATTTGTTGCGGCTGCGCCGCTGAGGCTACTGATCGCAGTTCCAGTACTCGCAGTGCCGAGAAGCCCCACGAGACCGAGAGTACTGGAACTCGCTGCCGCTCCGGTACCGACCACACCGATAACTCCGGCTGCATCCTGCGGCGGGTCGAGGACTTTTTGCTTGAACTCTTTTAGCGTTCGCACTTGGATTTCTGCACTCTTGGGAATCTTCAGTGCCCCTATTCGAGCCTTCTTCTGGAGTGCCTCCAAAAGATCAGCCATCTCCGTGAGAGTTCCCTGCTCTAAACCCAGCAAGTAGCGTCCATAGGATCGGGCTCGCTCGGTCACTTGGTTGCGTCTCCTGTGAATCCGTGAGATTGCTTGCTTATGCCGTTTCTGTGCATTCTGACCAATTCGCTTGGCTTTTTTTATTTTACAGACCCCATGCACACCCGCGGTCGCACCCCCGGCTCCTAGTAACACAACTCCGATTTTGATTGCTGGTACGATAAATGCGGGAAGCATTGTTCTTATCTCCTCTTTTCTCGTCGTAGAGTTTCTCTGCGGTTCCTGTTATGCAATACGTAACAATGCAAAATGCGTGCCATTAGCGATTCACCCCGTACTTGCTCAACCAGTTCGTGAACGTCTGGTAACTCGGAAGGCCCACCAAATGGGCTGCCTGTGTCTTGTTCCCTTGGGTCTCATCGAGAGCACGTGTCAGATAGTGCCGTGCGACTGAGGCCAGCAAATCCGGAAGGTTGAGGTCGTTGCCGAGGGGACGATCGAGAATCTTGGACTCTTCCTTGCCTGTCACTGGTAGCAACGCTTCCCGTACATCCTCGCTGCGTATGGTGGGTCCTGACGTCCAGAAAGCAGCCTGCTGAAGCGTGTTCATCAACTCGCGGACATTGCCTGGCCATGGGTGTGAGATGAGAATATTTCTTGCGCCTGGAGAAAGTTTCTTGTGCTCATAGCTTGACTCCTGTCCGAGATCTTCATTGACCTTCTTGAGCAGTCGATCTAGCAGAAGGCTCAAGTCTCCTTTGCGTTCTCTCAAGGGGGGTAGCAACAGACTCGCCACCGCAAGTCGGTAGAAGAGATCCTCCCTGAAGCGGCCTGCGGCAATTTCCTCGGTGAGGGTCCGGTTCGTCGCTGCGATGATTCGGACATCTACCTTGAGTGGGGTTGTCGAGCCGACACGTATAACCTCTCCCTCCTGGAGGATGCGAAGAAGTTTTACTTGGGCGGGAGGGGAAAGCTCGCCAACCTCGTCAAGGAAAAGTGTGCTGCTATTGGCAGCCTCAAAGTAGCCAACCTTCCTCTTGTTTGCGCCTGTGAAGGCACCCTTTTCGTGGCCAAAGAGCTCGGATTCAACGAGTTCAGTCGGTATTGCACCGCAGTTGACCGCCTTGAAGGGGTGGTCGCGCCGAGGGCTGGCTCTATGGATTGCTCGGGCCAGCAGCTCCTTTCCTGTGCCAGATTCGCCTTCTATGAGAACCGACACTGATCGTGGCGCAACGCGACGTGCCTTGGCAATCACCCGGGCCATGACCCGGCTGCGGTGGATGATGTCAGCGAACTCTGGTGCCTCTGGAGGTAGCCCGGCGGTTAGCTGCTCAAGGCGCTCGTCTGGAACTCGGAGTAGGTCGGGTATGAATTCGGCCGAAATGTCGAAGGGCACGGAAGCTGTCTTCACCCCATGCTCTTCGGAAGACTCGATCAGCTCAGCAGAGAAGCGGGTCTTGGCTAGGATGATCCAGATGGCCGCCATAGGCGGAGTACCTGGGCTCAGATGAAAGGTCAGGTCAGAATTTTTGCCGTGATGCTCAAGCGACTCGGTCACGACCCGAATCGCAGCCTCGTAGATCTGGCCGAAGTCGATGGGACTAGACAACGGCTCATAGTGGACGATCACTACTGTCTCGGTCTGGGGCCGGAGCCAATTAAGGAACGGTGCTACCACTTCCTTAGGGTAGTCGCTGATTAGTACAGCAGCGTCATAGGAGCGCGTGCTGAGGGCGTTAGCGATCGGACCCTTCCCTACGCTTTGCTCCTCCTTCGGTGCCTGAAGGTCGGCTTTGCCGATCCAGCAAATTAGGAGTCTATCCATAACTATCTAAACTACAAGACTATTTGTATAAACACAAGATTTCTTATGTTTAGCTTCGCAACGATAAGCTGCATCGTCAGTTCTTGCATCTTCCTTGATGCTGACCCATCTTGCGCGGTCAAGATTCTCTGCACTTTTTCTGCCACCACAACCCTGCGAGAACGCCCATGCGCCTCTGCGACTTTCCCATACTGACCTTCGACACTTACGGAACCCTGATCGACTGGGAGACGGGCATCTGGGATGCGCTGCAACCGCTCTGCGCGCGTCTGGCCGACTCGCCGACACGCGAGACGGCTCTTGCAGCCTTCGCGCAGGTGGAATCCGCCTGCCAAGCGGCCAATCCCGACCTGCTTTACGCCGACCTTTTGGCGGCTACCCATCGCACGCTGACCCAGAACTGGGGTGGCGAACCCGACGAGGCCGAGAGTATCCGCTTCGGCCAGTCGGTTGGGGACTGGCCGGCCTTTGCCGACGCGGCCGAATCGCTCGCCTATTTGAAGCAGCACCACCGGCTGATCACCCTCACCAATTGCGACCGTGCTAGCTACCGGGGGAGCGCCGCCCGTCTTGGCAATCCTTGGGACGCGATCTTTACCGCTGAGGAGGTCGGCTCGTATAAACCATCGCTGGCCAACTTTGAATTCCTGCTTGCCCGAGTAGCTGCGGATTTCGGCGGCGATCCCGGAAGCATTCTGCACATCGCGCAGAGCCTCTTCCACGACCATGTGCCGGCCAAGGCAATCGGACTGATGACGGCATGGATTGACCGGCGGGCGGGACACAGCGGCGGCGCGACGGCACCGCCACCGGGGACGGTGGAACCCGACTTTCGTTTCAAAAGCATGGCGGAACTGGCCGACCAGCACCGCGCCGAACGGACCGCAGTCTGCGACTCCCGCTGATCCAGAACCCGGTTGACTTGTGGAGTTGCCCGGCAATCAAAGTTGTGTATTTTAGCAATAAGCCATTAGCTTCTCACTTCGGAGAATTCCAATGTCTTCCCATCTGCGCCAACATCCTTTCTTTCGTCTCGACCTGTCGTTTTGGTCTGGAATTGCCTCCTTGGCCGATCCTTTGGGGGAAGCGGCCCGATCCCTCGAAACAGACGAGGTTCTGTCTGGCCCTGAAGCCGACCGTGCAGCCTTAGAGGGAGACCTCCAGAGGATCGGAGGGGACTTTCGCCGGGTCATGGCGGAGATAGATGAGCAGATCTCGAAATAAGTCACAGAAAAGGCAGTCGCCCCAAGACCAGCAAGCTCACCCTGAGCCTTCCACTGCCGAGCCTTCTTCTCATATTGTTTGTCTCGCAGCAAACCACGATTTCACTAGGTCCCCTACCAACCCTTGAGAATCTGGACCGATACAATCAAGTCCTGCCTGGACTCGCAGGTCGAATTGTGACCATGGCGGAAAAGGAGCAGGCTCACCGAATTGATTCGGAGCAAAAAGTGCTGACGGCCTCGATTCTATCCCATCATCGTGGGCAGCTTCTGGCCACTGTCTTAGGTTTGGCTGCTTTTGCTGTGGCAGGTGCTTTCGGTTATTGGGGGGAAGCTGCTGCTGGAGCTGGATTGGCAGGAGGAGTTATTCTTTCGATTGTGGGTGTCCTTTACGTCAAACAGCGTTACTCAAAGGACCAGAACCAGCAAGAGTCTCCCCAAGAAGATCAGGCTGAGCAGTTGAAAATGCCCTTATAGGGACCTATTTAGCGCTACCTTACCTAGACCTGATCCTATAATTGACCTATGAGCACACCCCTCCACGGTCGCATCGCCTTAGTAACCGGCGCGGCTGGCGGCATTGGCCAAGCGGTATGCTGCGCCTTGGCCGCCGAAGGCGCGACGGTCGCCTTGCATTACCACACGCAGAAGGACGCTGCCCACGCACTCGCCGCTGAGTTGGGCGGAGTTGCCTTTGAAGCCGATATAACCGAGGCGGACGCCGCGCAGTCGCTGGTTGAACGCGTAGCAGGGGAACTGGGCGGGTTAGATATTTTGGTCAATAACGCCGGCATCACTATCGGCGGACAGTTCGTGGCCGATATGGAGCTGGCAGACTGGCATCGGGTACTCGATGTCAATCTCAATAGCGTCCTCTACATGTGTAAGGCCGCTTTGCCGCTGATGCGTACGCGAGGCGGCGGTGCGGTCGTCAACATTGCCTCGAATGTGGTCAACACGCTGCCGGGCGGTGCGGCGGCTTATGCGACTACCAAGGCCGGGGTCGTGGCCTTGACGAAGGTGCTGTCGAAAGAGGAAGCCGAGCACGGCATCCGCGTCAATGTGGTGTCGCCGGGGATCATAGACGCGGGGATGGGGAGCGGGGCACTGGCGCGGCGGGAGCCAGAGGTGCGGGCGCAATTTCTCAGTAGTATTCCCATGCGCCGGGCCGGCGGCCCCGAAGAGGTAGCTGCGGCCGTGGTCTTTCTGGTGTCACCGGCGGCTAGTTACGTGACGGGGCAGCACATAAGCGTCAACGGTGGCGACCGCACCGAGTCCTACCAGTAGGGTTAGACACCCAGACTAACAGCTTATATATTAGAGACATAGACCCTTCTGGAATGTGGGGATCGCTTCTACTGGTCTGAACGACCTTACTTAATAAAAATTGATGAAGTACTTGCTCACCGGCGGCGGCACGGGTGGCCACGTGTACCCGGCCTTGGCCATTGCCAACGAAATTCGGCAGACGCGGACAGATGCCGAATTCCTCTATGTGGGCCATCGAGACAGGCTGGATGCTTGGGTCGTGCCCGAGCAGGGGTACCCCATCCGCTTTGTGCGCGCCCGTTCCTTCCCGCGCACGCGTTCCCTTGTGCCCTTATTGCGATTTGCCAGTGTGCTCGCGGTCGGGGTCGTCCAAGCAGCGTTTATCCTCTTGCGTTATCGGCCCCAAATTATCATCAGCACGGGTGGTTTCGTCAGTGCACCGATTCTCTTCGCACACGGTGCTATGGCGAAGGTCGGCCTTTCTCGCGCCCGCGTGTTTCTCTACGAGCCGAATGCCTATCCCGGGCTTTTGAACCAAATTACCGGGCGGCTGGCGCAGCGAATCGGGGTGGCATTTGAGCAGGCGGGCCGCTGGTTCGACGCGAAGCGAGTGGCTGTGGTCGGCTATCCGGTGCGCCGCTCTTTTCTGAACCTCGATCGGCTGGCTGCGCGGGAAAAATTGGGCATTGACCAAGGCCGCAAGGTCGTGCTCGCCTTTGGCGGGTCGGGGGGGGCTAAGGCCATCAACGAGGCCGTGCTCGAAGCCTTGCCCCGCTGGCAAGCGGCTGGGCTGGAGGTCATCCACGTCACGGGCCGCTACAAGGGGCCGGATTACGATGCTGTAGCGGATACCGAGGCCGCTTTGGCCGCAATGGGGATGGAGGGCGAATGCGACTGGTACCGACGCCTCGATTACGCGGATCATATCGTCGATCTGGTTGCGGCAGCGGATCTGGTCATTTGCCGGGCGGGCGCAGGCACCCTCACCGAGATGGCGGTTAGCGGGACGCCCACGCTGATCGTGCCACTGCCGACATCGGCTGAAGACCATCAGGCGCTGAATGCCCGGGAGATGGAGCGGATAGGGGCTGCTCAGGTGCTCTATCAGGAGGCGTTTTGGGACAGCGCCTTCATCTATAGTGGACTGGACGGCGAGAAGTTGGCGCAGCAGGTGCTCGCGTTGTGCGCCGACGAGGTGCGGTTGCAGGCCATGAGCGCGGCCGCCAAGACCATGCCCAAAGCCAACAGCCTCGAACTGATCACGGCTGAGTTGGACGGCCTTATCGCTGGGCAGCGCCCGCCGGCGCTGCGCTTGGAATTGCCCTCGGCCCAAAGCGGCTTGCCGACCGCACCTAACGCCTTGCTGCGCTGGGTGCAAGCGCGGGTCAAAGAGGTAGGGGGCGTGGAGGCAATGGAGCGCGGCGAACTGGCCTATCTGCGCTATCAAGCCGACCGCCTACTCGCGTCCGAGGGTTGGTGCGAAATCCCGCTGGGACGGCGCAATGTGGGCATCAAACTCGTTGCGGTCTTAAACTACCAAGAACGGCTGTCGTTGCTACTGCACATCCTCACCGACCGCACTCCGACCGGGTGGATGCGCCGTTTTTGCGGCGGGGACTTTTGCCACGGAGGTATTATACGTCGCAATGTCGTCGAATACGGTCTGCGCGGCTTGGGGGCGACTGACACTCAGACCCGGGCTGCGCTGCTTAACGCGCTAGACGCGGATCCCTACTTTGAGGTGCGGGCGTGGTCGGCGCAGGCCCTCGGCGAGATGTTTACAGTCGATGACGAAATTGATAGCGCTCTCTGCGCGGCACTCGATGATAGCGCGCCGGAAGTGGTCGTCCAAGCCCTGAGTGCCCTAGGAAAAATAAGCCACAATCCCGACCTGCTAGCGCGGCTGCGCCTCTTCTACCTACACCCGAACTGGCAGTTCCGTGAGCAGGTTGTGCTGGTACTGATCGAGTTTTTGCAGCGCGGCGTCTTGGAGCCAGCGCAATTGGAGCGCGATCTCGACCAAGTCTTGATCTCAATGCCTTATTTTGAGCCGGAGTTCACCCTCGGTGCAAACCTGCGCGAATTAGCCGAGCGCGTGCGCGCCGGTTTGCCACTGGCGGCCTCACAGCGATGATCTACTACCTCGGGATTTACCTGCAAGATGCTGTCGAGGCCCTGTCGTTTTTGCGCTTGGTCGATTCGATCAGTTTTCGCGTCCTCTGCGGCGCGATCACTTCGTTGATCCTTACCATCCTCTTTGGCGGGCGGGTCATTCTCTACTTCTACAGCCGGGGGCACCGCGACATGCCCCGCGACTATTTCAACTCCGAGGCCGTCAGCAATCAAGCCAAAACCTACGGCGGTGGCTTAATCGTCGCCGCGATCTTGATCAGCATTGGTCTGTGGTGCAAGCTGCACAGCCTCTTCGTCCTGTTCTGCGCGGGGGCGATTGTCTGGTTTGCCGCGCTTGGCTGGATCGACGACTTCCTCAAGGTGCGCCATCGCTCTAGCGAGCGCGGGCTGTCTGAGACGGCCAAGTTGGTGCTGCAAATAGCCTTTGGGATGGGATTTGGCACCGCGTACATCACCCAAGCTCTCCCAGCGGAGTCGGCTGGTTTAGCCACCCAGCTCTATTTGCCCTTTTTTAAAAATCCGGTCCTCGACCTTTCGTGGGGCTATGTGCCTTTTATCGCCTTCACGGTGACGGCCATCTCCAACTCGGTCAATCTCGCCGACGGTATCGACGGCTTGGCCATCGTGCCGACTTCTTTTGTCGTGCTCGTCTTTGGAGTGTTCGCTTACGTGTCCAGCCACGCCGAGATTTCGGAGTTCCTCATCTTTCCCTTTATGCCAGGCGTGGGGGAAGTCGCCGTGATTTGTTCCATCGTCTTTGGGGCCTGCCTCGGCTTTTTGTGGTTCAATTCCTATCCGGCCAATGTCATTATGGGCGATACCGGGTCCATGGCGCTGGGCGGCCTGTTGGGTACGGTCGCCGTCTTGGTCAAACAGGAATTCCTCTTCCTAATCGTCGGGGGGATCTTCGTCGGCGAGACCCTGTCGGTGGTAATCCAGGAAAAAATCGGCATCCGGTGGCTGGGACGGCGCTTTTTTACCCGCTCGCCGATTCACCACCACTATCAGCAGCGCGGCTTGGCCGACACGAAGATCGTCATTCGCTTCTGGATCGTGGCCGGCATCTTGGCACTGTGTGGCTTGGCGACGCTCAAGATCCGCTAATTTTTAATTCCCAAGATGAAGAGGAGGACGATGGCCGCGCCTAGCAGGAGGGCCGCGGATTTGGGGAGCGGCGCGGGCGGGTGGTTGCCTTCGCGCTGATAGTGCCTGTACTCCGCCGCCAAGATGCTGTAGCCGGAAACGAGGGCGGCAATGAGGCCCGCGCTGAAGCAGGTGAGTACCACAGCGTCGGTCGAGAATGCGCGGGCGATACTAGCCGCATACGCACCGATGTTGATCAGCAGGCCGTATCGCTTCGTCAGCCGACTATAGAGTACCAGCCCCATGCAGAGCGAGCCGATGACCAGCGCCGCGAAGATCGACGGCCAGTCGCGCGCATCAGACAGTGCTAAGAAGCCCGTGCCAATGAGCAGGTGGAGCCACATCCCAACATAGGCGTAGAAGAAGGGCGCGCGTCTAAACGGCGCGTGCCCCATTAGATAGTGAGCGAAAGCAGTGGACTTGGGCATGGCAATATGCGGCCAAAGATAGGCTGCAGCCCAAGTGAGTCAACGCATGGCCAACCATGGAAATCCTGTCCATCCCCATTGAAAAAGTCAAAGGTGTAGGGGCCAAACGAGCGTCTGCGCTCAAGGATGTAGAAATCCTGACCCTAGGCGATCTGTTGTACTATCTGCCGCGCCGCTACCTCGATCGCACGCAAATTTTGCCCATGGCCCGGGCACCAATAGGCCAAGAGGTGACCCTCATTGGCGAAGTACGTCAGACGCGCTTCATCCCCGGGTCGCGGCCTCGCTTCGTGATGGTGGTCGCCGACGAGACCGACGATATCACCTGCACCTTTTTTCAGGGGGGGCGCTACTTGCAGCGCAACTTTGCCGTCGGCGACGAGTTAGCCATAAGCGGCAAGGTCGATCTCTTCCAAGGGCGGCGGCAGATCGTTCATCCCGAGTACGAATTCATACAAGGGGAGGAGCGGCTCCACACGGGCGTCGTCGTCCCGCTCTATACGACCAGTGCCGATATGAAGGAACGCGGCCTGCGCAGCCGAGGGTTCCGTCGCTTGATAAGCGAGGCACTAGACGCCTTTGCCGAGCGGATCGAAGACGATTTGCCCGCGGCCTTGCGGCAGCGCTTGGGCCTTGCAGAATTGGGCGCTAGTCTGCGCCAAGTACATTTTCCCGCCAGCCTAGCCGAAGCGGAGCGTGCGCGGCAGCGCTTGGCTTTTGGCGAGCTTTTTGCCTTCCAATTGCGCTTGGCGCGGCGGCGCAAAAAAAGCCGCGAGCAGGCCGACGGCATTGCCTTTGCGCCCAGCGAGAAACTGGTTCCGGCCCTGTGGGATTCGCTGCCGTTTGCTCCCACGCGCGCCCAGCTCCGGGTCGTCGCCGAGATCACCGCGCAGATGCAGCGCCCCCAAGTTATGAATCGCCTCGTCCAAGGCGACGTTGGCTCGGGCAAGACCCTAGTGGGCTTGTGCGCGATGTTGACGGCTGTGGAGAACGGCTATCAAGCGGCGATGATGGCCCCGACCGAAATTCTCGCCGAGCAGCACTTTTTCAACATCCAGGCACTTGTCGAGCCTCTTGGTCTGACGGTGGTTTTTCTCAAGGGCGGCCAGCGCAAGGCACTCCGGCAGGAGTTGTTGACGGCCATTGAAAGCGGCGCAGCCCACATTGCGGTGGGTACCCACGCACTGATTCAGGAAGAGGTGCAGTTTGCTCGCTTGGGGCTAGCGGTCATCGACGAGCAGCACCGCTTTGGGGTCGTGCAGCGCGGCGCGCTCTACAAGAAGGGGACAAAGCCGGATTTGCTGGTGATGACGGCTACGCCGATCCCGCGTACCCTAGCTTTGACCCTGTACGGAGAATTAGATGTGTCGATTATTGACGAGTTGCCTCCTGGGCGCAAGCCGATCCGCACGGCCCTGCGCGGCGAGGACCGCCGCGAGGCGATCTTTGAGTTTGCCGGCGATCAGGTGCGCCAAGGGCGGCAAGTGTACGTGGTATATCCGCTGATCGAAGAGTCGGAAAAGGCGGATTACAAATCCGCGGTTGAAGCCTACGACGAGTTGCGCTACGGCCCGTTGGCCGAATTTTCGGTGGCCTTGCTGCACGGGCGCATGGCGGCTGAAGAGAAGACCGAGATTATGGAGGATTTTAAGCAAAATCGGGTCCAAGTCTTGGTCTGCACCACGGTCGTCGAGGTCGGCGTGGATGTGCCCAATGCCACAGTGATGATCATCGAACACGCCGAGCGCTTTGGCTTGGCGCAGTTGCACCAGTTGCGCGGTCGCGTGGGGCGCGGCGGAGAGCAGTCGTTTTGCATCCTCATCAGCTACGCCCACGCCGGGGCCGAGGTGGCGGATTCGCGCGAGCGGCTCCAGACCATGGAGCGCACCCAAGACGGCTTTGAGGTCGCGGAAAAGGATTTGCAACTGCGCGGCCCCGGCGAGTTTTTCGGCGTGCGCCAAGCCGGGATGCCCGTATTTAAGGCGGCAGATTTGGTCGCCGACGGGGACTTGCTGCAAAGCGCGCGCGAAGAAGCCATGCGGATTGTAGATAGCGAATAGGACGTGCTATAGCAGTCCTACATCATTCATGCGATGATTCGCAGATAGACGCAGATGGACGCAGAACAGTATTCCAAGACAAGCAGTCGCTCGAATCGTTCAACCCATTCAGGATGGCCATATGACAAGCAAAAGCCTCATTTCGCCCGCGGATTTCGTCGGACTCGACGCAGTGACCCATCTCTGCACGGGGGGCGAAGCTCCTTGGTTAAAAGGGCAGGATGCGACCTACGCGGAATTTGCCAGAGACAAAAGCGCTGGCGACCGCGGACGGCGCGCCATCTACGCTCGCGGCGAGCGCTGCCGCCAGCGCATGGGGCAGTTGTGGGACGTTCCGGCCGAGCGGGTCGCCTTTACGCCTTCGGCTGCCGAGGGCATGGCTTGGTTGGCGCGGGGTTTGGACTGGCAGCCGGGCGACAACGTGGTCACTACTAATTTGGAATTTCCCTCGGTGGCGTATAATTGGCGCAATGTGCGCGAGCAAGGGGTGGAGTTGCGATTGGTACCGCACCGCGACTGGTTGGTGTGGGAGGAAGATCTGTTGGCGGCAGTTGATGAGCGCACGCGGGTTTTGGCCGTGAGTCAGGTCAGCTTTTACACGGGGCAAAATCTCGATATTGAGCAGCTTGCGGCCAAGCTCGCTGGGCGCGACGTGCTCTTGGCGGTTGATGCGACGCACGCTGCGGGCGCGGTTGCCGTGCCGGCGGCGTGTACTGACTTGTGCGTCAGTTCGTGTTACAAGTGGCTGTTGGCGACCCACGGAGTCGCTCCGTGTTATCTGAGCCAACGGGCCGAGGCGCAAGTGCGTTCCACGGCTTTTGGCTGGCGCAACTTGGCGGTGTGGCCGGCGCAAGGGGCTATACGCGCACCGGACGTGGACGAAAAGCCAATGCCCGATAAAATGGAGCCGGGCAATCCGGCCATGGTAGCGGTGCTCTACCTCGACTACGCTTTGGGGCGGCTATTGGACGTGGGGATTGAGCGAATAGAGGAGCACAACCGCGACTTGTCCGAACAAATCAGTGCCGGGCTAGCGCGTCTCGGGCGGCAGGTTATTTCGCCGAGCGAGCGGCCGCAGCGCTCGGGCAATACCTGTTTTGCGGACGATGACGCGCACGGGTTGTGTGAGGCTCTCGCCGACCGAGGGGTGTTGGTGTGGGGGGAATATGGGCGAGTGCGGGTCTCCGGGCATTTGTACAATAACAGTGACGATGTGGAGCGGTTCTTGGCGATTTTGGGCGAGTTGGTGTAGGATTGACATGAATCAAAGACCAGACAGAGATATTGTATTAGGACAAGACGTATTAGGACAAGACTTGGCACCGATTCCAGAGAGTCTGCTCCTCGCTCACGCACGAGGTGAGGTTCTCTTCATTGCTGGAGCCGGCGTTTCAAGGTCCGCAGGCTTGCCCGACTTTCGTGATCTAGTCGTAAAGGTTTACGAGGAACTGGATCCGGCGGTGCATTCCGTTGTTTCAAGAAAGCGGGTTTTATTACGAGTTTATAATTCACAGAACAGGGCGGTGCATTCCGTTATTTCATATAACGGTCAAAACCCTCCAGAATTGAACGCTGGCCAAGAGGCCGAAGTTGAGCGTTTCCAAAGAGGCGAATACGATGTCGTCTTGGGTATGCTTGAGCGGAGAATTGAAGGCCAAGAGAACGCTAAGAGTCCAGTCAGACAGAAGGTTGGAAAAATACTCCGTCCCAATGACCTGAAGCCAACCTCAATTCATCGGGATCTGATGCGTCTCTCCGACCACGGCAGTGCAGTAACAATCATCACGACTAATTTCGATCTCCTTCTTGAAAACGCTGCGAGAAACATGAAATCGCCGGTCCAGACGTATGCACTTGGAGGTATACCTAGACCAACACTGAGACAAGAATTCAATGGTGTCCTGCACATACATGGTGCCTTGGACCGAAACCCTGAGCGAACGTCTGACCTTATCATTTCCGATCAGGATTTGGGCGAATTCTATTTGCGCCGACGGATCGTTCCCGATCTGATCTACGACGCTGCACGTTTGTATAACTTGGTCCTCGTAGGCTACAGCGCGAACGATCCGCCGATGAGATATCTGCTGAATGCTGTCGCTGCGGATGGGGCGCGTTTTCGCGACCTCAAGGAACGGTTCATATTCGTCGGAATGAGTAAAGACGATCCCGTAGAATTGGAAGACTGGAAGGCCCGCGGAATCACGCCAATTCGCTACGACGTTCAAGATCATGACCACTCCCAGCTTCAGCATACACTGGCTAAGTGGGCCGAATTCTCTGCGATTAATGGCGATAAAAGCCTCGTTGATCGCGAGCTAAAGAAGATTGTGAAGACCAAAAAAGCAGAGGCTAGAGACAAGGATCGTGATTTGTTCGACCACTTCATTCGCCGTGGTGAATTAAGTGAACGTATTCGTTTGTCTAAACTAGTTTCCGAGTACAAAGCGGATTTGGGATGGCTCGACGCCATCTTAGCTGTGTCGTCGGAGGCAAGCCGGGGGAGCACCGATGAGATTGCTCCAGCTTAGTCTGAATGAAAGAGACCAAACGACGGTGCGTTCTACGGTCGCATTTCTCGAAGGTCGCCTTGAAGAGAAAGAAACCATCGAATGGGCGTTGGGTCTTGGTTCTGGTGATATTGTCAAGCGATGGGCGCTCCTGCACTTGCTCGACAGGCCAGAAGGAATGAACCTGAGCGAACCTTGGCGTTCAGCTTGGCGTCTGATCGAGGAGAGTTGGGATGAGACAATTGCTGACTCTGCCGGAATGCTTGAGGTCAAGATTAAGAGACGGCTGGACTCTGGGGAATCATCTGGCGCACTTGTCTCGGCTATCGTTGATCTCGTTGCACCGAAGCTAATGGTTGAAGCCTACGGGAAATGGCAACTCCAACTCCGCAAACTTCCCCCAAAGCCGAAGACGTTTCACGACCTATTTCGGGCTACGATGACAAGTGGAAAAGTTTTCAACCCGGCTTCTTTGTACTTGGAAAAACTGACCGAAGGTGAATTACTCATTTCTTTGGCCAACGCGCTAGATGCCGCAGTTATGCGAGGGTTAGACATTGCGCGGCGTATCGGCTGGGAACGAGTGGACTTCTTACTGCATCGTGTGTATTACCTAGCAGAGTCTGAACGCGATGAAGAAATGCACGAGCCTGATGAGTTTTCTCCAGGAGGGATGGCACCTTCGATAAAGCTTCTTCACTCAGTCGTTTTACGGCTCGTTGATGTCGATTGTTCCGCCGCTGGAAACGACCAGACTCTCCGATCCATTTGCGACTCTGGGCTGCTATGTCGCGTGATTCTCGGATTACGTCCGCTAGCGAGGTAGGTGAATTTCTCCTTAATCTGAACTATAGGGTCTTCTGGGATATACATCACCATCCGGAAATTACTGAACTGCGTGCCTGGCGCTTTTCCGAATTAGATGACGCCACACAAAAGGCGATTACCAAAAGAATACGCAGGGGGCGGCCTCGCAGTCTTTTTAGAAACGTATCAGCGGACCATATTGAGGATGCTCGCTTCTACTGGGCTGTCCGGGAACTGAAACGCATTGAGGTCGCTGGGGCCACCCTCCCACGACGAGATAAGACTTGGCTCGAATCGAATATTGTCCGGTTTCCTGATTTAGCTGAAATGAACCGAATTGATGAAGGATTCTTGGATTTTCCTAAGGAGCAGAGTGATCCGACAATTCCTGATCGCTCACTGGATTTCCGCGAAGGTGTTGATCGGCTGAGAGCACTGGAACAGAAACTCCCCGCAGATCAAGCATGGGACTGGCTCAGAGAAGAAGGCAATTTTGAGTTGGTGTTACAGGATATGGAATCAAGCCCTGATGGAGGGGCAGAGTTTCCAAAGGTGTGGGAATGCTTCAGTGTAGTGCATTCGCCACCAGCGGGTCCAGAGAAGGAAACCCATACGCGCGATTTACCTGCGGAGGCCCGCCGAGTGATAACTCTTCTTACAAAACTGCCGGACGAAGCCATGTCTAAAGCGATAAAAGGCATTTCCTACTGGCTCAGTATTTGGAAAGAATACGTTGTCGCCGTGCCGAACTGGTCCATGGTCTGGCACCGTGCTTGGCCACTAGCCGTCAAGGGCACGAATAAAATGCAGACCTACATAATGAACGTACCCGAGGGAGGTCTTGTTGACGTATTCTTGGCTGCTTGTCCAGATCTCAAGAAAAATCCTCGACCATTTGATGGCCCTAGTGACTTAGGAAAAATGAGGAATGAGGTTATCAATGATTCGGGGAGGTTGGGATTGATAGCCAAACATCGGATGATCGAGTGCCTGAGATACTTCTTACGCGCCGACCAGGAATGGACCAAAGAGCACCTTATTAACCCACTTCATGCGGACGACGCCGATGCCCTAGCCCTCTGGCGTGCCGTCGGTCGTCGGACGCAATTCACGGACGTATTGAGAATTATTGGTGACGATATGGTGGACCGAACCACGGACCACCGGTTTGATCGCGAGATCCGTTGTTCGCTTGCGTCCAGCCTTGTATGGGAGGTTCTTCACGCTCTGCGGAAGGAACAAGAGCCTGCGGTTACACAAGGTCGCGTTCAGCAAATGATACGGTTGCTGGACGACGAAGTACGTGCAGAATGCGCGAAAGCGATAACTCGCTTCGTAAGTGATCTCTCGGAAGTGAGCACTCAAGAATCGGATCCACTATCACCAGAGCACCTGTTCCAATCAGCGGTCAAGCCTTTCCTCCTTCAAGTCTGGCCGCAAGAGCGTTCGCTGGTGTCTCCGGCAATTAGCGGTAGCTTGGCTGAACTCCCAGCAATCGCTCGCGGTAAATTCGCTGAAGCCGTGAATACCATTGAGCGTTTCCTCATACCATTTGAGTGCTGGTCAATTCTTGAGTATGGACTGTATGGAGACGATAAAATAGAGATGCTAAAAAAATTTGACGGAGAAAAGCCAAAGCTGGCAATGATTGACGACGAAGCCTAAGTACACGACAGTAGAATGGATTGATATTGTCGGGCGATTTCGGGTTGGTCTCTTGCTTGGTGTATGATCTGTGTGAGTTGGTCTAATCCTCGTCGAAAGAGGCTTATGGCTTTTCGTCCATGT
>MKWU01002558.1_pt1 | contig 26771 bp, 22 predicted proteins | sample 809101 | NCBI WGS metagenome assembly MKWU01 (sample SAMN05860141, study PRJNA318959) | sponge metagenome | host: Aplysina aerophoba | place: Slovenia: Piran, Adriatic Sea, Gulf of Piran | collected 2013-05-07 | reverse complement strand
GTGGGCGCTGTCCGGAGTTCTGTCCCCGCGAAAATGAACAGAAAAGGAACCGTCCGCGGGCGAAAATGCCTATGAACAGGGGGAAAAACGGTCAACGAAGAAGAGCCACACCCATCCCGAAACGGGCGCGGAGCTGCTCGATGCTGAGGGATTCGCCCTTACCGGTCGCGACGCGGTTGCTCGCATCCAGCAGCCGCTGCAAGTTCTCCGGCGAGCACAGGAGGTACTCTGTTTCGAGTTCGTCAAGCAGACGAGCGAGGCGGTCGTGTTCGGCATCCCCGGCGGCTTCCTCCTCGGCATACTTCCCCGGATAGGCCGCCGTTTCGAGCCAATCGGCGAGTTCAGCAGCAGCGACCAGCGCAACTGGCTCCTTGCCGCGCTGGTAGATCAGGATGGGTTTGCGGCTGTCGATCGTCTGATCCATGAGCATGGGAAGGCGCTCGCGTGCTTCACTCGCCGTGTAGGTGCTAGTTGCTTGTCTCATCGCGTGTGCCTCAGAAGTTCGCGGCAACGAGAGCAGAGCCCATCACCACGGAGATCAGCCTCGAGATCGTCGAGGGCAATAGTTCCCGTACAGTGCCGGCAGATACGCCCCGCGGTCTTGGCCACGGCGTCGAGCGCTTGCTCCATCCTGATCGATTTGTCCTGATATCGACCCATTCCTGTCTCCGTGGTGCCGCCCGCCGGTCGACCTGCCATGTGCCGACCGAGTCACCCGTACCGGACGGGCGAACCTAGCGATTCAGTAAAGGTTCGGTACCACTCGTGCCTCCCGCGGATGGGCGGACTGTCGCCGCAGTCCGTCACGGAGCGGCGACATGCGTCTCGACGAGCCGACGTCCTCTAGCCGACATTTCGTACGTTCCGCGATCCACGCGGTGGAATACACCGGTGTACAATTCACCCACTTGGGGCGCCCCTCCTGGATGATCGTCACGCATTCCCTGGAAAACGGCCGTGTAGCCGGATTGCCACGACCGGCTGTCCAGACCAAGATACTCACGCACTGCCTTTCTGCTGAAGGTACTTCTGCTGTCGGCGCCTACCAGGACCGCAGCAGCACGGAAAATCCTCTCTGCGTTTGTGCCGTCCCCGCCCGTGACCACCCTTCCCCCCGACGCTTCTGCAGGCACCGTCGGTGGCAGCACCGTTGCGTCGTCAGCGTTGTTCGGTACGCCCAGAAGATCGTACAACTCGATTCTCTTCTGCGCGATCTCGAACTCCAGACGGTCATGATCACGAACTAAGCCTGCCATCAGCAAGAGTGCGACATCGGGATCAGACATGCCATCATCGCAGGGCATCTCCTTTTCGTGCTGGCTCCTCTTGTAGGCGAGGTCCGACTCCAGTGCCCGCCTGCGCTTCTCCAAAACGTCGATCTCCAGCTCCAACCGTGCCGTCGACTGCATCGTCGCTCCTTCCTTGGCGATTACGATCCGCCGAGGAGGCTCGGCCTCGACGAGAACGCGATCACCTAGCCGTAGCCCGATCGCATCGAGAATGGGCTGTGGCAGTGTCACGACGACCGAGCCGGCGACCTCACGAATCTTGAGCAGTTCACGCATTCTCACATGTCACCATATCTAAAAAGAGAAGTCAAGCAGCGATCTCGAACAGGCCATCGGAGAGCCAGTCCGACCTGGGGTCGAACTCTGATCCACTTGCCCTCATCACGAGCGGTACCCGGCCGTCCTGCACCGTAGCGCTCGACATATGATCGAGGGTGATGTCACGGAATCACGCCGCAACCGAAGAGCGACGCGACGCGCGCAACTCGTGGTCCGTCAAGGTGTTCCGCTTGGGCGAGGAGCCCGGCGACGATCTCAGCGACCGGGCCACCCCCGAAGAACGGATCGCCATGATGTGGCGGCTCGCTGTCGACGCCTGGACCTCGGCTGGCCTTTGCCTGCCCGGATACACGAGAGACCGAATGCCGGGACGCGTCATCCGCGCGCCGTTCTCTCCATCCTCAACCGACCCGAGACGGTGAACCCCGATTTTCTCGACCTGCTGGCCGCCCTGTTGCAGTCCGATGCCCGGTTTCTCGTCGTCGGCGCGCACGCGATGGCCGCGCACGGCGTGCCGCGTGCAACGGGCGATCTCGACGTATGGATCCGGTCCGACCCCGAAAACGCCGCGAGGGTCTGGGACGCACTCGTCGAGTTCGGCGCGCCGATCCGGGCCCTCGGCCTGACGCAGAGCGACCTGACCACTCCGGGCGTAGTAATTCAGATGGGCGAGGCTCCCCGTCGGATCGATGTCCTCACGTCGATTACCGGGGTCGACTTCGACGACGCGTGGCCGACCAGGAGCGTGCATCGCGTCGGAACGCTCGACGTACCCTTCCTCGGACGAACGGCGCTGCTGGACAACAAGCGCGCCACTGCGCGGGCCAAGGATCTCGCCGACGTGGAGATCCTGGAGCGGCGGGAGCGGCAGGATGGTTGAAGCTGGTTTCAGTCAGGTCCGCGTTCCACGTTCCAGTCAGGTTCCGGAGCCGGCCGCGGCGAGCGAGTCCCGGCGGGCGAGCGGACGCTCGTCGATCGGCAGGTGGATCACGGCGGCGGCAAGGCCCAGAGCGACACCGGCCCACCAGACGCCGTCGTAGGAACCGGTCGTGTCGAAGAGCCAGCCGCCCAGCCACACCCCGAGAAAGCTGCCGAGCTGGTGGCTGAGGAAGACCACGCCGAACAGGGTGGCCAGATAGCGCACCCCGAATATCTGGCCGACGATCCCGGTGGTGAGCGGCACCGTCGAGAGCCACAGCACGCCCATGACGGCGGCGAACAGGTAGATGACGGCGGCCGTCTTCGGCAGCAGCATCAGCGCGGTGATGGCGACCGCGCGCGCGGCGTAGATGGTGCTCAGCCCGCACTTCTTGCTCCAGCGCTGGCCGGCGGCGCCGGACGCGAACGAGCCGAGGATGTTGAACAGGCCGATGACCGCGATCGCTCCCGCTCCGACCGAGGCGGAGAGTCCGAGGTCGCGGACGTAGGCCGGGAAATGCACCGTGATGAAGGCGACGTGGAAGCCGCAGACGAAGAAGCCGGTGGTCAGCAGCGCGTAGCCGCGGTGGCCGAACGCCTCCCGCAGGGCGGCCGGCAGCGACTGCTCGGCCGCCGGCGCCTCGCCGCGCACGGCCGGGGAGCCGGGCAGCACGAAGGCCAGCGGCGCGATCAGGAGGGCCGACCCGGCGAGGAACAGCAGCGCGGCCTGCCACCCGTAGGCGGAGATGAACGCCTGGCCCAGCGGCGAGAAGACCACCTGCCCGGAGGACCCCGCCGCGGTTCCGAGCCCGAGCGCCAGCGAGCGCCGCTCGGGGCCCACCACCTTGGCCATGGCCGCGAGCGCGATGGAAAACGCGGTGAACGCCACCCCGACCCCCACCAGGACTCCGGCCGTCAACTGCAGCATCCCCGCACTCTCGGCGGTGGTCATCCCCCAGATGCCGGCCGCGTAGATCAGCGCCCCCAGCGCCAGCACCCGCGGCGGCCCGAACCGGTCGCTGAGCGCGCCGGCGAACGGCAGCGCCACGCCCCACATGAGGTTCTGGACCGCCAGGGCCAGTGCGAACGTCTCGCGTCCCCAGCCGCGCGCGGAGGTCATCGGCTCCAGGAAGAGTCCGAAGACCGAGCGCGCGCCGAAGCCGAGCATGGCGATGGCGCAGGCCGCCGCCATGACCAGGGCGGGGGTCCGCCAGCGCGGCACAGCGGGGCGATCCTGCGGAACGCTCGTGGAACTTTCAGTCAACGCGCCGCTCAGCTTAGCAGCCTCTGCTCGAGCGGCGTTTCCGCCTGCCGGCTCGCGGCCAGCAGGAGGAGATCCAGGGGCAGCAGCCCGACGCGGTTGGCGGCAGCACCGGGCAGCATGCCCAGCGGCTCCGGACTGACCACGTAGCACCGCCCCTCGAATCGTGGAAACCGTTCAGCCCTATTTCGTCGGCATCCGTCAAGGGTCCTGCCCCGCGTTGCAATGCTGCGTTACGGACCGCGCCGTCGACGTGCGGCGGCGAGATCAATCGGCGCGGTCGACGAGCTGTGCATACAGCGCGGCGTACTCCGCGGCGGCGCGGTCCACGGAGAAGTCCTGCGCCATCGCGTTCGCCATGAGCCGCCGCCACGCATCCGGCCGGCGGTAGCAGTCGAGGGCCCGGTCGACGGCCCCCACGAGGGCTTCCGACGCGTAGTCCCCGAACAGGAAGCCGGTGCCTTCGCCCGTCGCCGGGTCGCAGGGAACGACCGAGTCCCGCAGGCCCCCGGTGGCGCGCACGATGGGGATCGTGCCGTACCGCAGGCTGTAGAGCTGGTTGAGGCCGCTCGGCTCGTAGCGCGAGGGCATCAGGAACATGTCGCTGCCCGCCTCGATGACGTGGGCGAGCTCCTCGTCGAAGCCGATGCGCACCGCGAGGCGGCCCGAATGGCGCTCTGCGAATCCGGTGAGCGCCTGCTCATGGTGCGGGTCGCCGGTCCCCAGCACCGCAATCTGCAGATCCCGCGACAGCAGCGCATCGAGGGCGCCGGCCAGAACGTCGAGCCCTTTCTGGTCGACCAGCCGGGCGACCATGCCGGCGAGCGGCGCGTCCACCGGCGGCAGCCCCAGCCGCTGCTGCAGATCCCGCTTGCAGTCGTGCTTGCCGTCCGGGGCGGCCGCGGAATAGCGCCGCGCTATGAAGGCGTCCGCAGCCGGGTCCCAGACGCGGTAGTCGGCGCCGTTCATGATCCCCGTCAGATCGCCTGCCCGCGCCCTGAACACGCCGTCGAGACCCCAACCCTGCTCCGGCGTCTTGACCTCCTCGGCGTAGCTCGGACTGACGGTCGTCAGGTGGTCCGCGAGGGAGAGGCCGGCCTTCAGGTAGCTGATGTTCCCGTAGAACTCGAAGTTCGGCCAGTAGTGCGCGGAATCCACCTGGAGACGGGGGAACACGCCGGCGTCGAACAGTCCCTGGTAGCCGACGTTGTGCACCGTGAACAGGGTGCGCGTGGACGTCAGGGATGGGTAGCGCTCGGGTTGCAGCCGCAGGTACGCCACCGCCAGACCCGTCTGCCAGTCGTGCCCGTGCAGCACGTCCGGCGGATCGACCCGGGCGAGCAGCGCGAGCGCGGCCCGCGCGAAGCAGGCGAACCGGTCGGCGTTGTCCGTGTAGTCCGTCCCTCCCTGGCCGTACAGGCCGTCGCGGTCGAAGAACCGATCGACCCGGACGAAGCGGGCCGCGGCGCCTTCACCGGCAACCCCCTCCAGGATCTCCACTTGTTCTATTCCGCTGGCGGCGGGAACCGGAAAGACCATCCCGGTCGCAGCGACGTCGCTGCGTTCGAGAACGCAGCGGTACGCCGGCAGGACGAGGGTCACGTCGAGCCCGCGACGCGCCAGCGCGGCAGCCAGCGAGCCGACCATGTCGGCCAACCCGCCGGTCTTCGCGAACGGCGCCGCCTCCGAGCTGACAATGGCAACGCGCATTGCCCAAGCGCCTCCTTGGTCCCGGCCGGGCGGGGGGCGGACCGTCCCCGCGCGCGCCAGTTCGCGAGCCGGCACGGCCGCTCTACTTTACGCCGGCACGAAGAATCGTGTACAAGCGAACATCGTCGGCCGGAGAGGCCAGGATAGGATACGTCACGATGAGCTCGACTACTGCTGCGGCGGTGAGGGACGTACGCTACGAGCCCGAAGAGCAGCCGCCGCCCGCGCTCGCCCTCGGGCTCGGTTTCCAGTTCGCGATGCTCACCGTGGCGGGGATCGTGCTGACGCCGGCCATCGTGGTGCGCGCGGCGGGGGGCAGCGAGGACTTCCTGTCGTGGGCCGCCTTTGCCGCGCTCGCGATCAGCGGCGTGACCACGGTGCTCCAGGCGGTCCGGGTCGGCCGGATCGGATCCGGCCACGTGCTGTTGATGGGCACCTCGGCCGCCTTCATCGCCGTGTGCGTCACCGCGCTCATCGAGGGCGGGCCGGGGCTTCTCGCGACGCTGGTCACCCTCTCCGCCCTGTTCCAGTTCGGGCTTTCGACCCAGTTGTCCCTGCTCCGGCGGATCCTCACCCCGACGGTGTGCGGCACGGTGATCATGCTGATCCCGGTCACGCTGATGCCGATCATGTTCGGGATGCTGGCCGACGTGCCGGAAGGCTCGCCGCCGGCCGCCGCCCCGACCAGCGTGTTCGTGACCCTCGTGGTGACGGTGGGGGTCACCCTGCGCGCCGCGGGCGTCGTCCGCCTCTGGGCCCCGGTCATCGGCATCGCCACCGGCTGCGCGGTTGCCGCCTGGTTCGGCCTGTACAACACGCGGCTCATCGCCGAGGCCGGCTGGATCGGACTGCCCGCCGGCGGCTGGCCGGGTTTCGACCTCCAGTTCGGCGTCGCGTTCTGGTCCCTGCTGCCGGCGTTCGTGTTCGTGACGCTGATCGGGGCCATCGAGACCATCGGCGACGGCGTCGCAATTCAGCGCGTCTCGCGGCGCCGGCCGCGGGCCACCGACTACCGCGTCGTGCAGGGCGCGGTCACCGCCGACGGGGTGGGCAACCTGCTCTCGGGCCTGGCGGCGACGGTGCCGAACACGACCTACTCGTCCAGCGTCTCGGTGACGGACATCACCGGGGTCGCCTCTCGCATGGTCGGCGTCTACATCGGCGCCGTCTTCATCGTGCTGGCGTTCCTCCCGAAGTTCATGGCGCTCATCCTCGCGATCCCGGGTCCCGTGGTCGGCGCCTACACGATCGTGCTGATGGCCACCCTCTTCGTGCTCGGAATGCGGGTCGTGGTCGAGGACGGCGTCGACTATCGCAAGGGCGTCGTCGCGGGCGTCGGCTTCTGGATCGGCCTCGGGTTCCAGAACGAGCTGATCTTCGCCGACGCGCTGGGCGCCTGGAGCGGACTGCTGGGCAACGGCATGACCGCCGGAGGCCTCGCCGCGATACTGATGACGCTGTTCCTCGAGCTGTCCCGGTCGCGGCCGCACCGCCTCCGGACCGCCCTGAACGCGGACGCCTACCCGGCCATCGACAAGTTCCTCACGGAGTTCGCCAAGACCCGGCGCTGGAGCGCGGCGATGACCGACCGGCTCCGCGCGGTCGGCGAGGAAACGCTGCTGACCCTCGTCCGGCAGGACGAGGAAGGCGGCGGGGAGGAGCGCCGCCTGCAGATCAGCGCCCGCCACGACGGGCGCGCCGCCGAGCTGGAGTTCGTGGCCGCGACCGACGAGTCGAACATCGAGGATCGCATGGCGGTGCTCGGGGACCGCGTGGCCGGCCACGCGGCCGAGCAGGAGGTCTCGCTCCGACTGCTGCGGCACCTGGCTTCGTCGGTGCGCCACCAGCAGTACCACGAGACCGACGTCGTGACGGTCCGCGTGGAGGCGTCCGCCTGAAGTCGTGCGGGCGTGACGCTCGCGCCGGCGTCGCGCGTCGGTCCCGGTCGGCCCGACGGCCGGCCGCGAATCCCGCTGCACTCGAGCGGCGAGGCATTCCGCCCGGACCGCGTCGCTCGTCCGCCGCCGGCTGTAAGCTGATCGGATGGCGGCACGCGTCAATTCGGGCGATTCACCGTTTCTCACCCACTACGACCTCCATCTCCTCGCCGGCGGCGCCCACTACCGCAGCTACGACAAGCTCGGCGCGCACCTCGCGCGACAGGACGGCGCCGACGGCGTGCACTTCGCCGTCTGGGCGCCCAACGCCCGCGACGTTTCCGTCATCGGCGACTTCAACGCGTGGGACGCGGCGGCGCACCCGATGCGGCTGCGAGCCGAGGCGGGGGTCTGGGAGACGTTCGTCCCGGGGGTCGGGAGCGGCGCCCTCTACAAGTACGAGGTCTCGCCGGGAGTCGGCGCTGCCGTGCAGAAGGCCGACCCGTACGCGTTCGCCGCCGAGCTGCGCCCCCGCACCGCGTCGCGGGTCTGGGATCTGTCGGGCTACGCCTGGAGCGACGGCGACTGGATGACCTCGCGCGCGGCCCGCAATGCGCACGACGCCCCGATCGCGGTCTACGAGGTGCACCTGGGCTCGTGGATGCGCGTCCCCGGCGCCGGCGGCTGGCTGACCTACCGCGACATCGCCGGCCGGCTGGCCGACCACGTCGCGGAGCTCGGCTTCACGCACGTCGAGCTGCTGCCCGTCGCCGAATACCCGCTCGACGAGTCCTGGGGCTACGGAACGCTCGGCTACTTCGCGCCGACGAGCCGTTTCGGAACGCCGCAGGAGTTCATGGAGCTGGTGGATACGCTGCACCGGCGCGGCATCGGCGTCCTGGTGGACTGGTCGGCCGCACACTTCCCGAAGGACGCCCACGGTCTGGCCCGCTTCGACGGCACCTGTCTCTACGAGCACGCGGACGCGCGGCAGGGGGAGCATCCCCACTGGGGCTCGCTGATCTTCAACTACGGCCGCCGCGAGGTCGGCAACTTCCTCATCTCCAGCGCCCTCTTCTGGTTCGAGAAGTACCACCTCGACGGCCTGCGGGTGGACGCGGTCGCCTCGATGCTCTATCTCGACTACGGGCGCGAGGCCGGCGAATGGGTTCCGAACGCCCGCGGCGGGAACGAGAACCTGGACGCCGTCGGCTTTCTGCAGCACCTGAATGCGCGCGTCTACGCGGAGCACCCCGGCGTCATGATGGTGGCCGAGGAATCGACCGCGTGGCCGCTGGTGACCCGCCCGACGGACGCCGGCGGGCTCGGATTCGGCTTCAAGTGGAACATGGGCTGGATGAACGACACCCTCGAGTACATGTCGAAGGATCCGGTCCACCGCAGCCACCACCACGACGCGCTCACCTTCAGCCTGGTCTACGCCTTCAGCGAGAACTTCATCCTGCCGCTGTCGCACGACGAGGTCGTGCACGGGAAGGGATCGCTGCTCGCGCGCATGCCGGGCGACGAGTGGCAGCGGCACGCCAACCTGCGGCTGCTCTACGGCTTCATGGTCGGGCATCCCGGCAAGCAGCTCCTCTTCATGGGCGGCGAGATAGGGCAGGAACGGGAATGGACGCACGCCGAGAGCATCGACTGGCACCTGCTGAACGAGCCGCTCCACGGCGGTCTGCGCACATGGGTGCGCGACCTGCATCGGCTCTACCGCAGCGAGCCCGCCCTGTACGAGCTCGATGCGGAGCCGTCCGGCTTCGAGTGGATCGACTGCGACGACCGCGGCAGCAGCGTCCTGAGCTTCCTGCGCCGGGGCCGCGGCGGCGAGCCGATCGTCGTCGTCTGCAACTTCACGCCGGTCGAGCGACACGCGTACCCCCTCGGCGTTCCGCACGGGGGCGCCTGGCGTGAACGGCTCAACAGCGACGCGTCGTGCTACGGCGGGCGCGACGTCGGTAACGGGGGGTGCGCCGGCGCCCGGGAGGAACCTTCGCACGGCCGCCCTTTCTCGCTGCGTCTTACGCTGCCGCCGCTCGGCGTGCTATTCTTGAGCAGGGACTGACGACCAACCCGCTGGCGCTCCCCTTCCGGACAGCTCTGGTTTCAGGACAGGTCGGCTCGGCAACGCTCCGCGACGCGATCCGGGCGGGATGCAGATCCGCCCGAATGCAGTGGGCCTCTTGCCACGGGCTCGCAGCCACAGGATTGTCGCATCAGCTCGTCGCTCGGACATCGTTGTGGTTTCGTGCTCTGGAGTGACGCGCCGCACGGCCCGGTCCTACAGACGGTATCTGCTTGACAGGGCGGATGTTCCGGACTTCGGGCGGCCGGTTTCGGGTGGCGGCACGACTCTTGCTTCCATGCATTGTCGTTGGGCGCCGCTCGAACGCTCTTGCATCGCTACGGGGTTTTACAGGAACGGAACCCGCACGACACTTCCTGGACATACGGCGCCGGTAGTCTTGACCCTGGCCGCTTTCGGACCCCGCGTCCCACGGTGGTCGAGGTGCAGCGCCGGTCGAATGGCGCGGAGCCGTTGGCGCGCCGGCTCCGCGATGGATCGCGAGTTGGAGGAACTCGAGGGGAAATGGCGAAACGAACGACACCGTCGACAGGGACCGTCAAGCGCACGCGGAAGACCGCACCGCGGAAGACCGCACCGCGGAAGACCGCACCGCGGAAGACCACCCGCCGCACCGCGGTGAAGCCGATCGAGGCGGCGGCGCCTCCGGAAACGACAACCGCCACCGGGGCAGTCGAAGCGGCCGGCATGATCGAGGCGGCGGCGCCGGAGCCGACCGACGCACAGATTGCCGAGCGCGCCTACTTCCTGTCCCTGGAGCGGCAGGGACCGGGTGGTCCGCTCGACGACTGGCTGCAGGCGGAACGCGAGCTGCGGAACGGATCCGAGCCGGCGTAGGAGTCTGCGTCCCGCAAGTCATTCGGGTCAGCGGCACGGGCGGCGCGGCGGATGCCGGGCCACGACATTCATGTGGATCGTCGTGCCGTTCACAAACACGATTGTCGATATTGCAGCCTTCCGGCGGATTCGAATGGCGGAGGCAGGCGGAAAGCGGCAAGCGGAGGAGAGAGAGAAATGATGACGTCCATGGCACAACCGATGGCGGTCGTGCTGGCCGGCGGCGATGGTATGCGTCTGCGGCCGCTGACCGAGCGCTGGCTCGGCCGGCACGTTCCGAAACAGTACTGCACGTTCGCGGGGACGCGCTCGATGCTCGACCACACGCTCGACCGGGCCGCCTGCCTGTGCGACCCGGGCCGCATCCTTACGGTCGTCGGGCGCCACCACCGCGACGTGCTGCGCGACCGAGCGCCACGTGCGACGGACGGTGCGTTCATCGAGCAGCCGGCCAACCTCGACACGGCCCCGGGCGTGCTCCTGGGGCTGGTCCACGCCATGCATCGCGATCCGGACGCGACGCTGGTCATCCTCCCCTCCGATCATTTCGTGTACCCGGAGTGGCGGTTCGTGGCGAAGGTGCAGGTGGCGATTCAGGCCGCCGAGCGACTCGGCGACCGGATCCTCCTGCTGGGAGCGGCGCCCACCGACATCGAGGACGAGTACGGCTGGATCGTCCCGTCCGACGATCTCGGACGCCAGCCGGCGCACCGCGTATTCGCCGTGGAGTCCTTCGTCGAGAAGCCGGCGCCCGCGGAAGCGGCCCGGCTCTACGAGCGCGGCGCCCTGTGGAACACGCTCGTCCTGGTGGCGCGCGCCCGCACCCTGTGGGAGCTCGCGTGCGAGCGGCTCCCGGGCCTGACCCCGTTCTTCTCCGTGCTGCAGGCGGCCATCGGCACGCGGCGGGAGGCCGGCGTGCTCGACGAGGTGTACGAGACCATGCCGCGGGTCAACTTCTCCTCCGAGCTGCTCGAGCGGGCGTCCGACCGCATCGCCATGCAGTCGCTGGACGGCGTGATGTGGAACGACTGGGGGCAGCCCGCGCGCATCGTCGAGTCGCTGCTGGCCATCGGCCGGCAACCCGCCTTCAGCCTCCGGCTGCTGCAAGAGGAGCTGGCGGCGACGCCGGACTTCCGTCCGCGGGCGACGGCCGGCGCCGGAGCCGCGCGGGAAGCCGCGGTGAGCTGACCGCAAGGCCGAAACGGCGGAGCCCCGGGGCGGGGTCCCCCCCGGCTCCGCCGTTCATCCCGTCTCCGGACCCATTCGAACCCGCGTACGCCCCGCCTTGACGACGCTGCTTCGTGTCCACCACGATCCGGGTACACTTCCGCCCACGGCGCTCCTGGCGAGGTATGCACCTGACCACACGACTTGTCGACCCGACAGCAACCCTGACGGCCGGCGTCCGGCAGCTTCAGACCCGGATGGGCGTGGACGTCTGCTCGATATACCTGCTCGAATCGGACCGCACCCACCTCGTGCTGGCCGCCACCGTCGGCCTGCGCCCGGAGAGCGTGGGGAAGGTCCGGATGGAGCTCCACGAGGGTCTGGCGGGGCTGGTCGCCGAGCAGTTGCGGCCGATCGATGTGCCGAACGTCAAGCGGCACCCGCGCTTCAAGCACTTCGCCGAGGCCGGCGAAGATCCGTACTACGCCTTCCTCGGCGTTCCCCTGATAGATCGGGAGCTGCTGCAGGGCGTGCTGATCGTGCAGACGATCGAGGAGCGGAGCTTCTCGGACGACGAAATCACGTCGCTGCTGCTGGCCGCCGATGATATAAGCCCCATCGTCGCGCAGGTTCGCGAGCGCGATCAATCCATCGGGCCGCTGCAGCGGCGACTCTGGGCGCTCGCACGGAACATGTGGTCGAGCTGGGACGCCAGCGCCATGAGCCTGTTCCAGGACCTCGATCCGGCGCGCTGGGAAGAGCTCGGGCGCAACCCGGTGGCGCTGCTCTCCGAGATGCCGCTCGACGATCTCGACGAGCGTATCGGCGACCTCGCGCTGGCCCACCGGATCAACCACACGTTCCGGCGGCTGCAGGAGTACCGCGAGCGTCCGTCGACCTGGGGAGACACGCACGCCGGGGTGCTGCGGCGCCAGCCCGTCGCCTACTTCTCGGCCGAGTTCGGGATCCACGAGTCGCTGCCGATCTACTCGGGCGGGCTGGGCGTGCTGGCCGGCGACCATATCAAGAGCGCCTCGGACCTCGGGGTCCCGCTCGTCGGCGTGGGTCTGTTCTACGGCCAGGGCTACTTCCGGCAGCGCCTCGACGCCTCCGGCTGGCAGCAGGAGGAGTACGCGGAGGTCGACGTCGCCAGACTGCCGCTGGAGCCGGCGGTGGGCCCGGACGGCGACGCGATCGCGCCGGAGATCGAGACCGGCGGCGGCATCCTGCGCGCCCGGGTGTGGCAGGCGGCCGTCGGCCGGCGAATCCTGCTGCTGCTGGACTCGGACGTCGAGGGGAACACGCCCGAGGACCGCGCGCTCACCGCGCGGCTCTACGGCGGCGACCTGCGGGTCCGGGTCCGACAGGAGCTGCTGCTCGGCATCGGCGGGCTGAAGGCGCTGAAGGCGCTGGGCATCGTGCCGGGCGTCTTCCACCTGAACGAGGGCCACAGCGCCTTCGCGGTGCTGGAGGCGGTCCGGCACTGCATGGAGCGCGAGGGAGTCGACTTCGAGACGGCGGCCCGGCAGGTGGCCCGCCGCACGGTCTTCACGACGCATACCCCGGTGCCGGCCGGGCACGACCGCTTCCCGTCCGACCTCATCGACGAACACCTGGCGCCGCTCCGCGACACGCTCGGCATCTCGCACGAGCGGCTCATGAGCCTCGGGCGGGTGAATCCGGACGACGCCGGCGAGGAGTTCTGCATGACGGTGCTGGGACTGCGCGTGTCCCGGCGCGCCAACGCGGTGTCGTCGCTGCACGGAGACGTCACGCGGCACATGTGGACCGGCCTGTGGGGCGACCGTCCGGAAGAAGACGTGCCGATCGGCCACATCACCAACGGCATCCACGTGCCGAGCTGGCTCGCGCCGCAGATGCAGCAGTTGTACGACCGGCACCTCCCCTCGGAGGCTTCGCGGGAGGACGCGCTCCCGGAGATCTCGGCCGGGATCGAGAACGTGAGCGACGGGGCGCTGTGGGAGACCCACGTGGCCCTCAAGATCCGCCTCCTCGACGCCGTGCGCCGGCGGGTCCTGCGCGAGGCGGCGCGCCGGGGCGAGCCCGCGGTCGTCCTGGAGCAGTTGTCCCACGCGCTGAGCCAGGACGCCCTGACCATCGGCTTCGCCCGCCGCGTCGCCACCTACAAGCGCGCATCCCTTTTCCTGCGGAACCCGGACCGCTTGGCGAGCCTCGTCAACGACCCGCAGCGACCCATCCAGTTCGTCATCGCCGGCAAGGGGCACCCGCGGGACGAGCCCGCGAAGGGCGTGCTGCGGCAGATCCACGAGCTGAGCCGGGACTCCCGCTTCCTCGGCAAGCTGGTCTTCCTGGAGGACTACGACATCAGTCTCGGCCGGCAGCTCGTCCAGGGCGTCGACGTCTGGCTCAACAACCCCCGCCGGCCCCAGGAGGCCTCCGGCACGAGCGGGCAGAAGGTCCTGCTGAACGGCGGCCTGAACCTGTCGGTCCTCGACGGCTGGTGGGCGGAGGCCTACGACGGCGCGAACGGGTTCGCGATCGGCCGGGGCGAGGCGCACACGTCGCCCGAGGCGCACGACCGGCGCGACGCGGAGGAGCTGCTGCGGGTGCTCGCCGACGAGGTCGTGCCGCTCTTCTACGACCGCGACCCGGACGGCGTGCCGCGCGCCTGGACGGCCCGCATGAAGCGGGCCATCCATACCCTGGGCTGGCGCTTCAACGCCGACCGGATGGTGATGGACTACGTCCGGCTCTGCTATCTGCCGGCGGCCGGGGGCCTGTCCAGCGACATGCAGCGCCGGTAGCCGGAAGGGCCCGCTCAGGCCCGGGAGCCCGAGCCGGGACGGTGGCGTGTCAGGACGCGGAGCACCGCCGCCACTTCGGGGATCTGCATGAGTCCTTCCAGCGCGTAGCGGGCGCGGCGCCGCCAATTGGGGTGCTGCCGCGGTACCGTGCCGGGGACGTTCTGCGGGTTCGGCTCCAGCCACAGATCCTCCAGGTTGACGATCACCATGTCTGCGGCGCTGCGGGCGAGCCGCTCGAGGCAGGCGCACAGGAGTTCGAGAGCCGCCGCGTCCGTAGCGGCCGGCGCGGCGTTGGCCGGTTGGACGACCCGCCCCAGGGCGTCGCGCAGTGCGGCGATCTCCTCCTGCCGGCGAAGGTGTTCCTCCGCGGCGCGACCGGCGTCGAGGATGCCGCGCTCGACGCGCCCGTCGATGTCGCGGCCCGCGAGAAACCCGGCGAACGTCGGCGTGTCGTGGGTGTTCACGCAGGCGAACGCACGCCGGGGGACGCGCGCGAGCGGGTCCGCGGCGCCCGGCGCGATCCCGAACTGCGCGACGTGTAGCTGCGCCAGCCCATGCCGCGACAGCGCCGCGTTCACGTAGCGGGGCACGGTCCCGAGGTTCTCCCCCACCACCCGGGTCCGATGACGATGGGACTCGAGACAGACGATGGCGTAGAGCTCGTCGGCCGGATAGCGCACGTAGGCGCCGTCGGCCGCGGCCCCCCCGCGCGGGATCCAGAACAGCCGGTGCAAACCCATCACGTGGTCGAGCCGCACCGCCGTCGCGTGCGCCATCTGGTGCGCGAGACCCGCCCGGAAGTACGAGTACCGATCCTGCCGCGCCGCCTCCGGGTGCGGCGCCGGGGCGCTCCAGTCCTGACCGTCCGCGAACAGTGGATCGGGCGGCGCGCCGAGCGCGGCACCGCGGGCGAAGAGGGCGGGATGGCGCCAGACGTCGAACCCGTCCGGATGCACGCCCACCGGCACGTCGAGATAGAGACCGACTCCCCGCGCGCCGGCGTTCCGGGCCGTTTCCGCGATCTGCCGGGCCGCGGCCCACTGGGCGTAGAGGTGGTAGCGGATTGCATCCCGATCAGCCGCCTCGACGCGAATCTCCGCGGGCGGCATCGCCGCCGGCCACGCCGGCCAGGGTCGCTCCAGCCGCTCGCCGATCGCGCGGAAGGCCGCGTACTCCTGCGCGACGGGATTCTCCTTCGCCCAGGCCTGGAACTCGTCTCGCAATCGATTGGGGCGTTTCTCGAGCGCGCGCGACAGCGACTCGAGCACCTGCCGGTGGAGAGCCCTCGCCTTGCGGTAGTCGACCAGGGACTCGGCGCGCAGAGCCTCGACGCGGCCTCGAAACGGCCCGGACGCCGCGAGTCGCCTGGCCGGCTCGCACTGTTCGAACCCGGGCAATCGCCGCGGGTCGACGTGCAGCTCGTTCCAGAACAGCCGGCTCACGGGCAGATAGGGGCTCGGCTCGAACGGACGCTCGCCGAGAAACGCGGCCAGCGCCGGCAACAAGCCGACCGCCCGGCCGCCCAGCGCGCCGACCCACCTGGCCAGCGCGTCGAGATCGGTGAAGTCGCCTACGCCCCAACTGTCCGCCGAGTGCAGCGCGTGGAGCGGCAGGAAGGCGCCCCACGAGCGCTCGCCGTCGTCGTAGGCCCGCACGGGAGCGGCCACGACCAGCGCGCTCCACGTTCGAGCCCCGATCTCGAGGTGCAGATCGTGGTAGCCGTCGGGCAGACGCGAGGGGAGCGGCGACCGCCGCGCGACGTGCCGTCTGCCTTCCACGGTCGCGGACTCGACAGCCGGCGCCCGGCCGGAACGGACCGTCCACGAGCGCATCCTGCCGTCCTCGAGCCGCAGGCGGCAGCGTGCCAGGAGGCCTCGGGCCGTCTCCGGCGTGCGCAGCAGGAAGTCGCCGCCGCGCCCGCTCCAGGCGACCAGCACCGGCTCGACGGGCCGTGCCCACATCGCACGGCGACGCGCCTCGGTCGCCGTGGCGAGGTCGCGCGGACGCAGCGACGCGAGCGGCGCGCCGAGCGCCTCGAGCAGGGCCAGGATCGACTCGTGCGAGGCGCGTCGCCGGACGCCGCAGCCGTCGGTGTACGCCGCCTGGATCCCGTGGAGGCGGGCCAGCCGGTGCAAGGTGGGACGTGGCCCCATTCCGGTCACCGCGGCGCGAGCAGCACGGCCACGGAGCGGGCGGCGAGCGCGTACGCGGCGCCGGCGCGGAACCCGGCGCGGCGAGCGCGGGGCGCTTCCGTGTCGATCACGCGCGTCCACGACGCGCCGCGAGCCGGCTCCGGCAGCGTGAACGCAACTTCGCGGTCGTGCGCGTTGAAGAGCATCAGCAGCGTGTCGTCGACGATGCGTCCGCCGCGGTCGTCCGTCTCGTCTATCGCATCCCCGGCCAGGCGTCCGCCCACGCATCTCGCCGATTCCCGCTCCCACGCCTCGTCGGTCATCTCGCGGCCGCCGGGGTCGAACCAGGTCAGGTCCTTGGCCGCGCCGGGTCGGGTGCTGCGGCCCCGCAGGAAGCGCCGGCGACGGAGCACCGGGTGGTCGAGGCGGAACCGGATCATCTTCCGCACGAAGGACAGCAGCTCGCGCTCGGCCGGCGCCAGGTCCCAGTCGAACCAGCTCGTCTCGTTGTCCTGGCAGTAGGCGTTGTTGTTGCCGCCCTGGGTGCGCCCCAGCTCGTCGCCGCCGCAGAGCATCGGCACACCCTGCGAGAGCAGCAGCGTGGCGAGAAAGTTCCGCTTCTGGCGGGCCCGCAGCGTCCGAACCCCGGGATCGGAGGTGGCCCCCTCGACCCCGCAGTTCCAGCTCAGGTTGTCGTCGGACCCGTCGCGGTTCGACTCGCCGTTCGCCTCGTTGCGCTTCTCCTCGTAGCTGACCAGGTCGTCTAGCGTGAACCCGTCGTGCGCGGTCACGAAGTTGATGCTCGCCGAGGGCCGCCGCCCATCCTTCTCGTACAGATCGCTGCTGCCCGCCAGCCGCGTTGCCAGGTCGGCCACCTGCCCCGCGTCGCCGCGCCAGAAACGGCGCACGGTGTCGCGGTAGCGGCCGTTCCACTCCGTCCACAGGACCGGGAAATTGCCCACCTGGTAGCCCCCGGCGCCGAGGTCCCAGGGCTCGGCGATCAGCTTGACCTGCGAGAGGACCGGGTCCTGGTGAATGATGTCGAAGAAGGCGCCGAGCCGGTCCACCTCGTACAGCTCGCGGGCGAGGGCGCTGGCCAGGTCGAAGCGGAACCCGTCGACGTGCATCTCCAGCACCCAGTACCGCAGGCTGTCCATGATCAACTGCAGCACGCGCGGATGGCGGGCGTTGAGCGTGTTGCCGCAGCCGGTGAAGTCCTGGTACTCGCCGGCGTCCTCCGGCTGGAGGCGGTAGTAGGAGCGGTTGTCGATGCCGCGCAGCGACAGCGTCGGCCCCGCGCGGCCGCCCTCCGCGGTGTGGTTGTAGACCACGTCCAGGATCACCTCGAGCCCGGCGCCGTGCAGCCGGCGCACCATGGTCTTGAACTCCGCCACGGCGCGGTCCGGGGCCGTCGCGAACCGCACGTCGGGGGCGAGGTAGGCCAGCGTGTCGTAGCCCCAGTAGTTCGTCAGGCCGTCCCCGTCGAGCCGCCGCTCGCTCGCCGACTGGTGAACCGGCAGGAGCTCGATCGCGGTCACCCCGAGGTCCTCGAAATGGCGGATCGCCGCGTCCGACGCCAGCCCCAGGTACGTGCCCCGCAGCGACTCCGGCACGCCCGGATGACGCGCCGTGAAGCCCTTGACGTGGACCTCGTAGATGACCGTGTCGTGCCACGAAATCTGCGGGCGCCGATCGCCGGCCCACGTGAAGGCGGGATCGAGCACCGCGGCGAGAGGGGCGTACGGCGCACTGTCCCGCGGGTCCGCGGCCAGGTCGCCCGCAGGGTGGTCGAGGGGATAGCCATAGACCGCGTCGTGCCAGCGCAGGGTGCGGCCGATGCGCTTCGCGTACGGGTCGAGGACCACCTTGGCGGGGTTGAAGCGATGACCCGCCGGCGGATCGTACGGCCCGCTCACCCGGTAGCCGTACAACTGCCCCGGGGTGACGTCAGGCAGGAAGCCGTGCCACACCAGATCGGTCCGCTCCGGGAGCGCGATGCGGGTGGTCTCGCGTATCGCGTCAGCGGCCTCGAAGAGGCAGAGCTCCACCTTCTCGGCATGCTCCGAGAAGAGCGAGAAGTTGACGCCCATCCCGTCCCAGGTCGCCCCGAGCGGGTACGGCTTGCCGGGCCGGATTCTCATGGAACGCGGGACGACACCGTGCGGTTCCGGCGCGCGTCGGTCGTGCGGATGCGAGGCATCGGCGACGGCCTCGAGGCGGCTTCCGCAGGGACAGCAGGCGTCAGCGTCCCTCGTAGATGAGCCCGATGATCTGCTCCACCCGGTTCGCCGGCGCCTGGAAGTCGCTGAACTCCTCCGGCACCGAGTAGGCGGCCGCCGTCTCGGCGACGCTCCGCCCGGCCGCGGCCCCCTCCTGCGCACGGGTCAGCACGTCGCTGTAGAACGCGGCGTAGTCGACCAGATCGTCCCAGGCCAGCGCCTCGTCGGCGTGCCCGGGGATGATGGTGTCGACGTTCTCGATGGTGTCGACGGCGTTCTGCAGCGTCGAGGCGAACTCGGTCGCGCTGCCGTTGGTGTTGTCGGCGTCGATGAACGGCAGCCCTTTGCGCGCCATCATGTCGCCGGTGTGCATGGCGCGGGCCTCGCGGAACACGACCCAGGTATCGCCGTCCGTGTGGCCCCGCCCGAAGTAGTAGAGGTCGATCTGATCGGGCCCGCTGAACAGCGAGGTCCGGTTCTCGAAGGTGATCTTCGGCAGGTAGCGGCTGTCGTCGCCGGTGAACGCCTCGCAGTTCTTGATCGAGCCGCCCTCGAACCCGGCGCCGTCGTCGCAGTCCGGACTGGCCATGTGCGCCGCCGTGTTCTCGTGCACCACGAAGTCGACAGTGTCGGGGAACTCGGTGTTCGCCCCGCTGTGGTCCCAGTGCGTGTGGGTGTTGATGATGGTCGTGACCGGCTTGTCGGTGATCTCCCGCACCGCGGCCAGGATGTCCTCGCCGTAGCCGCGGATCTTGGTGTCGACCAGCGCCACCCCCGACGCCGTCACGAGCACCGCCGTGTTCCCGCCGGTGCGCATCCCCTGCTCCGCCGGATCGGACGTCAGCACGTAGAGGTTCTCCGCCAGCTCCAGCGTGCGGATGCGAAACCGGTCCTGCCGCGCCTCGTTGGCGACGACGGCGACCAGGACGCCGGCCACCGTCAGCGTCGTCAGGCAAAGTGTGCGTCTCATCTCGATCGCCTCCTCCATCATGAGCCGCCTATTGTGCCCGATCCGGCTCCGGTGGACATGGCGGGCGGCCGCGGTTTCAGCGACCAGCCCCTCGAGCAGCAGGCTGGAAAGATCGATCGTCGCTGTCTCCGTCCAACCGGACCTCGAAGTCAGCCATCCGTGGACGTCGTCAGCCGCTCCCTGATGCCCGCGAACACCCGAGCCTGCGAGGCGGTCCGCCCCGCCTGAACATCGGCCTCGCCCTGCACCCTGAGCTTCAGCATGAGCAACGCGTTCCGCTGGCGCTCGTGCGCGTCGAAGTCCTGCACGTCGGATAGAATCGGGATCATAGTCCCGCAAGACGATCGCGGACGCTTCCGATGCTCTGCACTTCAAGTCCGGAGGGATCCAGGATGCGGGCTCGCCGGCCGGCGGCCGTCCCGGCAGCGCTCCTCCTGACGTTGAGCGTCGGCGTGGGGCCCGTCGCGGCATCCCAGGCGGACGAGGCCCGGGCTGCGCGTTTCGCGCAACTCGCCCTCGACTGCGTGCACCGCGAGTACCCGAACAAGATCGCGCATGTTCTCGACGGCGATGGCGATGCGCGTCCGCCCCGCGAGCTGACCCCGGCCTTCTACGGCTGCTACGACTGGCATTCGTCGGTGCACGGGCACTGGCTGCTCGTCAGACTGGCGCGGCTCCATCCGCACGCGGAGACGGCGGCGGCGTCCCGCGCGGCGCTGGCGCGGAGCCTGACCGTGGCCAACCTGCAGGGCGAGGCGGCGTACATGCAAGCGCCCGGCCGCACCAGCTTCGAGCGGCCCTACGGCCTCGCGTGGCTGCTGCAGCTCGGAGCCGAGTTGCGCGAGTGGGACGATCCCGACGCGCGCCGTTGGCGGCAGGCGCTGGCGCCGACCGAGACGCTGGCCGCGGAGCGGATCCGGGACTGGCTGCCGAAGTTGACGCATCCGATCCGGAGCGGCGAGCACTCGCAGACGGCGTTCGCGTTCGGACTCATCCTGGACTGGGCGCGGCGCGCGGGCGACGGCGACATGATCACGCTGCTCGAGAAGCGGGTCGCCGACTACTATGCCGCGGACTACGACTGCCCGCTGCGCTACGAGCCGTCCGGGCAGGACTTCCTCTCTCCCTGCCTGGCCGAGGCCGATCTCCTGCGCCGGGTCCGCTCCCCGGCCGCGTTCGCCGACTGGCTGACCGGATTCCTGCCGGGGATTCCGGCGGACGGCAGCGCCCAGTGGCTCGAGCCGGCCGTGGTGACCGACCCGACCGACGGCAAGCTCGTGCACCTGGACGGGCTGAACCTGAGCCGCGCCTGGATGCTGGAAGGCATCGCCTCGGGATTGCCCGCGGATGACGACCGGCGGCACGCCCTCCTCGCCGCGGCGGCCGTTCACCGGGCGTCGGGACTCGCCGCGGTCACCGGCGTCACGTATGAGAGCGGCCACTGGCTGGGCACCTTCGCGACGTATCTGATCACCGGCCGGGGCGTGGACGCGTCCACCGCCCCCTGACCGGCGGCCGGGCATCCCTGGACGCCGTCGCTTCGTCGCGCCGGGCCGGCCGAGCGGACGCAGGTACGTTCAGCCCGGCGCTACAGGAGATTCGCGCCGCGCAGGATCTTCGCCGTCGAGATTGCCTGCCCCGCGTGCCGCGTGCAGTGCTCGGCCGCGTGGAAGATCAGGCCCAGGGTCGTGCTCGGGAGGCCGGCGCGACCCACTTTCCTCGGCGCCAGCAGGTCCTCGCTCGAGGTGTCCCGCAACTGGTCCAGCGCGCGCTCGATGGACGCGTACGCACCCGCTGCGACGTCGTCCAGCGCTTGGCCGGTCTCGCCCTCGGCGCGTGCGACGGTCTTCTGGGCGTCGGACAGCTTTTCGCCCCGCGCGTAGGTCAGCAGGCGATCGAGCGCCCCGCCCGCATGGCGCACGTGAAACCCGACCGCCGCGGCGCCGCCGGGACGCTGCCAGACGTGCTCGGCCGGCACGGACGAGACCAGCCCCTCGATGTCCTCGCGTGCCTGTATGAGGGCGTGCACGGCCGGCATCAGCAGCGGCTCGAAGCCTTCCACGGGGCCGCGGAGCCAAGCTTCAGGTTGCATGTTCATCCGCCGATCATAGTTGCCCCATTCGCGGCGCGGCTGCCCTCCGAAGGTTGACTTGTCCCGAGGTATGTGATCCAGCGGGGAGCGATGCGCGTGCAGGTTGCATTCGGCAGCCATTCGGCTACACTCTTGCGGACCGTGGGCCATCGCCGTTCGCGCACATTCCACGCCGCGCCGCGGGCCTGCGAGGAGAGCCTGGGATGACTGGACGAAGATCGGATGCGGGAGTCCCCGACCGCGCAGCGAGTCGGCGGGAGTTCTTCAAGCTGCTGGCCGCCAGCCCGTTGCTGGGCCTGGCCTCGGCGGGCCTGCCGGCCAACTGGCAGCGCGCGCTCGCCCACGAGGCGGAGCGGGGCGCAGCCGCCGGCCCCTCCCCGGCGCCGCGCTGCGCCGAGTGCGGAGCGGAGATGCTGCAGTCGCTGGTGCAGCCTCGGTTCGGCGCCGGGCAGGACCCCGTGCTGCCTCCCCAGAACGCGATCGAAGACCAGTTGACGGGTCAGGTCATCGAGTCGCCGGACGACGCGATCAACGTCTGGGACTTCGAGCGCGCGGCGCATGGCACCAACCTGGCCCAGCACTGGGACTACCTCCACATGGGGGTCGACGACTACGAGACGCGCAGGGCGAACCGGGAAGGCTTCCAGCGCCTGATGCTGCGTCCCCGGCGGCTCGGCGGCGAGGCGCTGGCGGAGATCGACACCTCGACCGAGCTGTACGGCCGCCGCTGGGCCTCGCCCCTCTTCCTGTGTCCGGTCGCGAGCCTCGAGGCTTACCACACGCAGGGCGAGAGCGGCGCCGCCCGGGCTGCGCGGCCGCGAGACATCCTGCAGATGCAGTCGCACCAGAGCTCGCAGTCGTACGTCGCGATCGCCGAGGCGCGCGGCGAGCCGCACTGGTTCCAGATCTACACGACGCCCGACTGGAACGTGAACAAGCGGGTCATCGACCGCGTGGCCAGCGCGGGCTGCCCCGCCCTGGTGTGGACCATCGACCTGCTGGGCGGCAGCAACCGCGAGCTGCAGCGGCGCACGCTGTCCGGCGAGGGCTACTCGTCGGTGCTGTGCCAGAGCTGCCACCAGCACCACCCGGACTACCTGCGCCCGATGCGGGCCGGGCTCGAGGGACCGGAGGGTCCGCGGTATCCCTACACCTGGGACTACATCAAGCGCCTGAAGGACGCCAGCGACATGAAGCTCATCCTGAAGGGCATCATGACGGCCGAGGGCGCCGAGCAGGCGATCGAGCACGGCGCGGACGGCATCTTCGTATCCAACCACGGCGGCCGGGCGGTGAACAGCATGTGGTCGTCGATAGACTCGCTGCCCGAGGTCGTCAACGCGGTCCGGGGGCGGGTGCCGGTGTTCATCGACAGCGGCGTGCGCCGCGGCACCGACATCTTCAAGGCGCTGGCGCTCGGTGCCGATGCGGTCGGCATCGGCCGCCCCTACGTGTGGGGCCTCGGCGCCTTCGGTGAGGACGGCGTCGGGAAGGTGATCGATCTGCTGCTCGCGGAGCTGCGGATCGCCATGCGGCAGACGCGCACGACGTCGACCGATCAGATCACGTCGCGCTTCGTCATGGAGGGGAAGAACCCCATCATGATGCGCGACAACCGGTTCGGCTTCGGGCTGTAAGTTCCGTCGGCGCGCGGCCCCGGCCCGTTCGGTCGGGGTTGCGCTCCGGCGCGGTACCGCGGAGGATCCAGGATGCTCGCCGCCTCTCGAACAAGTCTCTTGCCTCGCTTCGTGACCGCCATTGCCGCAGGTTTCGCGGTACTGTTCGGTTCGCTGGCGGCTGCGCAAACGTCCAACGTCGACTTCACCGTCTCCGGCACGTCCACGGTCAGGGGCTGGACCTGTTCGGTCAGCGGAACGGCCCAAGTGACATCCGGCTCGTCCACGCCGGCGCCCGGCTTCGCCGCAGGGGTACAGTCGGCGACGCTCACCGTACCGGTGGCCGACTTCGAGTGCCCCGACGAGACGATGACCGAGCATCTCATGGACGCGATGAAGCCGGCCGAGTTCGCCGAGATCACCTTCGAGCTCGACAGCTACGAGGCCTCAGGCGGTGGCGCAACAGCCAGCGGCGCGCTCACCATCCAGGGCGTCCGCATGCCGCTGAGCTTCCCCCTCTCGCTGACGCCGTCCGGCGCGGGCGTCGCAATCGCGGGCGAGGTCGGACTCGACATGACGGAGTACGGCGTGGAGCCGCCCGTCGTCCTGCTCGGCCTGCTGCGCGTGCGGCCGGAGATACGCATCCAGTTCGAGGGGACGGTCGTTCCGTAGGCCGGAGCACACCTGCTCCGGTCCGCTTCATCGACGCTATCGACGCCGCCCCGCGTGCGGAAGCCGCTGGAGGTCCTTCCCCATCCGGACCACCGCCATGGGATGGTGGTTGGGGAGCGCCACTTCCGTTCTCTCGAGAACGTCGTAACCGAGGGCTGCGTAGAACGGCTCTGCGTTGAGAGAGGCGTCGAGCGTGAGGCGGGTCACTTCGTTGTCCCTGGCGGTCCGCTCGATCGCGTGCACCAGCGCCGACCCGCAACCTCGTCGAGCAGCCTCCGGTGCGACGTAGACCGCCCGCAACTCCGCGTTCTCCAGCACGAAAGCCCCGATCCCGACGGGGACTCCGTCCAGCTCGGCCAGGAAGCGGATTTCGCGGTCGGCGTTGAGGGTCAGGCGGCGCTGATTCTCGTCGGTCCCCGGCACGACCCAACCCTCGATGTCATCCTGTGAGTAGTGAGTCGCCGCGAGCCCCCGGATGGCCCGTTCGTGAATCTGGAGATACAGGCGCATCTCGTCATCGCGGAGCGGGCGAACGGTCACCGCCATGCGGACAGGATATCGCACGCGATAGCGCGAATGGGCGTGTACCCTGAGCCCGTGAGACGGTTGCGTCTCGTCGACACAACGGTGCTGCTCCATGCAGGGTGCTCGACAGCAGGAGAACAGCTATGAACATGACCGCAGCTCCCGCCGTCGAGCCCCGACACGGGCTCGGCCTCGACTGGAACACTTCGGGTCCGGGCGAGGTCCGCCGTCGAATCCGCGCGGGGCGGTACAGCGGCCACACGGGCGGGCTCGCCCGGGGCTACGTCCAGGCCAACCTCACCGTGCTGCCGGCGGCCTACGCCGACGAGTTCGCCCGCTTCTGCCAGCGGAACCCCAAGCCTTGCCCGTTGCTGGCGACGTCCGAGCCGGGCAGTCCGCGCCTTCCGGAGCTTGCCGCGGACCTCGATCTGCGCACCGACCTGCCGAGCTATCGGGTCTTCCGCAACGGCGAGCCCGACGGCGACGTAGTGAGCATCGGCGATCTCTGGCGGGACGACTTCGTGGCGTTCGCGCTCGGGTGCTCGTTCTCGTTCGAGGAGGCCCTGGTCGACGCCGGTCTCTCCCTCCGGCATTGGGACGACGACAGCGTATGCCCGATGTACCTGACCGACATCGAGTGCGCGCCGGCCGGCCGGTTCCATAGTCGACTGGTGGTGTCGATGCGGTCCTTCACGCCGGCGGACGTCATCAGGGCGGTGCAGATCACGAGCCGGTACCCGCGCGTGCACGGCGCGCCGGTCCATCTCGGCATGCCGGAACGCATCGGGATCGAGAACATCGAGCGCGCGTGGCAGGGCGACGACCCCGTTGTCGCACCTGGCGAGATGCCGGTCTTCTGGGCCTGCGGCGTGACCCCGCAGGTGGCGCTGCGCGCGGCGCGCCCGCCCATCGCGATCACGCATACCCCAGCGCACATGCTGGTCACCGACGTCCGGAACGCTTCGCTCGCGGTCGGCTGAAGCAGCGAGACGCGCCGGTGCCGTCGTCCGCGCTCAACCTCGGGAGGCCAGGGCCGGTCTGCCGATCGCACGAGCCCTACGAGGCCGCCGGCTCGGCTGCCCGATGCAGATCCCAGTCCGCATCCAGGACAAGCTGCCGGGCGGTGGGTGAGAGGGTGCCGACGAGCGCGATCTCGCAATCGTGCGCCCTGTGGGCTGTCCTCACGATGACTGAGGATGGGTGACTGGAGTTAGCCAGCCGTTCTGTGACAGCACGCCGAAAGCGAGCTTGATCTGCCGTCGGGAGAATTGCCTCTTCCTCTTGTTCCACTCGCAGGTCTGCTCGGTGACTTCGTCAACCTCCGGGATCGTCGACTTGCCGGCGGCGACCCAGTGAACCGTGGCCAGCAGCTCCAGACCGAACTGCGACTCGAAGCCGTCCACCAGCTCGGACACCTTCGCGAAGCGCCCGTGCGTGTCCGCCTTGCCCTCGAGAAACGCGCGAGCCTCTTCCAGCGCGCCCGGCACGAGTTGCAAGCGCTTGTCCGGAGCATCGCCGCCGTCCGCGTAGCCGGACACGAAATGGCCCTCGACGGCGTGAAGCACGTGCCGCAGGTTCTGGGCGTACGGTCCGTAACGACCCTTCGTGAATCGTAGCTTCAGCGGCTCGCCCGCGACCTGCATGAAGTACATGAGCTTGTGCGCTTCCAGCAACGTGACGAACGGATCCAGCAGGCCAAGCAGATAGCGATCGAGCAGCCCGACCAGCGCCGCCCGACCCGCCGCCATCTGCGGGACGTCGCGTGATCGGTTGACCCGACCGTCCACCGGTGCGCCGCCCGGCTCGAAGATGACAATCTCGACATCGTCGAGTACGTTCAGAGCCGCCTCCATGCGCGTACGCACCTCCGGCCAATGCAATCCGCCCAGCCCACTGCCGAGCGGCGGGATGGCGATCGACCGGATCCCACGTGCGCGGATCTCCCCGGCTAGGAGCTTGCGCCGCAGGACGCTTGCGGCACGAAACGGGTCGCCAGCCTACGCCCTGAGCTCCGTGTCGGGGCGGCTTCGCCGGTCGGCCGGGCGGGGTGGATTTTCGGTGGTTGGCGAACAGAGAGCAAAATTCGGTCCTCGCGGGCCGCATGGCCCGCCAGAGGCCGCGGTGCACGTCGATTTGCCGCCGTTGCGAGCCTCATTCCCCGTGTCCTACGCCGCCATCAGCACGTGCAGGCGCTTAACGTTCAACGCCAGGCACACCAAGTCCCACTCGCAGCGCACCTTCGCCAGTCCGCGCAGGCTGAAGCGCCGGAAACCCAGCGCGTGCTTGATCCAACCGTAGGGAGCCTCCGACAACCACTTGCGCT
>MKWU01002557.1_pt1 | contig 26821 bp, 19 predicted proteins | sample 809101 | NCBI WGS metagenome assembly MKWU01 (sample SAMN05860141, study PRJNA318959) | sponge metagenome | host: Aplysina aerophoba | place: Slovenia: Piran, Adriatic Sea, Gulf of Piran | collected 2013-05-07 | reverse complement strand
TACGACGCCGCGGCGCACCGCGCCGGCTGGTTGCTGCTGGCCACCGCGCTCGCCACCGCCGTGGCGGGTGTCGGGCGGGGCGCCGCGGGCGCCGACCTGCCGACGCTGGCCGAGGCGCTGGCCGCCGCCGGGGGGCGGCCCGGCGCGGCTGCTGTCCGGGATCACGCTGTTCGCCGGCGCCTGGTTCCTGTGGCACACCCGCTTCATGCGGCGCCGCCCGGGCACGCTGCTGGTATCGGCGCTGCTGGCCGCGTCCGGCCTGTTCACCGCCGTTTCCGGGATCTCCGCGGTCGTACTGGCGCAGGTGGCGCCGGCTCCGGAAGCCGCGGCCGAGGTCGCCGCCCGCGGTGGCGCGGCGCCGATGGTGGCCGAACTGCGCTGGATCAGCGGCAAGATCGGGTTTACGCTCGCCGGGCTGGCCCTGCTCGCGACTTCGGTCCGCCAGTGGCGGGTCGGTGGTGCGTTGCGCCGCATGGCGCCGCTTACCGCCCTGATCGGCGCCGCCATGCAGTTGATCTGGGTGGACGCGGCCACCATCGTGCACCGCTTCTCCGGCCCGCTGTTCATGGCGTGGCTGGCGCTGATCGGCTTCATGCTGGCCAGCGGCCGGTTGGAGCGCCGCATCGCCGGTCCCGGCCGTCGGCGTTCAACATTTTTCGTGTGAGCTACGCCACGCCTACAAGGCGCGGCGCCCGGTTGCCGGCGCGATGGCTTCGAGCTGGCGCGCGAGTTCGGCCGCCGTGCTTACCGGCAGGTCGCAGGTGAAGTCGCGGCACACATAGGCGCGTGCGCCGGGGCCGGCCTCGGCCATGGCGGCCACGGACGGGTGGCGCTGCTGCCACCAGGCTGCCGCCGCCGGCTGCAGGTGCACTACCACCGCGTCCGGCAGGTAGTGGCGTGCCAGCTCGCGGCGCAGCGGCGCGGTCTGCTCCCACTCGCCGGCCAATACCACCTCCACCGGCGGATGGCCGGCCAGGTCCGCGGCCACCGCCAGCAGCGGTGCGGCGGTGGGCTGAGCGGCAGCCGCGCCGGTAACCGACTCCAGCGCGCTCCTGGCGGCCCGTTCCCAGTGGCCGTTGCCGGCCAGGCGGCCGAGGCGCAGCAGGCCGAGGATCGCCGCGGCGGTTCCGGACGGCTCCGCGGAGTCGTACAACTCGCTGGTGCGCATGATCAGGTCAGCCTGGCCGCCAGGCGTGTCGTAGAGCGTACCTCCCGGTGCCGCGAACTGCGCCAGGATCATGTCGGCCAGCTCGGCGGCGAATTGCAGCGTCCACAGCTCGCCGCCGCTGTGGTACAGCTCCAGCAGGCCGCCGATCAGGAACGCGTGGTCGTCCAGCCCGGCGGCGTGGCGCGCCTCGCCGTTCCGGTAGCGGCGCAGCAGGCGCCCGTCCCGGATCAGTTCGCGGCGCGCGAATTCGGCGGCCGCGGCGGCGGCGCTGACAAGATCGCTGCGCCCGAGCACCCGCCCGGCCACGGCCAGAGCCTCGATCGCCAACCCGTTCCACGCCGCTATGATCTTGTCGTCCAGCAGCGGTCTTGCGCGCCGGTTGCGCGCCGTTAGCAGCGCGTCCCGCCAGCGGCGCGGCAGCGGCCCGTCGCCGCGCGCCCGATACAGCACGTTGCCGGCGCCGAACTCGCCCTGCGGGTCGGAAATGGTGTTGCCGCCCGCGGTCAGGCCGTAGTCCGCGATCATCTCGCCCGCCTCCGTCCCGGCACCGCCGGCGGCATCGAACGCGGCGCGCACCTCGTCGATTCGCCACAAGTAGAAGGCGCCTTCCACCTTGTCTTCCGGCTGCTCCGGGTCGCGCGCGGAGTCGGCGTCTTCGGCCGAGTAGAAGCCGCCTTCCGGCGCCTGCAGGTCGTGCAGAAGGTAATCGAGGGTGGCTGCCGAGATGGCGGCAAAGGCAGCGTCGCCGGTAACCTGGTGGGCGGCCGCGTAGGCGGCGGCGAGCTGCGCCTGATCGTACAGCATCTTCTCGAAGTGCGGCACCCGCCAGTAGCGGTCCACGCTGTAGCGGTGAAAACCGCCGCCAAGGTGATCGCAGATGCCGCCGCGCGCCATCGCGTGCAGCGTAACCCGCGCCATCTCCAGGGCCGGCTCGCTGCCGGAGCGCCGATAGTGGTGGAACAGCGCCGTGAACACCGCCGGGCGCGGAAACTTCGGCGCCTGGCCGAAGCCGCCATAGCGGGCGTCGAACGACTCGGCCAACCCGTCCACGACCGCCGCCAGCAGTTCGGAAGGAGCGGACTGCGGCGCCTGGGCCGGGACCTGCGCGGCGGCGGCCCCGCCTGCGACCTGGCGCACGGCGGTGGTGATGCGCGCCGCGGTGGCTTCCACCTCGGTGCGGTGCTCGCGCCAGCGCCCGGCCAGGGCCAGCAGCACTTCCCGAAACCCCGGCCGTCCGTACACCGGTTGCGGCGGGAAGTAGGTGCCGGCGTAGAACGGCTGCCGCTGCGGGGTCAGGAACACCGACATCGGCCAGCCGCCGGAGCCGGTGACCGCCTGCACCACGGTCATGTAGATGCGGTCCACGTCGGGCCGCTCCTCGCGGTCGATCTTGACGTTGATAAAGTGCTCGTTGAGCACCGCCGCGGTCGCCTCGTCCTCGAACGACTCGTGCTCCATCACGTGACACCAGTGGCAGGTGGAGTAGCCGACCGACACGAACAGCGGCTTGTCGGCGGCGGCCGCGGCGGCGAACGCCTCGTCGCCCCACGGATACCAGTCGACCGGGTTGTATGCGTGCTGCAGCAGGTAGGGGCTGCCCTCGTCGATCAGGCGGTTGGGCTTGCCTCGCGCGGCGCGCCGGCGTGCTATAATCGCCTCGGCGCGGTTCGCGGATGAGGCTGCGGCGGAGTTGTCGGCCATGGCGCGCCACCTTACCAGGAGCGGACGCCGTCTGCCAGCGTCCCCGCGATCCAAGCGATGCGGCGGCGAACGCTGTTGTTGACATTTCCACCTATGGCCCCACACGCTCCCGTTACCACGCACGCAGCCGCGGCGCCGCGCCGAGGGGAGGTAAGAACGATGGGGATCTTCAGCGTCGAGTGTCTGCTTGAGAATCAGCAGACAAGGACCCGTTCGATTCTCGTCCGGGACGTCCTGGTCGACACAGGCAGCGAACTCACCTGGATCAGCAGGGAGCATCTCACTACCATCGGGATTCAAGCCGAGAAGCTGAACCGGCAGTTCGTCATGGCGAACGGCGAATCCATTACGAGATCGATCGGATTCGCCATAATCCGCGTCGGCGAGGAGGTCACCACCGACGAAGTGGTTTTTGCCGAAGGTCATGAATTGCAGTTGCTCGGTGCGCGTACTCTGGAGGGTTTGAATCTCAGGGTAGACTCGCGCAACAAGAAGCTGGTCGCCGCCGGACCACATCCCGCGGCCGGAAACCTGGCAATCGGCTGACGCAGAGAGTGCACCCACCCTGCCGGCGGCAGCGGGGCCGGGGTATATTGCCGCATGCACGAGATGAAGCGCACCGCGACCTGCGGCGAGTTGGATGCCGCGGCGGCGGGTACGCAGGTTACCCTGAACGGCTGGGTGGCTCGCATACGCGACCACGGCGGCATCACGTTCCTCGACCTGCGCGACCGCTACGGGCTGACCCAGGTCGTGTTCGACGTCAGCGGCGAAGCGCAGGACGCCCTGGCCGCGGCGGTCGGCGGTCTCAAGCTGGAGTACTGCGTCGCGGTGCAGGGCACCGTGCGCCGGCGCCCGCCCGACATGGTGAACCCGGAGCTGGCCACCGGCGCGATCGAGGTGGCCGGCGAGCAACTCGTGGTGTTGAGCACCTGCGCCACGCTGCCGTTCATGGTCAGCGACCAGGCCGGCGCGCACACCGAGGCGCGCGAGGAGTTGCGCCTGAAGCACCGCTACCTCGACCTGCGTTCGGCCACCATGCAGCGCAACCTGGCGCTGCGCCACCACGCGGCGCAGGCGATGCGCGAAGCCCTCAACAGCTGCCGCTTCCTGGAGATCGAGACTCCTACCCTGATGCGCTCCACCCCGGAGGGCGCGCGCGACTTCGTGGTGCCGTCGCGCCTGAACCCGGGCAGCTTCTACGCCCTGCCGCAGTCGCCGCAGATCCTCAAGCAGCTCCTGATGCTGAGCGGTTGCGACCGTTACTACCAGTTGGCGCGCTGCTACCGCGACGAGGACGCGCGCGGCGACCGCCAGCCGGAGTTCACCCAGCTCGACTTCGAAATGACCTTCGTGGACCAGGACGACGTGCTCGAGGTGCTCGAAGCCGCGTTCGCCGCCGCATTCCGCGACGGCATTGGCCACGAACTGCCGCTGCCGTTTCCGCGCATACCGTTCCACGATGCGATGAACCGTTACGGCTCGGACCGCCCCGACCTGCGCTTCGAGCTGGAATTGCGCGACTTCACCGAGCTGGCGCGCGCCGGCGACTTCGGCATCTTCAAGAAGGCCGCCGAGCGCGGCGACACCGTCAAGGCGCTGCGCGCCCCCGGCCTGGCCGGCTATTCGCGGCGCCAGGTAGAGGAGCTGGAGGAGCATGCCAAGACCTACGGCGCCGCCGGCCTGGCGTGGATGAAGTGCGGCGCCGATGGCCTGGAGAGCGGCGTGTCCCGCTTCTACCAGGCGCAGCAGGCGGAGATCTACCGCGCCCTCGACGCCGAGCCGGGCGACCTGCTGCTGCTGGTGGCCGCCCCGTGGCGCACCGCCTGTACCGCCCTCGGAGCCGTCCGCACCGAGTTGGCCCGCCGCGAGGGGCTGGCCGCTGCCGGCGTCTTCAAGCCCTGTTTCGTGACCGACTTCCCGCTGTTCGCCTGGAACGAGGAGGAGCAGCGCTGGGACGCCGAACACCACATGTTCTCCAACCCGCAGGCGCAGTACCTCGACAGCCTGGAGCAGGACCCGGCCGCGGTGCGCGGCGAGCTGTACGATGCGGTGATCAACGGCGTAGAGCTGGCCAGCGGTTCGATCCGGATCCACGACCCGGCGCTGCAACGGCGCGTGTTCGCGATCCTCGGCGTCTCCGAGGAAGAGGCCGCGCAGCGCTTCGGTTTCATGCTCGATGCGTTCCGCTACGGCCCGCCCCCGCACGGCGGCGCCGCCATCGGCTTCGACCGCACCGTGATGCTGATGGCCGGCGAAGCCACCATCCGGGACGTCATCGCGTTCCCGAAGAACACCTGGGCCGCCTCCCCGATGGACAACTCCCCCGCCCGCCTCGACACCCACCAACTCGCCGAACTCCACCTGCAAGTTCGTCCAACTGCAGATTCCTGAGCCCGGCTAGCGCTAGGCTAGTAGGCTAGCGGACGTTGCGGCGGCGGTTCTTGGCGTAGTCGGCGAAGATGTAGTTGCCGAGGTTGTCGAGTGACGAGTAATAGGCGCGCCCGCTGTTGACCCGTGACAGCTCTTCCACGAACTGCACCAGGTAGGGATCCTCGGTGACCATGAAGGTGGTGATCACGATGCCTTGCCGCTTGCAGGCGGCGGCCTCCTGGAGGGTCTGATTGACGATCTTGGGATCGAGGCCGAACGAGTTCTTGTACAGGCGGCCGTTCTCGAAGATGGCGGACGGCTTGCCGTCGGTGATCATGAACACCTGCTTGTTGGGGTGCTTCTGGTTGCGCAGCACCTGCTGGGCGAGTTGCAGCCCGGCCTTGGTGTTGGTATGGAACGGCCCCACCTTCAGATAGGGGATGTCGCGCACCTCGATCATGCGCGCGTCGTCGCCAAAGTAGGCGACGTGCAGGCTGTCCTTCGGGAACTGCGAGGTGATCAACTCGTACAGCGCAAGCGCCACCTGCTTGGCGGGGGTGATGCGGTCCTCGCCGTACAGGATCATGCTGTGGCTGAGGTCGATCAGCAGCACCGTGGCGCAGGAGGAGTTGTGTTCGGTGTCGAACACCTCGAAATCCTGCTCGCCGAGCTGAATGTCGTCCACGCCGCTGCGCTTGACGGCGTTATTGATGGTGGCGAAGGCGTCGATCTGGGTGATCGGATCGCCGAACCGGTAGGGCCGCGTCTCCGGCAGCCGCTCGCCCCCGTCGCCGGTGTGCGGCGTGCGGTGCTGCCCGAAGCCGCCCTTCTGTAGGTTGTTGAACACCAGCTTCAGCGATTCCTTGCGGATCTGCTGCTCGCCGCGCGCGGTAAGCGAAAACCCGTCGCCGTCGCGCGCGATGATCGCCTCGCGCTCGAGCTGCTCCCGAAACTCGTCCAGGTCGAACCGCTCGTCGATGAAGCCGCGCCGCTGCAGGTACTTCATCCACTCCAGTACCTTGTCGACGTCGCCGCTCGCCTGCAACAGCAGGAAATTGAACAGGTTCATGAGGTTGGAGAAGTTCTGCAGCGCGGCGGCCAGCGACTCATCCCATTTCAGGTATTCGAACTTCATTCCTCTCCTCCGTCAGGTGCGCGCCGTCAGTCGGGGTCGTCCTCGTCGCTCATCTGGTCGAACATCGCCTTGAGCATGTCGCGGTAGGAGGTGGTGCTGTCCAGATCGCGCTTGGACACCATCGAGTGCTGGTGCAGCCCCTCCAGAACCAGCTCCATCGCCAGGCCGGCCTCCTCGGCGGCGCCGATCTTCAGCCCCGCTTCGGCCAGCTCGCGCAGCCCGTCGACCTGCGCCAGACGCTGCGCGTAGTCGCGGTATACCAGATCGTCCGCCGTCTCCACGGTGTTGCCCTGCGAGAACCACCTCACGATCGGAGCGTATGGGGAGGTTCCGTCCGCCGACGTCTCTGCCTCTTCCTCGCCGGCCTTGCCCTCCTTGCCGTCTCGCACCTTGACGTCCGGCTTGGGAAAGTAGCGCCGAAACGTGCGCCGCACCGCCTGCCCGATGATCTTGCGCGCCACCAGCGCCGGCCCCTCCTGCTCGCCCTCGTAGACCAACTCCAGCTTGCCGGTAATCGCCGGCAACGCCATGTGCAGGTCCGACAGCCGCGGATAGGCCACGCCGTCGCCGTGCTGCAGGCAGCGCCGCTCCACGTTGGAGATGACGTTCTCCAGCAGCGCGATGGTCATGCGCGCCGACACGCCCGACTTCTGGTCCACGAACTCGCTGCCGCGCGCCTCGAACGCCACGTCCTCGATCAACTCCCGAAAGTACTCCGGGATCACGATGCTGGCGGCGCCGTTGCGGCTCTCCCACGCTTCCTGGCGGGTAATCGCCAGGGCGTGCTCCATGTCGGCCGGATAGTGGGTAATGATCTGCGAGTCGATGCGGTCCTTGAGCGGCGAGATGATGTTGCCGCGGTTGGTGTAGTCCTCCGGGTTGGCCGAGAACACCATGCAGATGTCGAGCGGGATGCGCAGCGGAAAGCCGCGGATCTGGAAGTCCTTCTCCTCAAGGATGTTGAGCAGCCCCACCTGGATGCGCGGCGGCAGGTCGGGCACCTCGTTGATGGCGAAGATGCCGCGGTTGGTGCGCGGCACGATGCCGTAGTGGATCACGCCCTGGTCGGCGTAGGACAGGCGCTGGGTGGCGGCCTTGATCGGATCGACGTCGCCGATCAGGTCGGCGATGGTGACATCCGGCGTGGCCAGCTTCTCCTGGTAGCGCTCCTCCGTCTCGAGCCAGCGGATCGGGGTGTCGCCGCCGTGCTCGGCGACGATCCTGCGGCCCTGCGTGGTGATCGGCCGGAACGGGTTCTCGTTCAGGTCGGTGCCGTCGATGGCGGGGACGTACCGGTCGAGAAACCGGACCAGGGAGCGCAGAATGCGCGTCTTGGCCTGTCCGCGCAGCCCGAGCAGGATAAAGTCGTGCCGCGACAGGATGGCGTTCACCAGCCCGGGCAGCACGGTCTTCTCATAACCGAGGATGCCGGGAAACAGGTCGCTGACCTGCGCCCCGTCGCGCAGCATGCGCACCAGGTTGTCGCGCATCTCCTCCTTGACGGTGCGATCCGCGGGGTAGCCGAGGGCGCGTAGCGCCTCCAGGGTCCGCGGCAGCGTTTCGGGACGCGAAGCATCCGGTAGAATTTGGGTAGAAGTGGAATGGCTCAAGGGTGGCCCGTAGGGTATCGTACTCCCCGGCACACATTCAACCGAACATCACAGGCAGGCATGACGAACATTCACCGCGACAACAGCATGGCAATCGGCGGCACCCCCCTGGTGCAGCTCAATCGCATCACCGACGGCGCCAAGGCGCGCATCCTGGCCAAGATCGAGGGCCGCAACCCGGCCTACTCGGTGAAGTGCCGCATCGGCGCGGCGATGGTATGGGACGCCGAGGAACGCGGCGTGCTGCGCCCCGGCGTGGAGCTGGTGGAACCCACCAGTGGCAACACCGGCATAGCGCTGGCGTTCGTGGCCGCCGCGCGCGGCTACCCGCTGACCCTCACCATGCCCGACAACATGAGCGAGGAGCGGCGCCGCATCCTGCGCGCATTCGGCGCCCGCCTGATCCTGACCGACGCCTACGACGGCATGGAGGGCGCGGTGCTGCGGGCCGAGCAGATGGTGGCCACCGACCCGGAGCGCTACCTGCTGCTGCAGCAGTTCAAGAACCCGGCCAACCCGGCGATTCACGAGCGCACCACCGGCCCGGAGATCTGGAACGACACCGGCGGCGAAATCGATTGTTTGGTGGCCGGCGTGGGCACCGGCGGTACCATTACCGGGGTATCGCGCTACCTCAAGCAGCAGTGCGGCAAGCCGGTCGTGGCGGTCGCGGTGGAGCCGGACGACAGCCAGGTGATCAGCCAGACGCTCGCCAAGCGCGACCTGGAACCGCGCGTGCACAAGATCCAGGGCATCGGCGCCGGCTTCGTGCCGGACATCCTGGACCTGGCTATGCTCGACCGGGTGGAGACGGTAAGCGACGACGAGGCGATGGAGTTCGCCCGCCGGCTGGCGCTGGAAGAGGGCATTCTAGCCGGCATCTCATGCGGCGCGGCGACCGCGGCGGCGGTGCGGCTGGGCCACGAGCCGGAATTCGCCGGGCGTACCATCGTGGTGGTGCTGCCCGACTCCGGGGAGCGCTACCTGTCCAGTTCGCTGTACGCCGGTGTCCTCGCCGACTGACCGGCCGGCGCCGCCCGCGGATACGCCCGGCGGTGCGCAACACGGCGCCATCCTGCACGTCGTGCTCTACCAGCCGCAGATTCCGCAGAACACCGGCAACATCGCGCGCACCTGCGCCGCGGTGGGGGCCGCACTGCACCTGGTGGAGCCGCTCGGCTTCTCGGTGTCGGAGAGCGCGGTGCGCCGCGCCGGCCTTGACTACTGGCCGGAGGTGGCCGTACACCGGCATGCCGGCCTGAAACCGGTGCTGACCGCCGCCGCCGCGCCGGCCGGGCAACTGGTGCTGCTCTCAACCCATGGCGCGAAGCCGTATACCGAGTTCCGCTACCGGCCGGGAGCGTACCTGCTGTTCGGCAACGAGACCGCCGGCCTGCCCGCCGAACTGCGCGCCCGCCACGCCGCCGCCACCGCGCGCATCCCGATGCGCACCGGTCTGCGCTCCCTCAACTTGGCCAACGCCGTGGCGGTGGTGGTCTACGAAGCGCTCCGCCAGATCGCCCCGCCCCACCTCTCCTGACCGCTCAGCGCAGTTTCACCGGGTTGCTCAGGGTGCCGACGCCGGGGATCTCCACCTCGCAGGTGTCGCCGTCGTTGAGCTGGGCGGGGGTACCGGAGGTGCCGGAGAAGATCACGTCGCCGGGCTGCAGGGTGACGGCCTGGCTGATGAACGAGATGGTGACGGCGAAGTTGTGGATCATGTCGGCAAGCCCGCAGCGCTGCACCTCGTTGCCGTTGATGCGGGTAACCACCGACAGGTCGGCGGGGTCAAGGCCAGTGGCGATGGCGGGGCCGATGGGTCCGAAGGTGTCGGCACTCTTAGCGCGCCACCACTGGTTGTCGCCGCCCTGCCAGGGCCGCCCGCTGACGTCGTTGCCGCAGGTGTAGCCGAGCACGTAGCTGAGCGCCTCGCGCTCACTTACGCGGCTGCACCACTGGCCGATAACGGCCACTGCCTCGCCCTCGGCGTCCACCCGCGCCAGGTTCGGGGGCAGCAGGATGGTGTCGCCGGGGCCGATGAACGCGTTCGGGGTCTTCCAGAACGGCTCCGGCTGGGTCGGCTCCGGGGTGCCGCCGAGGTGATCGCGGAAGTTGCCGGCCAGCGCCAGCCCCTTGCCCGGGTCGACCGGGGCGAGCAGGCGCACGGCGCCGAGCGCGACGGGAGTGCCCGCCTCCGACCAGGAGCCGAACGGCGAACCGTCGAGCGGCTGGATCTCGTCCCCGGCGAGCAGGCCGTAGGCAACGATTTCGTCTTCACGGGCATCTTCACGGGCAAAACGAACGAAAGTCACGATGTTGGTTCCTCCTGTTGAGCGAGCATGTGGCGCAGCACCATGTGCAGGATGCCGCCGTGGCGGTAGTAATCCACTTCGGTGTCGGTGTCAATGCGCACCTGCACCGGGAAGCGCGCCACCTCGGCGCCGCCGCCGCCGGTGGCACGGACGTGCAGGGTCGCGCGCGGGCGCAGGCCGTCGTCGAGCCCCTCGATCGAGAACAGCTCGCGTCCGGTCAGCCCCAGGCTGCCGGCGGATGCACCGTCGAGGAACTCCAGCGGCAGCACGCCCATGCCGACCAGGTTGGAGCGGTGGATGCGCTCGAACGACTCCACGATTACCGCCCGCACGCCGAGCAGCAGCGGCCCCTTGGCGGCCCAGTCGCGGCTCGAGCCGGAGCCGTACTCGCTGCCGCCCAATACGATCAGCGGCACTCCCTCCTCGCGGTAGCGCACCGAGGCATCGTAGATGGTCATCGGCTCGCCCGACGGGACGTGCACGGTATAGCCGCCCTCCTTGCCGCCGGCGAGGGCATTCTTGAGCCGGATGTTGGCGAAGGTGCCGCGCATCATCACCTCGTGGTTGCCGCGGCGGGCGCCGTAGGTGTTGAAGTCGACCCGCCCCACGCCGTGCTCGCGCAGGTAGCGCGCCGCCGGGCTGTCGGGCGAGATGGCGCCGGCCGGGGAGATGTGGTCGGTGGTGATCGAGTCGCCGAGCACGGCCAGCGCACGGGCGCCCTTGATCGGCGCGACGGCCGGCACCGCACGCGTGAGCGCGGCGAAGAACGGCGGTTCGCGCACGTAGGTGGAGTCCGCGTCCCAGGCGTACAGCTCGGTGGCGGCGCCGCCGCCGGCCCCGATCGCGTTCCAGGTGTCGTTGCCGCCGAGCACGTTGCCGTAGCGTTCGCGGAACATCTCCGGCTGCACGGCGTCAGCGATGGCGGCGTCGACCTCCGCCTCGGTCGGCCAGATGTCGCGCAGGTAGACCGGCTCGCCGCCGCGGCCGCTGCCGACCGGCTCCGTGGTCAGGTCGCGGTCCACGGTGCCGGCCAGGGCGTAGGCGACCACCAGCGGCGGCGAGGCCAGGAAGTTGGCCTTGACCTGGGCGTGAATGCGGCCCTCGAAGTTGCGGTTGCCGGACAGCACCGAGGCCACCACCAGGTCGCCGTCGGTGATCGCCGCCGCCACCGGCTCCGGCAGCGGCCCGGAGTTGCCGATGCAGGTGGTGCAGCCGTAGCCGACCAGGTCGAAGCCCAGGTCGGCGAGCGGTTCGAGCACGCCGGCGCGGCTCAGGTAGTCGGTGACCACGGTGGAGCCGGGGGCCAGGCTGGTCTTGACCCAGGGCGGCACGACCAAGCCACGGTCGCGCGCCTTCTTCGCCAGGATGCCGGCGCCGAGCATCACCGACGGGTTGGAGGTATTGGTACAGGAGGTGATCGCCGCCACCACCACCGCCCCATGGCCGATGGTGGCGCTCGAGCCGTTGTCCCGGACGGCGGCGGTGCGCGCTTGTTCGGCGCCGGACAGGGCGAAGCCGCGCTCCCCCTTGCCGGCGCCGAGGCTGGCGCGAAACTGGCGCTTCACCGCGGGCAGCACGACCCGGTCCTGCGGCCGCTTGGGGCCGGCGAGGGCAGGCTCCACCGACGCGATATCCAGTTCCAGCAGCTCCGTAAACTCCGGCTCGGGGGCAGCGGCGTCCCGGAACAGCCCCTGCGCCCTGCAGTAGGTCTCCACCAGGTTGCACGACACCGACGGGCGTCCGGACAGGTGCAGGTAGCGCACGGTTTCGTCGTCGACCGGGAAGAAGCCGATGGTGGCGCCATACTCGGGGGCCATGTTGGCGATGGTGGCGCGGTCGGGCAGGCTCATCGACGCCAGGCCGGGGCCGGCAAACTCCACGAACTTGCCTACCACACCGTGCCCGCGCAGCATTTCTACCACCGCCAGCGTGACGTCGGTGGCGGTGGTGCCCGGCTGGCGGCTGCCGGTCAGCCGCACTCCGACCACCTCCGGTGTCAGCATGTCGTAGGGTTGCCCGAGCAGCGCGGCCTCCGCCTCGATGCCCCCGACGCCCCAGCCGAGCACCCCCAGGCCGTTGATCATGGTGGTGTGCGAGTCGGTGCCAACCAGGGTGTCCGGGTAGACCAGCGGCGCGGCGGTGGAATTGGCCGCATCGTGCGGATCGACCATTACCACGCTGGCCAGGTACTCCAGGTTGACCTGGTGCACGATGCCGGTGGCCGGCGGTACCACCCGGAAGTTGTCGAACGCGCTCTGCCCCCAGTGCAGGAACTCGAACCGCTCGCGGTTGCGGCTGAACTCGATCTGCGCGTTGCGCGACAGCGCGTCGGCACTGCCGAAGTGGTCCACCTGCACCGAGTGGTCTATGACCAAGTCCATCGGCGCCCGCGGGTTGACCCGGTCCGGAGCGCCGCCGAGCCGCGCCATGGCGGCGCGCATGGCGCCCAGATCGACCACCGCGGGCACGCCGGTGAGGTCCTGCATGATCACCCGCGCCGGGCGGTACGGCAGGCTCGGACGCTGTGCCGCCCGCGGCTGCCAGGCGGCCAGTTCCAGCACCTGCTCGCGCGAAACGGCGCCGTCGGCACAGCCGCGCAGCAGCGACTCCAGCAGGATGCGCAGCGAATAGGGCAGCCGGTTCAGGTCTCCCGCGCCGTGCGCTGCCAGCGCGGCGAGGCGGTAGTAGGTGTAGCGGTCGCGGTCGACGCGCAGTTCGGCGCGCGCTGCAAGGGGATCTGCCATGGTCGGCGGCGGTACCTCCGGTCCACAAAGTATGCGCGAGCGCGGCCCCGCGTCCAGCCGCCAAGGCCCCGCAGCGCCCCGCCGCATGCGCCACGCCGATACTCTCGGAGCACGCCGATAATGGAAGGGTGAGCCTGAACGGTCACTCCGCCGCATGGACGACGATGAAGACCTCTGCCCAAGCCTCGCCGACGCTGGTGGCAGTGGCGCTGGTGGCAGTGGTGCTGAGCGGCTGCACGACGGGGCAGGCGCGGTACGCGCCGCCGGGCCTGGCCGGACACGGACTCGGCGAACGCCAGCAGCGCCTGGTGCGGTCGGCGCACGACCTGATCGGGATGGACCGGCTGTACGTGGGCGGCACCGAGTACCGCGACGACTGCACCGGCGCGGTGCTGGCCGTGTATGCCGGCGCCGGCATCAACCTGGGCGCCCGCTTTCACCGCTACCGCGGCAACGGCGTCGCACGCCTGTACGAGATGATGCGCGACCACCGGCTCTACCGTCCGGCCGCCGCCAACGCCCGGCCGGAGCCCGGCGACATCGTGTTTTTCGACAACACCTGGGACCGCAACGGCAACCGCCGCTGGGACGACGACCTGACCCACATGGGGCTGGTAGTGGCGGTGGACCGCAACGGTACCATCAGCTACCTGCACAACCACGTGCGCCGCGGCGTCATCGTCGAGCAGATGAACCTGCGCCACCCGGACGCGCGCCGGCTGAACGCGCCGATGCGCCTGCGCGGATCGCCGCGCGACGGCAGCGGGCGCTGGCTGGCGAGCCACCTGGTGCGCGGCTTCGGCAGCGCCTACCGGCTGCCAACTTGACCGCGGCGGCGGGCGCGGCCACCATGGCAGGCATGTCGCGAATCAGCCGAGTATTGATCGCCGCCGTCTGCAGCACAGCATTCCTGCTGGCCGCCGGCGCACCCCTGGCCGCGGAATCGATGGATTGGGTGCAGGATGCCATCGAGCACGCCACGCGTGACCCGGGGCAGTTGTACTACTTCCACGAAACGCACAGCGAGTGTCCGATTGGTGACGCGCATGCCGCGGGCATCATTGATGCCGTCCTCGCCAGCCGGAACATCGGGCCGCGCCAACTCAGCACCTCGCGCGCGCTGTCCGACCAGCTCTATCTCGATCTGTCGGTGTCATGCCTCGACCGGGAGGACGGCTCCTTCGTGTACGCGGTCGAGGCCTACTTCGCTCTCCACTCCCCGCTCGGCGGCCAGCGCCTGCTGATCGCCCGCCGCTTCGGACGGCTCGGACTCGGCGACCGAACCTCCATCCTGCAGGCCATCCAGGAGTCGGTCGAAGACGCTACCGACGCCTTCCTGACCGCCAACGACCGGGCGCCATAGTACGGTAGCCCAGTAGCACCGCGGCCGATCATGCCGCTGTCGCTGTACCCGGCGGACGCCCCCGACGGCGCGACCAAGGGCGACGGGGATCCGCCACCGCAGGCGTAGCGGCGCGTCGTCGCGCGGCCGCGGCCGGGCCGGGCGGCGGTGCGCCTGTCCGCGTCAGCGGTCGGGCTGCAGGGCGTTGCGCAGAACCTGGGCCGGGTGCAGGGCGGCGCGGGTGCAGCCGTGCGCGATCTGGTGCCGGCAACTGGTGCCGGCGGCCGCGATCACGGTGTCGGCGGCGGCAGCGCGCACGGCCGGCAGCAGGCGGCGCTCGGCCATTGCCAGCGACACGTCGAGGTGCTCCGCCTCATAGCCAAACGAACCGGCCATGCCGCAGCAGCCCGAGTCCACCTCTTCCACGGTGTAACCGGCCAGTTCCAGCACGCGGTGACTGGGGCCGGTGCCGACCAGCGCTTTCTGGTGGCAGTGGCCGTGCAGCAGCACGCGTCCTGCCTCGGGACGAAATTGCAACGCGAAGCGGCCCGCCTCCGCCTCGGCGGCGACGAACTCCTCGAAGGTCGTCACCGCCTCCGCCACCGCCTGCGCCTTGGCATCGCCCGGCAGCAACGACAGGTATTCGTCCTTCAGGGTGAGGATACAGCTTGGCTCCAGCCCCACCACCGGCATGCCCTGCGCGACCAGCGGGTGCAGCTTGTCCACGGTGGCGCGGGCGGCGGCGCGCGCCTGCTCCACCAAACCCTTGGACACCATCGGGCGCCCGCAGCACCAGTGGCCGGGCAGCACCACGCGGTAACCGGCGGCCTCCAGCACTTCGACGGCGGCAATCGCCACCTCCGGTTCGTTGTAGGTGTTGAAGGTGTCGTTGAACAGCACCACGCTGCGCGGCGGTGCGGTTGCTCCGCCGGCGGGGCTGCCGTTGGCCGTCGACTTCGCGGCCGCCCGGTGCACACCGCCGTTGAGTTGGCCGGACGGCGCGGCCGGTGGCGGCGCGGGCGCTTCCGGTCCGCCTGCAGCACGGGTGGCGGCGCGTTCGGCGAACCAGCGCGTGAACGGCCGCGCGGCGAAGTGCGGCAGCGTGCGCTTGCTGCTGATCCCGAGCACCTTTTCCAGCAGCCGGCGCACCGGCGCGGCATCGAGCAACGCGTTCACGATCGGCGCGCGCCAGCCGCTGCTGGCCCGGCTGGCGCTGGCGATGTCGGCGAAGAAGCGCACCCGGGGCGGCACCGGGTTGGCCTCGTAGTAGCGCGCCAGGTACTCGAATTTCACCTTGGCCATGTCCACCGAAGACGGACATTCCGCCTTGCACGCCTTGCACTCGATGCACAGGTCCATGGCCTCGTAGATGCGCTCGCCGGTCAGCTCCTCGGCCGGCAGGCGGCCGCTCATGGCGGCGCGCAACAGGTTGGCGCGCCCGCGCGTGCTGTGCTCCTCCTCGCGGGTGACCATGAACGAGGGGCACATGGTGCCTTCGGTCTTCTTGCGGCAGATGCCGGCGCCATTGCACATCTCGACCGCGCGGTCGAAGCCCTGGTCGCTGCTGAAGTCGAGGTGCTCGGGTTGCTGCAGCACCTTGTACTCGGCCCCGTAGCGCAGATCGCGGGTCATCGGCGGCGCATCCACCACCTGTCCCGGGTTGAGGATGCCGGCCGGGTCGAAAATGCCCTTCACCTGGCGGTACAGGTCGTACAACTCGCGCCCGAAGAACTGCTCGTTGAGCCAGCTTCGCACGCGCCCGTCGCCGTGCTCGCTGGACAGCGAACCGCCGTAGCTGCCGAGCAGCTCCGCCGCGAACGAGGCGATCTTCGGCAGCCGCTCCACGTCGGCGGCGAGCTTGGCGTTGATCAGCGGCCTGATGTGCAGGCAGCCGGCGCTGGCATGCGCGTACATCGCCACCCGCTCGGTGCCGACCTCCTTGCAGAAGCGCTGGATCTCGGTCACGTAGTCGGCCAGATACTGCGGCGGCACCGCGGCATCCTCGATGAACGGGATCGGCTTGTAGTCGCCCTTGATGCTCATCATCAGGCCCAGGCCCACCTTGCGTACCGTCCACACGTTGGTCTGCAACTGCGGGTCGATCGCCGCCACCGTGCGCGTGTTCACCCCCTGGCGCGCCAGGTGGCGCTGCAGGTTGTCCACCGATTCACGCAGCTCGGCCTCGCTCTCGCCGCGAAACTCGGTGATCAGCACACAGTCGGGATTGCCCTCCACGAAGGTGGACAGCAGGCGTGCGTACTGCGGCACGCCCCGGCACAGGGTAAGGCCCAGGTTGTCGAGCAGCTCGATGGCGCTCGGGCGCGTCTCCAGCATCGCCGGCACCGACGACAGCGCCTCGTACAGGCTGTCGAAGTGCACCACGGCCAGCCCGGTGCGGGTCGGCAGGTCTACCACGCCGAGCTTCAACTCGGTCATCACCGCCAGGGTGCCCTCCGAGCCGGAGATCATCTTGGCCAGGTTGAAGCGCGGATCGCGCGGGTAGCGGAACGACGCGCCGTCGACGAAGCGGTCCAGGTTGTAGCCGCCGCAGCGCCGCCAGTGCTTGGGGGTGCCGGCCAGGATGGCGTCCAGGTTGTCGCGCGCCAGGTCGGCGATGCCGCGGTACAGGCGCCCTTCCAGGCCGGGGCGCTTCCGGAACTGCGCCAGCGCGTCGTTCTCGACCGGTCCCAGATGGGCGGCGGTGCCGTCGCTCAGAAACGTGTCCAGCTCCAGCACGTGATCGGCGGTCATGCCGTACAGGATCGAGTGGGAGCCGGTGGAGTTGTTGGCCACGATGCCGCCCATCGCGGCGCGGTTGCTGCTCGCCGGGTCGGGGCCGAACTGCAGGCCGTGCGGCTTCAGGTACAGGTTGAGCTCGTCGAGCACGATGCCGGGCTGCACGCGCACCCAGCTCTCCTCTTTGTTCAGCTCGAGGACGGCGTCGAGATGGCGCGAGAAGTCGATGATCAGCGCTTCGCCGATCGCCTGCCCGGCCAGGCTGGAGCCGGCGGTGCGCGGCACGATCGGGATGCGGCGCTCGTGGGCCAGGGTGACGGCGGCCTGCACGTCGTCCGCATTGCGCGGAATCAGGACGGCATGCGGCATCACCTGGTAAATGCTGGCGTCGGTGCTGTACAGCATGCGGCTGTAGATGTCGGTGCGCAACTCGCCGCTGACCCGCGGGCCAAGATCGGCAAGAAAATCGGCGACGCTCTGCACCGCCTCTCGCGATTGGGAAGCAGCCGCCGAGGGCCGCTCGGGAACCTGGTGTGTCGTAGTACTCACGGCGCCCTGTAAGCTAACGCCTTGCGCCGTCTGACGCAACGGTCAACCAGGCGTTCCGCTGCTTTCCGCTGTGCCGCTGCTGCTCGGCATCGTGCGGACGGCTGTCACCCTTGCAACCAGGGCAGGTGGTCGAGGTCGACGTTGCCGCCGGTCAGAACCAGTCCGACGCGCCGGCCGCGGAACGGCTCGGGGTGGGCGAGCACGGCGGCGAGGGTAACCGCGGCGGACGGCTCGACCACCAGTTTCATGCGCGTCCAGATGAGCCGCATGGCGGCGATAATGTCGGCCTCCTCGACGGTGAGGATTGCCACGCCGTTGCCGCGCAGCAAGGCGAAGGTGAGCTGGACGAGCGAAGTGCGCAGGCCGTCGGCCACCGTGTCCGGCTGTTCGACGGGGATAATGTGCCCGGCGGCCAGGGAGCGCGCGGCGTCGTCGGCCGCGGCCGGTTCGGCGCCATACACGGCCAGCTCCGGATGCCGGGCGCGCGCCGCCACGCTGATGCCGCTCAGGCAGCCGCCGCCGCCCACCGGCGCCACCACCGTGTCCAGCGCCGCCACCTGCTCGAACAGCTCCAGTGCCAGCGTACCCTGGCCGGCGACGATGCGCGGGTGCCCGTACGGGTGGATGAGGGTGGCGCCCTGCTCGGCCTCTATGCGCCCGGCCGCCGCGGCGCGCGCCGCATCGCCGTCTTCGCACAGCACAACGTGCGCCCCGTAACCGGCCACCGCCGCCCGTTTGACGGCCGACGAACTGCGCGGCATCACCACGGTGGCGGGCACGCCGCGGGCGCGCGCCGCCGCCGCCACCGCCTGGCCGTGGTTGCCGGAGGAGTGGGTCACCACCCCGCGCCGCGCCTCGGCGGCACTGAGCTGGAGCACGAAGTTGGCGGCGCCGCGCATCTTGAACGCGCCCACCTTCTGCAGGTTTTCGGCCTTGAAGAACAACCGCGCGCCGCTCTCTGCGTCCAGGTAGGAGTTGGTGAACACCGGCGTGCGGTGTACGTACGGGCCGATTCGTTCGGCGGCGGCATGCAGGTCGGCCACCGTGGGCAGGTCGGCGGCGGTGGTGCCGAAACCGGAGCCGGCAGCCGTGCGCTGCGTGGTCTGTCGCTGTGCCATTACTCCTCCATCATCATGCCGGCGATTGCCGGGTTTCCGGCGCGCAATCGCGGCCAACTCCCGCGCCGGGGATCATTGCTCTGCCGGGGCGCGGCGCGCGGGCATCAGTTGCAGGCGCGGCTTGCAGCGCCAATCGAAGGCGCGCCGCGGGGCCGCCGCCGCCGTCTGCGCCTCGCCGGCCGCAGCCGCCATCGCCTCCAGCAGTTCCGCGACGTCGAGTGCCAGGTAGGGCGAGGAAACGGCCGCCAGCTTGGCCCGCGACTTGGCCAGCAGGCGCTGCACGCCCCGCATGTTGCCCCGCTCGGCGTGCACGAACGCAGCCGCCAACTGGATTATCCCCTGGAAGAACAGGCGCCGCTCGGGGTCGGCGGTAGCGCGCCACAGGTCCTCCAATGCCTCGTGGGCGTGCCAGTGGCGGCCGGCGTTGTACAGCCGGATGCACTCCAGGTAGGGCTGTGGAAGCAGCTCGTTCTCGGCGGGCAATCTGGTGCAAGGTCGCATGGCCGGGCCGGCCGATGCAACGCGCCGCCCCGCCTTGCCAGTGCCGGCGGGCGCAGCTACGGTGCTCGCCATACCCATGGCTGGTTCGCCGCGATCCACCGCCGACTACGACGCGAAACGCGATTTTCGCCGCACCCCTGAGCCGCCGCCGGCGCCCGCCCCCGGCGGCGAGGAAGGCATCCTGGCCGCGGACGGCACGTTCGTCATTCACCGCCACGAGGCGCGCCGCCTGCACTACGACCTGCGCATGGCCACCGACCGTGTGCTGGTATGCTGGGCGGTGCCGCGCGGCTTCTCCTACGACCCCGCGGTCAAGCACCTGGCGGTGCACACCGAGGACCACCCGCTGCGCTACCGCACCTTCGAGGGCGTCATTCCGAAGGGCGAGTACGGCGCCGGCACCATGCTGATCTGGGACACCGGCTCCTACGAAGTCCTGAAGGCGGACGGCCTGTCCGACGCCATCACCGCCGGCGAAGTGAAGGTGGTGCTGCGCGGGCGCCGTTTGCGCGGCGAGTGGCACCTGGTGCGCACGCGCGCGGGCGAGACCGGCAAGGACGAATGGCTGCTGTTCAAGGCACGCGACCGCTACGCCCGCGGCGAGGGCGAGCCGGCACCGCCGGAGGTGGATCCCGGACACGCCCGCGCGGCGCCGCTTCCGGAGCGGCCGCGCGCCATGAAGCCGGACGGCGACCACGCGCAGTTCTCCGACCCGGACTGGCTGTTCGAACTCGAATTCGACGGCCTGCGCACGCTCGCCTCGGTCACCGACGGCGAGGTGGCATTCATGCGCCCGACTGGCGACCCCGCCGCCATCCGGCGCTCGATCCGCGCGACGGTGGAGCGTGATTTCCTGGCCGTGCGCGCGTCGCAGGCGCTGCTCGACGGCGTGCTCGTTGCATTGGACCGCCACGGCCGCCCTGCCCGGGACGCGCTGGAATACGCGAAGGCGGCGAATGGTTCGGCGGGCGGCGGCACCGCGAACGGCGCCGGATCGGCGGATGCCGAACTGGCGCGGATTGACGAGGCAACTCCCGCGCCGGGCGCCCCGGCCGGATCGGTGGCGTACTACGCGTTCGACCTGCTGCACTACGACGACTGGGATCTGCGCGCTCTGCCGCTGGTCGAGCGCAAGCAGTTTCTGCGCTCGCTGCTGCCGCCGCGGCCGGCGCTGCTGTACGCCGACCACGTGACCGCCAACGGCGAGAGTCTCGCCGCGGTGGCCGCGGACGCCGGCTTCCACGGCCTCATTGCCAAGCGCGCCGCCAGCGGCTATCGGCCCGGCGCCGGGCCCGACTGGCGGCGCGTGCCGCTGCTGGCGTCGGCGGGCGCGCGCGAGGTGGAAGTGCACGCCGCCCTGTCGGCCGCCGCCAGCCGGCAGCGCAAGCAGGCGGACGTCCAGTTCAGCAACCTGGACAAGGTGTACTGGCCCCGGGAGGGGTACACCAAGGGCGACCTGCTGGTGTTCTACGAGCAGGTCGCCGACTACCTGCTGCCCTACCTGCGCGACCGGCCCGTGCACATGAACCGGTTCCCGGACGGCATCGGCGGCAAGTCGTTCTTCCAGCGCCAGGCGCCGGCCGGAACCCCGGACTGGGTGGAACTGGTGGAGGTGGACGCCCGCCACACCCGGCAGTTCATCTGCAACGACCGGCGCACCCTGCTCCACCTGGTCAACCTGGGCAGCATCGAGCTGCATCCGTGGCTGTCGCGGCGCGGCAGCCTGGACATCCCCGACTTCGCGGTGCTGGACCTGGACGCCAAGGAGACCAGCTTCGGCAACGCGGTGCGGGTGGCGCGCACCGCCGGAAAGGTGCTGCGCGGCATCGGCCTGCGGCCCGCCATCAAGACCTCCGGCGCTTCCGGACTGCACATCTACGTCGCGCTGGTCGCCGGCTACAGCTACGACCAAGTGCGCCTGTTCATGGAAGCGGTGGCCCGCGTGGTGGCGCGCGAGCTGCCGGACATCGCCAGCGTGGAGCGCCTGCCGAGCGGGCGCGGCGGCAAGGTATACGTCGACTTCCTGCAGAACCGGAGGAGCGCCACGGTGGTGCCGCCATACGTGGCGCGGCCGGTGCCGGGGGCGCGGGTATCGATGCCGCTGGAGTGGGACGAACTGGACGGCGGCCTGCATCCGGACCGCTTCACCATCGCCAACGTGCCGAAACTACTGGCTCGGCGCGGCGACCTGTTCCGCGCCACCCTCACCGATCGGCAGGACTTCGCGCCGGCCATCGACAAGCTGCAGATCTATCTCGCCACCCCGGGCTCCTGACTCGGATCCCGTCGTCGCGGTACACTCGGGGCCGGGAGGCAACCACGACATGGGCGACACCAACGGGTTCCGCCGGCTCAGCGCCGAGCAGGTGGACCGCTTCCGGCACGACGGATACCTGAAGCTCGGCCGGCTGCTCGATGACGGCCTGGTTGACCTGCTGCGCCGCGAGTACGACCGCGAGTTCGCCCTCGCCCGCGGCGGTGATGCGCAATTCCGCAACCTGTCGATCAGCGACACCGACGATCTGCGGAAGAAGAACGAGGCGCCCGAGCAGATGCTGCAGATCATGCAGATGTGCGAACGCAACCTGCATTTCCGCCGCCTGCTGTTCCACGGCGAGATTCTCGATTGCGTGGAGGATCTGCTCGGCCCCAACCTGCAGCTGTTTCACGACCAGGCGCTGTACAAGCCGGCCCACCACGGCGGCCCGGTGTTCTGGCACCAGGACAACGCCTACTGGCAGTGTACGCCGGCCAACCTGGTGAGCTGCTGGCTTACGCTGGACGACGTTACGGTGGCCAACGGCGCCATGCAGGTGATACCGGGCTCTCACCTCGGCGCGATGCAACACGATCGCTCCACCGCCACCGACGCGCTGCTCGACAACGCCGACCGGGTGGACAGCTCAAGGGCGGTGGCGATTGAGTTGCCGGCCGGCGGCGCCATGCTGCACCACTGCCAGACCTTCCATTACACCGGTCCCAACGAAACCGAGCGTGAGCGGCGCGCGTTCGCCATCCACTTCATGACGCCCGGCACCAAGGCAGGGCGCACCGGCGAGTACCTGGGGGTGTCGTTCGGCCGCCCCGTGCTGCGCATGCGGGTGTAGTTGCAGCGGCGGGGCCGGTCAGTCGTGTTCCGACGGCAGGTTGTCCAGCAGCTCGCGAATCGCGGTGGCCCAGGAGCTGTGCGGATCGAGATCCAGGTAAGCCGCCCAGTGCAGGCGCGCCTCCTGGTAGCGCCCAAGGTAGACCAGCGTCTCCGCCAGGTTGCTGTGCGCGTCCGCGTACGAGGGTTCCAGCTGCAGCGCGCGCCGGTAGGCATGCACGGCGTCGTTCAGCCAACCGGTCTCGGCCAGGGCGTTGCCGAGGTTGTTGAGCGATTCCACGTACTCGTCGTCCAGGGAAACCGCTTCGCGGTAACGCTCGGCGGCCGCGCGCTTCTGATCGAGTTCGTACAGCACGTTGCCGAGATTGAAGCAGGTCTCGGGGTCTGGCCCGCCGGTGGCCAGGGCGCCCTCGTAGAGCTGCTGCGCCAGCTTCCACTGGCCGGCGTCCTCGGCCGCGACGCCGCGCTGGAACAGGCGCTCCGCGTTCGCTCCGCCAAATCGCCCGCCGCGCCGGCCGCGACCGCCGGTGGCTCGTGCATGCAGGTCCAACACGTTCCCGGTTTCGCGCGGTCCGGCGCGCCGCTCCCCGGTGCCGGGGTGATCGGGCACGGGCTTGCCGACCGGCAGCGGAAAGTCGATCGGCGGCGCCGCGTCGCCTTCCACGGCGGGCGCGCCCGCGGCCATGCCCGGCGCGATGGAGAACACGTTTCCGGTTTCGCCCTCCTGGCCGCGGCCGCCGCCGGGCTCGCTCGGTTGCGCATCGGCAACGCCGCCGTGGAAGTCGAACAGCTGCTGGCCGGTCGGCTCCACCAGGGTACCGTCGGCGAGCCGGATGCTCAGCTTGTGATCGGGCGACAGGGTCTCGAGCTGGGTGAGCATGCGCTCCGAGTCGGGCAGCCATTGGGCAAGATCGCGAATGCTGCGCCCGATGCGCGCCGTGCTCACCCCGGCGCTGGTCAACGTGTGCAGAGCGCGAGCCATGGCCACCTCGCGGAAGTCGAACCAGGCCAGCCGCCGCGCCACCTTGGCCGGACGGATCAGCTTGCGGCGCATCCAGGAACGGATTTGCGGCACCGGGACGCCCAGGATGCGGCTCAACTGGGCCGTGGTGAACAGACGCTGCAGGTCCTCCACCTTTTCCGTCAGGCCAAGCATCTCCAGGAACGTCGTCTCGGAGACGATCTGCAGGTCCGGGTACTCCTCCCTCAGGCGGCGGGTGCGCAACACGCTCCGGTCGGGCAGGCCGTCGCTGCCGAGCGGCCAGGCGCCGTGGCCGACGACCAGGTAGCTGGTGCGTTCGCTCGGCTCGCGCACCACGCGGCCGCCGCCCGCTGCGATGCGGTCGGCTGCCTCGCGCTGCGTCATCGACGCCAGCCGGCCGGCGAACGCCACCTCCATCGTCTCGCTCAATCCTCTCCCTCCCGTACCAGCCGCTCGAACACCGGCGCGCGCAGCATGCCGCCGGCCGTCATCTCCACGCACGACACGACGCAGAACAGCACCGGCTCCACCCAGCTCACCTGGTCTAGTTGATCGCGCGCCGAACGATCCGCGGGCATCGGCAACAATGGCTCGGCGCAGCGATGACGGCGCAGCAGATCGTTCAACTCGCCCCGTTCGGCCGCGTCGAACCCGGTGCCCACGCGCCCCGCGTAGTGCAGCCCCGCCCCCGGCGCCCGCTCGGTGGCCACCGCCAGGCTCTGAAAGTCGCGCCCCTCCTTGTCGATGAACCCCAGCACCAGGCAATGGTAACTGATACGGCGCTTGATCTTCACCCATGCGTCGGAACGCCGCCCCGGCAGGTAGCGGCTATCCAGCCGCTTCGCCATGACGCCCTCCATGGCGCGCTCGCACACCTCCCGGTAGAACCGCATGCCGGCGCCGACGATGCCCTCCGAGAAGGCAACGTGACCCGTTCCGCACGCCTCCACCAACTCGGCCAGCCGCGCCCGGCGCTCGGTCAGCGGCAGCTCCATGGTCGGCTCGTAGCCCAGGTAGGTGAGATCGAACGCCAGGTAGGCCGCGGGCCGGGCGTCGCCGTCCGCCGCACCCGGTCCGCGCCGGTCGCGGCGCAGCACGAACTCGAAGTCGGGCCGTCCCTCGTTGAGCACGACGATCTCGCCATCTACCATCGTACCCGGCGGCAACCGCTCCAGTACGGCGAGCTCCGGGTAGTTGCCGGTGAGGTCGATGCCGCGCCGGCTCAGCATGCGCACGCGGCCGCGGTCCACCATCGTGACGGCGCGAATACCGTCCCACTTCACCTCGAACAGGTGGCGGTCGGAGTCGAACGGCGGCCCCGCAGTGGCCAGCATCGGCGCGAAGCGGGCCGGCAGGCTGGTGGCGGCTATGGTCCCGGCCCCGGCACTCAACCGGCCTTGCGCTTGTCTTCGGCCGCGGCCTCCGACTCATCCTGGCGCCGCGCCGTGGCGCTCGGCGCCTGTTTCTTGCCGCCCGCGTCGGCGGCGGCTCCCTGGGCCGCGGCGACGCTCTCCTTCAGCGCTTCCATGAGGTTGATGATCTGCGGCGCCTCGGTGTCGGGCGTCTGCACCACCTCCGCACCCTCCACCTTGAGGCGGATCAGTTCGGACAGCTTCTCGACGTAGCGGTCGGTGTACTTGCCGTAGTCGAACTCCTCGAGGCGCGAGGCGTTGATCAGCGTGCTGGCCAGTTGCAGCTCCTCGGCACTGCACTCGGCGTCGGCAATCTCTTCGCGAAAGATGCCGGAGGACTTCACCTTGGCCTGGTGATTGAGGACGGTCATGGCCAGGATGCCTTCGAGCGGACGCAGCAGCACGAGTTGCTCACGCTGGGAGATTACCACCTGGGCGACCGCGTTGACGCCGTTCTCCTCCATGCCGCGGACCAGCAGGCGGTACGGTTTCTGGCCCACCGGGCCGTCGGGCAACAGGTAGTAGGTGCGCCCGGCGTGGTAGATCGGATCGAGTTCATCGGGCGCCACAAAGCCCTCGATGTTGACGCAACGGTCGCTCTTGGTGCGCAGCTTGTCGAGTTCGTCGTCGTCAATCACCACGTACTTGCCCTTGGCGTGCTCGTAGCCGCGGATGATCTGATCGTTGCTCACCTCGCCGTGCTCCGGGCACACCTTCTTGTACGCAATGCGGCTGTTGCAGTCGCTGTGCAGCTGATTGAGCCTGATCTGGGCGCCGGACTCGTTGGCGGTATACGCCTTGACCGGAACCGAGACCAGGCTGAGTTGAACGAATCCCTTCCAGTTGGTACGTGGCGCCACCGCTTCCTCCGTGCATCGAAACGCTACCGGCGCAGCCAATGCGATGTCAAGGTTGATCGCTTCGACCGCGTTGGAACGGACCACCGCAAGCGGCAGCCCCCTATGGTGAGAATCGGCGGCGATTCGGGGTACGATGAGCCGATGACTGGTGGCGAAGTAATTCACGAGGTCCTGGTACGGGCCGGGGTCGACCGCGTGTTCGGGGTGGTGAGTGTCCACAACCTGCCAATCTACGACGCAATCGAACGCGGCGGCAGGATCACCGCGGTGGCGATGCGCCACGAGCAGGCCGCCGTGCACGCCGCGGACGGCTACGCGCGTGCCAGCGGCCGGCTTGGCGTAGCGGTGGCCAGCACCGGCCCCGGCGCCGCCAACTGCGTGCCCGGCTTGTACGAGGCCGGGTTCGCATCGTCGCCGGTGCTGATGATTACCGGCCAGGCCGACACGCCCAACCTCGGCAAGGCGCGCGGCTTCGTGCACGAGGCGGACAACCAGGCGGCGATGCTCGCTACGGTGTGCCGGCGGGTCGAGACGGTGCGCCTGCGCCAGCAGCTCGCCCCCGCCCTGATGCGCGTAATCGACGACATCCAGACCGGCCGCCCGCAGCCGGGCAGCCTCGAGGTGCCGATCGACCTGCAGTACGCCGACCGCGAGGTCACTCCCGCGGAGCGCGCGGCGGTGCCGGTGCCGGAACCGGTGCAGCCGGAGCAGGCGGCGGTGGAGGCCGCGGCCGAGCTGCTGGCCGCGGCGGTGCGTCCACTCATTATCGCCGGCGGCGGCGTGGTGCGTAGCGGCGGGGCGCAACGCCCGGCCGGCGCGTCCGCGCAGTTGCGCGCGCTCGCCGAGCAACTCGGCGCGCCGGTGCTGGTAAGCGCCAACGGGCGCGGCGCGCTGCCTGACGGCCACCCGCTGTGCCTCGGGAACCTGGTCTACCACCCGGAGATTCGCGCCCTGCGCGAGGAGGCGGACGTGGTGCTGGCGGTGGGCACACGCCTGCAGGTGGGTTCCGAAGCACGCAACTACGCGGCCCTGGGCGGCAAGCTGATCCACCTCGACGCCGACGCCGGCGTGATACACCGCGTCAGCCCCGCGGAGCTGGCGGTAGTGGCGGACGCCGCCGGCGGCCTGGCCGCCGTTACCGCCGCTCTGGCCGACCGCGGCGGCCGCACCGA